>Ga0208920_1000008_pt1 | contig 389237 bp, 521 predicted proteins | sample 19_taG_FD_184094 | JGI IMG/M metagenome (GOLD analysis project Ga0208920, IMG submission 184094) | Marine viral communities from the Subarctic Pacific Ocean - 19_ETSP_OMZ_AT15317 metaG (SPAdes) (version 2) | ecosystem: Environmental > Aquatic > Marine > Oceanic | place: Pacific Ocean...
ATTTCATCAAAAATGGGGATCTTATGTAGGAGTAATGACTCCAACGGTTTGTTTCATTGCACAAACATGAATGAGCAACAGGTGTAAGTGAACCATATCCAGGGCAATTAGACGTATAAGTAATCGTATCAGTCTCAGCAGAGCCAGGACTTTTTTCAATGTAAATTTCCCACCCAGATTCTATCACATATCGCAACAGACTGTTTAGGGAATCTTTGGTGATCTTAGTTTCTAATTTGACATTCATCAGTTATCTTTCTTTCGATCTGACATAAAATTAAAACGCCCCTCAATGAATCAATCATGTATAATACATCCAACAATTTCCTTAAACGTTGACTCTTCGCCATCTACATCCACAGAACACCATCCAAAAGCCTGAATTGTCTTTTCTCTTTCCGTCATTACCACAATGAGTTGTCTTGCAGATGTTTTGCATCCTCGTCCAGCCTGAATTGTTAAAAGGTTTAGAATCGGAGTGTAAGCATCGTAAATTTCTTTTATCTCTCTATAAATCATTGTGTCTCTCCAGGGGGCGTTTTAATTTTACTTTATCTTTAAGGCGTCTTTGCCAGAAGCGGTAATATACACATAGTAATCTGAACACCCCAATTCCTCGCCAGTCTGAATCCACCCTCTTTCAAATAGAGATTTTATAGTAAGGCTATGCGCCCAAATCGGTATAGGAGAAGGTTTGGCTCTATTGGCAATCCAACTCAGTAGTCTTTGTTGTCGATCTGACATAAAATTAAAACGCCCCTATTCCAATATGTCTGGCAAGGCTTCAATGAATTCTTCTAATTGGTAATATTCCAGTAAAGGACAACTATGAACTTGTTCCCCCTCTGGGATTTCGTCTTTTTCAATAATTGTAGCTGCTTTGAATGCCTCTTCGAAAGAAGACTTAAAAAGGTCATCTCCAATGTCATAAACATAAGAACCATAAATGAAATGATCTTTCTCCATATCACTAGGTTCTTCTGAATATCCCAAATCTGATCTATAGTAACAAATACTTGGCTCAGTGCGGAGAACCTTCCATTCCCCGTTTTCTTCGCCATAAACGCTTTTCTCGTACTCAAGTTTCAAAAACAACTGTATCATCAATGATCTCCTTTATCCAGACATTAAACTATATTGGCAATCTCCGTCTTCTAACCAAGACTTTGAACACCATACAGCGACCTTACTTGCAAATACGGGAGATCCACATTTAGGACACCAGTATTTCTTGTCCGTAACTATTGCATCTTCCTGAAAGATACTTTTTAACTCAGTTAATTTTTTAATCTCTCCAGGGGGCGTTTTAATTTTAAGTTCTTCTGTAGAAGGCGTTACATTCTCTTCGATACTCGTTGGGCTGTTGATAGCCATGCCGGTGAGGTTAAAGGTGCGGAGGGTTCGAGGTGAGTCGGAAACCTCTGGGGGCGTTTCAATTAACTTAAACGTTGACTCCCCTCAATTCCCAGCAAAATAGGCGAATACCAGTTCATTTAAGTGATTATACTTCATTTCGTCCTAAACGTAAACGATAATCCTAATTTTGTTCTAATTCGCCTTGAAATCTGCTAAAATGGGGGGTATAGGGGGGAAGTTGGTCGCATAAAATTTTGCCTCTGGCAAAAATTTTGACGCCCAAGGAACGCTAAATATATGAATCAAAGAACTTCGTTATGCGGGTTGACGGGCAGGTAATATTCCGGTCTTTCTGGATCATAATCTCGTCTCCACGGATAATTTGGTCCAGCCCTTGACCCTATTTTGAAGTAAGCAACGGCAATAAGGCATGAAAAGCCGAACGTCGCATAAGCAATCAACGAAAAAGGGGATTTGAGTAAAATGGAAGTAAAAAATAACGCTCCTGACAGGCAGACAAACGCTGCAATTGACCAGTCACGAGTTGTTCTAATGTATTTGCACATTACCATTCTTCTCCACGATTTCTTCTGCATGTTTGGCATGGGCACCAACGCCAAGGAAGCACAGCATTGGCGATCACAGTTAGGTTCGTTAATAATTTTCGTAGTTTTAAACACATAATTAAAACGCCCTTGTGTTGTTGTAAGCATTTGCAACAAAAAACATTGTGACGATAAATGTCAAAAACACCAACAACAATACGCTTGCTAATGAGGAAAATACAGCCAGCAATGTCCACAGTCCCATACCAAGTATGAATAATGCTAACATTGCTGACATTACGTGCGGACAACTCATTCTTCTTCCTCACGTTCTCTCAAAAAACGATTGTAGTATTCTGCCACCACCAAATGTTGATGAATAAACCAACAGATTAAGGAAAATGAAAACGTTGAAAACGACGCAATAAAAACCCATGTTCTAGCATTATCCCCTATGGGAAGGAATGTCAATACTAAAATTAGGATTGACACCAACAGCCCATATGAGTCAAAGAACTTCGATCCATATTTTATAACGGTTCTAATGAGTGGGCACATTTTATTAAGGTCGCGGAACTGTCAAAACAACAATATGACGCATATCCCTGTGATGATAAGTGAAAGTGTTACAAATTCAAATAACCACGAATTGTTCTTTGGAGGAATGTCTTTGTTTTCATTGTGGCATTTTGGTGATTCATATGGATTCATTAAAGATCATCTCTACTCATTTCCCAAAGCAACATAAAAAACATTATGGCGAATATTGTAAGTGTTGTTGAGATTACGTCCGCCCAATGAAATTCGTCACCGAACATCCAAAACACTGCCATAGATATAAAAGTGATAAAAGAAGACACAGATGAAATTAACATCCATGTCATAAAATAAATGGTTATCTTTTCACCAAATACTTTAGACACTTTATTTACCAATGCCGAAAACACAAACCATAGAGAATCTAGTCCTTTTTTGATTACTGGGCACATTTAATAATTGTCCATCGGAAAGAAAAACTCCCACGCTGTCAAAGCAAACGCCAATATTCCAGCCAAGCAAAAACACATTAAAACATCTGAGAAACACATTAAACTTGTATCTCTACAAAAATCCACGATTGCCATGGTGACACAAATCATCCCAGATAATGAAAATGTAAGAATAAACCAAACTACAACAAATACAGCTAATCTGCTTTCTGTTGCCTTTTTTATTATTGGGCACATATCAGTCTTTCAGTGTGTTAATTTATTAAATCGGCGGAAAGGCATTAATAGTCTTTCTTTCTTCTTGATTCTTCTTTTAGAAACTGGGTACGTCTTTTGTCTTCGGCACGTTGTTCTTTTGTTGGGTTAATAATACGTTCACTATAATCTATAACATTTCGTCCATCATCGTAAGTTTTAAACGATGCAAATTTATCCGTGACAACAACTGACAAATCATGATGTAATATTTCATAATCCGTGAACCCTTTGTGCTTTCCATCTTCATCTTTGTGATAAATACGGAAGACTTTTTTACTTGTATTTACAATTGGAATTCCATCATCTGTAGTCTCATCAGTTGGTTCAAAACAAGAAATAATCATCCCTTGTACGCCATCTGCTGGATTCTCTTTTACTTTTCTCATTTAAAGTAGTATTTTAAGGCTCTGTCAGCCTGTTTTGAAGGATTGCAGAGATTTTATGGCTCCACACTCAATTTAGCCCCGCAAAGCCTCTAATGAGCCTTGTGGGGCGTTTTAATTTTACATTTTTTCTTGCATAATTTCAAATTCGGCTTGAACCAGTTCAATATCAAACATTAATACTGGTCCGTCAAATAAGGTGAGTCCAAAACTTTCGACTTTCACCTTTAATGTTTCATCAAAATAAACTGTATAAAGGTAATCTTCTCCGCAGTTTCTTGTACCGCTTGGATATAAGTAAAAGCCTCCTGCCTCATCTTTGAAATGTGTTACTAGTTGAGCAGCCAAGCATCCCATTCCATTGGCGGTTTTGCCTTCACCCCCTCTTAGACCATTTACAATTTCCATATCTTCAAGGAAGTCTTTAAGTTCTTTTCCATGTCCGTCCAAATACCCGTCATATTGACGATAAAGAACAATAATGTCTTCTTCATTGTTTTGGTCTTTGACTACTGTTAAGCATCTTGTTCCCATGATAGTTTCCTTTAATAAAGTTCAGTTTTTGATATAAAAAACATGCATTTACATTTTTTACAAAACATCCTAACAATGTATTTCTTTGCTCTTTTTCCATCTACCATCGTCTCGTTTTCATCTACTGCTTTATCAGTAAACACATCTTCTGTACATTCTGGGCATTGAATTTGCTTGTAATCATTTATCCACCACGTCCCATGGCTGATCACTGTTACTGCTGGTGGTGGGGAAACATCTTCTTCTTCAGTCATTTTTGTCCATGCTTTGAACATATCATTAATCATTTTGCACCAATTCAACATGTTCTGCCAACACGCCTACATCTTTGATCTCCAAAAACGTTTCTAAATAAACAAACTTATCATCAAAACGACTAACTGGGAGCCATGCTCCATGATTTTTAAGTGCATCAACCAACTCTATGCATGTATTGGTTGGAGCGCCGTGATCCAAGATGACCTCCAAAATGTCTTCTGAAATGACATCTTTTTTAAGTCTAGCTTCAATCATCCAACTGACGCTCCTGATTCATTATCCCAAGTTAACGTATTGGTTGGTGCGTTTGACGCTTGTATTAGATTTTGAGTTGGATCTAGCAAATCTGGATTTTTTTGTGGGTCATGCCAATTTGCATAATCGCGAGTGCCAGGTTTATACAATTCAATATGAAGCATCGAAGTGCTATGACCAGGAATGTCTGGTCTATGTCGATCTTCGAAAAGAACTCTTTTAACGGCTCCAATACGTTGCCCTCTCTTTACAGGCTCTCCTACCTTCAGTTCTGGGGAAACTTCTCCATAATTAACAACGCCGCTTGCACCTTCAATCATAACTCCATAAGTTTCTTCCCACCAACTATGACCAACAGCAGGACCAGTAAACACGTCCGCTTTAACAACGATGCCATCTTCTACAGCGACAACTTCTTGTCCGTCATTGCAATAAAGATCTACGCCAGTGTGATGATTTTTCTTTCGATGAAATCCAAATGCTCCTGGGTGGTGATTGATAGGAATCCCATTACATTGTTCTAATGGAAATTGCCATCTTAAGGAATTTTTTACATTTCGCACAATAGATTCAACAGAAGCCATTGCTCCAATTCCAACATCTCCACACGCCAGCTTCTTGCTTACAGGAGGGTCCATGAAAACGCCCCTATTTTGCAATGATTCAATTTGCATTCCTGTAGGATGATTATTCCACATCATTGTGTTCATTGCTGGCGCTACGACAACTGGGTTTTTCCAATCCCATGCCCTATACAAGCAAGTCAGCAAATTGTCGCATATGCCATTATGAAGCTTTGCCAATGTGTTGGCTCCAAGAGGTGCAATGACAAGGCAAGATGCCCAATTCCTTAACTCGATATGTAAGATTGGATCACCAAGTTTATAATCATCTTTCCACTCATCTGCATCTTGGTACACTGGAAAGTTGATGTCTTTTGGGAAGAATTGCATCGCAGAAGAAGTTGCGACTATTCGAACTTCTCCAATTTCGCTTAGTGCTGATGCCAATTCATTCACTTTAATAGCAGCAACACTTCCTGTTACTCCAAGAATGATGTTACGCATTTGCAAGCTCCTCAATGCTATTAACAACTCCCTCAACTTGTTCTGCTTTTAGGATGTTTATTTTATCACGTTCAACCAACAGAACTTCATGATTCCCTGCTTTCAAAGAATTTAAGTCGTTTGCAATCACCAGATCACATCCATTACCTTCAATGCTTTTCATAGCCGCTTCGATTAACTCTTCTTGTGGAACGCCAACAAGAAGTTTGAATCCAACCAAGAACGTTGAAGGGTGCCATTCCTTTACTTTAGAAATGATCTTTTCTGCTGGATGAAGTTCAATAGACATTTCATCTTGAGATCTAGCCTTTTCTTCTGACTTTTTCACAACATAGTCGCTGACTGCTGCTGCCAACAGAACGACATCTGGTTTCTGTTCTTTTATTAGTTTTTCAAGACCACTTCTATAGTCTTCATAATTTCGGAACTGGCTCTCTTGATATTGGTCTTGTTTCTTCCAGCACCAATGAGCGTGATCTTGAAACCGATCCACTTGAACAATTGGATTTACGTTATCTGAGGCGAAATCATATTCAAACTTAAATGGAGTGCGTGAACGCTTTGCGCAAAAAAGGTGAACTTCATGATCTTTATCAAGAAATTGTTTTGCAAGTTTTGAACCAAAAGTCCCATTGCTCAAATTCGTTATATCTCTAACTGGGTCAATAGGAACCTTTGTCCCTCCACTCGTGATTAGAACCTTCATACTACTGTTAATTCAATGTATTCAGATGGGAAAAGATACGTTTCGTCGTATGTGGCTACTGAAACCCAGCAGTCATCGAATGAATCAACGTCAAATTCGACACCTTGATCTTTGAATCCTTTTATCTGGTTAATTGTCCAATGATCCGGCTCACCTACCATTGCTTTCGCAAATTGATAAGGAGTGGCAGTTTTCTTGATTTTCGCTTTAATGGATGACATTTGCAGTCCGTTTGGGGGGTAGATCACAAAACAGTTTACGTTCCATTATACTTCAAAAAATGGACTTTGTTAAGTCCAAAAAAAAACGCTCGCTATTTTTCAAGCGAGCGTCTTTGGGCAACGTTCTCAACATTCTTCTATGTTGTTATGTTATTGGCTCATAAGGTTCATCAGCTATGTCTGCCATTGCATCACTCAATAAATTTGCAGCAAATGCAATTCCGGCCTTTTGTGCCTCTTCTGCGGTTTTGAAGTGCTTAACCATACATTGTTCCATTAATCTACGTCTACCAAACGATACAGTCCAAGTGCCTTCATCTCGTCCACTAGAATGAGTCACAGACAAAACAAACATCCCTATTTTTGTCGTATAACAATCTGGTTTTGGGTTAGCTGTCCAATCCATATAGGCTCCTTATTCAAAAGTTTCTCCGTTATTAAGACCTTCTATAACCTCTTCCATGACTTCCAATGCTTGTTGTGGCGAAAATCTTCTTCCGACTAATTTCAAGTCACTGACAGATACATCTTCTACATTGCGTGCATCGCCTTCAACCATAAATACTAATCCTGCAAAGGAATCTCTTCTCATAAGTTCATCAACAAGTTCTTCATTGGTGAGGTATTCTGCTGGTATTTCCATTTTTATCCAAACTCAACCGTGACTTCAACACTTGTTCTTAATGTAGGTACACGAATGAAATTAATTAAATTAAGTTTTTTTGCTTGTTGAGCGGTAAGATACCATTCGGCATGTCCTTTTTCATGGATTTCTTTACTAAAGAAATTTCTATCTTGTCCACAATTTTTGTCCATCATGTTGAATATCATCTTATTTAGCCGGTCTGTCTCAGAAGCCTCCGCTTTAATTTCTTCATTTTTTCCTGCCGCCATATTAGACACATCATGGATCATTATTCTTGAATTTACATCACAATAACGATGCCCTTCTGTTCCAAAGCTCAATAAAATACTCCCGCACGACATTGCTTTCCCTTGGCAAATAGTTGCAACAGGGACTTCTGCATTTTGAATTTCAGAAATCATATGAATCAAGGCGTCTACTTGTCCTCCATACGAGTCAATGACAATTGGTATGATTGGTTGACCTGATTGATGTGCTTTTTGCATGTCTAGTGAAAACGTCTTAGCAGATGCTTCTTTGAATTCATTTACATGAATTACAACCGGAAGATCCATAGGAACATCATTCTTCTTTAGCTTTAGCCTGGGGTCTATTGTCAGAAGATTTTTCATTTTTAGCCAGTTCTGTTAGTGAATTTATTTTATTTTCAAGTTCATCTATTCTACTTTCAGATTCAATAAATCTTTCAGCGAATATACGTTCTAATTTAGTTGTAAGAGTGCATTCTTCCCACGTTTCTAAGTTTCTCAAAACAACTGGGTAGCTTCGTGTTGATATTTCATACTTCGGCATTTTTGGCAATCCAAATTATTTGTCGTTCTTTAATATAAGTTAAACTACAGTAAGGAACTTTCTCAAAATTTACACTAAGGCCACTTACAACCTCTGATAAACTTATAATAAAATCTGAATGTGTAATCAAGACCGATTTGAAAGGAATCTCTTTTGCAATTGAATCCAAACGTAGGCAAAAGGAATCTGGAGTCTCTTTTTCGGAAAAAGCTGATAATTCATCTCTCTCCTCAAAGGTTATATTAGTCTCATTTCTAAAAATTTCAGAAGTTTCCATGCACCTTCTGGCTGGACTACAAAACATTTCGTAATCAGTCAACTCAATTTGTCTAGAAAGAAAAAAAGCCGTCTTACTTGCTTGTAGACGGCCTTGTTCGCAAAGACTTGGATTATCGCCATCCAAATTAGGTTGGGCGTGACGTATCAAAATTACTTGCTTGAGATAAAAATTCATATCTTCACTTCGAAACTCTTGGGATTGAGGATCTATAAAGCCACTTGTTATTTGACTATTATCCCGCTGTTCAGAAGTAAGCTTTCCAAATGCTTCGCCATGGTTGTATCCGGTGTATATTCTACCATCTACAAATAGTGCTGGCAATTTCACGACTTTTCTCCATCATTTGAATCACTATAATATATTTATTTATCTATCGTTATCGCAAAACACCAAACCAACGAGAACTTTTTGTATTTCTTGTTTTTATTTGAAATTTTCATTCATTAAACACTACTATACTATATCAAGTTTAAGTATAGGTATCAATGGAAGATTACACATATAAATTCAGACTCTATCCAACAAAGGAGCAAGAGATTAAGCTTGCCAAGCATTTCGGTTGTGTGCGTTGGGCATATAACCACTTTCTTGACCGACGTGTAAAATTCTACCTTAATGCTAAAGAACAAGATCTTGAAAAGAAATCACTTAACTACAATGACGACTCCAGAGAATTAACAATTATCAAGAAAGAAAAAACTTGGTTAAACGAGGTTAATGCGCAATCATTACAACATTCACTAAAACATTTGGAATCAAGTTTCAATCGCTTCTACAAAAAGTTGGCAAAGTTTCCACGCTTTAAAAATAGTCGATCAAAACAAAGTTTTAGAGTTCCGCAGAGCATTAAGGTAAAAGACAATATGCTTTATATTGTAAAATTCAGAGAAGGCATTAAAGTTAATCTACATCGTCAAATTGAAGGCAAAATTTGCAATGCTACGATCAGCAGAAATAAAGTTGGTCAGTATTATGTGTGTATTGGGGTGCAACGACATATTCCTAAACTCAAACCAAACGAAAACCAAGTTGGCGTTGATTTAGGAGTTAAAACACTTGTTACGTGCTCAGATGGCAAAGCGTTTAAGAACATTAAGCCATATCGCAATCTTCAAGATCGCAGACGCATTTATGCAAAAGCATTGTCACGGACAGAAAAGGGAACTCGTGGCAGAGACAAAGCACGACGCAAACTTGCGAAATTAGACTTGAAGATAGCCAATATACGAAACAATCATTTGCATAAAATTAGTCATCAACTTGTTAGCGAGAACCAAACTATCGTGATGGAAGATTTGAACGTAAAAGGAATGTTGAGTAATCGCAAATTGTCCAAAGCCATTTGGGACTGTTCTTTATCAGAATTAACTCGACAGATCGAGTATAAATGTAAGTGGTATGGTCGAGAATTTTTACAAGTTAGCCGATGGTTTCCATCTAGTAAAACTTGTGAAAGTTGCGGATACGTCAACGATGGTTTGACGTTAGCCGATAGAGAATGGACTTGTCCAAGATGCAAAGTTAAGCATGATCGTGACATGAATGCTGCAAGAAACATTTTGCGACAAGGATTAAATCAAGAAAATAGAACCGTAGGAACTACGGAGATAGCCGATTGTCTTGGTGTAAGACCTGCTTTAGCAGGCAACTGATTGGATCGGAAGCCACCATATTTAAATTGGCTGGCATTTCACTGTATGGTTGATAATGAAATACTAAATTGCTTTTTTTGTAGGTCCAAAACGAGAATTCTTAGGCTGTTTTACAATTTCGTTGCCCAACATGCCAGATGCATAATTCCACCAATTAGATTTTGCTTCTGGTAGGTCGAATTTTTTTGCCAATGTGTCTGGAACTACAACATAATCAAAATCTTGAGAAATTATCCATTGATTATTTGGAAGTTCGACCTTAAATCCTCCTCCATATTGAGAATTATTCAACATATTTGGGTCATAATCTTCAAATCGCATGTCAATGGTGTCAATTTTAACATCTCCATCTGTTGGCATTCCAAGTCCTGGCATCTTGATAACATTCTTAAGACTTACATATGCCATTTCATTTAGGTTGTGAGACATCATTGGCTGAGTGGCAATTGGAGGAGCGGGGGCGGCAGCGCCCTGAGTGGTGGATGCTGGACCACCTTTCTTGGCAGCAGCAGCCATTGCAGCCATGCCAGCCTGGAACGGATCTTTCTTTTGCACAGGTTGAACTTCATATATTTTTTGCATTGTTCTATACAAAGAGGATTTCAAATTATTTACAATTTCTTCTGGCACGTCTTTGCTGTTAGTGGCACGGTCTATGTTGTCCATAATTTGCTTTATTGAATGATCTTTTTTCATTCTATCATAAACTACCTTGACCAATGCCATAATTTTATCTTTATTGGCTGGAGTTTGTTGTGCCTTTTGATATATGGCTCTAATAGATGGAATGTGAGTAAAATAAGTGTTGAATAAATCACCTGAACTGCGTTTCTGCATTCCAGCCATTTTGCCATACTCGTCTGGGGTGATGCCCATCATAGAATGAACGCCTGTTTGTATAGCGCCATGTTGTAAAGCAGATTGGACATATGGATTTGCAGAGGCTTTTGTGGCAAGGTTCTTCGCGCCTGTAATGGCACTGTTTAGCCATCCAGCTTCATCTAAAGTCATCCACTCTTTGAAAGTAAGGTTTTCCATTATAAATTATTTAGCCAGTAGGGGCGTTTTATTTTAATATTTTGGAAACTATAGTTTTCACATATTCTGACGTTTCTGTTCGGCTATTATTCACAAGAGTCTCAAGAGGTCCTTCACCTTGAAGCGAGATTTCTGGGTGTAGATACATTCTTTTATTGAATATTGGTGGCATTCCATGATTGTAGTGTATTAGATTGCTGTTCGCTGAGTTGTCCATAAGGTTTGTTTCATATTCATTATTGCCTTTTATTGAATATTCTTTTAATTTTTCAATAAATAAAATCATCCAAGCGATTTTGTCTGCGTACCTTTTGTCTGATGGGGCGTTTGTTGTTCCATTTATCTTTTTGAAGTCATTTTCAATTTTAACTCCAATTGAAATAACCCTTTCAAAGAACGAAGCGTCTACATCATTGAATTGCATAACACTTCCAACATTTAGCCAACTGTCACCTATGATTTTTTTTAAAAAATCATATCCAACTTTATAGAAATGACCTTGATCAAAGTCATAATCAACACTAAAGCTTATGTTTGACTTTGATGGTTTTATAGGATTCGCAAGAACCATATCAGGCTCTATCACTACAAAATTGCTTCCCACCAGCCCCTTTGAGATTGCAAGAGTTATAGCATATGATTTATTCAAATATGGGTTTAACGATCTGCTATTAGAATGATTGAATTTATGCTTGTGATTGGCGAGGTTGTCGCACACAACTGTATCATCATGAAGGTCAGCAATTGCAACGACTAAATCATCTTGCAAATTATGAAATTTAAAACTTTCTATAAGAATGTTTATTTGCCATTGAAAGTATTCAGAATTTTCAATGCTTACTAGATATTTCAACTTTTCCTCCAACGCATAATGCAATAAGACCAGCATTTGGCAATGCTGGTCTTATTGTAATAATAGTAAATTTTAAAATTTTACTTAATTTATCATTGATTCAATGATCATTTCAATGCGATCACCAGTTATTTTAGTGTGATCCATAACGTGTAACTGTCTCATGAGGTTTGGCAGTTTTGCCATTGCACGTTTTTTAATTTGATCAAAATTGGCTCTATTGATATGAAGCTGTTCTGCTCCTTCTTCTGGGCTAACTCCTTGTGAAACTAAAGACATGACATCTCTCATTGCATCAGGAAGCATTGCAATTGCTTTCCTTAGAGCCATCTTCTCTTCTTGCCCAACCATTGAACTTAAGCCTCCTGCTTTCTCTCTCCCAACCTCTTGGGAAAAACGATCACCAAGTTCATCATCACCTCCAGCGGTTCCTAGAACGCTTGGTCGATGTTTTTGACCTTTGCCGTGATCCATTAATTTATTTCTAGCGACACTAAACACAAATGGGACAAATGTTTCTGGGTCTGCTGGGTTGCCATCTATAAGCTTTTGTCTGACCAATATAACAATATCTTGAGCAATTTCCTCGGCAGTGTGGCTATTGAGTTTTTTGCTCAAAAGAAACCTTAATGCAAGTGTATGTGTTTTGTTTAGAACATCGTCCATGGCTTGTTTGTGGTCTGGATGTTCTGGACTTTGTGCCAAAAGGACATCTTGTTTGTCAACCTTTACATTTTCTACCAAATCAATTATTTCGCGTTGTTCGGCAAATTCCAAGAATGTGGTTCGTTTCATTTTATTTTCCTCTACAATTGATTCTATTATGATTTCAATGTAATTATTAGTTATTTTTGTGTGGTCCATCATTTTTTGATTGGACATGTCATTTTTGAGCATTTCAATTGCTCGTTTTTTAATTTGATCAAAATTAGCACGACTAATTCCAAGAGAGTTCGCAGCCTGCGCTGGTTTTTTGCCTTTTGTCAATGATTGAATAACTCTTTTCATTTTTTCTGGCAATCTAGAAATTGCTTTTCTTAGAGCAGCTTGTTCTTCACCTTTTACTGCTCCAGAATATGGTTGCGGAACGTCTGCTCTTACTCCTCTACCTCTAGAAAATGAAGCATAAGGAGAATGGAAGTCATCTTTTCCAATTATGTCTCCTCTTGACTTTGAGGCGCGTGTACGCATTCTCAGTTCGTTTCTTGCAATAGTTGTTACAAGTTTGAATAATGATCTTGGATGGTTTACGGTTTTTTTAAGTATTTTTTCTCTGATTATTAAAACAACATCTTGCACTATGTCATCTAAGTCTAATCCTTGAATGACTGGATCGACTTCATCATTGTCTAACTTTCCATAACCAGGATTGGTCAAATAAAATTTAGATCGAGATTTAACGTATCTGTCAGTTAACGTATGAACTTTTTGCAATACTTCGTCAAGGGCGTTCTTGTCGCCATTTTGGGCATTCAAAAAAACTTGGTCATCAATCTTCAAATCGCTTGACTTAATTCCAAAATCGGAATTGTTGGGCTTCCAATCATATGATGGACTTGGCGAGTAATGACCAGGAGGCGAATAATCACCCCTGCTGTCAGGGCTAAGACCGTAGCGATGTGCTTGATCGGGAGATCTTCCGATGCTCTCAACAAAGTCTTTAAATTTAATCATTTATCCTCTTATGAAGTGCTTTTCAAAAAGCCTATAAACGTTTGAATATGCCAAGCCCCAAGCAGGACCGTGTACTTCTTCTCTGAATTTCTCTATAGACCAATTATCGTACTCATCTGTCCAAGCCAATGTGTGAGCCCATTCGTGCAGTAAAACATCAATGACTTTGGATTCTGACAATTCCACATTTATTCTTATGTGAAACTTATCTCCTCTTTTTGTACAATAACCCTCTTCTTTTATCTTTGTTCGCCGGACTACTACAGGCAGTTTTGGCGGCATCTCTTTTTTTAATAATTTCAAAACTTTGTAGTATGTCCTCATACTACTTATTTATATTTATCACCACTTTTTATTCCAAACAGCTTCTCTGCTTTTTTGGAACGTTTCGTAACTGGCTTATATTTAGTACGTCCCTTTAATAATCCATTATTGCTAACATCTCCCATTCCCATGGAATTCTGTCCCAATCCTTGTTCTAGCCATTTTTTAAAGCATAATTTCATTTTTTTACCGGAATATCAATGACATAATGACCTGACTGGTTGTTAAAAACTTGATGTATTACAAAAGACTCTAAATTTGGCCACATCTTAAACAGCTTGTCTCCCATAGACTTCCAATGGGGGATATGGTCGCTTCTATCGTCCCAAGTCTCTATAACTCTAATATTGTTGTGCATAAGCTTGTTTACAACCGCATATTCTTTATGCGCCCAAGTATCTGCAACAGGCTTTCCTTTGGCGGTTTGTGGATAATCTGGCTCAGTTCTTAAATCTCCACTATAAAATTCATCATGCGAACCAGGACCTTCATCGTTTGCATGAGGAACATGATTGTCAATTGCCTTCTCATTAGAGTCTGGGATGTATCTCTTTCCATGAAGGTCATGATGCTTCAAAACATTTCTTACGTGGTCAGAAGCAACGTCACGTCGCCCTGTAATCATTGCCACATGAGTATTTGGGTCAACCTTAGCCTGTCTCATTGCATCGACTATAGAGTCATTCATGGGCTTTCCAGGGAAGTGCGTGTCTCCCAACGAAGCTTCGCTTCCCCACCAATCTTTTCCATCCCAGCCACCCAAATGATCATGAACGACCTTTTCAGCGTTATCCATATCAAGTTTAGCGGACTGTCTTTGACGTGCTGTTGATGTTTCGCTTTTGTGAGCAGCCCTATGCTTCTTTCTTGCATTATTAAGCTTTTTAATGGAAGACTGAGCCTCTGTAGACCTATGTGGGGTTTCTGGAACTCTTGCAAGAGTGCTGTCAAAATCGAAAATTGCTAATCGTGTCTTCATCGGCTGGTGTGCCTCAAAAAAGTTTTTAAAGTATAGTTCCATACGTTTATCTATGTGTGGGCGCATTAAAAAACCCACCAAGATGTTACCATCTTGATGGGTTTTTTACAACGCACAATCCGCTAATCCACTATGGTTAAGTGAACTAACCTATTAACGGCAACTCTTAGCATTACTCCAGCAGGGATGTACGTCACAACCTGTTGGCTCACCACTTGGGGATCTTTTTCTATATGCTCGAAATGTCATTTCACAAAAATTCTTGAATAATAGCCAACTACTGTTACCATAGATGGTCATTATTTTTCAAACTTTTCAAAAACAACACACTTGCATGTTAGGATTGGTCCAAGTTCTTAATGTTGCAAACGTCGTTTGCTATTCTGAATTAAGTAACAGAATCGTTTCTTTGGAGATCAATAATTCTCCAGGCTCAACAAAGCAATTGAAATGCGACCATTCCTTGAAGGCTTAATTTAGTAAATGCAAACCTAAATGTATCCCGCTTTGTACCAAGGCTTCTATATCAAAAATCACACCAAATGGTAGATGCTCACCATTTTCGTATTGGTTTTTTTGATATAGATTTGATTAAACTACTTTTGTTCCACATCTTCATTTCTGAGATTTGGTTTTCACTTAATCGCCTAATTCAGTCCTTTCACTCTCTAATATTTAGTTCTAACATAACCAATTAGATGTGTGTCAACAGTGTTTTAACCCTTGCGGCGTGATCTCATTCTTGACGTTAGTAATTAGAATGATGTCCATAGTTAGTCAGACTTAGTTCCGAAGCCCACTCACAGGTTAACGGTTAACGTCCCCCAAAACAGCCAGTCTTGGTTTAGTTTCCCGTAAAGATTATGGCGTGTCCCATATTCTTTCCCAGCCTTATCAGCTTTTGCAAGAGTGGATTTCTCCACTCCTCTGTGAGATTTTTTGTTTCAAATTGTCAAAGATCTGATTTGTGTGGGCGAATTACATGCGATCAACAGTGATGAACCTCCCGCAAGACACCAGCACACAGTGGGGTGGAAAGGGATCGAACCTTTCAATTTAACTCTTGCTCGAAAGCAAGGGTTACGTTTTTCCACTAAACTACACCCCAAATGAAGCACTAAAATTAATTAAAAATCATTGGCGACGACTTTCTGACTAATTGCTAGTGCCTCAAGCAGTAGGGGGAGGAATTTAACCTCCCATCTCTTACTCTTGCCCGTAGACATGAGTAAACGCTTTACTATAAGCTACCTACTATAACAGACGATGGCGAGAAACATTCAACCGAGTCAAAGCCACCATCTATTACGCGACAGAAACCGTTAGGTTATCTGTCATGAGATTAGTGCAATTGAAAATAACGGTTGGCCCATAATTTTAACTATGCAACAAAATCTCAAGAGGTGGAGGAAGGTGTCGCGCCTTCCATCTCGACTCTCTCCCTAAGGAAAGTGTCGCGCTTTTCTAATTAAGCTATCCGCCTTATCTTTTTTTAATCTTTCCTACCACTTCAACTTGAACAGGAACTTCATCAATGTTTTCTGGAAGTTCTTTTTCTGTTGGTGACAACAAATTTACTTTCAATCCATATCCATCATCTAAACGAACAATTCCGACAGACACATGTTTTCCGACTATTGAGACAAAAGTTTCAACCGCTTTTTCTTTGGCTTTTCTAGCCAAATCAATGTTAGCGCCTTTCATCTTTGCATCCCCTTATAGTTTATAGTGTCCACGTTTTCCTGGTCTGGAAATAAAATTTCCAATCGCCCTGAATGCATAACGAATATCGCCCACAAGAGACAAGCAATCGCCTTCTAATGTTAAAAAATCAGCGTCTCCAACATACTTGGCATCCAATTTTTCACCATCATAAGTCTCACACTCGTACCAAACATCTACTACAAGATCTTTTTCTTCAATGTAACTTGCCATAATCAACTATAGTGGTTCAACCCATTCTTGTCAAGTGGATTTATTCCTCGTATCTTTTGTTGGCTACATCTTGCAAATCGCGTTCTAATTGGAATACCAACTCTCTTGAATCATCAGCTTCACCTCCATCTTGACAACCACGAAACAACATTGTGCTAAGCAAGTCACGTCTTATTAGACGACAGAATTGTGACACAAGATTGAATTCCATAAAGTGTTCTGGTGGCTTGAATTCTTCCGGCAAACGTTCACAAATTTCTTCAAAATCTATATCGTCTAACTTTCCTCTTTCCAGACCAATTTCTTTTAGAGTACCCGTAAACATCAATCGTTCAAAACAAAAATGTTTCAAATTTGATGTAACTCTATCAATAAGAGGCTGTCCCCACATCGTGGCAGTCTTTTGATATTCAATTACACGATCCCACGCATCCTGGTGAAAGAAAATAGCTCTTTCTTGATAACACTCTTGCATGTCTTCTTTAGTTTCGCCTTCAATCCATCCATAGTCGTTATATTTGCTTTCTTTGTAGATGGCAGAGACATGCCTCATGTCAAATGTTGACTCAAAGTTGCAATACTTATGCATTTCCTTGTCAAATAGAACCATTACACAATCTTGCCCATGAAAAATTGGCAGGAGTGTAATTGCACAAGTTTCGTCCCAACAACCCATTTTTTATACCTTTCCAAATGCTCGCTAAGGCCACCGGAAGGCTCCTTTCTAAACAACTATAGTGACAAAAGTTTCTTTGTCAAACGATTTTCTTTTCGCTTTCGTTTGCGTCCGTCCCTCTCGACTAAACAACTATAGACGCCTCAAAAAAAAATGCAAGCGATTTTTCCCATTTTTGTTCGAAATCGCTTGCATTTAAGGGTTTTAGGCTAAAAAATAATGCCTACATGTTTAGTTTTGAGTGCTTTCCAAGGAAGTCACCATACATTTTTGCCACCAATTGCTGTTTTCTGTTTCCTACAGATGGACCATGAACCTGTCCAGAAATAGGATCTCTCAAATCAGCAAAGTCTTGATGAAGGTTATCGTCATCGTCATACACAGAAGGCATTTTCGACTTCATCAGATCTCGGAGCGCATTAGTATGACCAGATGGTCGTTTCATAAGTTTTGACCACCTTTCCAATCTTCCTCCATCATTGGCATATTCTCCTGGCCAAGGATTATTGGCATGCATCCTCATTAACTCTTTTCCATCTTCATGATCCATCGCAGAAGAATTCATCAACCATGTGATTGCTTTTACTTCTGTGTTTGGCCATCCAGCACTATTCAGCATTTTGGTAACTTTGCCAATGTCATTGTCTCTTAGAATCCAAGCAACAGATACCAAACGATCTTTCTCGTTGATAATGTCTTCTGGACCGTCTAACTTGAATGTCATTCCAGGGAATACCTTTTTGAGGAATCCAAGATCACGATACAAACGAATGTATTTCTTAGGATCAATCTCAGAGTCTTCCAACCCTTTCAAGAATTCGTCTCTAGCACGTTCTTTAGACACTGACTTGAAATTGTCTTCAACAAGAGTTTCAATGGCTTCTTTATACTTTGGAGGAATGTTTGCGACAGTTCCTTTTCCGTATTTGGAATAGAAACGGACATATCTAAATGCTCGCAATTGATCTTCCTCAAGTCTGTCTGATGCTTTTCCAACAAACAGAACATCAGAATTTCCTTTCCCACCAGACATATGGGTCAATCCGCCATGAGGGTCATGTAGTTTTCCATTGGCACCGTCTGCGTTGTCCAATTTGATGTACATGGCGTTAATGGTGAAGTCTCTACGACCAGCATCTCCAGCAAGGTCAGAAAAACTCATCTTGTCTGGAGTTCTACCATCTCCACTCTTGGAGTCTTCGCGGAAAGTAGCAAGTTCCATTTCTTCGCCACCACCAATACGGATTCCAATGACAAATTCACTGCCCTCTCTATCCCATCCTTTGGCATAAAATTGCTTATTCTTATCCTGAGTGACACCTTTGGGCGGTTTAATATTATCTACATTCGACTTTTTCCCAGCCCCGCCAGTACCTTCAGTCTCGGTAAATCCCTGAGAAAGAAGAATCATTCGGATTTCACTAGGAGTTGCATCTGTTGCCAAGTCAAGATCCTTGGGCTTTTTCCCAAGCATATGATCCCTAACAGCGCCACCTACCAAATAGAGGCTCTTTCTCTTTAGTTTGATGTCTTCGGTGCCGCCTTCTCCCTTAACGGTGTTGTATCCACCAGAGATAAAGTCTCCAACACGGACATTTCCACTTTCATTAAAAGCCTTGATGACAGGAACTAACACAGAGTTATTGCTTCTATCCACAATGAACTCTTGACCTTTTTCAAGTTTTCGGTCAGTGCTAGTTGCTTTTGGTCCGTCAGAACCCTCTTGAAGCTTAACGAAATTACTGAAAGATTGTTTTTTCATCTATTGAATCCCTAATTTATAAATAATTATTGCTGCTGCAACCACAACTCCTAATTTGACAATAAAGTCAAAAATTGTAGTCCATCTATTTTCTTGTGTGGCAGTCTTTTGTTGTACGACACCAATTCCAACTTCAATTTCATGAATTTTTTCACTAACTTCTTGCTGTTGTTTTAGAATTGCATCAATTTCTCTTTGAACATATTCTCCGTTTTTTGACTCTAAAGCCACTATTCTCTCAACAAGTTTGGAGTGATTGTCCACAAATTTTTCCAATTTATCATCAGAATCTTCTTGTTTTTCACTAAGAGATTTCAATCTCTCATCTACACGCGCCGTCAATTCAAACAATCCCTGTAGGGATTGCGTCACTTTGTCATTGAATTCTTTGTTAATACGGTCTGTGTTGTTCATCAAGGAAGTCCTGTCAATAAACGCTCTTTTAGGATATATATTGTATGAGCATCCAAAATGACAAAGACAACAGCAGGTTGACTGAGAATAACATTTCTGACAAAGAAAATCAAGAAACAGTTCAAAAACCTGAAGTTATTGAAGCAAGTCCTATTGAAAATTCTGAACTAATGCCACAAATGAACATCGCTGTCCCTGCTGGGAGACAAAATGGTGACATATCTACTTTAGTAGGTGATGACGCATTATTGGGGATTTACGATGAAATAACCAAACAACTTAGAAAAGATCGAGAAGAAATAGATGGTTTAATGACAAATTTTGCCGATATGGTCTTTAATGATGGTGACGCTTCAAGTGCGAGCAAAGAGGCAGTAGTCAGTTTAATGAAGATGAAAACAGATACCGCCGATAAAATGACGAAGGTTGCAGATTTGATGACAAGATTGAAGATGAAAGAAAAAGATACAATGAGTAGCTTTCAAAAGTCTCAATACAATCAAACAAATAACGTCACAATACAAACTAATAAATCAAAACGTGATTTGATCGAGCAAATAGAAAAGGACAAAAGAAATGGGAATTCATAACATAGAAGATTGGTTGGTAGAGGCAGAAATACCACCATTGGCTGGACAGCCAGATCCAGGCGGAATGCAGGCACCTGGAAGCACTCCTGATATGCCTAACGCTGCTGGTCTGCCACCATCACAAAATGCTGGCGAAGAAATGGATGACCCAACTGAAGTGCCTGATACTTCTAATGATCCACATGCTCCAGACATGCCAGAAGAGAAAGCTGATGTCGGAGACTTTGAATCATGGAGAATGCAATACTTTAGAGAACTGCTAAAAGGTGACTCAAATCATATGATTGATATGATTCACCAAGTCAGAGATAGAGATCTTGATGAATATCAAAGAAAGTTTGTTGAAGACAATCTGCAAATTAACATCTTAAGACAAGACAGCAATATTGAAAAAGTTTCAAAAGACGTTATCAAGAACGTTAAAAATGAAATCAACAAAAACTCTCCAGGCGTGTCATTAGTCAATCACATCGCACTTGCACTAGAAGCCAACCCAGTCGTCAATTCCATTTTCATCAAGCTGAATGGACTCTGGGGAGCAAAGGGAGATCTTCACCGTAAGTTTCTCGCATCTTTGCTGAATGCCGCTCAGGTAGGCTCTGGGGGCGTTGAGAACGAAGACATAGTTTACAATGACAATGATTTCTCTGTGCAGATCTCCACAAGATGTAACTCAAAGTTCGGAAGCATTATGTTGGGAAGTTGGAGTCTAAAAGAAGATGACCCAGAAAGATACCTGCAACCACCTGAACTTAAAAGACTGCAAGAAGGAAGCCCAGAAGAAAAAGACGTTTTAAGAAGACGTGTTGTTATTGAATCTATAATAAACAAATTCAAAACAAGAGCTTTCATTACAACAATAACAAATACCGAAGGAACAATTTACAATCTTGGAATTGATCTTTCTGAAATGTTGCAGTCCTCATATAAAGATGGGAAGTTGCTGGTTAGAACAACAGAAGCAGAAAACTCTGAGGCAATGATTGATGATGACGGCAAAATACTTCCATACATTGATCTAAATATTAAATATGCAAAACCTACTGGAAGACAAACTCCAGAAGGTAAGCCTGAAATCGAAGAATTAGAATTCCTAGAAAGAATAAACGGACAATTGTTTATCTCAGGAAGTTTGCAAACAATGCAAGACGCAGCAACATCGTTGGCTGGGATTGTGTTAAAAGAATTGCCATACAGTGGAAACCCAACAGATTTGCATGCTATCGAAAGATGCGTGCCTTCTGTAGCAGAAATACTCCTTAGAAGGTGCGGATAATCAATTGCCCCGCCGCCAAAAGACGGCAGGGCTTGTTACACTGCCTAAGCAGAAACATTAGCGGTTGTTAAACCACCGTTAGGCAAATTGACAGTTGCCCAATCTGGATAGCCTGTAGCGTCCAGATATTTGAGTACAATATTTTTACTAGCATTAAGGTCAGCATTCAATTGGAAGCCACACTTTCTACATTTGAAATTGCTTTGGTTCTGGCGATTGCCTTTGTGTATGTGTCCGCATTTGCTACATCTTTGCGAAGTGTAGCGTGCGTCAACATACACGACTTGACATCCTTTTGCCATCGCTTTGTAAGTCAAAAATTGTTCAAATTGAAAGAAATTCCATTTATTCACTTCCTTGCGTTGTGGTTTACGAAATTTAGTCGCTCCACCACGAATGCCAGTAAGTTTTTCAAGAACGATGGTTGTTCCTTTTTCAAGATCTTTAACAATTTGTTTGGCAATACAATGGTTAATGTCCTTCCGCATAAGCCGTTCGCTTCGACTAATTTTAGCCAAGTGTCTTTTTGCAGAACGAGTGCCTTTACTTTGCAAAGCACTTCTCAACCTTTCATATCGTTCACTCAATCGTTTAATTCTTCCGCCACCGTAAAACCTATTGTCACTTACCGTAGCCAATTTTCTGATGCCTCGATCAATGCCAATCATTTTTCCAGATGGTTCAACATCTTCAGTTTCTTTTTCAAAGACAATGTGCAGAAATGTTTTGCCTTTGACTTGAAAAAGATCTGCCGAGCATCGTTTCCATGTAAGATATTGTTCAAAATGTTTGGGGACAAAAATAGGAAGTCGAACTCTGCCTTTAAGTGTCAAAATGTTGATGGTCCTATTGGCAAAATCAACAGTCAAACTTCTGTCATCGTACCTAATTGTCGAGCATTTATTTTTAGGACAGGAAACTTTCTTTCCTTTCTTTTTACTAACTTGAGTAGAAGCAAGTGCTTCTGTGGCTTTAACTCTGGCAGAAATAGCCAGTTGGCTTTTGAGTCCCGTGTCATTTCTGACTTGGTGGTAGGTCAAATGATGCAGACTAACTCCGTTAAACTCTTGGTTGTCCCAAGCAGTTTGACAAACATAATTGAAAGCGTCAGTATATGCTTCAAGCGTTGGCTTGAAGGTTTCACTGTCAACTTCCAATTTCAATTTAATGGTTCTCATCTGTTTCATATACGTACTCTATATAGAGTAGTCGAAGACAGATTTTGCCATAAATTATTTAAATTTTGTACTAATTATTTTGGAGACGGGCATCCTCACGGCTTTGACGTAGGAGTTTCTTGCTCGAAAATCAGATGAAAACATTCAAAGACTTTGCTGATAAAAAAGATCGTTCAAACAAAAAACACCTAGAAATCGTTTACAAAGTGTGTGAACAAGGTGGATTAAAAGTATCAAATCATCTTGATGATGACGAACCTTATATATTTGTTCGAAATAATGCCGGGCAAACACTTTCATTTGATGGAGTAAGAATATACTCCATTGGAGATAGCATGGCATATAGAGTTCAAAAAGATGAAAATACCCATCCTTATGGTCGAGCATACTTGCTGGATCTGGAAGAAATGTTTGAAGATCTGGTGTCTGACAACACATCTACAGAAGATGCCGCAAAAGAAATAATTAAAACTGTTAGTGAAAACCTAAAGGGATTCTTTGATAAAAGCGAGAAGGCTGAAATAGAAATCAGAGATGATGACATTGATAAAGAAAAAGATCCACTAGGAAGGGCTGCCGTTAAATCAACTGGAACTGATTACTCTAACACTGTTACGTCAAAGGGAACTAATTACGGAGGATAAGTTCTTTTAAGATGTAAGTTAAATTAAAACGCCCCTTTTGGGCGTTTTAATTTATTTACTTCTTACCTTTCTTCTTCTTACCCTTTAGCTTGAAGGGCCAAGTGGCTCCCATGTTAGCCATATGTCCAACATAATCATCGCTTAGGTTGTCTTTTTCAATAGACCTATTACCTTTTGACATTGTTTGTTTCCAATTAACATTTTTGCCAACGGCGTGTTCTTTTATCCATTCAGAGAATGTTATCATTATTCCTCCTTTGAGTCATCAACTACATGATATTCATCTTTGGCTCTTGTTTTTGCCACATACCTTGCATTTTCCTCTTGTTCAAAATCTGCGTCTAATTTTGTTCTTGGGTGAGGGTACATGCTTGGCGTTAATTCAAACACTCTTTCAAATTCCAGACCTTTGGCTTTATGAGCAGTTGTAAGAATTACTGGATTTTCTTTCTCCATTTTCCTTTTGTGTTCTATCCTTTCATCTCTCGACATATCTTCACTAGATCCTCCAAGTCTTTTTTTCAGCCATTTTTTGAAATCCTTAACACTAACATGAGGATCTTCATAGCTTGGTATATCTTTTGACTTAAGCTGCTCTTGTGCAACTTCTATAGAAGCATGAAGTGCTTGTTGCGCCTCCAACAAATCCTGTAGATGTCCAATCTTTCTTGATTGTCCGCCCCAATCTTCTTTTTTCTTATCAACAAATTCGTCTAGTTCGTCCCTGAATTCATTTAAATTACTATCATCATTTACATTTTTCCATTTTCCCCAAGCCATAACTCTGTTTACCAAACCAACTACATCATTTGCTAAATCTTTTCCATAAATAATAAAAGGTATTTTATGTTTCAAAAGATCCATAGCAGCTTTTGCCAATGGTTCATTTGTTCTTGCAATAAACGCTGTTTGTTTTTTCATTTCTCCAAGAGATCTCATCTCATCTCCCAAACGATCTATTGTATCGTCATATTTTAGTTCTTGATCGGAGACATATGCTGGATCGTCTGGGTCATGTTCTCGACCTGCTCGCAAGTCATTTACAACAGTATTTTCATTGGCGTGATCAATGATTCCTTGTTTTGATCTAAAGTTCATAGTTAAAGGCTTCACCACAGAATCTTTGTTTTTAGAGCCGTCAATAAGCATGGATGTAATATCTTTTAGAGCATTATCATCTGCCCCTCTAAATCTATACATTCCTTGATTTTTATCTCCTACAGCCACTACTCTAGCACCGTTTTCAATTAATTTTTGCAAAAGAACTTTTTGAGATATATTAAAATCTTGAACTTCATCTACAAGAACGTATTTGTATTTTTGAGGCTTACTCCAATCCAATTCGTCTGCATGTTGGGCTGCGTACCAAAGATCATCATTGAAATCTCTTAATGTTTTAAGATTTCTTTTTACTGGCTTATCTAACTTTGTCCATTTCCTTTTTCTTTTGTCATATTTGTGAGTTTGCATAAACTCTTGATCAATTCCATGCGGTTGAGAACTCTTCAAAAGCCACACAGAAGCCTGTATCATTCTTTCCAAAAAGTCTTCACTGGCGAAATTATCTAACCCCATAAATTCAGATATTTGTTCATTAAAGAAATCAGAGTTTCCATCTTTTTCCAATCTTTCTTTTGTTTGTTCCAGGGAAGTGTTTATGTCGTGTTCTTCTGCTATTTTTTTAATTCCCTCTGTAGCGTTTTCTGGAGACAGGTTGTAGGACTTCGCTAAGCCAGTCAATTTCTCTACTTCTTTATTGAATTCCCTCCAGATATTTTTCATATATCCACCAATATAATTTGACATGCCTGGATCTTCAAAGTGAGGAACGTCTAGATCTTTGATCATTGCCCTGTATTGGTTTCCATCAAGTATTTCTCTTATTTTGCTCGTATTTTTTGCTGGGGCATAATCAGCAATTCTTTCGGTTGGTTTAACATTGTTTGACTCTAAAACTCTCCCAGCGTAAGAATTTGTGGTAAATATATGCTTTTTCATCCATGTAGGGAAATCTTCAACAGCCTCTTCTCTATTTTTGGTTCCGAATACCAAATACAACCATTTTTCACCTTCTTTACCGAAATTCTCAGCCAAATGCTTTAACATTGTTGTTTTGCCAGTTCCGGCTAATGCTGGTATGACCATATGATCATCGTCTTCGCCATCTTTCATTTGTTTGAATCTGTCTGCTATATCCTGTTGCTCGTCAGTCAATTCAAAAGATTTTTTCTCTTCTTTGTATGTTGATTTGGCTAAGTCACTGGCTTTTGGTCCTTGAACTGTTTTTCCATCTTTGCCTAAGAATCTTTTGAACCTTTTTGGTAACTCTTCTTGTGACATGTGATAATTGTGCCATTGCAACTTTCCTTTCCAAATAGTCACATATGTCCAAGACCCTTCCCTGTCATCATTCTTTTTAAGGGCAACGTATTGACCTTTCTTTATTTTGTGAGGAATGCCATGATAGTCCTCAAGTTCTTCATCTTCTACTGCTGTTGCGAGAAGCCATTGTCCCTTGCCTGAACTTGCTGGAGTTGCAACCCTTCCTTGAGGAACCTGAGATTGCTGTTGTGGAGCGTCTTGAGACTGAGATTGACCGCCTCCTGTCATCATATTTATATGATCAATAACTTGCTTTCTGCTCCACCTTGTTCCATCTACTTCAATATCTGGAACCCAACCGTCTGGCTTTTCTGCTAGTTTTTTAGAAATAAATCCCCACCACCAATCAGGAATTTTATCTATGCTAGGATATTCTGTCCATCCTTTGTTTTTCCCTCCGTAAAATCTTACGGATTCTTGAATTAAATCACCAGCCAACCATTCTTTGAATGATTCTGCTCGTGGCGCATCTGTTGGGTCACTGTATTGGGGCGTATAAAATTTATTCATTTAGGCTTTCTACCATTCATAAAAATTAATCAACTATCTTCGTTAACAATGTATATATAAGGATGGCTGACAATCCTCAAATACCTCCTGTAGGCGTTCCTCCACAATATCAACATATGTTTCAAGGAGCAGAACCCCAAGAAGCTCCCCAACCTTATAAACGTGTTGGGATGAATCAATACGGTCCCAGCGTAAAGAGCATTGCAAGAGGAAGTTTAGTCTGGTTTAAGTATTTGAATTATCAGCATGACCCAGCACCATTGGTCGTTGTAACAGATATTTGGCCGAATCACATTAGAGGAGTTAATTTGCATTATTTGACATTTAATTACATAAAACGCTTATTAACTTTGCATATGCAAGGTCAAGGTCACTTATTCTCATATTTTCATGTAAGACAAGATCAATATTTAGTCAATTCATTTCGTACATATAAGAGAATGGGTGTAAAGCAAATTAAATCTTTAGACACAGATTTTTTACTTAATGTTCTTGGGAACGTAATGTCTTTTGACCCTGCTGAAGTTGAGCAAATGAGAGTTTACGTAAGAGAGCAAATGGGAAGAGATCCAAATCAAAAAGCAGAATCAACAACAGAGAAATATATGGGAATGCAACGTGGTAACGCTGAGCATGGATTTGAACAGCCCCACCCTCCACAAGAGCCTAGAGGTATTTAATGGCAGGTAATTTATTTGATGATTTAATGGCAGCAGTCAACATAACGCCAGCCGGTGGAGGCAGTAGTGGTGGCGATGCACCTGATCTAGATGATATGATCGGTGCAATAGATGGACTCGAAGAAACTCTTGATAGTGCATCAAAAACTATGTCGGACATGTTTTCGAGCCTTGGTGAAGACGGAGAAATGGCTGGCGAAGGATTTAGGTCTGCTCGCGATGAAAGCATGGATTACGCAAAAGCTGTAGACAGCGTTGCAAAAAGCGTTGTTGCCTCGGCTGCTTCTATTGCTAAGGCATCAGTCAACCTTTCTATGGCTTTCACTGGTGGCGAAGGTTTTATAAAAGGAGTATTCAAAGGCGTTATAAAAGATGAAGTTGAATACCTTCAAGGAATCAGGGAGATTGCCTTTGTAACTCAGGGGATCACTAGAGACACCGAGAATCTACAAAACCAATGGCAGGATGTTGGAAAGATTACAAGGATTACCGGGAAAAATATACTCGGATTCCAAAAACAATACATGAAAAACCTTAAAAAAGGTTATAAAACTCAAGAGAAAACTGTAGAAGTAACTAAAACTGGTCTTAATGTTGCAAATCTGATTGGCGCTGAGGCTGAGAGTACGGCAGATGTTTTTAATTCATGGCATATGCAATTAGGAAGAAACACTTCCCAAATCGCTCAAATGGGTCGCGGAATGAGAACTGTTGCTCTTGAAACTGGTGTTATGGGCGACAATTTAGTTGAAGTCGCAAAAAATTCTGAAAGCACAATGAAAAGACTTCGCAATATGGGAAGTCTAACAGCAGACGCAACTCAAAATCTAATGACAGTGCTGGCAGAAGCAGGGAAGTTAGGTGCTGGGGAAACAGCAGCCGATCTCACGAATGCACTGAGTGGTATGAGTGGATTCATGGAAGCTTCTGGAGGAATGCAAGCGATGCTTGCCAATTCTGGTCTTACAAGGGATGAATTGTTTGGAGGCGAAGCTCTGCAAAGTAAAGAGTCCATGAAAAAAGTTGCCGCAGGCGGAATGGATTTCATGAAACGCGCTGCCCCTGGACTTGGGGATGATGTTTCATTAGAAAAGCTTAAATCACTTAGTGGATCTGAAAAAGGTGGAATTGACGTACAACTCAAGGCTATGGGCTTCAAAGAAGGTTTTGCCGGTCTTTTTAACACCATTCAAGCTGCCGAGGAAGCAAGTAAATCATATTCAGAGAAACTTGGTGAGTTGAAAAAGTCAATGAAAGATGGGGCTAATACAACTCAAGAAAACAAACACATAAATGAGAAGATGGCTGACATGGAAGTCATGGAAAGTCAACGATTGTTGAGCAAGTTTTTAGAAAACTCTAAACTAAAAATAACACAGGCTGGGAAGGAAGGAGTCTCTGCCAGTGATGCATTCGCTTCTGCAATGAAAACTTCTCTTGCTGATGAAGGGGATTCACTTAGTGCTTTGGGTGCCGGTGGTTTAGAAGGTGCGGACAAAATAAGAGCAGTGTTAGAAAAAGCTGCCGCAGGAGTAAACCAACAGTTGGAGGATGCTGGGATTGATGGCATGACAATTGATCCAAGTTCGATAAAAGATGCTTTGAAAGATCCAAAGCAATATGAGATTCTAATGAAGCAAATGGATGAGGCTCAGAAGGCAGCAGATACAGCAGAAAAAGCTGCGTTAGATCCTATGTCAAAAATAGCATTTGAACAGGCAAAGCTTAATGAAACCATGAAAGGCTATAGTTCGGCTGCATTAAAACATCTTGGTTGGCTGCAAATCATTGCATTCCAATTAACGGCAACTGCCGCCGTCTCTGCTTTGGGTGCTGGAGGATTATTGAACAGGGGTGGTGGATTCTTAAAGAGTTTAATGACTAAAACGCCAGGAGCAGCAGGAGCAGCAGCATCATCAGCAGGATCAGCAGCTTCTTCGGCTGCTGGAATGGCAGGCACACTAGGCGGAAGAATTGCTGGTGGTGGAAAAACTGCTTTGGGGGCTGTTGGGAAAGGTGCAGGTAAAGCGTTAAGAGGAGTCGTGGGTCCTATAACAACGGTTGTTGGAAACAGCATGGCATCTCTTGGTGCAGCAGCCACAAATCTTGGAACAAAACTTCCAGTTGTAGGAAGTGCTGTTTCAGGTCTTGGAGGTTCACTAACAAGCATGGGAACATCAATAGCTGCGGTTGGAGCGGGTCCAATTGCTGGGGTAGCTGCTGCCGCTGCGGTCGTTGTAGGACTGGCTGGTGGAATTATTCAATCTTTTGCGGCTGCGAAAGAGGCGCACAACATGTTTGGTGTTGCGGTAGATGAAGTGACAATGAAGCAAAAAATGGCTGCTGAAAGTGCTGGATTCCTAACTGGAATATTAAACACTTTAACTTTAGGATTTTTCAAAGGTGCTTTAGGACCGGCTGGTGATTTGACTCAAAAATTAGCCAAATTTTTTGACATGTTCCCAGTTGCAATGATGTGGATTCAGGCAATATTGTTGCCATTCAAAATTCTTTGGGGAGTTCTTAAAGGTTTGTTCAGATTTGTAATAGAAGTATTCAAAGGCATTTGGGAAGGCATAAAGGCAATTCTCACTCCAATACAAGATGCATTCGCCGCTTTGGTTGATCCAATTATGGCAGCATTCGAACCATTTACTGGTTCTGGCGTAAAGGCAATTAGTGTTGTAGAAGGAATCGCTACCGCATTTCAAATGGTAGGAAAAGTCGTTGGCTTTTTGTTTACGATATTAGGAAAATTGATTGGATGGGGTTTAAAGCCATTAATACTAGTGTTTTCTGTTGTTGGAAAAATATTAGGCTTTTTTGCCAAAGTGTTCATGAAAGTGTTTACTCCAATATACGCATTCTTTGAAGTCATTGTATCAGTCTTGGGGAAAATAGGACAATTGTTTGGTGGCGCAGAAGGAGGCGTTTCGATTTTCGAAACTTTAGGTTCAACTTTAGATTCAGTCCTTGGAGCCGTGGGAAAAGCCCTTATGTTTGTCCTGTCTCCACTTATGTGGCTCGGAAAAGTATTGTTTAATATAGTTTCTGTTCTTGGTTCAATTTTCATCATAGCCCCACTTGTTGGATTGTTCAACCATTTCAAAAATACTTTAAGCAATTTGTGGACGGTCTTGAAATATGTAGGGGCATTTTTATATGACACTTTTGCTCCAGAAATTGAATATATTGGTGGAATATTTGAATGGATGGGCGGAATTTTTGGTGCAGTTGGAGAAGCAGCCAATAGCTTTGGAGAAGCTGTTCAAGGATTGCTGAAAAAGTTTGGACTTGCCGAATTAGAAAAAGGAGACAAAAGAACGTGGGCTGGCTGGGCAGCAGGGCAAGATAAGGCACCAACTGCGGAGGGTGTGGCAAACGGAGGAGAAAGAACTTGGTTCCAATGGGCGATGGGAGAGGAAAAGACTCAAAAAACCCACAAGCAAAGAGGAGAGTTGCCAGAGGAGGAAAAGAGTTTCTACCAACATGGAACAAAAAAGGGAAGCATCTATACCCATGACATACATTTAGAAAAATTGCTAGATCAACTTATTCCAAAGAGTGGCGCAACTGTAGGCATGGGTGCTGTTGGCGCTATGGGAATGGCGGCAATGAATCCTCTTGGTGCTATAGGAGAATCTTTAATGGCTCCCGCTAATCTTGTGGCATCTGCTTTTGGATTTCCTGAGATGTTTGGCGATGGTGGCGCAACAAAAACAGCAGAACCAAAGTCGCTGATTGATGTTGGAGACAAGCTGCAAGCAGATTATGCCTCTGAGGAACCTTCGGCTGGATCAGCAGCTAATGCAAATTTATTAGTTCAATTACTATCTCAACAAGTGGCTCAAACTGAATTGCTTAGAGAAGGAAATACATATTTAAGAACAATAGCTCTGGCTAATAGCGATAGCGGGTCAGTGGGTGGAGGGACGCTTGATGGTGGAAGCACAGACACAAAATCTAGACCTTCAATGAGTAAATTGAATGCAAATTGGCCATCTGTGTATCACCAAAGCAGTGCAACTCAAGTAGTAAATAGCGGGGGTAATGATGGACAATAAGAAGGAGATTAAATGGGAGATGGTTTAGCGACTGGCGTAAACGGACAATTAAGAGAAATAAGTGAGTGCTTTATAAAATTAGGTGCTCCCTCAAATCATGAAATTATTTTAAGGGTATTGCCAGAAATATCAGATTCAAAAAGTGCTGCGTACAATGATGAGCCAGTTGTTGGAAGATCATTTCCGTTAAAAACGTTTTCTCATGGCGAGAATAGGACAATTTCAATGAATTGCCCTTTCATAACCACGCATAGAGATGACATTACAAGAAACCTAAGTGATTTAAAGGCTTTAGAAAGTCTAGTTTATCCAAGAGATGCAGTTGGAAGTCAAAATCCATTTTTGCCACCACCAGTATGTAAGGTTAAATGCGGATCTCTTTTGGCAAGTCGAGGAAATGTTGGAGAACCTTTGTGTTGTGTGCTAAGAAGTTACTCTGTTAGTTTTCCACAAGATGTACCATGGGATCAAGAAACGTATTTGCCTTACAGATATACAGTTAATTTACAATTTGAAGTAGTTTACATAACCTCCGATCTTCCTGGGCAAGAAAAGATATTACAAACCGGAGGTGCTTTAGGAGGCGCATAAATGGCAAATTTCATTGAAGTGGTAGAAACTGTTTCCCCAACAGATTTCGTACCACAAACAAGCAGATATATTAACTCTGACGTATTGAGATATTCTGATCAAAAAAAATTAACTTTTGAAACATACAAAAGATCTGAAACCCCAACATCAGCAGATGATAGATTCATTCTTTTAGACAAAGGAACAGAATACAGACCAGATGTTGTTTCTTTAACGGCTTATGGAACTCCAGATTTTTGGTGGAGGATTTTAGAGGCCAACAATATAATTGATATATTTGATTTCAAGGCTGGTCTAACTGTACGAGTCCCTAACAATGTGGGTTTTTAATTATGTCATTTGAACCATTTATTACTTCTAGCGAGTTTCATGCAGGGCAAGGAATAAGAAAGGCGTTAGGGGCAGATCACCGATTCCAAAGTTGGGCACCTTGGATTAAAGCGCAATTTTCTGATGGAGGCGATGTTTTCACTGTTGGAAACCAATCACATCCTCCAGACAATGCTGCTGTAATAAAGGGATTTCAATATTCTTTTAAGTGCAATGGAACTGGGGGCTGCTCGTGTGAATTAGAAATTCATGACACTCAAGGAGGTAGCTTTGACACCTTTTTCAAAAAATTAAATAAGAAGAATAAAGATATTGCTAAAAATTACGATATGTCTGTCGAATTTGGGTGGGCTGGCCTAAATTGCGATGGAGTATCTAGCGATCCTGTAGAGGCTCCCTGCACGAGTACATCTGCAAGACCTTTAAAGACTGGTAAAATATTCTTTATGCCCATGTCTATATCAACGAATTATGAAAGTGGCAAAATCAAGTTCATAATTGAAGGAGTAGACACAATGCAAAGAATGATTGACACAAGAGAAGATTCTCCGAAAGGAAGCAATACAGACAAAGACAAAAAAGTGTCAATGCGTGAAGCCATAGTTCAAATGTTCGATGACAGGGGAGTTACTGTCAAATTTCAAAGAGTGACAAAGAAGGGAAAGTTGGTCGATGTTGGATTTAAGCAAGTTGAAAATTCAAAACCTGACAGCATTGGTCCTGGTCATGGTGGCGCTCAGGGATTGTACAACACAAATAATAACGACCCATTTAGGGCTGCGCTTGAATGGTTGAAAGATGCGTTGTCAGAACATGGAGAACTGCCATTTGTTCCAATATGGGATGCATGCAAGGAAGATCCTACTTTAATATTCTTAGAAAGCCCTAAGCCATCATGTGATTGTAAGGGTGGATTGCAGAGAAATATGGGGACATATCTTGTAAATGGAGGAGGCGAAAGTCCAGTAATATCATTTGCTCCAAAAATAAAATGGGCATATCAATACGCCAATCCGAGCGGAGGCGGTGATTCCACCGCGCAGGGCGGAGGAGCTACAAAGGTTGATGGCTCAGAACCAGACTGTGATCTTCAAGAAGAAAATGGCATGCTTGTCAATCTAATTCCAACTGAACAATCTGGAACCCAACATGGAGGCAAACAAAATGAAGAAAATGCAAAGATTGCTCCTAAATTAAACAGGGCTTGGATCAACAATGAGCCAATTTCTTGTCAGTTAACTGTTCAAGGAGATCCAGCATTTTTTGCTCCTGTTCAAATGGTTGCAAACGCATTTTCAATAATAGTAGTAAATCCATATCACTATATTAAATCACCGTCTGGCGCAAGTGGAGACTGTGGAGAGTGGATTGCAGAGCCAACTGTAAATACCCATTTTAGTAACAAAAATTGGATAATAAAAGGTATCACTCATCAAATAAAAGAAGGATCATTCCAAACGTTATTTGATATGTGGGTTGCAGCGCCGATGGTGAATATAAGTAAAGATCAGCCAATTGGATGCAAGGGGTCTGGCGGAGTGACAGTCAGTTAAAGAGGATAGGTCAATTAAATAGGTTAAAAAATTATGGCTAATGTAACAGAACTAAACAACAGGCTTAAGGTGTTGGAAGAAAGACTCCAATCTATGAACACTGACTTAAGTGCTGTTGTTCAGAGCGAATTCAAAAGAAGATTTAAAACAGATATTCAAAAGCCGATGCAATTTGGCATGTATCGCGCAATGTGCGTTCAAACTATAGATCCACTTAAGCAAAACAGAGTTCAATTTTATTCTCCTCTTTGGACAGACGCAGATACGACAATTGATCAATTGCCATTTGCAAATCAAGTAAGCTCAATGGGAGGATTTGATGATTGTGGATTAAATTGGGTTCCGCCAGCAAGTTCAACTTTATGTTTAATGTGTGAGGCTGGTGATCGTGATGCAATTTATTACATTGGTACAATATGGACAAGAGATCGTGGTCCAGATGGATCTGAATGTAATGGCAATCCTCATAATTTCAATTTTCCGGTGGATGAATATGATTGCATTTGGGAAGGACACCGGAAAGGGTATTTGGTAGGTCCAAATGACGGATCTCAGATATTCCCGCCTTGGAACACAGAAAACTACAACAACTTTGATTCAGACACAGAAAGCGACTTTTATGAAGATGAAGCCGCACAAAGAAGCGTTACATGGCCTCACATTTACGGATTTAAAACTCCAGAAAAGCACATGCTTAAAATGGTAGATGGAAATGCAAAATGCAATAGAAGATATAAAAGACTTGAATTAATGTCTGGCACTGGGAATTGGTTGATGTTCAAAGATGATCATCTTAGACCGTGCGGAGAATGGTCAAACACAAACATGGGACCTCCAGAACCTCCTAGATTTGCAGTTAGATGCCAAAACCTAGAAAGAGTAGCCTTAGGCAGTCCTGCCTCATGTGGCGAATCTGGGGAAGATAAGAGTGAATGTGATTCAAGTACAAACTTCCTTGATTGCGGTCAACCAAAACCAATTCTAGGTGATTGTCAAGCAAGAAGTGGCGAACAAATTAAAGAGGAAATGAACAAAGGAACAAATCCTTACTTCAAGCACGCCAGCGAATGCAGACCATATCGTGGTCCTGGCACACCATTGAACCCTAAATGTGCATTGCCGCAAAGTGGTTTTCAAATTCAATCTATCTCTGGTCATAATTTAGTTGCTGATGATTCAGTGGATATGCCAGAGGGATGCCCAGAATGGGAAAGGTCTTTAGAATCATTTGGTTTTGGATCAAATGATTTATACAAGGGGAAAACTCATCTTCAGTCTGCTACTGGTCACATACTTGAAATGATGGACACAGAAGATACTCCAAGCAACAGAGATAAAGATAATGGAATAAGAATTGAAACTGCTTCTGGCAATAGTATTAAATTAAATGACCATACAACCCCAGAATGTACCGCTGGTGATGAGAGAGGAATATTCCTTAAAAGCACAAGCAGCCACACCATAGAAATGACAGATGTTACCGCAAAACAATGCAGCCCTCCAAGAGCAGACAAGGGACAGCCTGCTCCAACAGCCAAAAGCGACAGAAACTTCATTAAGTTGAGAACTGGATATGGTGTTCAAATTGAAATGAACGACTCCTTTACCCAAAAACAAGAAACACAGCAGCAATTTCTTCAGCTTACAACTCCACAATATGATGCTTGTTGCGGTCCTCACTTCCTAAGAATGCAAGAGCTTCCGAACTGCGGGTATGTATTTTTACGGGCTGCTGGAGACTATATTAGATCAACTGCTGGTGTGGACATTAATGTTGTTGGTGACAAGGAAGGATGTTTGGGACCACAAAATAAATTCACCCTTGTGACAGACAACTTTTTGATTGACACAGATCAAGTTTATTTTAATCACGCTCAATTACACGTATTCTTCTCAGAATCATACATATTATTATTAGCGGGAAGAGATTGCGAGGATTCAAATGGTGAGCCAACTCCTTGCATCTACCCCGTTATTGTAGGAAGATGCCCAAAAGTGTGTCCAATGACAGGATTTGTTCACTGGACGGAGAAATCCATGAGCATGCGAGTATTCGCATCTGCCGACACTCAAGGACCTGAAGCCGCTGATGGCGGCTGTTAGTTAATTAATATATTTGGTAAATAAATGGCAAAAAAATTCATTGGTGTTCCTTATCCAATTACTAAAAAACCAAGAGGACTGTTGCAAAGTTCCTCTGGCGTTGATCAAATTAAAGCAGATCTTTTGCAATTACTTTTGACCAATCCTGGGGAAAGAGTGATGTTATTGGATTATGGCACTCCTCTAAAGGATCTAATGTTTGAGCCAAATGATGAAACTGTTCAAATTATGGCCAGAGAAATGATCATTAGAGCGATAGAACTTTGGGAACCACGAATAGCCGTCAATCAAATTGATGTTGGCGTAGGTCCTGAGTTTAAGGATTCCTTAAATCCTGCTCAAACATCTGATGACGAACTTCATATATTGTTTATTAGAATAAGTTTTTTCGACCCAGAAGAAATACAGGAAGTTCAAGAATTAGTATTGCAAGTACCACTTGGAGGATAAATGGCTGCTGATAATAATTGTCCCTTTGACGTAACACCACTAGGACAGTCCGAACCTATAGAAAATCAAAATATAGTAAATCTAAATTACACTAATCAAAACTTTTGGTCAATGAAAAGTAGGTTGATTGATTTTATTAGAAATCGTTTTTCAACAGATTTCAATGATTTCATTGAATCAGATTTGGCTCTTATGTTGATCGAGTCTTGGTCATTTATAGCAGATACACTCTCTTTCAAAACTGACCAAGTTGCCAATGAGATTTTCATTGACACCGTAACAGAAATAGAAAATGCCTTCAGACTTTCAAAATTAATGGGTTTTGAACCAACTCCGCCTATAGCAGCAACAAGTCAATGGAGTGCCGTAATCAATACTCCACTAACTACAGATCTTGTAATTGATGCCCCACTAATCGTAGACGTTGGAAATGTTAAGATAGAGTTATTTCCGGCAGATGCAAACAATAATCCAATATTTGACGATCCAATTATAATTACAGCAGGAAGCCTAGTTAACGACACAGTTATAGGAGTCGAAGGGAAAACATTTACAGATATAGTTACAGGAACCGGAGAGGCAAATCAAACTATTCAGCTAGAGCAATCGCCAGTCATATTTGACTCAATCAGAGTTAGCGTAGACGGAATACCTTGGGAGCAAGTAGATTATTTCTCTGATTCACAGCCACGTAGAGAATTTAGGGTTGAATTTGATTCAGAATATAATGCTTTTGTTATTTTTGGAAATGATATTGCAGGGCTTTTGCCATCACGAAGTTCTACGATTGAAGCAACATATAGATCTGGTGGTGGCACAGCAGGTAATATTGTTACTGGATTTGCAGCAACACAAAGAGGGTTTGATGTTCCAAACGTTCCATTTAGGGTTCCAGTATCATTTAGAAACTTTACCGCTGGCATTGGCGGATATGATGGGGATACCGTTGAAGATATTAGAAGAAATCTTCCAAAATTCCTTAGAACACAAGATCGTGCAGTAACAGGGTTGGACTACAAAACATTAGCCGATCTTTTTGCTACTCCATATCATGGTCAAGTTGGAAAGTCTACCGCTGTTTTAAGAAATCATGGGTGTGCTGGCAATGTTATTGATTTGTACATTTTGGCACGAGAAGGAGAAAACGGATTAGTCGAAGCTGGGAATGATCTAAAAGAAGATCTTGCCGATGAACTAGATGTTAAGAAAATGTTTACAGACTTTGTTTGCATCAGAAATGGAGAAGTGATTTTGTCCGATGTAAACATTGATGTTACTGTAAACAGGTTGCATAGAAACTTTGAAGATGAATTAAGAGAAAGGATTGACCGTCGCATAGATGGATTTTTCAATTTAAATTCATGGGAATTCGGAGACAACCTAAAAGAAGCAGACATCATCAAAGCACTTTCTGATATGCGAGAACTAAGTGAAATTGATGTGACATTTACCACTGATGACGAGGATAATTCTGGGGACATTGTTGTTGCCAGATACTTTGAAATAATAAGACCTGACACTGTTACAATAACATTTAATTTTGAATAATGGCTGATAAAAGAATAAACGAAAATCCGAAAAATACGGATACAGTAATTTTACAATTCAAAACTCCAGTTGATAACTGTTTTTTGGAAAATCCATACAAAGTGGATGATGTAAAAATATACTTTGTTTCTAAGGACTTTACCGCAACAAACGCACAAGCATTTGATAAGCGAATACCAGATGAAACATTAGTGGAGGTTGCAGAAGCGGCAGAAGAGGCTTCTTGTGCTGATCCAGGCAATGAAGAATTGGAGTCCGAAGCAATAAAAAGGCGAAGTGAGGCTGATGCATCAGGAACAGTAAGTCAATTTTATTTCAACAATGCAGAAGCAGTAAAAGTTATTGGCAATTCTGTAAGACCAGCGTGGCTTTCTACTGGATCTGACGAAGACAATCAATTGATATTGATTGACGAAGACGAAGATGGAAACACTCAATTTGGACACTTTGAATATCATTGGCAATCAAATGGTCAGGCTCGCCCTGGCGATTATTTCGTTTGTTGGAAATGGACCCCTCATATAGCTGGGGATAAGTGCAGTGACTTTTTTCACTTCACACTTCATGGAGACACATTACAAAGTACCGCTATACCAACCCATAGCACTGATCCAGAAAAATATTCTACATTATTAAAAAACTACACCCCAACCATGTATTCGCAAATAATTTGCGACAATGACAAAACACCAGAAACAATAGAGAGGCTTAACAATTCTGTTGCAGATGGATTTACATTCATAGAAGACTTCACAAATCAAATGATTGATTTGTTAGACGCAAATGCTACCGAAACTGCGCTTCTCCCACTTCTAGCCAATCAATTTAATGTAAAGCTAAAAGGAAATGATGTAACTCGTTGGAGAAGGCAAATCAAAAACTCAGTCCCGTTGTATAAAAAGAAAGGAACAAAAGGCGGATTAGAAGAGGCATTTGATCAAGCTGGAATGAAATTGACAAAATGTACTGCTCTATGGCAAATTGTGTCACAATCAACATATTGTGAATCCTTTTTTGTAGAAGAAGACCAAACTGTGTTTGTTCTCGCCAACACTCCAATAGATCCAACTGTCACCGATACAGATAATTTTGCATTGTCCATTAGACTTGATGGCACAACAGAGTTTTTAGATTTAACATCTGACTTTGTTACTTTTGGGACAAATGATGAAGGAGATCCTATCATGACATGGGTTGGCGATTCACTGTCCGTTGACCCAATTATATTAGAAACGGACGACATTGTAAAAGTCCTTTACAAAATAGCCGAACCTGATAGTCAGTCTGTGGAAGATTACATTAGAGCATTAGATCTAATGGATCAAAAAGACGTTTCTATAGTGTATCCTCCCAAAAATTGGAATGTAAGAGTCCTAGAAGAAGACGATCCACTTTTCAGTGTTTTAATTCCAAGCGTTCACCCTTACGCAGATCCTATTGTTTGGGGACAAATTAGAACAGAGTTTCCGTTTTCGGAAAACCTTTACAATATGGAAGAATACAATGGTAGCAAAAGGAACTCTAATGACCCATGCAACATTGATAAAGCCTTTGTAGACGAATGCAGTGCTTGTCGTAGTAGCAAATACATATTGGATGTAGAAATAGATGACCTTACTGATGATAGAATATTAGAAGTCACTGACATTGCCGAAGAATATGCTCCATTCCATGCAGTTTTGCATAGAATTAACTTTACAGGGGCAATTAATGAATTTATAGGACCTCCAATTGAAGACATTTCCATTCTCGTGTACTGGAGCATTGAACAAACGGTTCTTTCCGCAAATGGCGCACAGACGATTTTCAGCAGATCTATGGACGACCCTCACAACCCTGATGTGCAGGTATTTAGAGGCGACCCAAGTGATGGAAACAGGTATTTAACAGAAAACTTTGAAGTGGCTGCAAGTGCATCAGGAGAAGACGCACAGAACATAGACATCGTTTTGTATTCTCCAGATCAAGACTTCACACTTAATGAAATTGATTTGGATTATTCCGCTACAGCCTATCCTCCACACACTTCTCATAACGTTGTAGAAATACTTTCTCCACACACACATTCGGGCGTTTATTTTGATGCATTGTCCGATCCTGGGCGTAATTTAATTAAATTCACTGGAGTCTCAGAGCCAATTACAACGTCAGAATTCACATACAACCTATCAAGTGTAATTTATGACAATGGTGGTGGTGCCACATTAGTGAAAGACAATCTTTATATGCTATCAGATGAGAATTTAGATTTCTCTGATGTAAAAACTCAATGGGACGTAGACAATTCGCCGGAATACTCTGGCGGTGCTTGGCAAGTTTCAATTCTTGCATATTCTGCCACAGCTTACGACATTCAAGAAATCCTTCCAGATGGGTCGTTGCTTTTAGTAGACCATACACCTGGAAGCCTGCCATCCAGCGATACATCATCAGTGAGTTACGATTTATTAGATGACTCAGCAATGACCATTGATACAAGTTCAACTGGAGAAATGGAAGTAAAGTTAAGAGCAAGAGTTGAATTGGTCGATGCAACAATTGAAGACATTAGAAAGTATGTGAAGCCTGGGAACAATATGGCTTATCCAACAAGCGGAGATCCACTCCTTCAATATGAGGTTTTGGGATATGTGGAAGGAGAAACCAAACAATTCTATGTTTTGTCAGACTCAACATTAGACGCTGCTTTAGCCCCATCTGTTGGAAGTGTGACAATTTCAGTATTAAATAGAATCATTGATGGAAAAGCCGGGAGCCTAAATCACAGAGGTCACAAATTAACGACAACTGTTGACTACGAAAGTTCACTGGCAGTTATGAATGGATCAAATCCTCCTGGCACAGTGCTGGAAAGCAATGATTTCATGGAGAATTATTTAGCTGAAATCACAACCGGAAGTGAAGTAGATTACTATTCTATTAGTGGGTGGGACGGAACTGAAATTACCCTAATAGGACCTTTTAATTCTTGGGGAACAACCGCATCTGCAAACGTAGATATTCGTTTATTGAGATTTGTCAAAGTGGAAGACGTAGATATACCAGAGTCTCCTAGTTATGCAACACAGCCTGGGCATGTATTTGATTACATAGATCGTCGAGGAAATGAGGTCATTACAATAACTGAGGAAGCTGCCGCTACTTATGTCCCAATGGATATGTTAGCAAAAGAATTAAACGCATCTGGTAGAGATCAGGTGGTAGACGTAACTGGCCAACACGAAGATATACAAATGAGTATCGAATGGGCTACAAAGGAAAACAAAAATGATTGAAAGTAAAATTAAGCCTAAAGGCGATATTGAACTTGTTATTGAATATAAAAATACGCCCCAAAAAGAAGTCATAACCTTCCATAATGCAATTTTAGACACTGGAAGAGAGGCTTTGGCAAAAGTATTGGCTAATGAAGTCGGAGATGTATTTGAACTATACATAAGCAGATTGCTTTTTGGAAACGGAGGAACTGTCGGAGGAGTGCCACAAGTGGTAAACTCTAACCGAACTGGTTTATTTGGCACGACAGTGGCAAATAAATCTGCGTCCTCTAATATTGATCAAAATGCTCCTTCTCAGGTTATTTTCAGTTCTGTATTAAAATTTGACGATGCTAATGGGGAAGATATTAACGAAATAGCATTGCAGCTTGCTAATGGTGATCTTTACAGCATGGCAACGTTTGCTGGCGTGAGTAAGACTAGCGACATGCAGGTCACGTTTGGGTGGCGTCTCTCATTCGTCTGAAAAATATTGACCAAATTTTTGAAACTTAACTATATTATATTATACAACCTAAAACAAGGATTTTATAATGTTAAGTCAAAGACAAGAAGAAATTATTACTGGGTCACTGCTAGGAGATGGAACTATATGGACAAATTTTGTTGATCCACTAATGAAATTTCAATTGTCACAATCTAAAAAAGATTATGTGGGAGTGGATAAAAAACAATACATGGGCTGGTTTGTTTCAGAATTTATGGAAATAGGATGTTCCGTTAGACCAAAAAAAGTATACCCTGGTGGTGTAATAAAAGACAAAAACAAGGAATATCATCAATATGTATTCACGACAAAATGCAATGAGTTTTGGTGCAATTTAGAGAAAGAATGGTATGTTCCTAGAGGTGATCATTGGTTTTTCAAAAGAAGAAAAATTGTTCCCAATAACATTAAATTAACACCATTGACTCTATGCATATGGCACATGGAAGATGGATCAAGTGACGCAAAAAGTGCCAATATGACGTTAGAGACTCAAAGTTTTACGGAAATTGAAGTTGAATTTTTGATTGAAAAACTAAAACAAGATCTTGGAATTGATGCAAATAAGAAGAAAGCAAGAAACGGACAGTTTAGAATTTACATTGGTCGTAATAATTATTTCAAATTCATTGAAATAATTAAGCCTTTTGTCGAATGGGACTGTTTTCAATACAAAATAGACACTGAAACGTATGATAAAAAGCCTCATCGTGGAGAAGATCATTCAATGTCTAAGCTGAATGAAGAAAAAATTAAGAAGATGTTTGAATTGAGAAAACAAGGAATGGAACACAAAGATATAGCCAAACAATTCAACATTACACCTGCCAATGTATCGTTAATACTGTCTGGGGACAGATGGAGTCATTTAGGGATTGAGCCAATCAAGGTATTAAGAAAACCAAGATTGTCAAAAGAAGGTAAAAAAGAAATAATAAAACTCCACGAACAAGGTCTTGAACAACTAGAAATATCAAAAATCATGGATTGTCATCAAACTACTGTATCCAGAACACTGAGTGGCAAGCATAAATAATGTTCAAGGAGAAACAGCACAATGCCTAATATTGAATCAGTACCACAAGTATATTACGAACCGCTCCACGTATACCATTATGAATTTGACAATTTGCCTTTGCGCAACATCATATTCAGACAGCAAATTATAAATAGTGCTCTAGACCTGCAAATATCAGATATGTCAGCAGCTAGAGGCGATGCGGGCACATTAGAGAATCGTCTTGCACAATCTCTTAACGATTCAGGGCAATTAAAAGATACTGCCATTGATTTAGCTTTGCACAACATTGCAAGCCATACAGATGGAAGCATTGATATAAGTGGAACTCCTGTCAGCTTCGTTAGGATGCTTGATGACGAAAGAGACAAGCTTGCACTTATTACAGATGAAGCAACAAATTTTTCATTGAGATTTGAAACTGTCGGTCCTAGTTTGACCCCAGTTACATTTGATGATGGCATTTTGCCAATTGAAGATTCCAGCACGGTTACGTGGAGGTTGGATTCAGGTGGTTCGATTTTAGCTGATATGGTTTTTCCAACTTCAGCCGCACACCAGCATGTTTACGATGCTGAAGCAATAAGTGCGAGTCTTTCCTCCCCTGATTATACTAATTATAAGTCAACCTCAATTTCAACAGCATACGTAGAGGACAGCCTTCGGGTTTACATAAATGGATCACGTTTGAGTCAGGACGAGTTAATTTACGCTCCTGGCCCCACACCAACAGACGATTTCGTTCTTATTGGCTACACGGAAAGCCCTTCAGCAGGAACGTTCGTTCTAACCACAGCTATTACGGCTAGTGACGTGATTCGAATTGATTTTGATATAGCTTTAGCATGATTTTTTATCCCAAAGACCTGGATGCAGGCTTTGTGATACTTTGCTTAGACGGGAATTCTGGTTATTTAGAACATACCCTGAAATCTATACGATTTAGGTATGGAGATATTCCCTGCATTGCAATAGTGGAACAAGGGACATCCAAAAAACAAATAAAAAGAATGGAAGAACTGTGCCCAATTTATAGGGGCAAAAACACTGTAACTTCCTTAATCAATACCGGAATGAGAAACAGCGACAATGGATGGAATATGTTCCTTGTTGCTGGCGTCTGGCTAGGCGGAACTGAAATTAAAAGGATGTCTATTTTTGTGGAAAGCGAAAAAGACATTCTTTTCCCAGTAATTGACAAAGCGTTTAATTGGGAAAACTCTACCTTAAATGGGCTTTTGATGCACAAGACTTCTTTCAAAGAAGTTGGTCCATTTATAGACAACAATACTCCTTTAGATATGTGCAAGTTTATTTGGGGAGTGGAAGCTGAACAGCGAGGATGTAAATTTAAGTCCGTATTAGGACCTAAAATAATTTAGGAATAAATAATATGATTAATGAGTTTTTTAACTATCTGTTTAAAAACAACGATGATATAAATGAATCGCACAAAGATGCTGTTGAGTGCAAAAAAACTGGGATGGGAATTGGCGTACTTCCTGGTCCAGTTGAACGCAAGCACAGACACAGATGGACCTATACATGGCTTGACAAAGAAACCAAAGAACAAATTGTGTCTCCACAATTTGTTGAATTAACCGCAAGACCAAGCATGCGATTTGAAGAAACAGAACTTAATTATTTGTCAGACAAATCAGAAAAATCATGGGTTCCTGGCAAAGCAACTTGGGACAAATTGACAATCAAGTACATAAACTGCGACAATGAATTGCAGGATGGTTTAAACGATGTATTTAATGAATGTTTTTATCCCGCCAATGATACATCAATGAAAACTCACGAAGGGTCATTACAATTATGGGATAACGGTGGAAACCTACTTGAATCTTGGAAATTAAAAAATGCATTCCCTCAGGATATTTCATGGGAATTCAACATGGAAATTGGAAGTGTAGAAGTCGGAATTAGATTTAGTGACTCAGAATACAAAGCAGGTAATGATGAATAATTTAAAAAATTATTGGCTATCGCATAAACTAAAAAATCCTAAAATACATCTTGGAATAATGACAACAAATGAAGTGAGATTCACAAGAAAGTTTAGATGGACTTATACATGGTTGGACAATGAAACTAAAGAAGAAATTGCAAAGGCTAGATTTGTTAAATTAGATTCAAGACCTAATGTGAACTTTGAAGAAACAGAAATTAATTTTTTGTCAAACAAAACATGGATTCCAGGCAAAGCTAAGTGGAAACCATTGGAATCCATCACTGTGACATACTTTGAAGGCATGGAAGATCTGTACGATCAATTTGAATACCTGCGATCAGAGCCAAAAAAGCATGAGGGATTGTTGCAATTATGGGATGGATGTGGAGGTCTTATTGAATCTTGGACGTTAAAAAATGCATTTCCATCATGCATTAATGGAGATCTTGATTATGTTGATATAACAATTAAATATTTAGAATTACACTACAAGGCAGGTAATGATGAAAATTGAAACTAGAAGCAGTCACGGTCTAAAAGCGGAAATGACCGATGGCGTCACTGCAACGAATAATGATTACGAACAAAGAATAAGAGAAATTGCTGAATTGCTGTACAATGTCAGTCATGACATACACGATCATTCGGTTAGAGCTATATGGGAAGATGATTCCTGGGCTAAGACTGATAGCGTAATTCAAAATGGAATACGAGGGACGTTTTATGATAAAGCATTAAAGATGTGTGCGCATTATGAGACAAATGCAGAAATCAAACACATGGTAAGATTTTTAAATGAGGTAAATCCAAAGACTTTAAGACAACTAATTGAAGAACTTTAAATTCTTCCGCACACTAGATCCCATCTATCGTGAAGACCTTCATCGTTATTGTTAACTGAGTCCAAATAGTCGTATAAGCAATCCCAGCTAGAAAACATGAATTCAAGTGGTATGAATCCAAAATACCACAAAGGCAAATAAGCAATGTCATCATTTGTTATAAGCAATGTTGGTTTTTTTGAGTCGTTGCTATTTATAATTTCATGATGAGTTCCAGTTGTAGGCATCTTATATGGAAGATAGGCAATTATAAAATCGCTTTTATCAACAACATCTAGGTCTTTTCTAACGAAGTCTCTAGCTATTTTTGATATTGTTTTATGATCTTTTTCCTTTCTAGCCTTGTCTAACGATGGAACCCACTGCTGTTTTGGGTCATCAAAGGGATCAAATACATCAATTTTAAATCTATCATTTAAAACCTCTTTTGGCTCAATCCTCCAATTTACAACACTTTCTCCATCATGTTCAATTGCACCGCTAAGATAACATTTAGTTCCTTCAAGTGGTTTTTTATTCATGTTATACTCCTCTTTACTCTATTAAATAACACTCATATTATCGTATAAAGGACGCAAAATGTCAACAGAATTACAGAAAGCGGAAGATTTTTTAAAACAAGTAAATCTTCCAGACCGTCACAGCTATTTTCAACTAAGATATTTCGTAATCGGAAAAGAACCGACGATGCAAGGCAAGATGTGGCAATGCCTTAGGGAAATCAGGTCCAGAAAAGACGCATTGGAAAATATAGTCTGGGAAGAGGAAGAATTGAAGGATAATAAGGAATTGTCAGAAATTCAAATTAAAAAAATAGAACGTGCAACAGAACTTGCAGTCGATGAATTGGACGTAAAAGAGGGAGATATTCAAATTCGCAAAATTAAAAGACAACTTAAAAGCACCGAAAAAAAGGCTGAGGAGCTTGTCAGAAGGAAGAAAAACACCGAAGAAGAACTTAATTTCTTCGTTCAATCATTAGAAACCCTGATGAAAACAGAAAATTTAAAGTCTTATGATGATTTAGAGGCTCAAACTGAGTATTGGGGTGCCAAACTGTCACAAAAATTGAACTTAGGCAATTTGTTGGGTGGAAAGCTTGATGTGGAACTAGTAGATACAGTATTGGCTCTACCAGATACGTCTCCAATTAAAAAAGAAGTCGTATATATGATAGAGAACATTCAAAACAGACTACTTGAAGAAAAAGCTGACAGTGAGGCTATGCTAAGAACCTCAAAAGAAGCCGAGAAAAACGCTAAAGCTTTAACGGAGGATTAATGACAAGAATTACAAGTCTTGATATTGGATATACAACTGGAGATTTGTCGGTATATCCAGAGGCTATAGATTCTGTTGAGCAACTGTATGAAGCTCAAAACAATGCTGAAACAAAGCTGACAAATACGTTGACGTATGCCAGTCGTATTATCATTGTTGATGATACGACTGGCTTCCCTGATAAAGGCATATTGCGAGTAGGACCACCTGCTGGAACGCCTGGATCTCCAGAATTGATTTATTATGGATCTAAAACATCATCAACATTTTTGAATCTGGTAAGAGGATACGCAGGATCTCAGCAAAACAAATGGCCTGCACAAAGTGATGTGGGGAATCCAGTTAACGCAGAACATCACAATGCTGCTAAAGATGCAATTCTAAATATACAAGCAAATCTTGGCATTGAAGAATCGGTTGCCACTCTTCCAACAGAAACGGGACCTTTGAATGGAATATTGAAGGAAGTAGAAAACAAATTTCTATCTCCACGAGCTTTATTTAGAGCGACATATTTAGTTGGAGAGCCACCATTGACAGTGACCTTTCAAAACATATCTACTGGGGACATTATTCGTTCTCTTTGGAACTTTGGTGATGGCGCAACATCAACAGACACAAATCCAACCCACACGTATACTGCTGTTGGATCATATACTGTTACGTTGGAAATAATCACATCTACAGGAGGAACTGGAACTTCTTCTAAATTCAACTACATAACTGTTGATGAAGAACATGGGTTTTCATTTTTTTACATTACGCCCTCAATAGGAGTATCTTCCGAAACTGCTACAGCCACCGCAACAAGTCCAACATCTTTTGAATTTGTTGATCAAACGGATGGTGATGTAGTTGCTAGGTTTTGGCTTTTTGGAGATGGAGAAAGTTTTGATCAAGATGACCCAAATGAACACACGGCAACTCACACTTATGCTATTCCTGGGACATACGAACCATCTGTATTGGTTCTTTTTAGCGACCAATCACTTCAAAGAATATTTTTACAAGAAACAATAACGGTTACTTAATATGGCTGAACCTACAGTAAGCAATTTCCCAACATCATTAGACAATGATGAAAATCTATATGTTGTTCACGACAGCTTAAGACTTAGATTGGCAGAAGATTACACTCCAGGGGACACAACTATAACCGTAGATTTGAACACGCTGGTTATGGAAAACTTTCCTGATTCAGGGCTGATAACATTGACAGATCAATGTAGCGATCTTGCCATAAGAGCAATATCCTTTCATTATACAGCGAGGACAGAAACTACATTTACTGGCGTTACTGTAAAAGAAGGGTTTACTGATGTAGCCAAACAAAAGAAAATAACAAACGTAACAATGAATGTTATGGAAGATCACCATAACAATTTAAAAGACGCTCTCATAGCCGCTGAAGAGTTCATTGGAATAAAAGGAACTATAGACGGATCTCCATTTGGCGACACAATGGAGGGGCGTATTAATTTTTTACATAAAATTGCCTTACGCCCCCATGCTTGGTTTTCCGTGAACAAAAGGGTTGGCGTCATTCCTTTAGAAATAGAGTTTACGGACTTAAGTTTAAGGACTGCCACTGGATGTGAGGTTGGCACTGTATCATATATATTTGATTTTGGTGATGGAACGACATCAACGACCTCTGTAGAGTTTCCGTCTACCACTGAAAGTACGCTTTCTGTAACTGATCTCAATGGAGGCACCGTAAGCAAGATATACGCCGCACCTGGGATTTACAATGCCTCCTTGACCGTTATAGACAACTTTGGAACAGATACGATTGTTTTCCCTAATTTAATTAACGCAAGGCTAGAGGCTCCCTCAGAGGCAAATATAATAATTGTTCCAACTACGCAACAGACATTAGAGGATGATGTTCTTAGAACTGCCTCTGACACTCTTATAAACATTCAGATTTTAGAAGGAACAGATCCAGGCACTTCAGATCCAGAAAGAACATATTCTGGCGAAGAGGTGGATGGCAATGGAGATCCTTTAGATCCAATTACAGTTTACACTTGGGACTTGTCTGATGATTTAGAGCATGAAAACACGCAGAACACCTTCGCCTCTTATAGTGTTGGCGGACTGTATGACATTGCATTGAGAGCGGACACTCAATTCGGCGCATATAGAATTACATCTGTAGATAGTTCTATTGATGTTGTTGAGAATTCTAATTTATGGGTATGGACAGCACCAAGTTCATCGTTGCCAAATACAGTCCAAGCATATGAAATGGGACTCATAAGCGAAAGCTTCAAAGTTGGATCTGGTCAAACAGTTTCTTTAGATAGAGATGATTCATTCTTAGATGGAACAAACAATGAAACGCAAGCAAAAAGAGAATTTAACAGGAATAATGGATTTGCTTCTAGGCAAACAACTGGTTCTAACAAGACAGGATCTACAACATTAATTTATAACGCAACAGGACGTACAGATGCAGAGCCATCTACATCTGAGGAAGTTGCATTCTTTTCCTACAATGGATTTCTAGACTCTTACACATCAGAGTCTTCAATAACTAGACCTTGGAACTGGGCTACATTTTCTTCAACAAGCAATGCATATTTGTTTTCTGGAACTGAATCAGGATCAATACCAGCAAACACTGCACCAACAAATCAATTAAGGGCAGCAATTGATTTATCGACACTCTCTGCTTCAAACATAACATTTACATCTGGAAGTTACTTAAATGGTGCGGAAGAACTTGAAGAATACGTAGCAACGTTTGAAGAAGGCACAGTTCCAGATGATGGATATTTTGGAGTTCACAGAACTGCGTGGAAGGGTACGACAGGATATTTGATAAGAAACTCTGGTGTTGGTTCGTTTTTTAGACTATTGAACTTTTATCAAACAGACGGTACATTTTCAGATAACTTCACTCAAATGACAAAATTAACCGATATGCTTGGAACAGTAAAGTTAGAAGGGCAACTTGTTGACTTATCAGAGGGTGTTTATTTTTTCAATAACTCTGGAGCGATTTCTGCATACAATACAACAGATCAATCATGGCATACTGGTGGGAATGTCAACTCGGCAGCATTTGTATCACTTCAAGACGCCACAATATCTGGGTTTAGTAGTGCAGAAAACACGCTTTTGGCTACATCAAACGGAGACAGACTTGCATATCTGAGTTTTGACTATAGCCCTTCTGCTATGACTAAATTTAATGAAGTTGATACAACATTCACATCATTGGTTTCTAGACCTAGTGGAGATCAATGGTTAATGGGTATTTACTAAAATTGATGGAGAATCATAAATAAAGTATGGCATCTATAGGCTTTCCACCCGAACCCGTATTCCCTAACGCAATTGATTCAGACAGAACGTTGTTTCTTGTGTATAATAGCACAGAAAGCATTCTTGCTGTGGACAATGAGCCTTGGTGTACGGAAATTGAAATAACACCAGTATTAGAAGATGATGACGATTTTTGGGCTGATAATGGATTTGGAAACATTGACGGAGAGCTTTTCTATTACGACAGCGTAGAAAAGGACTCTAATGGAAAGGTTTCCAAGTTACTAAAATGCGCCCGTAATTTGGGTGGGATACAAACTCACTTTGTTAAATCTGGTGGTAGCAACTGCCAAGTCAGATCATTTGTTGTTGCAGAGCATCACAATCAGTTAGTAAAGGCTATTTGCCAAGTAGAGAAGTTCGTTGGATTTAATTTCGACACAGACACAGACACCCTTGACTTTAGAATCAGATGCCTAAGAGAAGTTCCAATCTGTCAAGATGACTTTAATTGCCCTGTTGTGACATTTAAGACCAGTGTTGTAGATGACGATCCTTGTGACGGAATTTTAATAGATTATGAAATAGACATAGATGGAGACTTCTCTGGCGTATTGATTAATTTTGGTGATGGAATAACCACAGATACAATTGTTGCTGGTCAGCATCGCTATCCGCCAGGAGTCTCAGTTGACCCTGTAGTGACCGTTACTAGCACAAATTGTCAGATTTGCGCTACGCCAAGTGAGAGAGAAGGTGACAATACATTATGTGCAGTTGTTGTTCCTGAGCCGTTTACTATTCCGATACCAGAAGTGACGCTGCCAAATATAAGTTTTACAATACCTGAAATCCCAGCGCCACAAGTAGAGTTGCCTCCTGTAATTCTTCCGTGCGTAGAATTGTCCGTACCTGAGTTTCCAGAGTTTCCTGAAATTTCTATACCTGATTTTCCTGGCATAAGCATTTCTATTCCAGATATTGACATTCAAATTCCAAGCGTAATAACCATTGTGCCTGACACGATCAGCATTGTTCCAAATGAAATAACAATCAGTCCTTCTGTAATTGAGTTTGGGAATGTCCCATTCATTCCAACTCAAATTGCATTTGTTAACAACCCAACAATTACATCTACAATTACATGGATTAACAACCCAACAATTACGTCTGTAATTTCATGGGCAGAGACACCTGTAATTCCAGACGTTTCATGGGCAACCACACCTGTAATTCCAGACGTTTCATGGGCAACCACACCTGTAATTCCAGACGTTTCATGGGCACCTACACCTACAATTCCAGACGTTGGATGGGCACCTACACCTTCAATTTCTGATGTTCAATTCGCAGATGCACCAGTAGTTTCAGTGGAGTGGGGAACGCCACCAGATTGTTCTTGTACTGTTGTCATTGAATGCCCAGCAACGAGCATTGCTGCTGGAATGAATGCAAAAAGAAACAGTGCAAGCGCTGCTTTTGACGAAGATTGGAGTAATCTCGTTGATTCTTGGGAAGACAATGATGAAGACAATTTGAAAATGCAAATGGACCTAAACAACATAGGCATACCATCTGAAATTAAGGTCATTGCACCAGAAAGAATGCCAGATGTTAAGGTGTTTCATGATATTCCTGATGTAATTTCTGTTGAATTTCCAAAAATACCTACTGTTATAAATGTAGAGCATGATATACCACATAAGATTGAATTGATTGACAAGCTTCCAGAATTTATAAAACTTGAGGTTCCTGGTCCGATTAAGATTGATGCCTCTGATTTACCAGCATTAGTGTTAGAGTTGTCGGATAATTTTCCAAGTGTGTTCAAATTGGAAGCCATTGGAATACCAGACAAAATTCAAGTGGAAGGAATACCAGATACAATCGCAGTGTTGCATGATATTCCAGATGTAATTGAACTTATATTGCCTGGAGATCCAAAAGTTAGTTTGGTTATGCCAGATAATCCAAAAATAGAAATGGTGTATGAAGGTGCTCCTATAGAAATGAAAGTCAAATTAGGAGTGGACACGGCGCTAGGTGGAGATGACGATGACAATCCTTGCGTCATGATTGTTCCATGCAATAAATAATGAGAATTAGAAAACACGAAAACAAAAACCATTACATACGAACTCCTGAAGGCGTATGGGTGAGAGACTTTACGAAAGTCGGTGTCGTTCCAAAAGACATAAACAGCTTATCTAATCTTGACGATAAGAGAATTCTTCTGAAAAATGAGTTTGAAAACATAAGAAAAAAACTCAACATTGTAGAAGACATTAGACAAGTCTATAATAATGTAGTCATTGTTTCTGATGGAAACAAATTCAAAGAAAGACATCGCATAATTTCAGATATGCCTACAGCAGTTCCAATAGGAGTCAATGGATCTCTCAGAAAATGGGAACTAGCTGGCGATGATTGCCCAGCAGAAAAGCAACGCAACATGTTTTATGTTGTAAACAACCCATATGATGAATGCAATAAATATCTTCCTAACGATTCATTCTATCCAAACTGTTTGGCATCTTTAAGAACTAATCCAGATTTCATAAAAGCATACAGAGGAGAAGTTTATAGATACTCAACAACGCCAGAAGTGAAGTTTCACAATCCATACAATGATGCAGAGTACACAATAGACGATTACAGAAACTCAATTTGTGCCGCCATTTGTTTTGCAAATGTGTTCAAAGTTAAAAAATTATTATTACTGTGTTGCGATGATTCATTCGAACAAGAAAGACCAGGATCTATCGAGACTGGCAAAGGAACGTGGATGTATCCACAACAAAAAGAATTGCATAACATCATTGACGCTAATCTATTTTGGCTAAAACAAAACGATGTTGAAATTGCAGAATATTCTGACGGACCTCATTATAATAACGCTACATACATACAGTCAGATGACGAAGCTATTCAATTTTTTAAGGATGACAATGAATAATAATAACAACGAAGGATTTTTTGACATTAATGAATTCAAGAAGTGGATGGAAGAAGATCCATCCAACAAACAAAAGAGATCTAAGTTCATTGGAATCCAAGTTGAGTCTAAAATATCGTCAAGCAAGCTTGTAAACAAAATAGAAACCGAAAATGAAATTGATGAAGTAGTTGAAGACTTTATTGAAAACGGTGGTTTCATCACAAATGTTGAAGGCAATTGGTTTACAGTTGAAGTAAACTCTGGTGATTTTATTGTTCCAAGAAAATACGTTCGCCGTTCTTAACGACCCTTTCTTATCATAGTTTTTTGATGTGGAAGCTTGTCCGTTTTAATGGATGGTGCTTCCATAATCTTTTTCAAATTCATTATAGACGCAGGCGACATAGGGATTTGCTTGTACCCTCTAGACGCAACAGCCTTTCTAAATTCTTGGTAAGACGAAGCACTCTCTGCCCACACTTCCCACATCATTCTGTTTTTGTGAATTATTGCTTCCATCTCTGACTCTAAATCTTGAGGAAGTCCAAGAACCTTAGGGCTTTCCATCTTTGTTGGATTCACCTTTTGAGGAGCGTTTAATATCGCTACCACCTTCACTGCCTTCTTGTCTCTCCTCGCCAGATAAACGTATATCTTTTCCATTTAATATTTCCTCTAAAAAGACTTCTAATACCACTCTTTTATAAACAGAGTTTTCTTTGCCAAGTAAATCAAAGAAATTGACCAATCCCTCTGATGCTTCTACTTCTTTTTTTTGTTTTTTCATGTTTATTACCGATTACATAAAAGTCAAAGACAAATACCTGCTATGCTACTTTGGATCTGATGAAAAGTGCATAAACCAATTAATATATTTACGCCCACTGATTGAAAAAGAATTCCCAGGCATTACAATATTCCTATCATTCTCTGACAGGATACTAGAAAGCAATTTCATCAAAAGATCAAAAATAGATAAGTACGAATGCAAAAAATATGCTTATGTTAGATCTCTAAAAGGAGAAGATCCAATAAGACAATTGTTGGAAGAGTCTCATTTATGCCATTTGAATAAAGAATTGCCAACTGAATTGCGTATATAAACTTGTAAGCTGGAGTATTAGTAAGGCTCAATTATTCACAGGGAGTATACAAATGAGCGTATTTAGAGTAAAATTAAACAACACCGACCAGGGAGTAATGGATCTTGATCCAAGCACCGCATCTGCTGACGTGTTGGGAAGTCAAATGGACCCTTCGATTCAACGTAGCGTATACGTAATGGGACCAAATCTAATCAATCGTCTTTTGGTTGATGGTTCAACTTTCACCGACTGCAATTACTGGAAGCGTTTTGCGTATCCACAAGTTGCTTTGAATGAAGCAATTGTTGAAGTTGTAACCGATGACGGAAGCGTATATTCTGACGTTGCATCAGAAAACACCTTCCCAGTTGTGTATGATCGTAGCATTGCTGCGGCTGACACCTATGGTGACAACGAAATTGACATCGTAACTGATCATGGCGGATATGCTGTCTTCACCCAGATCACCAATCAGGAAACTGCTGGTGGCGGATTGGACATCAAGGTTGGTCTTAATGGTAGCGTTGGTACGCCAGCAGCCATCTTCGACCTAGTAGCTGGCGACACTCAGATTTTCAACGCTGGTGACTTGAGCGTAAGCTTGATCCAGTTTGATAATAGTGTTTCTGGTGCCGGTGGCCCAGTTGATGTTCAGGTTCTTCTATCTGTTCGTTCGGTATGCAATAGCTAAACCAAGCTATAAAACCAAAATAAGAAAGCTCAGCGAAAGCTGGGCTTTTTTTATGCACCAACATAAATAACTTTAATGCATTATTATAAAATACTAGAAGTTCCAATTACGGCGACAACAGAAGAAATAAATGTTGCTTACAGAAATCTTGCAATCAAATACCACCCAGATTCAAGCAAAGACCCAAATAGCGTTAAAAAATTCAAAGAAATAGCTGCCGCTCATGAAACCTTAAGTGACAAAGGAAAGCGTGCGCAATACAATCTGAGATATTCAATATTAATATCACCGCCTCCAAAACAAAGACCAGTTCAAAAACCTTCGTCCAAGCCAAAGCCAACTCCTAAGCCAACTCCTAAGCCAAAATCTGACCCTCAAAAACAGTATCCTCACAATGTCCATACAATTAATGATGCAAATAAACCAATACCACCGGATTTGAGAGGGACATCATTAAATGGAGATGTTGGAACTGTAGATTTATGGAAACAATCTGGGCTTGAGGAATATGAAAAGCCTGCCTTTCAATATTATAAAAAACAACCACGACAATCAAATTTCATTGATCCATAAACTCTTTTAATTACATGATAATTAAGAGATCTCTGAAACAATCAAATAAACCAGAAGATTTATCTATAAAAGACTTTTACCAAATGAGAAACAAGGTATTGGTCTTAAGACAAACTGGTGGCATAGGAGACATTCTTATGCAAAGAATGATGTTTGAGGATTTTAAACGTATATTCCCAGAGTCGCACATAACTTATTCATGCCCAAGCAAGTACAAATCACTAGCAATGAATCACCCGTTCATTGATGAATGGCTTCCATCTGAAGATATTGACCTGTCAAAGTATCTACTGTATTTCAACATCACAACTGCATGTAATCGTCACGAAATGAGAGTTGCACCATTAAGCGATAAACATAGAAGCGATATATGGGCAAATAATTGTGGAGCCATTCTATCTAACCACAATATGCACATTACAATTGAAGAAGAAAATAAAAAATACGCCCAAGAAAGGCTAAAAGAATTAAACACTGAAGGAAAACCAACCGTATGTTTTTGCCCAATATCTGCGATGTTGGGCAAAAACCTGCAAAGCGAGCAAATAACAGACACAGTTAAAGGTCTTTGGGATATGGGTCTTTTTGTTTATTCAACTCACATCAGAGATATTCCAGAACTTACTAAACTAAAAGTGCCAGTAATCAAGGATATATCCGTATCTCAGTGGATGGGAGTCATTGATGCTGCTGACCATGTTGTTAGTGTTGATACTGGAGCATTTCATTTAAGTGGGGGACTCGGAAAGCCATTAGTTGGGGTTTTTGGATGGACTGATGGAAAGGTGTATGGGCGTTATTATAAATTCGCTTTGGTACAAAGACACAGAGATGATGGCGATTGGGATTGCGGACCTTGCTACAGTTGGCATGGATGTCCTAAGGAAAGGCAAAACAGAAGAAAACCCTGCATTACCAGCATTACGGCAGATAACATACTAAAAGCGACAGAGCAAATACTGGATAAATAGCATATATAAGAATTATGGCTCAATTAGTAAAATCACAACAAGTACAGGTCACTACGTCTAAGGGCGAGTGTCACATCACTTTGGATATAAACATCACTCTTAACCACCAAGGATTAATCCAACAGGTTGGCGTAGATGCTACGGAAGCTACTATGATAGATAAGAAGGAAAAAAAGGACCCAGAAGAAGAGAAGTTCAAATGGGAAATACCCGATTTTGAAGATGGTCCATCAGAAAAAATTGATTTTGGTAAATGATTAAAAGGAGATAGTTATGAGTGCTCGCGGAATGGACATGGGGACGTACAATTTAATTGCTTGTCATCGTGATGATAATGGAGATTTCGTACACAAGAGGGAAATCAATGCTTTTTTGGAATTGCCACTAGAAGAAAGATTTGTTTTCAACATGATGAAAAAGTCTGGCGTCCCTCTCATTGAACGTGAAAAGGTTGCATACGCTTTGGGCGAAGCTGCCGTAAAGATGGCTTATACAATGCCTAATATAGATTTAAAACGCCCAATGAAAGATGGGTGTTTGAATCCTCAAGAAAAAGATGCTATGAATATCATAAAAGTTATGATTCACAGTTTGATAGGCGAAATTGAAGAAGATGGAACATTAATTTATTACTCTATTCCGGCTAACGCCATCAACGAGGAAACCGATGCCGATTATCATTCAGAAGTTTTGGCTTCCATATTGAGATCTTATAGTTCATCAGATGGTTACAAACTAGATCCAAGACCAATCAATGAAGGTTTGGCTTTGGTGTTTTCTGAGTTGGGAGAAAAGCAATTTACGGGAATTGGAATTAGTTGTGGCGCAGGAATGGTGAACGTATGCTTTTCCGTATTTTCCCACCCAGTGTTTAGCTTCTCAATTGTCAATAGTGGAGACTGGATTGACAAGATGGCTGCTAAAGCGGCTGGAGAGAATGCAACATATATAAATCAAAGAAAAATGACTGTTGCCCTGGATAAAGAGCCAGAAGATATTGTTGAAAGAGCCATTCAAACCCAATACAGATTGATGATTATGAATACAGTCAAACACATAAAGGAAGGTTTGTCCGATGCAGGCAAAAAGGCTCGTACTGGCGCACCAATAGATATTGTTATCGCTGGTGGAACGTCTTCTCCTCAAGGATTCGACACATTGTTTGCAGAAGTCCTTAAAGAGATGGACCTGCCAATTGATGTAGGAAATATAATTCGCCCCAAAGATCCGCTTTACAGTGTAGCGAAAGGTTGCTTAATTGCAGCAGAAAACTCTGTGTCTTAAAGTCAATTAGAAAAGTAGGAGATAAGATGGGAAATGAGAAAAAGGTGTATGTCGATGACATAAGTTGCATGCAGCCAAAGTTAAGAAAGTCATCAGTGATTTCTACAAGGGAATTCAATGATACCTTAAGTGATGAAGATGTTGACTATAACGAAAGGTTGGTTAAAGCATCATTGGAATTTAAGGTAACGCCAGAAAAAATAAAAAAAGTAATTTGTCCTGAGTTGTCGGCTAAAAAGATGTGTGAAAGTCCAGCTTATGAAAATTTTGGAGATTCGGAAAAGGATTTTGGAAAAGATGGTGTAATCGACTTAAACAAAGGCATTCCAATAACAGGTCACGATGGAGTGCCATCTCGTGATCCTGGCGGAGTATTGCCAGGAACGGGTGGAGGAACCACAGTAGATGAGTACGTCCATCTTAGAAATTTGATTAAACATGCTTATGGACATAATTCAGCAACTATCATACCTGATAAAAAGCCAGAAATGTACGAATTCAAAGAATGGACTGAGGAAGAGTTGAATTCACTTAAAGAAAAGGAGGGATATTTCGAATTGTCGATGACATATGAAAATGATGATGATTTATCAATGCATGAAATATTTGAAATTGCAAATGGTCCAGAAGACAGTGAATGTTACAAAAATTTGATTTCAGACTTAAATGAAGAGTTTCCAAAAATGGACTTTACGTGGATCTGCGCAGATCTATCAATTGAATGGAAGTCTGGGATATTGAATGGGAACAAAGTAATAACGGCTATCAATAAGCCTATTGTTGACGAACTAAAACAAACGCTTGAAAAGATAATGGATGATGAAACAAAAGTATACGATATTGTAAAGCGATCCATTATAGAAGCACTAGATTTTTAAAGAAAGAAAGAGAAAGAAATGGGAAAAGTTTATAAACACGTTAGCGACTTGGGAATGGCTGCTTATTTGTTGATGCATGGCTACGATGTGGCTGGCAAGAAAGGCAGATCATATTACTTCAATATCAATGAAGATGATGTAAAAGCATTAGATGATTTAACATTGGATTATTTCAATGAGAGAAACTATCATCTATTTGATCACTGCATCATGTCTATGAAGAAAGTCCTTGAAGTTAAAATGTCATCCAATTCACTTAAGTCTGTAAATGACTTAGGATTGGCTGCTTATATCTTTATGCATGATTTTGATATTGCTGGAAGACAGGGAGGGAGCTTCTTTTTCAAGGTAGAAGATAATGAATTAGAAGAAAAATTCAATAAATTGACAATGGAATATTTGTCGAGTCAATTTCATAGATTTGATCATTGCATCATGGCACTGAAAAAAGTCCCTGAGTATTCTCCTAAATAAAGAATATGCGACTCATATATAAATGAAAAGGGACAATTATGAGAACTTTCGGACAATATCTTGAAGAAAATGCACCTGAAGAACCAGTTATGGCCACTGCTGTGGAGCCAGTTGACTTAGATGCAAGCTTGGATGCAATGGTAAACTCTTTAGTAGTAGACCTTAAAAAACGCATTAAATCCGCAATTCCACAAAGGGAAAAGAAGAAAAACCTTTTTGACCGATTTGGGAAGTGGTGGAAAGATATGAACGACCCAAATTATGAGACGCCCTACACACCTGGACATCGCATGAATCAAAATCGTGCTGCTGGGCTTCATACTGGGCAAGCCAGCGATTTGGGAGAGTCCGTGATCCCTATTGAGGTTTATAATTTCTTTAAGGAGTCTGCCGAGAAGATTTGCGAAGCAGAAGCTCATGACATAGATTCGCCAAATTTGCATGGAGATCCAAGCAGATATGGAACTTATGAATTTAGCCCAAATCCAGAAGTTGCAGCAGCAGCTAGAGCGGGAAGACAGCCTCCACAATCATCTCAGCACTTAGGTCCTGGCATGACTCATGTTGGAGGGAATTATTATCACAATCAAGAAACAGGGAAGACTCAACAGATCAATCCAGTGGCTCAGTTGGGAATTTATTTAGATGGTGAATTTAAGAAAAAATTGAAGGGAATATTAAGCGCCCATATGAAAAACGCACAAAGCAACAAAGACATAGAAGCTGGAAACATACCTGCCGCACCAAAAGCGCCTCAGGCTGCTGGTCCAAATGATCCACCGACAGCACCAACAGCACCAAAGTTTTCTGATGGACCCGCTTCTGAAAGACCTCCTGTTGGACCTGGACCTTCATTAACAGATGACAAAGCAACTTCCGCTTCTTCTGCAAAGCCAGTTTTAAGTCCAAATGACGATCACAAAAAACTAGTGGCTTCTGCCGACAGCAAAAAAACAGACGAAGAAAAGGCTGAAGTGTATTTGCCAAATTACAAACAAAATCACACTGCACAAGAAGTAATGGATGCTGTAGATAAACTTATGGATGGTGGAAAAGCTTTTGATGATACAATTGTAAGTGTGCAAGATTTTAGAGATGACTTAAAAACTGTGTTAGGTGTCAAAATAAAACCTAAATCAACCCCATCTGACTTCAATCAAGTTGATGAAGATGAAAGTAGCAGTAAGTTAATCAACATGCTTGGGAACAAAAGTGATGAACAACAGGCTGAATTGCTTTCTCCTGGTTATGAAGAAAAAGGTTATAAAGTTGATGATATTTTGCAAGGCGCTAAGAGTCTTCAACAACATGACAAGAAGAAGAAAACTGTTAAGCAATTCCGTGATGGACTTGATCAATATCTTGGATTGACAATTGGACACGCTGAATCCAATATGGTTGACAGATACAAGCAAATGTTGAGAGAGCAAGATCTAAAAGGCTACATGACACCAGTGGTAAGATGGAAAGTGGACGATTTGCCCGTTTCTGAACGAGCAAATTATTACCGTCAACTAATGCGTAATTAATTTCCGTGTTCTGCCGTAACCCATCTGATAGTTTTGCTTTCAGATCTCATGAACACTGAGTTAGTGGTCGGTTTCGCTCTATTCCACTTAACACCTCTCAACAGACTGCCATCGGTGATTCCCGTTCCAGCAAACGCACACTCTCCTTTAACTAATTCATTTTCATCCAAAATAGGCTCAGAAGACTCTCCTTCTTTAGTGCATTCTTGACCTTGTAGCCCTCCACCCAAGCATTTGATCGCACAAGCGGACAGAATAGCCTCTGGCGAGCCTCCAATGCCATAAAGGATGTCTATGTCACTATCTGGAAGGCAAGCCGCAACAGCCCCAGAAACGTCACAATCTTGAATTAATTTAATTCTGCACCCTAGTTCTCTTAATTCTTTGATTGCCTCATGATGTCGTGGTCGATCTAAAATGCATACCAACACCTGTTCTGGCTCCTTTCCTGTTGCCGAACAAACCAATTCTATGGTTCTTTCTAGTGGGTCGTTTAATTTTAATTCTACTTTACTTGCTATTTCAGGTCCGTATGCCAACTTTCTCATATAATACGAAGACGGACTAAACATAGCTCCTTCTAGTGCGACAGAAATGACGCTCATAGCTTCTGGTCCAGAAGTTACAGTTGGAGTTGTTCCTTCAATTGGATCTATTGCTATATCATTGAATTTTCCGTGGTATCCATCGCATGACCCCCACCTACTTCCGATTTTCTCTCCTGCGAACAAGCCATATGACTTATCCTTTTCTCCTTCGCCTATTACAATCTTTCCAGCAAAGTCCATTCCATTAAGACGATCTCTCATTGCATCAGTAGCGGCTTTATCTGATTCTAGTTTATTTCCGCTTCCGACCCACTTTGAGCCTGCTATTGCTCCTGCTTCTGTAACTCTAATTAAATCAAGGCTTATATGTTTCATTGTTGTTCCGTTAATGAGTATGTTTTATTTCTAAATCGGTCACATGAAACCCAAAAGTTTCTAACGCCATCAACAACAGGAAGATGACCAGAACTTGGATGTATCCAATATTTTATTCCTGGCTTAGGATTAGACCAACATGTGTGTGGATAACCAGGAAGTATTATGCCGGGACTTGTTGTGTTTGAAGGTGGAAACCCTTTCAGAATTGCCATTAATCCTCCTCTTTGAATTTCTTAGCCAGATTAGATAGTTGATTAACATCTACAAATGGACTTTTATTTTCTGGTTCTTCTTCATCCAGCCAAGTTGGTTCTTTTTCTATCTTTGGCATTTCAGGCTTTTGTTCTTCACGATGTGCGAATTTAGCGCCTTTCTTTTCTTCCATTTTCTTTTCATATTCATCCATGATTGCATCATAATTGGGGTCATCTTTTTTAAGAACTTGTTCCTCTGCGAATCCGATGAGATGCGTCCAGGTGTAGAAATTCTTGCTCAAAGTTGTTGGGTGCGTAAGCCAAATTCCCAATTCACAAATATAGTCCACTCTTCCAACGAAGTAGTCTGTCATTTGTGAATCTTTGAAGTCCCAATTTATATTAGCAACAAACATTGTTACAACTTTTCCAACAAAATAGTTGGATAAGCGATTTAGTTCTGTTTCGTTTGGTGTTTCCATAATTTCCTTATCTAGGATTTGGCCATTTAGTGAACGGCACTGTTGTCTTGTTGATGTATTGTTTTATTGTTTCTGGATTTATGACCTGCAACATAGCATTCCAATCTTTGAATCCTTCTGGTGGCGAAACCTGTCTAACTTCTATTCCATTGGAATTCAAAGAATCACCAATAACCTTTAGAGCACTTTTGCCAGCACTGTCATTGTCTAATGCAATGCATACATTGAACCCACGCAACATCTCTAGCTGCTTAGGAGTTAATGTTTTGCCTCCACAGGCAACAGAGGCACGCCCACAAGCTATTGTCAGGCTAATGGAGTCCAATTCTCCTTCGGTCAAGAATACCCAACCATCATTCGGCCAATAAGTAAAAAATAAAACGTCTCTTTTTCCAACTCCATAGACCTCTTCTTCTGGACCGAGGTACTTTGGCTTGGCACTATCTGAAAGATGTCTTCCATTCCAATAAATTAAATTTCCATCTTTATCGTAATATGGAATGATGATTCTATTTCTGTACTTGTCTTGAGTGCAGAATTCTATATTAAACTTTTCGTAATCTATTTTCCTAGATTCAAGATAGGCAATTGCTTCTGAACCTTTATAGTGTTGTGTCAATTGAGACAAAGGATATGTGAATGGAGGAAGCCTCATGTGTGGAGGCTTTTCTGGATCAATCTCTATCTTCGCTGGCTTTTTGTCAGACTTTTTATTCGCATTAAAAAAATCGTCTAGATCGCTGTAGACTTTTGACATTTCTGTTTCGCCACGGATTTGATAAACAGCCTCTTCGTAAGGCAATCCATCAACCTTCATGACTAAACCAACTAAGGTTCCTCTCTTGTCACTCTTCCAGCACCTAAACACGCCGTCTTCTCTGCCATTCTTTCCCCCATCGACATTACACCAGAGGTGATTTTTATTGTCGTCCGCAAAGGGGCTATTAACCATGATCTCTCGACCATTGGTTTTTACATTGTCAAAACGGCTCTCAGCCCATGACAGAAAAGCATCGTAATCTATTGACATAATTTTTACTCTGTGAAGCCAGATTCCAAACTTATGAAATTGATGTCTGAACTAGAAGCCCTAACTGGGAGCAAAAATATAGCAATATCGTCAGGAAGTTTTTTGTTTGCTTTTTCTAGATCTCCAAGCAATTTATCTTTCATTCTCTCCGCAAGATTAATACCCTTTTCTGAAGAAAGTGTACCAATATTTACATTCATTGCTAAAATGCCTCTGATCTCTGTTGGATTTGCGGCATAGGGTTTGTCGTCTTCGTGCATATTTGCATCCATCTTTGCCTCCTCTTGACAATATCCGTCTGGTCTGCAATTAAATTCTTCACCCACATATAATTCGCCACCAACGCCATTATTCAAATTTTCTGCTGCCATAATCTTTCCTCTATTTGTTTGATATAATCTTCGTATAGCTCAAATCCAGTATACAATCTTTTTAAGCCAATGCAAGCCAATGCTGTAGTTCCTGAACCCATAAATGGATCAAGAACCAAGTCTCCTTCGTCTGTGGTTAAAAGTATTAATTTCTCCACAATTTCAAGGGGATAAATTGCTGGATGCTTGGTTCCTTTAATGCTCTCAACGGGGCATTCTATTATATCTTTTAACATAGTCTTGCCAGATAATCTAATTACAGAAAAGCCGTTGTTTTTTATCTGGTTATTGCGACCGCCCTCCTGTCCACCAAACGCCAAAGCGTGAATGCCTCTGACTTTCATCCTAAACCCACTGATTTTGCCACTTTTGACTTCATCTATGACAGCACCTAACTCATTAATAGCATTGCACTTCTCTTCTTCAGATAAATCAGAATTTTCTATAATTTTAAAATATTTACGCCCCACTTTAGTATCGGGATTTGGCTTATTTTCTTTAACCTTAGTCAACCTATCTCCGTAATACTTGTATTTGTTAGATTTCACAAAATGAAAGAATGGTTCATGTGATGACACCATTCTTCGATTGAATTGACGTGGAACAGGGTTTGATTTAGACCAAGATATGTTGTTAATTAAAATGGCGTCAGTTTCGTCTACCACTTTGGCTGCGAATCTATAAGGTGCCAATTGTAGCGAACTATTCAAATATTTATCGCCCATATTCCATATGATGCTTCCATCTTCTTTTGTGACTCTAAGACACTCTCTGAACACTTCCAATAAAACATCAAGATATTCATCTAAATCACCCTCTTGACCTATCTCTTCTTTGTCTCCATATTCTCTTTGTAAAAAATATGGTGGACTGGTAATTGTCAAATCAACTGTGTTGGTCGTTAAATTTTTAATTAGTTGACGGCAATCGCCTTGGATTATTTTATTTTTCACTATAGATTTCACTTTTTAATTACGATATGATTGACAACATGAATATAAATCACATATCTGTTTCAAGAGATTCTACTTGGAAACAATGCCAATATCAATATAAATTTAGATACCATGAAAAAATTCCTCGTCCTGGTGAAGAACCATTTTATTTCGTGTTTGGAAAACTTGTTCATAAGATATTAGAATTGTACGTAGAAGGCAAAGGTGAAGTTTCATCTGAGGAATGCACTCGTATGGTTTTAGAGGGGGAAGCAGAGCTTGAGCCAAATAAATTTGCGCCCCCTCTTAACGAATGGGCAAAAGGATACAAACCAAGACTTCCTCGTTGTGTTGCAAATGGAGTAAAACTAGCTGACAAAATGGGTTTTGGAAATGACATTCTAGAACACAAATTCCATTATGACCTAGATGGCGAAGGTCGTCACGTTATGGGATTCATTGATTGGCTAAAAGATCATGGAGATGGAAAATACACAGTCATTGATTACAAAACCACAAAAAAAGGTCCGTTTAGGGAAACTGCTCAAACAGTGACCAAGAATCTTCAGCTTCGCACATACGCTCGCGTGGTACAAAAGGAATTTGGTGCCAAACCCGAAGATATACGTTGTGCTTTGTATTATCTTGAAGACGCTTCATTAATTGCTGCCAAGTTCAATGAAGAGTCGTTAGAGTTTGCAGAAAAGCAACTTTTGGAAGCATACAAGCAAATTGAACAAACTACCGCTGAAAAGGCTTGGCCAAATGTAGGTCGTCATTGCTCAAGATGCGATTACAAAACTTTATGCATGCATTACAATGTGTAATTACATGCCTTGTTGCATTGGTGGCAACTGAGCGTTCTGCGTAGGAATTTGTCCAGGCTGTTGCTGACCTTGCTGCTGTTGGTTTGGCTGCTGTTGCTGTTGCTGCTGTTGCTGCTGTTGTTGCTGTTGCTTCATCATTGCTTCAACTTCATGTTTTGGAAAGACAGCTTTGAATATATCATCATAAACTGCTTTGTCCCCATATTGTTGAATCTGGCTCTGGAGAAAACCCTCTCTTTCTCTTCTAGCGACTTCATTGCTGAATAGGCTGTATTTGTTTGACTGCGTGATCATCTGCTGTTGAGCGGGCGGCAATCCTTCAAATGCAGTCTTGGAGCTTTGTCCTATCTGACTTCCAGATAATTCTTGTTCTGTTAGAAATGTTTTCCAGTTTAGCATGTTTTAGTCCTTTTGCAGAATCCTTTATTTATGCATCTAACTACATTATTGCATGGCTAAAAATAACAGAACTATAATCCTAACAGATGAAGACAGAAAACGTCTAAAGCCCCAAATTGGGCGTAATATTTTTAATTATGATTGCATGGAAATGGAATGGGAGAAAGATTCCATAGACATGTTGTTTTTGGACCCTCCCTACAATATGTCCAAAGACTTTGGGAAGATTAAATTCAAAAAACGAACTATAAATGATTATGGTGATTACACACATGCCATTATAAATCATTTTTATCCTGCCATCAAAGAAGGCGGTTCAATCTTCTTTTGTGGAGATTGGCAAATGAGTTATAATATTTTCGAGGCGATGAACTCCCGTTTTGAAGTCAGAAATCGTCTTACGTGGCAACGTGAAAAAGGCAGAGGAAGCAAAACTAACTGGAAGGCTGGATGCGAAGACATTTGGTGGGCGACCAAAGGAAAAGATTATAAGTTTTATCCAGACCGCATAAAAGTTAGAAAACAAGTCATAGCTCCTTACAAAGAAGATGGGAAAGCCAAGGATTGGGATGAAAAAACAGGATTCAGGGATACTGGGGCGTCAAATTTTTTAAATATATTTTCCGTCCCATTTTGGTCGATGCCAGAGAATACGCCACACAAAACCCAAAAACCTGAAAAACTTTTGGCAATGCTTATGTTGGCTGTTACAGATGAGGGTGATACGGTTGTAGATCCATTTTTAGGGTCTGGAACCACTGCTGTCGTCTCTCAGAAACTTAATCGCAATTTCTCAGGGTGTGACATTGATGAAGATTGGTGTCTTTATGCTCTAAAGCGCATGGAGTCTGAAGATAAATCCATTCAAGGATACAATGATGGCGTGTTTTGGGAAAGAAATACTTTAAAGTATCAAAAATAAAACTACTTTGGCGTTTTATTTTTAGCTATTCTTGCCTTATGCTCTAAAAGCTTCTTTTTTGAGGTTGGCTTCTTAGTTTTCCTACTTCTTCCTCTTCCGCCTCCTCCGCCTTTGCCACAACACATATATTTGCCATTCCTTATCTCTGAGCGTCCCATATGGGGCGTTTAATTAATTATTTGGAATCCTAGAGGTAAATTAGCCGAATCGCTCATATGGGGCTTCTGGGGTCATTTTTTGCTTTGTTTCTTCTTTTGCTTCTTTTTCATTGCTTTTTCGTTCCCTGGCAATGGTTCCATGTCATATTGGGGCATTGCTCCCGTTCCTTTCTTGGCTTGATCTCTAACTATGCGATCTGGTCTTTGCTGCGGTGGAGCAAGCCCATAGTTATCACCAATTTCCAACTTAATTAGCCATTTTTTGAATTCCATAACTTTATATATAATTATGGCAGACTTTCACTTAATGACAATTTTGGAAATAGAGCAGATCCGTGATGGCAAAGTCATCTGGCAAGCTCAAAATTTAAAAAACGTTCTTCATGACTTGGGCGAAAAATATATTTTAGATGCAGCATTTACAGACACCACTGTTGTGCCAACTAATTTCTATTTTGGTTTAGACAATCGCACATCTGTAGATGCATCAGATACTATGGCTGATTTGACTGATGAGCCAAGCACTAATGGATATGCAAGACAGTCTATTAGTTCCGATGGAGAATTCACTGTTGCCCTGAATGACAGCAGCATTTATGAGGCAACCAGTCCCATAATTAACTTTTCCGCTTCAGGAGGTTCGTGGGGTCCAGTTAATGCTTTGTTTTTAACTACGTCCGCTACTGGTAGTGGGATTTTAATTGCGACCGTAAGTTTAACTTCATCGTTAACTGCGAACAGTGGAGATTCTTTCAATATGAGATTAGGCTTAGCCCTTAGTGGCGGATCTTAAAAGCAAAGCGACTCTTCTAGATCTGTTACATCTTTGATTTCTACATAATTCTTAATCATAAGCATCTTTTCACTTTTGATTCTTTTATTATGCTGAGTCCAATGTAGATGTTTTCCTCCTCCATCAATTGGATCAAGAAGGAATTCGCTATTAAGTGGTATTTTGTTATCTGTATACCATTCGCTTCTCTCTTCCTCTGACATACTCCTCCACTTATCTAAGGGGACTTGATCTCTTTTGAAATTTTCTGGGAGTTGCGGAAGATTGAATTGATAGCCATCTTTTATTGTGTAAATGATAGGATCGTCTTCTTTTTTGTTTTCTATAATATATCTACAAAAAACTTCCGTGGCTGGTTCAGAAGTGTTGCCACGATAAAACCAAACAGGCAGTGAAACTCCTGTAGCTTCAACTCTTACGCCTTTGTGCAACGCATAGCGATCTTGTTTTGTAAGATATATGTAATGAGACAGTGATAATACTATTTGCTTTCTTGCCATTATCTAATGTAGTTATTTATGCTTCATTCATAAAATAAACAGCGCACACATATGCCAAAATACATATATACTATGTTATTATGGCAATTAAAGAGGTGGTAGAATATGAAGAAATATAAAGAATGGACTCTAGGCGTTATTTCTATTTTAGGTCTTATTATTTTAAGCGTTGCATTTGCACCTGATGAAAACAAAATACTTTACAATCACCCTCTTGACAACATGCCAGTTGTTGACGGTCCTGTCTACAAAACAAACACTGTTGCCCCACAGGAAGATAGAGGAGAAGAATATCGCACATGGCTTGCAGCCAGTGTAAGAGTTAAGGTTGGCAAATTTTATGGCTCTGGAACAATCTGTTATTACGATGCAGAAAAAAAGGAAGCGTGGGTCATTTCATGTGGTCACTTATGGAGTGGAACAAAAAATGCTGGCGCTTTAAATATGGGTACGGCAGAAATATCTGCTTGGTATCACAATGAAAAAAAGCTTGCTTTTCCAAAAAAGTATAAAGCGAAAGTAATCTTTTACAGTAACACAAAAGGATATGATGTATCGTTGCTGAAATTCACTCCAGATTGGGAACCCGAATATTTTACAATTGCTCAATCAGATTATAAAATTGAAGTCGGCAAAACATATCATTCTACAGGATGTGATTCAAGCAAAGAGGTCGCAAGATATGAAGTTGAAATTTTAACAGTTGGATCTCGACCTGGAGTTGACACAAGAGCAAAAAAAAATAGCCCACGACCTGGAAGATCAGGAGGGGGGCTACTTACAAATGATGGATATTACATTGGCACATGTTGGGGAACAACGGATAAAGTAAATGGAAACGGACAAGGAATATTCACATCAATACCTTCGATTAGGAAACATTTCAAAAGTCAGGGATATGAATGGTTATTGAATTTAACGCCACCTAATGGCGCTAGAACAATTCCTATAATAGACAGGAACAATCCTGGCGCAAGGTTTCCAATAGATTATATTCCATTTCCATTCAGGAATATGTTTTAGTCCCAGTTGTCGGTATCATCGCCGTGCCAATATATATCTTCGTCAAAATCGTCATCATCATCGTCGTCGTCGTTCCAATCGTCCTCTGATTCATCGTCTAAATCGTCTTCGTCTTCATCTTCGTCATCTTCTAGATCCTCATCATCTTCCTCAATCCAATCATCGTCATCTGAGCAACGAATTGCACCTTTTTGCCAATTACCAAATTCTTCTTCATACTTCATAGTTTTGTATCCTAAATATCACGAGACGCTAATTTTACATATAGGGAGTTTTTATGAAAAATTTTTCAACAATTTTTATACTTTTTTTAGCCTTAACCGTATCAGGATGCGGCTTTGAATTCATTGCAGCGCCTATAATTAGCGGTGTAATCATGTGGTATGAGGGCGAAGCAAATAAATATTATAACTATGAGTCTGAGGTAATGTACAGGGCTGTTAAGAGAACTGCGGAAGAATTAAATTTCGAAATACATGAGAATAGATCGCCTGATTCTGATGGAGATTCTTATGTTGCTGTAGGAGAAAATGACAGATTCAAGATAACAATTAGTAAAATTGAATCAAACATAACACTTGTTGCAATTAGAATAAATTTTATGGGTGACAAACCTTATGCAGAGTTGTTTTACGAAAGATTAGACAATCAGGTTAATACTATTGCATTCGAAAATGGAGTTCCAGTTGCTAATAAACATTAATGTTTATTAGCAACCTCTGATTCTAGCATTGCAGCAAGACTTGATTGTTTTGCCACAACAAGATTTAATGCTAATAGAACATCCTCGTTTAACTGGGGATGAATCAGTTTCTTCTTTTTCGTCTGTCTTTCCGCAACAACCAGTGTTGTTTGCTGATTTGTATTCTCCCTCAGACATCCCTTTTCCAACGCCAGTAATTGATGTTGCACCCATTAGTGTCCTCCGCAATTGCAAACAATTAAATTTCTGTTTATTTTATTTTCTACAATCTCAAACATTGAATCTTCGCCATTAACTAGATCATGCTGAGATATGAAGTTTAAGCAGTTTGATGCATCACTGACAATTTCTCTGTCTGAACTTTGCAAGTGATGAATTAATTGTCCATTCTCGTCAACATCATAATAAATGTCTCCAGCCACTTCTATTTCACAATCATATAAAGGATTATGAACCATGGCTGATATTCCCAACTTGTCGGACAACCTAATTGTTGTGTTTCTCTGACATCTAACGATCTTTCCATGCTCGCCTTCAATAACATCTGTTCCTTGAGCAAGAAGGTATTCCATTTTTTGTCCATCTATTTTTTTTGCCAACATCTTTATTTGTGGGCGTAAAATTTTTCTTTTTATAAACACACCCTGCAATATATTTTTGTGTTCCCCGCCTTCGATACGAGAAACTGAAACCATCGCATTTGCAATTGCATTATAAAATTTTGTAGTTCTTGGAGCAACTTTTAACCCCTCTACAACATACCCATATGCTGCACTTACGGCAACTTTCATGGCTTCCTTTTGCGACATTCTTTTTGACTCAAATTCATAAATCCCTACCATAATGTCGTACCACGCCGCAACAAACAATCTTCCGAAGTTATGGCATTCGCCACCAAGCTTGTCTTGTCCAGGGTTATGTGGCAACTTGTGTGGAGGTGCATAAGTGAAATTGTTGATTGCATTTCGCAACGCTCCTGGCTTGAAGCCCCTTCTGGAATATGCTATAGCATTTCCCATTTCTTCTGCGATTCTAGATATGACATTGTGTTTTCTCAAATCTCCTTTAGTTTCTTTAAGAGCATGTTCTAGAACGCCATCATAAAGCATGACGGTTGCAATCGCATTAATATCTCCAAATGCTTCGTGGAATGCCCATATTTCACTTGCTTGCACGTTCCAAAAATCGGGGCGCATTGAATCCAATAAAGCGTGACCCAATTCATGTGCAACAACATCAACTGAATCTGCCGTAAACACATCTTTCCCATTGACTTTCTTATGAAAGAATTTCAAGTTTTTTCGATCATAAAATGCATTCAATTGCTTTCCTGCGGTTGGGTGAACTTTAAGCAGTTTGGTTGCTGCCCATTTTTTAGTTTTTTCTCTATAGCTAGAAAAATGATCAATAGAGTTTACCATTGTTGCGTAAACATTCGCCGCTCTACCATGCGAAGTTCCAGCCTCTAGGTGCTTCGGATTGAATCCATTAACTTTGAAATTTAGTATATTTGGCTTCTTTGGAACTGGAATTTCAACCGTTAGTCCTGGGGTTGTTGGGTCATTTAATTGATAATTAATCATATCTTTGTTGACATGAGCCGCAACATCTGTCTTGTTTTCGCAACAAGAGAACATATTTTTAAAAATTTCTAGCATAATTACCTCGATAAGTGATCTATTTTATATGTAGGGGTAATAAGAGTGTTTGAGTGGCTTAGAGTCAGAAGAAAAAAACAAATCAATTCAATAGGTCGTGCTAAGAATGAGTTTGAGAGAGAGATAGAAAATCTAATAGGCAAAAAAGAATACGATGAATTCAAAAAATTTGCCTTCAAAAAAAGCATGACAGAGATGGCAATTGCCTTCATGTTAGGCGCTGCTTTTAAGAAGCTGATAACTTCTCTCTCCGACAACTTGGTAATGCCCCTTGTGAATTTTATAATCGCCGCAACTGGAGAAGATTGGAGATTATGGGAGTTTGCTCCAATAGAAGGTCTGACATTTGAGACAGGGCAGTTTTTAGGATCTTTTGTTGATTTCATTCTTTTATCAATAATTCTATATTTACTTTATAGAAAATTTATCGCCCCAATATTGGCAGAGGAAGAGAAAAACGAAATAACTGTAGTGGACACAATTGAATGTCCCAACTGTTACGAGAGAGTTTTCTACAAATCAAAAGTATGCAAATTTTGCACTAGAGAAATCAAGTTGTTTGATTAGGTAATAATATGAGTCAGTACGAAGAACAAATACGTAAGGAAAGGACTTTTGAGGCCATTAGAAAGAATTTAATGGGCAAAAGTGGCAAAGTAAGTGCCATCGCAATGATTATGGGATCTCCGATGATTGCAGATGGAGGATCTGACATGACGTTTATGGATAAGCCTTGGGAGGACATGGACGACAATGCCATCCCATACTTTGGGGATTCATCGTCTTATTTAAGAGGATGGATATGGGATGGACTAAGAGAAGGAATTCACATGGAGATAAAAGTGGACGGATATTGCGATGAATTTGACCGACCAGACAAATTCATACTAAGCGAAATAAAAGTATCATTTGAGGGATACCCTGTATATCACGAAAGTAGTGGAACGCTACAACTCTACACGCCTAAGCATCCCATAGTTGGATTGTGGGAAGGAAATATTGATCGACTTTATGAAAGGGCTTTGACAATGCGAAAAAGAAATGTCAAACTTAGCGAAACTGAAGAGAAGGCGAAAGAAAAAAGTTTCGCTGCCAAGATGTTGGAAAAGCTTACAATGAAGTGGGGCGATTAAAAAACCCTATTGTTTCCAATAGGGTTTTTGCATCAAATATCTGCTTTTCTTAAAGTGTGTGACTTTTGCAGATTTACTTACATAGACGATAAATTTATCAAAGTTGTGAAGTTTATATTCTCCCCAATCTAGATACACATCCAAACAAATATCGCTGCTTCTACGACAATCAGTACGGCCAATGTCCATGTGAACCACTTGCCTCCACCTGTGGAATTGTCTTGTGTTGCACAATGTTGTGCTATTTTAGCCTGTGGTCTAACCCTAGTATCGTTGTTTGCATTGTTTGCATTGATTGCATGCATCAATTCTTCTCTGGTTACACAATTGCAGTCAGAAGACTTGGCTTCTTCTACGATTGGCTTGCTGTTAATGTGTTCAACCATTTTCATCCTTGAATCCATTGGGTCAACGGATTCAACTCTGCGGTCTACTACATTGCCGCTTTCATCTACTACGTCAATTGTTCTTTCGTAGACTTCTGCACGATAATGCTCAGTAACGACTTCTTCCAACTTCAAGTCACTTTTTGGCTCAATGTATAGTTTGGTAACTACAGTTTTGTTGCCTTTGTCGTCCAATGAAGTGGTTACGTGTCTCTCGCCACAACGATCATCTTCGGTCTTTATTTTTTTAATATGTCCATTATCTGTCATAATTGCTCCCTATGTTTAGAAGTCCAGTCTTCTATTATATATGGAAAACAATTATTTTAAATAAAGGTTTCAGAAACTTATGGAGTGACTAAATCGCCACTTGCTAGTGTGTATGGTATTTCTGTAGTTTGGTCTGGAAACGTGTTTGTGCTTGTGTAGGTGTTTGTTGTCTTGCGAGCCAAGTCACCAACGCCAGCCCCAGCCTGATATTCAATGATCTCTGTGATTCTGTCGCTTCCATCAACCGTTATTTTCTTGAATGTATATAAGCCAGATCTTCCATTCAATAATTGGTAATCGGCTTGCACCGTGGTAGAATCAAGTCCCAACGAAGATCCATTTTTGTCTGTCGCCTCATCAACTACATCATCATCTACGTTTGAATTGGAATTATCTAATCCAATTATTAAAGAGGCACAGTCTGTGTACTCAAACCTATCGTTTGTCAACACAAGTTCGCCATCAGATGAATTATATGCGCCGATTCTATGACGATCAAAATATGTTGGAATCTCTTTGACGCCAGCACGAGCATTGAATTTGAGCAATGTTTCTGCTTTACCATTGTGAATAAAGAACTTAATCTTGGTTGAATCAAGATCAGTCGTTATCATCAGACGATCTACTCCATTGTTGAATTTAGCGACAGAAGCGGTGAAGTAGCTCGCAAATACCGAGTCTGCGTTTAGGTCAGTAACAATTTCACGAACCGTAACAGCAGAGCTTGACGATGGGGTTATTGTAACCGTATGTGTAGCCCATCTTTGGAACTCAGCATCAATAGCCCAACTATAGGTTAGATCTAACTCGCTGTTGCTGTCGCCATCATTGCCACTCATGTCATATGGCCCTTCAGCATATGATACAACAATAGTCTCACTACGACCAGTGTTTGGTGGTACATCGAAAACTAAACTCTGGCTTCTGTCGCCAAGAACCCAGTTTCCTCTAAATTCTACGCTGAATGGATTTTGAAAGAAGGTCATATTTCCTCACTGAACCGTTAAAACTTGATCTTGTATTTAGTCTTTTTTAGGCAATTTAGGAGGAGGCAGTTCATAAAACTGTATATCGCCAGGGATTTTATAGTTATAACTCCCACTTCCTTGCCCTTGCCCATCGCCTTTTCCGTCGCCTTTGCCCTCTCCATCGCCATCTCCATCGCCATCTCCTTCTCCTTCCATGCCACCATCTTTGCCACGCTTGCCATAAAATTTCTTGCCCTTAGCAATTCCTTTCTTCAACTTATTTATTTGCTCTCTAGCCTCTTTGGAATAAGGGAGTTTATGCAATCTTGGCTCATTTCTTGATTTGGGAGAAAAATTAATTAGATATTTTTCTAGAAAAGAGTCTTCTTCATAAGACTCGTCTGGAGTTTCATCGTCTTTGTCTTTTTCAATCTTTATTTCCTTGACCCAAACATAAACCGCTCCTGGCGTTCCATTTCTCTTATTTGGCTCTTTAACTTCTGCCCAATAAATTCTAAATGTTTGGGGAAGAGGACTATCTGAAGGCCACCCAAACAAATTGCCAACCGAGTTAAATACGGCGAAACTAAAATATAGAGAAAGAACAATGAATGCACACTTCAACCACCACCATCCCCTTGCGCCAATGATTAGCCATAAAGCCATTACCACCAAAACTACAAAAGAAAGCGGTATTCCAACTGTATCAAAATTCATCTTACTATCCTTCTAAATTGTTGTATTCTTCATATTCTTCACTTTCTTCACTTTCTTCACCCTCTTCAATTGATGGCGGCTCTATACCTCCGTCGAAGTCTTCGCCATTGTTCTGAGATCGTTGTATTATATTTTTGGGATCTTCATTCACATCAGTTATATTCCCATCTTTATCTACACTAAAACGAAACGCAGTTCTTGAATCACCATTTTTGGCTAAAGTAACAGTCCTAGATGCAATCAAAGACAGGCTTGGATTTATTTTCTCCGCGATTATTGTGACCTCCACCGGCCTCTTGTCACGCTTGGTGTAGGCATGAACGTTGACGACATACTCTCCAGGGACGACTCCACGTAATGTTATTATTTCCCTGTTCTCTTTATATTCAACTACGGTTCCATGAGGAGTATAGACCCTATCATTCCTGTTTCCTAAATCATCTCTATCCAAGTGCATTAGACCAGCTTCTCTACTATTGAAGTAAACAATTTCGCCATTTGGATCTTCCATGTAAATATCAATGTCATCATTGAATTCAACTGGCCATGTCATGCTGATTATGAAATCGGCAAATACATTGACTTTTTTATCATCCTCAGATGGATTGATGAGCAAAAAGGAAATTAAAAATAACGCCCCAAACACCAATATAGTTCCAAACAAAAGATCAATTAGGGGCGTATTATTTTGATTATTCATGAATTAAATATCTTTGTTTAATGACTTGTGTGTTTTGATAGATTGTCCCAAGATGAAATATTGTAGTTGCAACAACATTCCACAAATTAGACCACTTGCAGTCGTATAAAATGCGGTAGAAGCACCAAGCCCAATTGTTTGCAACAAATTGATTTTGGCTTCTGCCGTAGTCAAATCCATTTCATCAAAAGATGAGAACATGATGGTAAGTCCAATGATGGTTCCTAACATTCCCAACTGGAAAAAGGCACCACACACAAAATTGCCCACCTCCTCCAGCCTCTCAAATTTAACTACCATCTCATCTTCAATATAAATGTCTTGTCTTCCCCACACCCAAACTTTCCATCCACACCAAGTTGTCATAAGACCAAATATTGCTGCAATTGCAAAGCTTATTTTAGTGGCATCTTTTTCCCAAACAATTTCTGCCAATCCAGACTGCCAAAAAGCAATTGCACCAATCGAAATAAGTACAACTAACAACCACCATTTTAAAAATAAAGCGTATTTCATAAGTTTTCTCCAAAAAAAAAGCCTGCCCAATAGTGGGCAGGCTTTACGTAAATGACTGGTAGGGGGTGACTATACGCCGCTCACTACAAGGTCTATCAGTCCACTACGAGTTAATGTAGTATTGGCATTACGATTTTGTCGCTTGGATCTAGATTTGTTGTCCATGCGAAGTTCACCGTAGGTGGCAATATTTTCTCTTGAGAAAGACCGAATTGGTGCATTCTCTGCTTTCAAGACTTTCGATCCACTACGCAATTCATATCCCTTAATGATCTTAGATGTTTGTTCAACAACTAAAACAGTTCTACGAATTGGATGGCTGTGATTGCCTTTGTAATAAAATCTTGCGACTGGAAGATTTCTAACAGGGTTGTAACGAAGGTTCGTCATTTTTAATGTCTCCACGTTTAATAAAGGTTGTTTTTGTTACTCTTTCAATTATCTACATTTTCTAATCGAAAGCAATATCAATTTATTGAATTTCATCATTTTTTTCTACTTCATAAAATAATGTTTCACCATCATCTGAAACATTCAACTTAATCCGTCCAGCTAATACGCCTTGCAGTAGCAGGTGATTTGTTCTAGCCATAGTTGCCCATTTGACAACAGAGCAAACATCTTCTGCGCTAATATCTTTAGGCATTTCATCTTTGTCTAAGATGGCAGCAGTTATTACTTTTTCAATTTCTTCGTCACTTAAAGCAACGTATTTATTTTCGTCTTCATTCCAGTACAAATCGTCTATTTTTAAGCATTCGTTAATCATTTTCCACACCTATTTAATTATGGTTGTGTTCCTCGCCACCAAAAGGAGATTCTGGGTGGCCGTGATCATGCGTGTATTCCATTTCTTCGAATGAAGCATGGTCAAATACAGGAGTTTTTTCTGATTGACATATTTGCCAAATCAAATCAAAGCAATATTTAGAAACTTGCTCTACTCCCTGATAATCTATCTTATCAGCAGTATCATCTGGCGTGTGGTAATATCGGTGAAGCCCCGTATGCAAAAAAGCCACTGGGACTCTTTTATTATAGAAGGAGGCATGGTCCGATCCTCCACCCTTTCTGCTGGTGATCTGTTTTGCAAAAGCGTACTTGCTGTTGAGTCCATCAATTATACGACTTATATCAACAGAACTATCTCCTCCATGAAACCCTGCAAAGTAAGCTCCCTTACCAAGATAACCAACCATGTCTAGATTAACCATCGCAACATGCTTTGTCATACTAGGTGAGTTTATCGGAAATTTAGGATTGTTGCAATAAAATCTAGAACCATGTAATCCCATTTCTTCGGCTGAGTACCACTGAAACACAATGGTTCTTTTGTTTTTGCCTTTAAGGATTGAAACCGCTTTTGCCATTGCAAGCAAAGCCGTAGATCCTGATGCATTATCGTCCGCACCATGATGAACTTCTGTGGTTCTTCCGCGAGACATGGACGGACCATATCCTACGTGATCTAGATGAGCGCCAACAACAACGATTTCGTCTTTTAATTCTGGGTCGTTTCCTTCAACCCACGCATATACGTTATTGCACCAATCGTCGCCCACTTCTCTGTTCGGTCCAGGGTTTATTCCGCTAATCCTACGTCCAATATCTTTGGATGTGAATTTGTGGAACATAACATTCAGTCCCCATTCTTCGCACTTTTTCTTTACGAAGTCTTCTGCTTTCCTATGACCCCTCTTTCCAGTCATTCGACCTTCAAGATCATCTGATGCTAAGTAATAAAGATTTTTCTTTATTTCATCTTCTTTGATAGAATCTAAAGCATCGGAAAAGGTCTTTGGCTTAGGAACTTCAACCTCAACTTCAGGAGTAACCTCTGGAGTGACTTGAGGAGGATCAACAACATCAACCCTATTCATTAAAGCCATGCCAACAATGCCGATTGCTAGTAAAACAACTACCAATAACAACTGATTTTTATTTACGCCCATCATTACTCCGTTTCTGTTGTGGATTTAGGAGTAAATTCTATCGAGCGCAGGATAGAGAATCAATGCTATTTTTCTTTTTTCCATAAGTTTTTTAAAATATTCCATCCTTTCTTAAAGATGTTCACCGCAATAAAGCTAATTACTGCTTTAATTCCTTCTAAAAAAATGAAAGTAATAACCGCAATTGTTGTTGGAGATGAAATAAATTCCTTCTTTTCCAATTCATTTTCTTCGTTTAAGTGTTCGTCTGCCATTTGTCCTCCTTAAAAGTGGCTTTACATACGCATATATAAGTATTAACGTTTATGAAAGGACGATAGCATGACAAATGAGAAAATTGAAAATAATGACGATGGGCATATCCCACGTCATGCGCCACCCGTAGATAACGGCAAAGACTGGGCAAAATTAGGATTTCGTAGATTCGAGTCTTTTGCGGAGAAGTGGGAAGACTATTACGACTCTTTAGAAGATTTCTATACTAGCGAATTTGATCCAAATTATTTTAAATTTGAGCAATGGGAACTAGAAATTGATCCCAAAGAAACTGAAGATGATGTTGAAGCTTACGCTGATTATGACAGACATGGAGAAGTCATTGAAACTGATAAAACAAGGGAAGAATGGCAAAAGTGCGCACAAAGCTTTCCTTACTTTTGTCATAAGTACGTAAAGATTGGGCACCCTAAAAGGGGGTTAGTTCCATTTAGGCTGTACAATTATCAGCGTCGAGTAATTGGAGAATACGACCAGCATCAGTTTAATATCATCTCAAAATTCCGACAAGGTGGATTAACGACAGTATCTTCTCTGTGGGGACTGTGGAGATGCATGTTTCGATTAGACCAAAATATTATGGTCTTATCAAAAACAGATCGTGAAGCTATTGCTGCTGGAGAAATTGCTGCTAGAGCTTTGGAACACCTTCCGAAGTGGCTGAAGCCAAAATTTGGAAAAAACAATGACCACCAGCGACAATTTAAGGAAACTGGTTGCTGGCTTTATTTCTACACGCCCGAAGCTGCTCGTGGTAAATCTATTACATATTTGATCATTGACGAAGCTGCGTTCATTAACGATATGCATAGACACTGGAAATCCATGTATCCAACGCTCTCGACTGGGGGTAACTGTATTGTTGTCTCAACGGTTAATGGTATTGGTAATTGGTATGAAGACACCTACACAAGAGCAAAAGAGGGTCGAAATGAATTTAATATTATCGACCTTGATTATTACGAACATCCTGACTATCACGATGATGACTGGGTTCGAAAGACAAAGGCAAACTTAGGAGAAAAAGGTTGGAAGCAGGAAGTCCTTAGACACTTCCTTGGATCTGGTGAAACCTATATCAATAGCGAAATCATTGGCGAGTTGATGCAATTAACTCAGAAAACGCCACCATCGAGAAAATTATTTACTAAATTCACCAATGCCGACAAAGACATTGATTACATGGATGAATTCAATCGTGGAGCATTATGGGTGTGGAAGGAGCCAATAGATGGTCATGAATATATAATGGGAGTAGATTGCGCAGAGGGAATTGGAGAAGATAATGACAATAGCACATTTCAAATACTTGATATGTCAACATTGGAACAAGTAGCAGAATTTTATTCAAATGTTACACCTCCTCATGTATTTGCACAAATAGTTAATGAAGTTGGAGTTATGTACAATACAGCAATTGTTGTTGTTGAAGCTGCTGCCCCTGCTGGTGGTGCCGTACTAAATAGCCTTCACCATAAATTATATTATGAAAACCTTTATTGGGACACCGGAAAAACAAGAGCTTCCGGTCCTGGCTTAAAGTCAAACCAAGCTGTACGACCAGTTATTTTGGAATGCATGTCATCTAGACTTCTTGACAAAACTCTAAAACTATATAGCACGCGATTAGTTGATGAAATAAAGACATTTATCTACAATGGTCAAAAAAGAAGGGCTGAGGCTTTGGCTGGTAAGCACGATGATGCAATTATGGCTTTATGCATTGCATTGTATGCTAGAGAGTCCATGTCAAGGGACGTTCCAGTTGGATCAGAGATGCCAGATGAACTTCAAAGTGTTTTGGACTCGTCAGTTTACAAAGAAATTAAAGAAGAGTTGAAACGTGGCGCTCCTATAAATTGGCTAGAAGATGATGGATCGGACGAAGATTTACTCGGATATAATGAAGATCAGAACGCACTTTGGGATTATAAGCCTAAATATCATAAACTACTTAGAGAATTTGGATGGTGGTAATGAGATCATATGACGAATGGATTAATGAAAATACAGAAATTGGGGGCGTAAATTTATCTTTAAATAATGTCCATAGAGCCATTTCAAACATATCTAATCCTGGGTTAAAATCAGAGGTTACGGAAGAGTTGAACAAATTTCAAGAATCGCTCAACAGACTGATGGAGAAATATTCCCAACAATGAAAAATAACACAGAATCCTCTAAATCTAAACTTTTGAGTGCAATACAGTCATTGCCACAAGACTTCGCATTGACTGAAGCAAGACAGTTAATGAACTCGGCGCTTCAAAAGATTGAGATTGTAGAACAAAAAAGATCAAAAAGAGAATTAAAAAATACGCCCCACGCAGAGTGGCAGGGGTCTATTTCTAACGGCATAACCAATCCTCTTGACTACAATCAAACTGTTCAAACAATTGACCAGATGATTGCAGAAGAGAAGGCTAAATTAGAAACTCTGAAAGAGAACAGAAAGAATGTTGGTGATGAAGGGCAAATCAATGATTAATCCTACAGTTCATGATATGTTGTATGATGTCTAATTTCTAGAAACTTAATTCCTTCTTCTTTTAGCAACTTATTCAACTCAATTACTTCTTCTCTTTGGATGAAAATAAAACTTATACAAATGGCGTCTATTACTTTAATGTCAGTATCTAAATGTTCGCAAAATTCATCAGATTTGATTCGTGAATCTAACCATCCTTCTTTAGAACCAAATGTAGTTAGTTTATACCCAGTTCTTAGGTCGCTTAACCCTTTGATATGATCTCTGTTCAATTTGCTTATTGTTAAAGCCAATTTGTTAATATTCATTTCATTCATTTTGCGCCTTTTTCATAATTCCATGAACTAATATGTTGGGCGAATAAAGTTTATCGAAGAATTTAGAAAACTCTGGCTGTAATTCTTCAGACATCGCCTTTCCCACTGCTGTGGACCTAGAAACTCCAGCATTGCAGTGAATCATCAGCAAATCAACTGAATCCCAATTCTTGCGTACAAATGATACGATCTCATTGGCTTGTTCATCTGAAATTTGTTGCATATTAGGTCGCGGCAAATCTATGTCATCAAATTCCAACCTAAGAAGATCTATACGATTTTCTTCGCTAATGGGCAATTTATTGTGAGGCATATCACCTCCTGGGTCTGAAATACTTATGCAAGCCCATGGCTTATCGTATTTGAACTTTGTTGCTGAACGTCTATTTAAAATTAAAATTTTGCCTAGAACACGCCTTTCAAAAAAGACTGGGGCGTTAATTAATTTCTTTTCCAATTCCTTTTCAGCTTCTTCCATAAGAACTAATTTCCTTTCTGCCTTTTCTGACAGTTGTTTAATTATATCCAACTCTTCTTCTGAAAACATCACACCATCCTCAAATCTAATTTTCTCATATAGCCATAATATTTTTCATAAGCCTTTTGTGCTTTGTCTATAAAGGACTTATGAATAGTGCCACTCATTTCTCTTGGCTCAAGATCCATATATTCCAATGGTTCTTCAAGTTCCAAATATTCTTCAACAAGATTTAATCCTTCTTTCTTTACTAGATTATTCCATGTGAGAAACACGGCACCAGGAGTCATTTCTGCTAGTTGAGCAATTCTTCTCATGCGAAACAGATAGTGATTTAATGCTGACGTTGGCGTATGTGTGCCAAAATCCACCATTTCATGCAATGAATTCAATGGTGGACGTATGAAGTAGACGAATTTTGAAAAATCGACAACACCTTTATGAGAAAGCATTGAATTCATCAAAAGAGGGGTCATATAAGTTGCCAATGGGCTGTCACTTTTGTGTTCATTCATCATTAGAAGTCCCATAATTTCGTTGGGGTGTGAGAATGTATATTCAGTGATAATTGTTTGAACTAATGGGTTCCTATCCATTAGCTCAAATATAGCCTCATAGCCCGATCCGAAGTGGCTGGTAATAAATAAAAGTCTTTTCATCAAAATAAAGGAGTATTTTAATAACTATATTAGTCAATTAGAAAAAGGAAAATATTATGGCTTGGTGGGATTTCTACAAATTATGGTCTTATACTAGAAGACAAGACCCGTTTTCACAAAAACTTCAAAACATAAACATTAGCGGTGCAGGCGTAACACAGCCTGACGCTATACCAGATGTTCGTCAAGGTGGCGAATTCTGGAGTGGTTCAAAAGGAGTCATCCGTATGCGGGACTCCAATGATTTTGTTGATTTATCTACGGTTCAGAATCGCGTTTCTAGATATAAAGAATACGAACGATTAAGAGCAATGCCTGAAATAGAGACTGTAATGCAGATCTTTTCAGACGAAGCATGTGTGGCTGGCAATACTAAAATTGCCACCCTTGAGCATGGACTCAAGACAATTGCATGGCTTGAAGAACACAAAAGAGGCGAAAGATTCCCTGTTTACTGCTGGGATTTCTCAAAAGGAGATTACACAATCGGTTGGGCTTCCGAACCTCGTGTTGTAAAAGAAGCGGAGACAGTAAGAGTTAAATTTGATAATGGAGATGCAATTGTCTGTACCAAAGACCACAGATTCCTCTTAAGAGATGGAACATGGGCAGAGGCAGGCGATTTGGGCTTGGGATCTGAAACCATGCCATTCTACAGACTCAAGGCTGATACGTTCCTAACAGAAAATAAAAGAAGACAATTTCCTCGCATCTTTACATTCAAAGATGGATGGAAGCATGAGAGATGGTTTGTAAATCAGTGGAGAGATGGAGAGGTTGACCCACATACTCAAAAGTTGATGGAAATCATACAGATGATTGGTGCTGGGCTTAATACCCGTCAAATAGAAGCAAAGACAAGTCACCAATGGTGTACAATTAAAAAATGGCTAGAAAAAGAAGGCTTTAATTGGAAAGACCTACAGATCCTTTACAAAAAGAAGGACCGTCGTAGAGTTATAGATGTAGAGCCTTGGACAACTCAAAAGGTTTATGATCTCTCAGTTGAAAAGCATGAAAACTTCTGTACTGACTCTTGCGTTTTGCACAATTGCCAGAAAAATGATGAAGGACATGTAATTGACATACACTGTTCGAATAAGAAAATAAAAGATGAACTAGAGTTCCTTTTCTACCATCGAGACATGTTGAACATCAATCGAAGGTTGTGGAGTTGGGCGAAAAATTTATTTATCTTTGGCGATTTCTTTATTGAATGCATATTGAATCCAGACAACCCTAAGGCTGGAATATTAAAGGTTCTGCCCTTACCTCCTGAAAGTGTATTCAGAATTGAAACCACAAAAGGAAAGTTGATTGAATTTCAACAAGGAAAAGAAGGTCCAGACTTCCAAGCGTTAACAAGAGCGCCTATTACGCAATCTACGGAGGCAGAACTTCAACAGTCAACAGCATTAAGATTCCATCCAGACCAAATCATCCATATGAAAATTGGCGAAGATAGAAACGCATTTTATCCATACGGAGTGTCTTTGGTCGAATCCGCAAGGGGTCCAGCACATCAATTGAGATTGATGGAAGATGCTATGGTCGTATATCGCCTCACGAGAGCGCCTGAAAGACGTGTATTTTACGTTGATGTCGGTCAATTGCCTCCATTTAAAGCAGAAGCTTTCATGGAACGCATGAAAGACATGTATCGTAAAAAGAAGGTTACTGGAAGAGGAAACAGAGAAGGTGGAAATGCTGTCGAAGAAAGATGGCACGCACCCGCTCAAGATGAAGATTTCTGGATTCCAATTAGACCAAATACAAACACTCGTGTTGAAACTCTCCCAGGTGCTCAAAACTTAGGAGAAATTGACGATGCAGTTTACTTTAGAAATAAATTATTCACCGCTTTGCAATTCCCAAAAAATTACTTAACTCAGGAAGACCCTGGACAGACAAGAATTACACTTTCTGCGCAAGATGTTAAATTTGCTCGAACTGTGGAAAGATTGCAAGATCCTATGACTGATGGACTAGTAGAAATTGCTCACAGACACTTGAGTTTGCGCGGGTTCCCAGAAGAAATGTTCGATGATTTGAAAATTAAAATGACGCCCCCATCTGATTGGCGAGAGCTAAGTAGAGCGGAAGTTATTACAAATCGTTTGAACAATGCAAGTAATCTCAAGGGATCTCAATTAATGCCTGACTATGATATTTATATCGACTGGCTTAAGTTAGCACCTGAGGAAGCAGAAGAAAAATTGTCTCGTCTTAAGATCCAAAAACTTGAAGATCTAAAACTTCAAGTTCTGGCTTCTAATCCAGCACTATTAGGTGTTGGACAGCCTGGACAAAGCGATATGGAAGTTGGGGCTGATGGAGCAGGACCAAACCCAATGATGGGACCAGAAGGGGGAATGCCACCAGGAGGAGAAATGGGTGGGATGCCAGGAATGCCACCAGGAGGAGGAGGAATGCCACCTGGAGGACCGCCGCCTACAATGGCTATGTCTGATGGTGGACCACCTCCTGTGCCAGGAGCAGAGGGACAAGATCCTAATCAAATGCCGCCTGATCCTAATATGCAAGATCCAAACCAGCAAATGCCACAAGGACCTGGAACAATGCCAGCACAGCCAATAGCTTTGCCTGATGTCGAAAAAGAAGACATAAAGAAATATGATCTTGAAATTCAAGATTATGAGTCTGAGCAGGATGCTGAAGATGTTGATTATAGCGAAATGTAAAAAAAAATTGGGGGGCGTAAAATTAAAATTAAAACGCCCCCCTTTTGATTTTAAAGATTAATTCCTCTCCAACTAGCTTGTTCTATAACTTCGTCATTGAAGTGTTCTTCGTCGAATTCATAATGTTCACGATCATCGAACGAAAATTTCATCGTACTTGCCACATCGTGTTCATCTGCGTCGAAATTAGGGCTGTTATAAATTTCTTTCAATGAATCTACATTTACACAAAGCTCGAAAGGATATTCTCGCCCCTTCTTCGTAACTTGGTATCCATCTTTGAAAATTCTAACATAAAAATGTCCATCTAAATCTTCCAATTGCTTAACTGCATCACTATATTCAGCCGCTTGTGACCCCCATTCCCATCCACGATAGGCAGCATCTTTTATGGCAGATTCAAGATCATCATCTTCCGCTATCTTCTCTTCTAAGCTTATATCATCATTCCAGAACTCTATATCTCCATCTTTCTCTTTTTGATCTAGGTAAGATTCAATTTTCTTTATATTTTCTTTGCTCAAATTTCCAATAGCTTCACTCATGTCAACATCATACCGTCTGTCAAAATTCGGGTTATCAAGATTGCTTAAATTAGATCTAAAATTAGCCCCATGACCTTCAAGACCTTTTTGGGTGTCTTCCCAATCCGACCAACTATCAAGCACAACAAATCTTTCTTTTCCTACAGTCCTAACGTTTTCCATAGATGTGCCTGGGAACAGATTTTGTATCCTGCCCATAAGATCTTCATCATTTTTTGAAGATCCCATCAAATAATCAAAAGGCTGATCCATATAAGGCTTTGCTTTAATAATTTTGTTTCTAATGACTTCATCTAAATCATTCATTCCAAAATTAGCCTCTGGCATATATCCTCCACCTTTAATAGATTCCACATATTTCGACATTAACAATGGAACAATCGCTGGGTGAAATTGGGGTGATGGCTTGTGGTTTCCATGCCCTTTCATCTCTCCAAGGACTTTATTATTCACAATAAAGGTCAAATGAACTCTATTTCCTTCATCCCTCAAAGAAAGTATGTTATCTCCTTCTCTTTCGCCAGCATTTCCGCAATGACCTCCTGCGTCAGCTTCATATCTGCAAGAGCCTCTACCTAAAGACAGCCATTTCCAACCTTTGAAGCCGGGGACTTTATCGAGGTTTATGATTGTATTCCCTTCACCGCCGGGAATTCTTTTTTTGGACGCCAACAATTCGTGCCAATGCTTGGAATCAGCACTCAGCATTTCTGGGGCGTATGATGGGTCGTTTAATTTTGATAGTGCCGCAGCGTTCCCTGTATTGATTGCGTTAATAAGATAGTCCCCACTTTCTTCCATCCAACGCCTTGCACTATTGTAGCCTACAGCAGAGATAGCTCGAAACATCTCTTCTATCTTGGAGGGGTCTTTCTCTTGTTGAAGAGACTGTAAAAATTCATTATTATTTAAAGAAAAATAGTGCAAAGACCAATACACGTAATAATTTACAAGTTTATCAAGCTGTTTTATGGCTGCTGGCTGCTTTAGAGCAGGGTATGCTGCCATTAAGTTGTTCCTATATTCCTTCCTAAGAACCTTAACTCCTGCAACTGGCCACTGTTTAGATGTTTTAAGAAGTTGCGAAATAGCCTGAGATTCTATTAAAAATTGTTTAAAATTAAGCTCAAGGGAAAACATTTTATTCTCCTTCTCCTCCGCCATCTCCTTGATCCCCAGCATTGTCAACCGAAGATGGTACTATCTCATCATCGGGTGGTCCGTTTTCTTTGTTGTTTGCTCCAGAGACATCGCCTAATCCCTTCTCAGAATCTTCTAATTCCCTATTTATTTCCTCATCTCCAAGGCTTTTAAGAAAGTCAACAGTCTTGTTTTTATATCCCTTTTTGACCGCCAATTCTATAACACTATTGAGACAATCTGAATTTTCATTCGCTGTCTCTATTCTCTGATCATTGTTCTGGAACTCGTCATTTTCATATAAACAGTCCATTGAGACAACGTATTGCGTAAAGGATTTCATAGTATTTCCGTTCGTTTTTGGGCTTACATGCATACTATATATGTAGCGAAAGTTTTGGTATTAAATTAATATTCATAAAAACACGCACAAATTAAAACACAGTTGCTTTAATATATTGAAAACAATCCGGCGAGGAGTTAAAAAGCTATGAAAAGAACGCTTATAAATTTTGACGTGCTGAAGCGCATGGAAGAGGACTCCTTATCATCAGCAGAGGCAGAATTGGCCTTAGCCGAAGATATTGTAAGTTCCGCCCTAGATCAGGACATTTCTGGTCTGCACAGTTTCACTCGTGAAGAAGTCATTTACGAAACAAGAGATGGTAACTTCATACACGCAAATTACAAAATCGACAACGATAGCATTTTGCTTGAGAATATCGAAGAACTTGTAATTGATGAAGAATCAGAAAAACAAGAGGCAAGACAAGCACTTGCTAAAATGGTTGAAATGATATTAGACGGAAAGGATGAAGAAGCAAGCGAAGCGTTTGCTGAATACATCAACCTACCTTTCGTTGAAAGATCTTTCAACGAAGGCTTTAAGGTCGTAAAGTCCAATCCAACAGGAGGTCGAAGCAAGCTTTTCGGCAAGAAGCAATCTACTTCATTGATTAATGCCAGAACAAGAGGCAGAAAGAAGTCTTTGGCAAAAAGAAGCCCAGGTCAAAAAGCTGCTGCAAAGCGTGCAAGAGACAGAGTTAAGGGCAGTCTTGGCGGAAACAAGAGAGCAAGAGCTATCTTGCGTTGGGACAAGCCAAAGAAGAAAAAGATGGTCAGCGAATGTTTGAACCTGTGTGAAAGCGTTACAGATTACATCAACTATCGCGAGTTTGGACCTGTATTGGACATTGTTCAATCAAGACTTGATGAAAGCAGTAATGTCGAAGCGTTGAAAATTCCTACTTACAAAGTAAGAAACGAAGCTAGAATTCTTAGCTTCAACTGGAAAACTTTGGATCACAAAGTTAAAAGACATCGCAGTGCTGGCAAAAACCTATCTGAAGACAACAACTTCTGCAAAGCAGTTGCCGATCTAAAGAGAAGTAATGCAATTTCCGACATGGACGCAATCGAAGAATCCATTGACACAATCGTGGCACAATGGGCAAACGTTCTTTACTTAACTCAAAATGAGTTGTCCAACATCATCGGTGAAGCACTTCACACGACTGGTGCTAAAAATTATGACGACGACATGTGCAACTTCATGGCTGAGGGAATCCTCAGAAAAGCTCACGAAGCTTATACCGAAAAAGTTGACACAATCACAAAGTTGTCTGGGACTACTCTTAAGTCAGAAGAAAATCAAGACGCTTACGAACAATTCCGTGGTTTGGTAGATGGTTTTTATCCGACCCTTGACGAAAACGCTTCTAACGAAATGCAGGTCTTTGTTGACCTTTATAATGCAGTTCGTGACGTACACGAAGAAGCAGTAAGTCAACGAAACGATTTTGTTGCAGAGGAAGCCGAAGATCATCTAAGAGAACTTGGTGCAGTTGTTTCACAACAAATAAATCCTGATATTGAGCTTGCTGAAGAAGTAAGCGATTGGCTTTATGACTTGCTAGAAACCAACTTGGGAAGTAGCGACTGGAATGTGAGCAATAAGCCTCATATGACAGTAAGTGGCGACCACCCAGATATGGCTAAGAAAGCTTCTCAAGGATACTCTCCTAAGGGCGACTTCTCTGGCGACTGGGGAGATTCTGCTCCTGTAAGCGATGGCAAGAGTTACAAAAATGGTCTTGCTGACCAAATGAGAAATAGATCATGGGGAAATGTTGGCGACAACACAGACCCAGGAATCAGCAATCCATACATCCCAGCAGGTGGAGATTTCACCATGAAGGGAGAGCCTGGAGTTGACAAGTCTCAAGACGGACTTGTTTACAAGTCTGGCAACACTTGGCCAGAACTTCAAAACCCATACAGTCCTTCAGCACCGGGTGCAGATGGATGGAGAATGAAGTCCGACAACTTAGTTATTGATCAATAAGGAGTAGCATGAATCACTTGCTAGAATATGGCGTTGGTGAAAGCTCAATGCTACTCGTTGACTGTTGTGCCAGTGGAACTGACTTTCAATATGAACTTATTGAAAGTAATAGTTCCAACGGAAACTCAAAGTTCCGTGGAAAATTGCAAGAGGCAGACGCAGTTAACAAAAACAAAAGAATGTATCCTTTTGACGTGCTTAACAGCAATGTTTCAAGGTTGAATGAAGTGGTTGATGCAAGGGGTTTGATTGGTGAGTTAGATCATCCGTCAGATTCCATCATCCACTTTGAAAAAGCTTCTCACTTAATTACTAAGTTATGGTGGGAAAACAAAGTCTTGATGGGTGAAGGAGAAATCCTTAATACCCCTCATGGAAAGGTTTTGAAAAGCCTCATGGAAAGCGGTGTCCGTATTGGCATGAGCAGCAGAGGCGTAGGAAACGGAACTTCAAATGAAAGTGGAGTTTTCGTTATTGGAGAAAGTTATAAGTTGATAACTTTCGATGCTGTAGCAGACCCAAGTACGTTTGCTGCTTTCCAAGAAAAGGTGGTAAAAGGCAAGCAAGAGAGTATTGCTTCGCAAAATATCACAGTTGAGTCGCCCAAAAATGAAGCCACGCGCATAGATATTAACAAAGATGTAGTTAAGGCTTTACTAGGCGGAATAATTAAAGAACATACCAAAGAAGCAAAAGCGAGGTTAGGTTAATGGACAAAATCATTGAGGCTCTTACAAAGTTGCTTCCTGAAGATCAAGTGAGTGAAGTTTCCGAAGCTGTTACTGACATGATTGATGAATCAAAAGAGGAGCTTAACAAAGAGTACAACGATAAGCTAGAAGAAGCTTACGCTCAGCTTTCCAAAGAGCTAAAAGACGCCGAATCTGTCGCGGTTCAGGGCTATGAAGAAGCTTACGGAATCATCAATGATTTGCGTAATCGCCTTGAAATGCAGCGAGAGGAATACGAGGCCGCTCTTAAAGAAGGCTACCAAGAAGCATACGATATGCTTGTTGATGAGCGTGGCAAAAATGAAAATCTTGAAGTTGGTGTTTACGAAGAATACGAAGAAAAGCTTGGCGAAATGAAAGGCTACATCGTTGACAAAGTAGACCAATTTCTACACTACAAAGGTCAGGAAATTTACGAGAACGCTAAGCGAGATGTGCTAAGCGACCCACGTATGGCTGAACACAAAGTCGTGCTTGATAAAATCGTAGACTTGACTTCAGGTTACTTGTCTGAAGAAGAAGCAGTCTTGGCAACTAGCGCTAAGCTAGATAATGCAAACAAGATTGTTGAAGAACTAAAAGGACACAAGAAAATTCTTGAATCCAAAGTTGTCAGACTAGACAGAGAAAGAAAAGAGCTTACGGAAGCTGTTGCTGTTGGTTCAAAGTTGTTGGCTGAAGCTAATGACAACCAAGAGTCAGTTGTTCTTGAGCAAAAAGAAAGAATACAGAAAGCTAAGGACATAGAAGGAAAAGGTAGTGGACACAATGGTCCGGTAGAAGTTATTGCCGAACACAATGAAGCCACTTCAGATAATGCCGACCAGAACGAAGACACTATCGTAGAAAGTGTTGGAGGAATTGATCTAGATCAACTCGCCGTACTTTCTGGTCTTAAAAAAGAAAACTAAATTAGATTCATAGAGGTATATTATTATGATGAGTGCTAACTCCGCGTTCCTAAACGAAGCAAAGGAACTAGAGAAGCGCTGGGCGAAGACGAATCTTCTTGAGGGCATTGACAACACATATGTTCGCAAGACGGCTTCTGTTCTTCTAGAAAATCAGCGTTTAATGAACGAGGTTTCCACCGATACTGGAGACGTTGCTCAATTTAAGAGAATCAGCATCCCGTTGGTTCGCAGAATTTATCCCCAGTTGATCGCAAACAAGATCGTATCAGTTCAGCCACTACTTGGCCCAACTGGCTTGGTCTACTACTTGCGTTTCCGCTACTCCAGCAACAAGGGTGCCATCCGTGGTGCAGATAACAATGCTGGATTCCCAGGTGATGACGCTAACTCCTTGCAGCAACTTGCAAGTGGTGACGCTAACTTGGACATTTTCTACAGTCATCAGTTCGTACAGAACGAAACCAGCAGCACTGATGCTGGTGGAACCGCTTCTGGTCACGTTTCTGTGTTTGCTCCCCTAGAGCATACTCCAGTTTTGGCTGGAACAATGACTGGAACTTTGTTCCGTGGTGCTACTGCTGTTCAGACTTTCGTAGTCGCCAGCGATGGAACCTACACCTTTACCGACATCGGTGCCCCAACCATTCAGGCTGTTAGCGGTACTCTTGATGTCAACACTGGCGAAATGACTTTGACTTGGGACACCGATGGTGATCCAACTGCAAACCATGTTGTCGTGTCTTACGAATACAATCTTGAATGTCAGCAAGACCTTCCTGAAATCAACCTAGTTGTTGAAAGTGAAGAGATTGCAGCCAAGACTCGTAAGCTAAAGGCTGTTTGGTCATACGAAGCTCAACAAGACCTTCGTTCACAGCACAACCTCGATGCCGAAGCTGAATTGACTGCCGTACTCGCGCAGGAAATCAACCTTGAAATCGACCGTGAAGTCTTGACTGACTTGCGTAACAATGCTGGAACCGTGGCGACATGGGACTTCAACACCGCTTTGGGTGACACAATCAAAGAAAAGTATGAAGCTCTTTACGTGAAAATCGTAGAAGTTTCAAACGTCGTACACCGTAAGACTCTACGTGGTGGTTGTAACTGGATCGTAACTTCTCCTGAAGTTGCTTCGATCTTCGAAACAGCAACCGCAGGTTTTGCTCCTGCTTCAAGTGAAACTTTCACTTCCAGCTTGGGTATCCAGTACGTCGGTACTATCAACAACCGTTGGAGATTGTACAAAGATCCATTGTTCCCAACCGGACAATTGCTAATGGGTTACAAGGGCGACTCTTACATGGATAGTGGATACTTCTACTGCCCATACGTGCCGCTAACACAAACCCCAGTAGTCTTGGACCCAGAATCCTTTTGCCCACGCAAAGGAATTTTGACGCGCTATGGCAAGAAATTGCTTAGAGAAGGTGCCAAATTCTACGCGAGAGTCACGATTGCTAATTTTGTTATATGATTTTTACCATACAAAAGTAAAGCAAGCGTAAGATTTTTTGAAACAAAAACGTCCTCAGAAATGGGGGCGTTTTTTTTATTTAAACAAAAATCAACGCTTGACTTACTAACTAAGGTATGCTAAGCTACAATGTTCAATAAAAAGGAAATATTATGTATTTGCAAAGTCAAGAAGGCATTTTGCCAAGTCAAAAAATAAAGATAAAATATGATTGCAGTAGTGGATTTGAACGTTGTGGAAAAGAGTGGGAAATAAAATTAAAAGATGCATTAAAAAATGAGCAAAAAAATAAAGGAAAGCACATTTGTAGAAAATGCACATTAAAATGTAACAACCCCATGAAGAATAAAGAAAACATTGAAAAAATAAAGAGGACAAATTTGAAAAAATATGGAATGGAACATCCATTAAATTCAAAAAAAGAAATTGATAAGCGAAAAGAATTAATGAAAGATCCAGAATTTAAAAAGAAATGGATAGAAAGTAAAAAGCAAGGATCTATTAAAAAGTATGGAGTAGATCATCCTATGAAAAGTGATATATGCAAAAAGAATTTAGTTAACACCATGCAAAAAAGATATGGCGTTGATCATATGTTGCAAGATCCTGAAGCTGTCAAAAGGATGCAGGAGACTAACGTTAAGAAGTATGGCGTTAAAAATGTGGCATCTTTGCCAGAAGTTCGTGATAAAATGAAAAAAACAATGTCGGAAAGATATGGAGTTAATCATTACAATCAACTTCCAGAAATGAAAAAATACTTACGAGAAAATTGCCGTGAGTGGTTGTCAGAAAGTTACAAAAACCCTTGGGCAAAAGGAATTACAAGACCAAAGGAATGGAATGAAAAGCAAAGTGTATCCATGAACAATTTGATTGAGAGCGGACAATGGAAAGGAGGCGGAAATAACACTTACAAAGGAACTTATGATTCCACAAAATGCATAAGAGGAAAGTCCATTTACAGGTCAGGGTATGAACTACAAACGCATGTTCATTTAGATAATGATGAAAACGTAGAATTTTATGATTATGAGCCATTTCAAATTCCATATTATGACACGGAAGATCACAAAAGATATTACACCATTGATTTTATAATCAAGTATAAATCAGGAGGTTTATTAGCAGTTGAAGTTAAAAACAACTACACTAAAGAAGAATTTCTTAATCACAACAAGTATAAAGCAGCTAAGTCTTTGTTCGAAGAGGAAAAAATTGAATTTGAAATTTGGACAAATGATAAAATAGAAAGTTTAGGTTTAACTTTATCAGATTTATTGGAAGATGATCGAGTGAATTCAATAAGCGTTCCAAAGACTAAAACTGAAATAACTTAAAAATCAAACTCTTTCTGTTTAAGCTTAGGTTCTTCGCCTTCTGGTGTATCTACATCAAAAGCTATTTTCTTTAATCTATTCAATGCTGGCCAAGCGGCATGTTTGAACTGTGCGATTATTTTTTTAAGATCTAATGATGGATGCGCATAATACGTGTATCTTTTCCCGTTTATCACAACGACAATAGAGTACACGCCTGCATATTGTGATTTGCTAACAATAAATGGTTTATTATTTTCTGTGTTTTCATTTAGATCTGGGAATTGCTGTTTTATCTTATCAATGTTTTGATGAACCCATGACATGAATTTTCTTTCTTCACCTTCTGGTCCTTGCTCAAAAGTTTGACCCTTTGTTTCTCTTTCTATTTCATGAGTAGCTTCATGAATAATTGTGGAAGCGATCTGAATAACTGCCTCCCAATCACTCTTTGCCTGCGACAGTATCCTATTTACGTTAACGTGAATGGTATCACCACGCCTGATTGTTCTTTCATCTATGTCTGGGAAGTATTGTTTAATTACAGAAGTTGGGACATTGCCTATATTGTCTTTTGTTACATTTCCACGATATATTAAATTCTGTTCTACGTCAGGAGGCATAATTTTTTTATTCTCTCCTGAGTTATACATCCCATAAGCCCCAGATGCTAGATTGGCAATTGTAGAGATATTTTCCAAAAACTTAGGATCATACATTCTAACAACATTTATAGCAATTTTTGCTTTGTCGTATAGATGCTCTATTTCATGAGAATCCACGTTTTGATCTTGTTGTGTTACAAATTCTTTAAAATTAATCATAAATATCTTTTATGGATTACGGTGAAAAACTACAAGTTTATATACCCAATGAACGAACAGAAATTTTAATGAAAGAGTGTGGGTACAAGGATTGCTCAAAGTTCCTTGATGACTCTTTATCAATCATAGAGTGGTTGGTGTCACACAAGCGTCAAGGAATGTGTGTTGGTGCGTTTACGCATGAGAACAAGAGATATTCTAAGATGTATCATCCAATGCTAGAAACAGTGTCAGCAAAAGCCTCAGAGGACTAGTCCCAATCAGGTCGCCAATACATTGAGGAAGCAAAAGCTTTTGCAAGAGAATAATCTTGGTAACGACCCTTATTGTTTACAAATCCTGCGTTTTTGTAAAACCTTTGCAAAGCGGCCTTTTTTCGCGGCTCGGCTTCTGGTGCTAAAACTATTGGCTTTCCCACAGAAGCGGCATATTTTTTGAATCTATTCAAGACTTCAGACCCAACTCCTTTGCCTTGCACATCTGGGTATACCTTAATCGCACTAATTTCTATGCGACTGTCTGTTTCCCAAGCATATAGATCTTCAAGTTGAGGAAACTCTTTCTTGAGAGAATCAACAAGCTGATCTAATGCCCCAGTGTTTTCAAGCCAAATTCTAAATTCCATAATTTTATTCATACCGCCCTTGAAATCCATACTGTATTTAGGCAAAATGAGCAAAGACTTACGGTTGACATATCAATTTTGTAGTCTACAATTGTTTGATCGGGCATTTTCCCGATAATTCTCGTTATTACCAGGAGTTAAAAGATGAAAGCTTTTGTATTGTTTTGTGCTGTTGTTGGATGTTCGATGTTTGCAATGCCATCACAGGCTGATGCTGGATGTGTAGTACGCAGACCAGTCGTAAACACTGTTAGGTTCTTTAAGAACAAGAAGCCAGTTCGCACAGTAGCCAAGAATGTTGGCGTTAAAGTGAAGAATGTTGGCGTTAAAGTGAAGAATGTTGGCGTTAAAGTGAAGAATGTTGGCGTTAAAGTGAAGAATGTTGGCGTTAAAGTGAAGAATGTTGGCGTTAAAGTGAAGAATGTCGCTAAAGCAGCTAAGAAGGTCGTCTTCCGTAAGGTTGTCTTCCGTGGTTGTGGTTGTCGCTAAACTTTAAAAAAACGCCCCTTCGGGGGCGTTTTTTTTTATCTTTTTCAGATACATATCGTGTACTTATTTTTTAGCAAAGATCAAGCAATGATTGAAAACCCTTCTGAGAATCACAGGATTATAATGGATAGAATTGAACAAAATGAGCGAAAGTCAAATTGGGCAATGTTCAAAATCGCCCTATGTCTTTGGAGTTGTTGGTGCATCAGTGCTTTGTTTCTAAACCCAGTGTTATTGATATATCCTGCCGCTTGGCTGACAATCCTTAGTGGCTTCTTCATTTTCAATGCTGTTTACAACAAAGTGTCCAAGATAAGAAGCAGACCTACTTCTTAGGTTTTTTCTTCTTTTTCTTCTTTTTCTTTTTATCTTTACTTCCAAACGCCAACTCCCAGTTAGATGCGTACTTCTCATAAGAAACAAAGCTTTTTCTTGTTTTGTCGCCTTTTCCGTTCATTTACTTCTCCTTTTTAACGATTTATATAAAGGAGTGTTGTATGGACAATCTTGACTTGCATGGCATTCGTCACCATGAAGTGGAAAGAGAAGTAGAGAATTTTGTCCTCACATGCCACTTCCCTTCTAGGATCGTAACTGGAAACAGTATTACCATGAAACGTATTGTGGAAAATGTTCTTGAAAGGTATAATCTTGTTGGAGATCCAGAAAGCGACTGGAATTTGGGATCATTAATTATTAAGGAAAGCTAACATGCTTCATGGTTTTGACTGGGACTTCGGACAGTTTTCTGTTGCTGATTATAGCACATTAGACTTTTTGATAAAAATGCACGCTTCTGACTTTTCATTTTACCACACTGGTAGTAGGTTTTTGAAAAGCGATTTAGTAATGAATAATACTGATTATGATTTTTTCATAAAGAGGGATGGTTTTATAAGTGAAATTGCCATACAAAGATTTCTTGAAAATTTAAGACATCCATCAGTTTGTCATTATTCATTTAGGGAGCTAAGATTTCACCGCACCAACAATAATGGTGGATACTATATGGGAATAAGATTTAGAGCAGACACACACCCTTCAATAGATGTTTTCGTTTTGGAAGATGCTGAATTTGAACTTTACAAGGCTGCAAACGACGAGCTTAAAAATGACGAGAAAAGGGCGAAAGAAATATCGAAAGAAGAGAGGGTTCGATTCTACGAAGAAAAGACGGGGATTAGAACCAGAGCTAGGAGGGGCGTCAGAAGAGGACAGCTACCAGGAGAAGGAATGCGATTGCATCAATGGCCTGTTTGGGACCACCCCGAAGAAATATTTTAACGAAGTCGTACTAGAATATAGAATGGCTTGGAAATTAAAATTACATAGCGAACAGCCCACATTGCCTCAAATTGGTGATGTTTGGCCCTGTCGCAAGGCATTGTCGCCCGAACATTCTCGATATTACTCTGAAAAAGTATTATCTGCCCGTTATTTCGTAGAATGGAGGTCACACAGACCTCCTCTGTACGTTCTTTTGCCAGATGGCACTGAGTTCTGCTTAGATGGCAGAGCGGCTTGTGATGGCACTGGGTGGACTGTGAGGGGCATGCCTCACAACATGAATGTTTCTCCTTCAATCCACATACGAGGCAGTTATCACGGCTTCATACGCAATGGGATACTCACAGATGATTGTGATGGGCGTAAATTTTTAAAAGAAAGTGATAATTCTATAGAGGTATTGAAATGAAATTAGCAATATTCAATTCAACTGTTGCCACATTTTGCTTTACAGTTGGCTTGTATTCCAATTCATGTTATGTGATGTCACTGCTTTTTTTTCTGGCTGGGCTAAATATTGTTAGTGCATATCTTAATTACACGGAGTCAAATGATGTGTGAAAATTTCAAACTACCTCTTTGCCCTAAATGCAAAGACACAAAATACGCGCATGCAAATCAAATACAGCTTTTGATTCCAACTTCTCCACAAATGCATTGTGACAAATGCAACATCTCTTGGTGGACCAGTGGTTTTCTTGGGCGTCATCTTCGTGGAACTATAAGAGATGACGAAACTGGGGAATATTATCATACATAATTCAGATTAACGCCTATTGATGGTTTGCTTGTAAGTTCTGAATTGACCATCATCACTCAACCTTCTAAAGTTTTCTGTTCCTTTAGATTTGCCTGTGTGTTTTTGAACTTCTGCTCTAACTTCAACAGTCACTAAGCCAGAGGCTTCTTTCCCATCACGCACAACAAATCTTCCAATGGCTGCTTCGCCTCCTGTGGTGATTTGGTCTTTTTCAATTTTGTCATTTTTGACCACAGTATCGGAACTTACTCTCATCCCTATTTTCCCTGCTGCTGATTGCAGAGCGTCAGATATAGCCTCTTCTTTAGTTGTTCCCCTACCTGTAACTGACACAACAGTATATTTCCCTGTGACACTTGTTGGAACAAAATCAACTTTATTGTCAGTCAAAGAATCTCTACTGACATTTGTGTTGTGTTTGACTAAAACGCCATTACCTCTAGCAGGCGTATAAACACCTCCACTTTCACGCCAAAACCTATTAATTGATGATGGAGAATGCATAGATTGAGTAACGCTTGGTGCGGCACGACCAGGGAATGATGTATTGATTGCGGCGTTGGCATTTGGTCCACCACCCATAAGACTTCCAGCCGCCAAAGTGCCTGCTAATGCCCAATCTTTCCATCCCTCTTCTAGGGACATTTCTTCATTCTCTAGCCACATCTTAAAATCCATACTTTATATAGTGTAATTCATACATAACGTATGGATTTCTCTAAATGGCTAACAATAACAGAAGCTAAGTCTGACAAGATAATCGTATATCACGGAACGGTTTACGACAATCTAAGCGGTATAATGTCTCAAGGTCTTATCCCAGCGCCACCAAAAAGAGCTTGGGGGAAAGATGATGATACAAGTTATTATTCTGCCAGCAGAAAATCATTAGAAGGTATCTACGTAACAACAAACCTTATGACTGCTGTAAGTTCCACAAGCAATGCCGCTAATCGTGGAAAAGATGGAATAATTGTCATTGCTGAAGTGCAACCAAAGACTGGATTTGTAGACGAAGATGACATGAACATGTTCGTTTCTGCTGCCCCAAATGAATACATTGTTAAACTTATTCATGTTGCCATTCAATCAAAGTCAAAAGATCCAATAGTAGAAAAATATTTTGACAAATACAAAGACAATCTAAAACATAAATTATCTGAATTAGTCAAAGACCCTCATCCAAGTATGATGAAAAGGCTTAGTCCTCTATTCTGGCAACTTTTTGTTAAATCCATAGCTAGACAAATGGTGTATGTTGATAAACGTACTTTCAAATATGATTATCCAGGCATACGAATACCAGACAAGGCTACAGCAGAAAAAGACTTCCTTAGAATAAAAGAAGAACTTACAAAAACATTAAAAATGTTTGCAAATCCTGCAAATCTAAAGGATGAAGGATTTAATTTTACGACCCGTATTATGGAGCCAATAAGGTTCTCTGGGGCGAATAAAATTATTGCAATTGTGTCATATCCAAGAAGCGACGATCCACCAGAAGTTCTATACGGAACAGTCCCAGGAAAGTTTATAAAAGACTATGAGCAAGTGATTGGTAAATGGAAACCTAAGACAGAATAGCCTCTGCTGCATTTTTCCCACACGCTCCAACTACACCGCCACCAGGACTGGTTGCCGCTCCGCATAGATACAGCCCTTTAAGGGGCGTTTTATATTTTGATCTAAATGGACCCATTTGATGTGGTATCATTGAACCTTGGAATATGTTTCCTCCGGTCATGCCATAAGTTCTCTCTATGTCAAGAGGTGTTAAGACGTGATGGTGAAGTATTCTCTCTCTGATGTCTGGGGCGTACTCCTCTAATGTGTCAATGCAAGTATTATAAAACGCCCTCTTGACATCATCATCATCCCAACTCATTCCGTCCAAGTGATATGGAGCATATTGAACAAACATTTGCATCACATGATGTCCTTCTGGAGCCAAAGTTGGATCTACGACAGAAGGAGTTGTTATTTCAAGAACTGGTCTTCTGCTAAACCTTCCCATTCTTGCATCATGGTATGCTTGCTCGATGTACTTCAAATCGGGGGAAATGTGTATTGTTCCATTGTAACAGCCTTCTCTAGATTCCCGTCTTTCCATGCCAGCAAATTTAGGCAATCCTTTAATTGCCATATTGACTTTCGCACTGGCGGAAGAGTAGTCAATGTTATTGACTCGTCTTACATATGATTCAGGGAAATTCTCTGGGTTTGCCCATCTCATTGTGGTTGTTGCATCTACACTTGAAATTATATTTTTGGCACTCAAAGTTCTTGGAATCATTCTTTCGCCAGCATCTTTGACTCCAACTCCAACTGCCCTTCCTTTCTCGACATCTATCGCTGTTACTTCATGATTAAGTAAAATATCAACGCCCAAGTCTTTGCATGTTTTTTCAAGAGCATCGGCTAATCCTCCCATTCCTCCCTCTATGTATCCCCAAATCCCTCTCTGTCCACCAGCCTCGCCCATAACATGATGAAGCAAAATGTAAGAGGAGCCTGGATTGCTAGGGGATGTAAAAGATCCAATGATTGCATCGCCAGCCAATGATGCTTTTAATACATCACTTTTAAACCAACGATTCAAAATTGTTGCAGCATCACCAGTAAGGACTTCAATTGCCTCAGGTATTTTATCGCCCAATCTGCCGAATTTACGCAGCATATTCAAAGCTTGTATGCCAGCTTTTATTTTTTTAAAAACGCCCTTAGCCATAATATCAGGTGGTGCTTGCATAGCCATTGGCTCAATCACTTCTGCAAGATTTGTAAGTTCTTCCTCATACTTAGCATATGCATCAGCATCAGGAGCACTATAGAATGATATTTCTTTATGGTTCTGCTCCTGATCTCCACTTAAAAGAAGACCTGGACCATTAAGATCTGGGGTAAAAGAAGATGGATTTCTAGGAAGTATTTTAAGACCATTTTCCACAAGCCTTAAATCTTCCATTATTTCAGGAAGAAAAAGACTTATTACATAGGCTGCGGGAGATATTTTATATCCAGGCCATAATTCCTCAGTTGAAGAACAGCCTCCTAAAATATGTCTTTTTTCAAGAACGCAGACTTTTTGACCAGATTTGGCAAGATATGCCGCAGTGACCAAACCGTTATGACCACCGCCTAAAATTATTGAATCGTATTTCATACCTTAATTATAGCAAGTCTAGGCACAAAAAAAAAGACCATTTTAGTCGAAGGCAATATTTAAATCACCAATGGCAAATTTGAATGTATCGCCACTTCCTACTGCTTTTGAAGCAGTCAAAGTACCGTAAAGAAGCATGTTTCCAGCATCGTAAGTCGCACTATCGCAAATTGCAATTGCAACGATAGTTCCCCAAGATCCCGAAGCCTGTGGAAATGCTATCTCTGACAAGTTATCAGTTTCACCTTGAGTTCCAGCAGATGGATCAGACCAATTAGCGTCCAATGGATTCAAAGTCTGTCTTGCGTAAGAGTTTGAATTTGGAACTTCGACGCCAGTTCCAGTTGTAAATTGACCATCATCGGTTTCTGCTGCACCAGTAGTCAACAACGCAATAGAAAGAACTGTGGGCTTTGTGAATGAGCTTGTTCTAAAAATGTGCGTCAGCAACTCTTCTTCTAAATAATCGCTCATATCAGACATAATTAATCACCTTTGGTTATACTCTTTATACCATATATATATTGCATAAACTTATTTTTGTTTGGATAATAAATGGCTGCTGGTGACTTTCTAATTCGGCGTAACAACGCAGAGACAACGAATATACCCAATGCGGGTACGAACGTTGATGTCACTTGGGATACCGAGGTCAAGGACAAGGGCAGCACTCTTACTTATTCTGCTGGTGAGATCACGGTTCCTGATACCGGACCTTATCTCATTATCTATAATGAAGAGTTCGCTACTACAGAAACCACCAATAATGAACGTATCGAGATGCAAGGAGAAATCCTCATCAACGGTTCGCCAATCATGGGTGGGCGTGGTCAAGATTATATCAGAAAGGGTCAACAGGGGCATCAAGAGTGTGTTGTAAGTGGAGCATCAATTACTGAGCTTACTGCCAGTGACACAATTCAAATCAGGTTCTATAGAACCGACTCTTCGCCTGATGTTGCTGTCGATAGAGTCCCGCTTAAAGGTGGTTTGCAGGTTCTACAGTTAGACGATACCCACAACTACGGCATCTACTCTAAGACTACATCCACTGCATTTACCACCACATTCACGGACGTTGCATGGGACAACACTATTCGACAAGATACTGGATTCACTAGGACTGGCGGAAGCATCGACATCGCCAATGCCGGACGATACGTTGTCACCATCGGCTGCGACCTTACTAGAACAGATAACAGCACAAGAGTTTTAGCAAATACCAAGTTGCAATTGGATGCCGTTACTGTAGCTGGAACTAGATCTTCTTGTTACATGCGTGGAAGTCAGGGTGGCGACAGTTCTAACGATGGTGCTTTGAATGGGATATGGATTATAGATGTGGCGGCAGGCGAAGATTTAACCCTTCAAATATTCCACAACAGTAACACTCCCGCAACAACCGCCACAGCTAATATGGAAATCTCCATCTGGCAACTTCCAGCAGATAGTGAAGAGATCATAGTTGAAGCTACGACTGGTGATATGAATGCTGTCGGGACATTCACATGGGACACAAATCCAGTCATCGACACAGGATCGTTCACACATACCGTTGCAACCGCACCAATCGAAGTCGATGAAGACAACGATTACCTATTTGTCGCAACTACTGTCAGAGTCAACACTGTTACCGTCACTCGCGTGTCACCAGAACACGCTCTAGCCGTTGATGGCACTAGAGTGCAATACGGAATGGGCGGCGTCTTTCTTAGAGAATCTGCAACATCAAGAGGATCTATAACGGCAGCGGCGATTCTGCCTCTCACAGCAGGGCAAGAAGTTACCGTTGATGTCGCTAGGTTTTCCACCACAACTACTGCCGTTGCTAATGAGCGTGGACAGTTCGCAGCTATTAATCTTGGCAAGGCATTTCCTTCTGGGGAAGAACATCTTGGAGAAGTTGATGTGGCAGGCGTTGGAGACGTTACATCAGACGCCTCAATAGATCGCTTTGTTGATATTGGCATTGATGGAACTGGAACAGTTGATGCTTCTGCTAATGTTGATTTAGGTGGCGAAATAATACTTGATGGTGCTGGCACAGTTGATGCTACTGGAACTGTGTCAACCTCTGTTGTTGTTAATGGAGAAACAACCATTGATGGCACAGGAACAATTGATGCAGGTGCTATAACTGATCTTGTTGGGGATTCAACTCTTTGTGGCATAGGCATCATTGGAGAGGTGTGTGAGTTTGACGAATCTTTCAGTAGTGCGTTTCAAATTTGCGAACTATCTGGAGTTACTGGAAGAGTTGATCGCGGAGGAGAGACAACGCTTGAAGGAACAGGAACACTTGATGTTAGTGCTTCTGTTGACCTTGGCGCAGACATTGACTTGGATGGAACAGGCGTATTAGATGCAACCGCTTCTATTGACCGCTTTGTTGACATTGATCTTGAAGGAACAGGAACACTTGATGTTAGTGCTTCTGTTGACCGCTTTGCAGAAATAACCCTAGACGGATCTGGGACTGTAAATGCAGATGCTTTGGTGGAACTTGCTGGGGATGTTGATCTTAATGGAGTTGCATTAGTTGATCCAACTGCTTCTATTGATCGCTTTGTAGAAATTGACATAGACGGAACAGGAACATTAGACGTTACTGCTTCCGTTGACCTTGGTGCAGATGTTGACATTAATGGAATAGGATCTATAGGAACCACAGCCTCCATTGATCGCTTTGTTGAAATTAACATTAATGGAACTGGAACAATTGTTGCAGATGCAACAGTTGATGCTGCGGCAGAGATTCTTGGCGAAGTTGATCTTGAAGGAACAGGAACATTAGACGTTACTGCTTCAATTGATCGCTTTGTTGACATTGACATTGAAGGAACAGGAACATTAGATTCCACGGCTTCTGTTGATCGCTTTGCAGATGCAACGCTTGAAGGAACAGGAACATTAGACGTTACTGCTTCTGCTGAATTTGGTGCTGAGATAAACCTTGATGGGACTGGCGTATTAAACGCTGATGCTTCTGTTGATCGCTTTGCTGACATTGATCTTGATGGAATTGGAACACTAAATACAACTGCCTCTGTTGATCGCTTTGCTGACATTGATCTTGAAGGAATAGGGATATTAGATGTTGTCGCTTCTGTTGATCGTTTTGCAGACACAACACTTAATGGAACAGGCGTTATAGATGCAAATGCTTCTGTTAGGTTGTGTGCCAGCACAACTCTTTCTGGTTCAGGAGTCATTAATGCAACTGCAACTTTAGATACGGCAATCCAAAATGGAGAAATAAACCTTCTTGGAGTCGCCAACATTGTAGCTGCTGCCACGGCTGATTTTGAGGCAGACACTACGCTAAATGGAACTGCATCAATTAATGCAAATGCCACCCTCGTAAAAGACCCAACTATCCCTCCAAGCCCTCAGTTGCCTCCACAAGGGTTCCCAGGAGATTTCGCCAATAGTCTTGGTGTTGGACCTGGAATACCGCTAGGGGTTGTGTCTGGCAATCTTAGGAAAGATATATGCCGAGATCCAAATGATGCTATAACTATCAAATTTAAGTATAAAAATAATATATATTCTCAAACGAACACTAAGAACGGCTGTATAGATATTGGTATAGAGAATATTAAAATAGCACCCAAAAAGAGATCTGAGTCGGGTATTAAAATAAGAATTAACGAATTGCAAAAGGTTTAATCCGTGGACAACAACATTATTTACAAGAATAAGGGCGAAACCTTTAAATGTAATTTCGACATTGATGGAGCATCAATTGATGACATTGCTGTACGACTTTGCTTAGAGTTCGGTGACAACAAAAACATGTTTTTCTATGGAAACATAGACGAAAAAGGAAATTGCGATGTCCACATTCCTCGTCTAAGTGAATTAGAAGACAAGTCTGGCAAAATGGTAATTGAAGCTATTGTTGATTCAACATACTTCAGATTGTATGAATGTCATGTTGAGTTGAAAAATTCCGTGAATGTCAAAATGAAGCAGATGGAAGGAACTTTCTTTCAAGATCGTGGTCCAACTAAAGAAGCGAAAATTCAACTTTCTGGGCTAGAAAGAGATACGCCAGCAGCAGAAAAGAGCCAAATTGTGCAAGAAGATAATAAGGGCGAAGAAAAAGAAATTAAAAAGCCTTCTTCAGGGTATAAATGGGGATACAAAGAAGAGGACAAGCCAAAATCTAAGCCAGAGATTAAAGAAGAGGCTACTTTGACAAAAGAAGATGCTACGAATCCCTACACAAGAGCAAAACACAATGGCTATGTAAGCCCAAAGCGTGAAAAAAAGGTCGTAGAGGCGCATGATGAGGCGCATGACGAGTCGCATGATAAAAGCCAAGGTTTTAGAAAATTTGAAGACTTCTTGACATCTAATAATTTAAAGTGAACCGTCCAACTAATCGTTGAACTTCATGCTTCACAGACAATTGGTTATTGCTAACTCTTACATCGTCTCCACATGTGTAATCGACTGTCCCAGCCGATGTGTTTTAGTTTAATCCTTCATCAAGAATATTTTTTGCTGCGTTCAAGTCACGATCTAATTCATGACCATTGGCGCAAGTCCATTTTCTGTCTGAAAGTTTTAACTCTTGATTTATCCAACCACAAACATTACATGTTTTTCGGCTACCTTTCAAACTTCAAACGAGCGGGCGGTTTGAGTTAATCCATCTTCCGATTCTACGGCAAATCTAAGTTTGCCTTTAATGGTATCATTGACAAACGTAACGTTTATCTTTTCCATTGGATCAAATGCGCCAAAAAGAGAATGAAACAACCCCTCCATTTGTAGAGGGGTTGTCCCATTGATTAGGATCTGTTGAGCAGCCATGCTCTGTTTACGGATTGCATTTACATCACTTTCCTTGTATCTCCGATGATTTCCTTCAGTTCTCTCAGGGATAAGCTTCCCTTTTTCCTCCCAGTTGCGCACAGTTTGCTGTGATACGCCGAGAATATCAGCAACATCATTAATGGTTAGGTGACGGTCCTCGTTGCACTCGTCTTTAATGACTTGTTGGATATGAAGATTTTTATGCTTGGTGTCGGGGTCGTTATATAAATTTTTACGCCCCTCTGCAAGCATATCTTTTCTGGCTTTAGCTGATGCTTCAGCCATTTCTGGGATAATGAGATCAATCTCATCTTCGATTTTTTTAGAAGGCATTCCGCCATCTCCTATTCTAATTGACACTATTATATAGTAAGACTTTTAGAATATTTGTAAAAAAATCTACAATTTATTAAATTAATGTAAAATACTTGAAATGTAAATTACATCAATCATCCATTATGGCAGCTAATGCTGGGTGAGTTGGAACTGTCCTAGTTCCCGTTTTCACTTGATGCACCTGTCTTGCTAACGGAGACTGCCTTATTTCTGGCTCTTTTTTACTTTTAAGCATTTGAGCAATTGGATCTTCAGGATCGCTAGATTCGCCTCCAGGCTTAAACATTCCCTTAAGACGACGCATTGTGTTTTTGGTAGCAAGAGCAGAACGCTCTCTGTCGGCTTGCTCTGAGTCTCGTGAAGCAGCTAATCGTCCACGTCTTCGTGATTCACGACCAACCTTACTTGCTGGCATACTGACCCATAATCTACGCCCTTTAAGCTGCTTTTGACGATCATGAGAAATGTCAGATGGATCTTTTTCAAAGAACTGAGACAATTTAACTAATTCGTGTTTTTGGCTTCCCAAGATCTGCACAACAACATCTACTTTTCCGACTTCTTTTACTATGCCGTAATTAGATGTTTTTCGTGATGGGAATTCAACAATGTCACCTTTGTCCATTGTCATTCTAACATCATCTGCGTGATCTAAGTCTTTTCGCACTGCGTTTGTAGACGCCTCTGTAATGCTTAGCCATTCTGCAAATGACATGTTTGTTTCTTCGTTCATCTCAGAACCTCAAAAAATTTAATATCACTATAGATATGCTTTTGAGTTTACAAAAATCAACTAGATGCAGTCAAAAACAGCATAATTAAACTAACAGAAAACATCATAAATCCTGGCAAGAGCCACATTACAGCCATTATCGCTGGATCATGTCCTGGCACACTTTCCACAATGTATTTCCAAAAGAATAAATTGGAAATAATTATAGCAATTATTGACAACAACATCATCATTATAATTTGCCTGACTTCTTCAAGTTTTCATGAAATCCTTCAAGCAAGTTGTCTAATTCTTTATCGTCTAGAGAAAGCCCGCTTGTCAAATCATTCATTGTTTCAACAACAATATTGCAGAGAGTTAAAAACAAATCATCATCAGATGATTCTTCATTGAAGTGCTTGAGAAGATTAAGAACGCACTCTTGAACAATGTCTTCTTTGTCATAGCCAGAAACAAAGTCCATGCTGTATTTTGAATAAATTAAATTTATCAAATCATATAATGCATAACCCAATTCGTTTGGATCATGCCCTAACCACACACTAGTGAGCCAACCGTTGACTTTCTTTTTGTGGTTTTTATCGCCTGCTAATTCAAGCCATCTGTTTTTCATTTTTCGTCCCTCCATAATTTGAAATGGGACACCTTAGCCTAATGTATTTATGTTAAACTAAGCTCTTTTCCCAATCTTCTGCACATTTAGCTTTCATCTCTTCATAGAAAAGTTCCTTCTCTTCTAGGCGATAATACATAAAAGGGGGAGTTTCAGGGGCGATTATTTTTAAAAAATTATGCGTTCCTTCTTTGGTAAAAACTATGCGACCAGTATCTCTTTCCTTGCGTATATCACAAGGCATGTCAACCTCATTAAAAAACCTTTTTATAACTTTGTTTCCTGCCATTCCAAAAGAAGTTGTTCTCAAACATATCCTCTTTTTAGAAACGAAAAATCCTTTATCTAAAAACCATGCTGCCAGTGCTGCGCCTGTAAGTTGGTTTAAAGAATCCATGTTCATCTCATTGTAAAAACTTTTATGCAAATCAGTCCACACAGAGTTAGATTGGGATCTCCAATACCCTTGACTAACTGGCGATGGTCGGGCGTATTCTTCAAGACATTGACATTTAAAATTAAACCAATTTTCGTCTTCGACTGGTGCCATAGTCATAAAATAATTAACGCCCGTTTTAGGCTTTGACAAGTAGGACTTCCCTAACAGAGTCCCATAGATCAATTGTTTTTGGTATATCTTCATGTTCTTATTTATGCCATAAAATTATATAATTCGTCCTTATATATGCTATTTCTCCTTAATTATTGAATGTTGCAATCATATCTACTTTTGAATATCAAACACTCTTTTTAACGAGGTAATTAAAATGGGAGCAACATCCGTTACAGGAACAGGACATGGAGATGTCTCTGGACTAAATAGAGGCTCGGCTCATATGACCCTAGCCGTAGGAAACTTGCTTGGACCAAAAGTTGTAGTCGCTGGCTATCACACTTTGACTTCTGGAAGCAACGTACTCAACATTGGAACACTTGAAGGTGATCTAGCAGACTATATGGTTTTGGTAAGTGATGACGGCGCAATTGGCGTGGCTGCTGCTGCGGGACAATTGACCGCTCTTAACCAAGTGACCATCCAAGGAACCAGCACTCATGTAATTCATTGGGCTGTAATTCACGTTGGTGATAATCCTGTCGCTGGTCATGCAGGTAGCACTGTCTAACTGACAGTTTAACAATACGTTTTTCACCCTTTGGGGTGGATTCCGTCTCCTTCCCCTATGGGAAGGTCATGTCTCCTTTCTAATTGACAGAAAAAACCCCTTAAGCGATGTAGCTTCTGGGGTTTTTTTCTTTTAAATGGAAAACATGGACTGATATGCATTTTTTTTGGTTTGCATTTTGTAGATCTTGCACATACACCTCAAACATAGGTTATATCATCTATTCCAGAACGCCCGTCTCACACGACCTTGCACATACACCTCAAACATAGGTCATATGCATCTAGAATAAAACTTTTGCATCATAACTTTTGCTTGCACATACACCTCAAACATAGGTCATATGCATCAAAAAAAAGAGACTGGTCAAGCCACTATAGCTTGCACATACACCTCAAACATAGGTCAGAAGAAGAAGTTGGCTTGCACATACACCTCAAACATAGGTCATATGCATCAGGCTGTCTGATAGCCCTTACGCCATCACTCTTGCACATACACCTCAAACATAGGTCATATGCATCAAAGGACACGGCGAATCAATCTACTCATTGCTTGCACATACACCTCAAACATAGGTCATATGCATCAGTTTGAATGTAAGTTCTTGTTTTCAAAGATCTTAGGTGTTTTCATAGGATTAAAAAACCTCTACTCGGCCCTCATCAATCTTTCCAAAGGTTCGAAAAAATCACATTTTGAGTTCAAGTCCTCAGTTGATTTCACACTATTTTTACAGACTAGCCGAGACAATTCTCTGACTTCTTTTTCACTTAACGCTGCCTGTAGGATTGTACATGATCCTGACCAAGACTCTCGTGCAAGGTCCGCGTTAAGCACATTGTTTTCAACAAAAGTCATTAAGTATGCCGAGAACAAATGTCTATCGGATTCTACGCCGCATTCACAAATGTGCCAACGTTCACTTAATTCCTTCTTCTTAATATTACCACAAAAACATGTTTGACTCAAGCTTGTTTTGAATGTATTTATTTCATTAAAATTACCACCGCTTTTTGTAACTCCATATTTTAAAATCTCAATAAATTGTGATGGTGCAAACCCATTAATGCTTCGACTAAATCTCTTGTCTTTTTGCCATTGTCCATAACTATTTGTTTCTACTCTAAAATCATTGCCCATTAACATTATGTGATTTGCTAATTTGCGATGATAGTTCTTCCTTTCGGCGGATTTCTTTCTATGAAGTTCTTTAATTAACAACTTTGTTTCTAACATTCCTTTGGAGCGTTTTATTTTTGTTCCTTTTTTATAAGTTCCATTTTCATTAAAAGAGTCTGGGTTGTGCTGTCTGGTCTGTCTATCTAACTTTCTTTGATGCACTCTTAATTGTCTGTTCAGATTTTTAGAATCTTTTGTCATTAAAGGGAATTTCATAGCCATATTTGATGAAACTACATCAATAAACCTTGGTCCAACATCAATTCCAACCTTCCCTTCTCCAAGTTCATGATCTGTTGGTGATTGTCCATCAATGACCAGTTGTGCATAGTATTTTGTCTTTTTAAATTCTGTTCGTCTAATCATACGAACATACCTAACATTTTGCTCTGCTCCAAACATAGTGTAACTATCATTTGGATCAGCTTCTATTTTAAGCTTTTTGAATTTAACAAAATAAAGATTGAGATCCCCCTTTTTTTCTTTTTTCCACTTTGCACAAGATCCGGTACGTCCTTCGATTGCATTGAATTGTTTATAACTGCTCATCTTTGGTCTGCCCTTCTTTCCAATAGCAAATTGATTAACAGAGGAAAAGGCAAGCCCAGTTGTAGCGGAAACAGTGTTAGCTCCAATGTGATGATTGATCCATGATTTTGTAAATTGTGTAGACCAATTTTTAAGGCAAAACTCTGTAAATTTAAATTCTGTTCTTAATTCCTTGAAAGCTTCTTTTTTTTCTTTTCCATCTTTCATCTTACAAGCACGACTGTATCTCTTTGTTCTCCTCATTTCTTTTAGCCTTTTTAAGGCTTCCCCAACAACAGCGTTTCTGACTTGCCTATTGGCTTCAAACGCCTTATCCAACTTCAAAGCTTGATGCGGAGTTGGTCTAAGAGCTATTTCGCAGATGTATCGTTCTTTTTTTTCTTTTGCCATGACTTAAATTATGACATATCATAATTTTAAAGCAATACATATTTAAGAATTAAATGACACTGGCAGGATTTGAACCTGCATGGTGAGTTTCGTCAGACGGGTACTCTTACCACACCTTCAACTTGCGTCTACATTCCGCCACAGTGTCTTAAGAAATCATATTCTTTTTAATTGTTAAGGATTTGTTAGTTCCGATGAACTTTTCATGTTTATAAGTCCAAAACCAACCTTCTGGCAATTCTAAGCAATGTTCAAAATAGAAACATCTGAATTTATCATTCTTAAAGGAGTCTGGTTTTATGTCTTTTGGAGCCTTCATTCCCTTTGATCCATCTTCATATGTAACTTCATCGTAATGCTTAATGCATTTAAGAGGATATGTAACCATATATTTGCCATGATCTTTGGCATATTGAATTGGGTCGTAATTATTTATGTAAATGTGAGTAAACCAGAGAAGACCTTGTTCGCTGTACTTAGGATCTAAAACGTAATCGTCTCCCTTTTTGTACAACTTATCTGTTCCATGATACAACTCTATAGAGTAAGGTTCAGATTTACGCTTTGTTGATATTATATTCTTTTTCTTAGGTCGATCAAGCCCTGTTCCAGGTCCAAAAAGATCATCGAAATCTAAAGAATTCTCTAGGTATTTTTTAAATCTCATCAAACCTCTTTTGGAGACATGAATGTTGCGCCAGATCTTTTATCTTGTCCAACTATTTCTAATCCAAATCGTTTTTGCAATATTGGAATAAGTCTTTGATTGCGAACATCTAATTTAATGTGTGAGTCTGGGTTCGACTCTGAAAAATCATGGAACATATCAAGACCAATCTTTATTAGATTCATTCCAACAAAATTCCCGCCCTGTTCACCAATAATATCAAAGCTGTATTCTCCAGAATTGTCGTAAGATGTATATAATCCTCCTAAAACCTTTCCGTTTTCATGCGCAACGACAGCTAACTCTTTGTCGCTAAGAATGTTAATTCCAGATTTTCTCTCAACTTGTTGCAATTGGTCATGCCAATTTTCTGGCAATCCGTCATCATCTGTATCTCCATAATTAACAAATGCATATTGAGTAGATTCTGACAGCCATTCTTTGAATGAAAGATTGTGAAATGGGGATACATCACGATAAGGATGGTCCAGAAGCCTGTCCATCTCTTCTTTCCCCTTGTGGCTTGAGAGAGCCTTCCACGCTTTGCGGTTATCTGATCGGTTATTCTTCTTGAAAGCCTTAGAAAGGGCTTTAGCGATGTCCATTACGGCTGTTCTTGGGCTACTCATAGCAGAACTCCCTCAAGATCTCTGGTCAAAGCCATTAAATGCTTGCACATCCCAGGCATTTCCATAGGGTTTGCTGGTGGTCCACCTTGATTTTGGTATGGAGCGCGATTTCTTCCATACAAAGAACGATCCAAATGGTCGTAATGAACGAATCTCCATTTGAAATCTGGGCAGTTACATCTTATGTTGACCTCAGTTTCCAATGTGAGACGTTCTAAAAAATAATTACGCCCATCACGCATGACATTTATGAGGTTAATTCCATCTTGTTCGTGATAATTAACGCCCTTAAAAAGTATGGAAGACCTATAATGCCTGTCCTCGTTCCTCATGTCAGCCCTTACATACAAAGTATTTACGCCCAAATATGGCGTATAAACAATGTCTTCTACTTCTACAGGGTCTATAACATGCTGTCTCCTAGTGGTGTTAGGGAACGCCTGCACAGCACTGTCGTGTAGCCCTTCAAGAGAACTTTCAATAAAAAAATCTTTGAAATCCATATTTGTATGTATTTCACTACATTAAGATATGGTAAGATATAAAAAAAAGAAATATGAATGGATGCACCATATCCTTCCGAATGGAAAAAAAGAAAATGGACTCTTTATTGATGGAGAACACTTCGATTGGGGCATAGACAGTGATGATCTAACTGAAGTTATGAATTCTGGGGATGAAAATTTAATTAGAATGGCACAAGCCAGCATAAATGAGCATTATTTGGACAGTCTATCAGAGTTTGTAGGACGACACATAACACCAAAAGACATCAATGAAGCAGAAAAAACTGGCTGGATATAAATGGGAACGGGCTTTCAAAGGAGGTGACATCACCAAAGTGCGATTCTCACGTTCTTTCACAAAAGGTGGTCATACGACCACCTTTTGTGGAGTGGACGCTTAATTAAAACATATAAGGAAAAAATAAAATGAATAATGTATCACCTGAAAAAGTAATTGAAAATCTTAAAGATCACATCCTAGTTGATGGATTTCACGTTGTAGTAGACATGGAAAAGTCAAAAGACAGTTGGGTTGTAGATGCCGTTACTGGTGATAAGTATCTTGATTGCTACAGTCAATTTGCATCACAGGCTTTAGGGTGGAATCATGATAAGCTCAAAGAAATGTTTAATGAAGATAACATTCAAAATGTTCATGATACAGTCATGCACAAACTGGCTAATTCAGACATGTATTCAACCGTCTACTGTGATTTTGTAAATGCCTTTTCAAAAATCACACCTGACTTTGAACATTACTTTTTCGTTGATGGTGGGGCTTTGGCAGTAGAGAATGCCATCAAAGCGTCATTTGATTGGAAGGCTCAATCAATGGGATTCACCGAGGATGATGTTCGTACAAAAGATTTAGATGTAGTTCATTTAAGAGAGGCATTTCACGGAAGAACTGGGTACACCCTATCTTTGACAAATACTGGTGCTATGAAAACAAAGTGGTTCCCTCAATTTGATTGGTCAAGAATTGTAAATCCAAAAACGCAACGAAAAGATATTGAAATATATGAAAGAAAAGCTTTGGCTCAAGTTGAGACAGCCATGCAAAATAAAATCGTCGCAGCAATCGTAATTGAGCCAATACAAGGAGAGGGCGGAGACAATTACTTTAGAAATAGCTTCTTCAAAGGGTTGAGAGAGTTGGCAGACAAATATGAAGCGATGTTGATTTTTGATGAAGTACAGACAGGTCTTGGACTAACTGGTCGCATGTGGGCTTATGAGCATTTTGGAGTAAAGCCAGACATGATGTGCTTTGGGAAAAAGACTCAAGTTTGTGGGTTCTGCTCTAATGGCAGGATTGACAGCGTTCCTAAAAACGTGTTTCGCCAAAGCGGAAGAATCAACTCTACCTGGGGAGGAAATACGCTGGATATGCTTCGCGCAACTCACATCATAGACATTGTTGAAAAAGATAATTTGGTTGCTAATTCAAGATCTGTTGGAGCATACCTCATAACTCTTTTGACAGGAGTGGATGAAATATTTAATATTCGCGGGAAGGGTCTGATGATTGCATTTGATTTTGAAACGGAGGTGAGACGAGATCAGGTTGTTGCCAAGTTGCAGAAAACAATGCTTCCCTTGAAGTGTGGGGAAAAATCAATTAGACTAAGACCACACCTTACTTTCACAAGAGAAGACGCCGAACAATTGGTTGAATTTTTGAAAGAAGCTTTGAAAGATTAATTAAACGCCCACGAGGTGATGATGGCGGGTTTCCACCCAGTAAAAAGTAGAACGGTATCGACTATTTTTTCTGCCTCTCCCTTGGGGCGTTTTAATTTTAAATTTCTATTGAAGAAACTGAAGCATTGGTGATGCGTAAATTTTAGCACCTACCGCCTTATGTTTTATAGCAACTTCTTTTTCCCAATAGTTTAATGGTTTCTTTGGAACAATAAACTTTTTTGCAATAAGCTTTCTAAACGCAAGTTCTGGAAGTTTTGCGTTTTTACTATACGAAAACTCCAAGAAGTTTTTGTTGTCCTTGCTCCACTTTTCCAATCTTCTTAATGGTTGCATAAACGCCATGCAATTAAATTGCATTGTTCCGTGCATTCTTATGAAAGACATGATTCCAATTAACTTTCTGTCTTTATTGAAAACTGGACCACCGGAATCTCCTTGCACGGTATATGCTGATATTCTTATTGATCCTCCTGACATTCCATCTTCGCCAAATTTCTTAGAGTTTACAGATGTTATTTTTCCATAATCTAATCTCAATGAATCTCCAAGCCCTCCACCTATCTTAAATACATCTGATCCGAAATAGAATTTTTTTTCTACCTCAATATCTGCGACTTGCATCTGTTTGTTGCTTAGGAAAATCAAAATGGCGATGTCACTATTGACTGATGTTGCATATACATCAGAAAGATACAAATCATGCCCAGTTACTTCTGACCAATCTTTATAGATTGGAGATCTAACAATCATTCTGAAATTTGGCATAAACCTTTCTGATCCGAACCTACGCATTACAATTGGCTTTAACTTTTCTACATCAACAACATGATCACAAGTTATGGCTACATTGCGATAATAATCTCCAATTTTTTCACTACGTACAATTACCCCTGATCCTGTCCCAATAGATCCAAGATACTTTCCATTTAAAAAAGCAGCCTTTTCAATTATCACAGTTGGATATAAGCATTTGTCGTGAAGGTTTTTATCTGGTTCGTCACTAAATACGTTTGAAGTGCTTAAAGCACACATAACAGCGAATGTTAATATCAGTTTGAGTTTCATGACTTTATTTAGCTCAAAAGGAGCCAAAAATTATGAACAACCATTTCGCACTAGGTTTAGCGGTCTTATTAGGATTAGGGATTATCGTATCTTTTTTTGGTGTAAATCCAAAAAAAGAAATCACTTTGATTGATCCCCCCACAGAGAAACAATCAACAGAAACACAGCCAGAGGAATCGAAGCCAGAAGTTTCAGTTGCGCCAAAAACATATAGTGAAGCGTTGGAATTGGCAAAAAAGCAAGACAAGAAATTGTTTTTGTTTTTTGCCGCCGATTATTGCGGATATTGCACAAAAATGAAAAAACAGACTTTATCTGATGCTTCTGTAAAGCAGGCTTTAAGCAAATACATTGTTTATTATGTAGACATTGGTGTGGAAAGAGGAGTTTCACAAAAATACAAAGTAAGGGGCGTACCAGCCTATTTTGTCATAGACTCTAATGAAGTTGTCTATAGATCTGGTGCAGGGTTCAAGTCTCCCTCAACGTTTAAGACTTGGCTTTTTGGACTTTCAAGATTATAAGGAGATTAATATGAACAAGAAAGATTTTTGGTGGTGGGAAGAAGAAGATAAAACGTTTACAATTGAAGAAATTAAAGAGCTTGTAGACTCAATTAAGGAATTCAATGCCGGTGCCATTGACGAATATCTAAGCAACCACGTTGACAAGGTATTAGAGGAATGGAAAGAAAAAATTAACAATTAACGAAAGGTTTTTTGCCGATGTCGATGTTGGGAGCAGCCAAGAAGCAACTAGATGCATCTTTTGAATACGCAGATATAGACCCAGAAAGTTGGAAACGATTACAATACCCTCATAGAACCTTAGAAGTGACCATACCTATGCGTCATGATAATGGATCTCTTGAAATGTATAAGGCTTATAGGTGTCAATATGACTCCACATTAGGTCCAACAAAGGGAGGCATTCGTTACCATACAAGCGTTAACAGGGATCATGTAGAAGCTTTGGCTTTCTGGATGACATTCAAATGCGCAGCCATTAAAGTTCCTTATGGAGGAGCTAAGGGTGGCATTTGCATTGATCCACGCAATCTATCTCATAGAGAACTCGAAAGAATAAGCAAAGCATACATTGCGGCTTTCTGCGACTTCATCGGACCAGACAATGATATTCCAGCCCCAGACATGTTCACAGATGAGCGTGTCATGGGCTGGATGTATTCTGAATATAAAAGAATCAAAGGCGGACATCCAAAGGATGTAATTACGGGGAAGCCAATTCCACTTGGTGGAATCCCTGGAAGATCTACCGCAACGGGGTATGGAGGATATTATGCATTGGAGTGTCTTATTGAACAACATAAAGATCTTCACAAGGTTGGCGATAATCCAACTATAGCAATTCAAGGGTTTGGAAATGTTGGGTACTGGCTTGCTGAAAAGTGTTTCAATAGCGGAATTAAAGTTGTGGCTCTATCAAACGAATATGGAGGAGCATACGACCCTGACGGACTTGATGTTGTTGAGTGCAGAAAGCATCTTGATGAAAACCAACACAGAATGTGGGGTCAAGGAAAGTCAATTACTAATGAAGAATTGATAGCTTTAAATGTTGACATTTTGGCACCTTCTGCCATTGAAAATGTAATAACAAAAAGCAATGCCAACAAAGTTCAAGCAAAGATAATACTTGAAATGGCAAATGGACCAACTACAAATGCTGCTGATGTTATCTTGAACAAAAATGGTAAATTCATTATTCCAGACATCTTAGCAAATAGTGGTGGCGTTTGCGTGAGTTACTTCGAATGGCTTCAAAACAGACATGCAGAAGAGTGGGAACTAGATGAAGTCAATGATAAGTTGAAAACAAAAATGCGATATGCAACAGAGCGTGTAATGGACAGAGTTTTGAAGAACGACATTCCATTACGAACTGCAACTTATGCACTAGCATTGAAGAGAATTGCTGGGGCAAATGAATGCTTAGGTAATCGTGGATATTTTCAGTCGTGAGCAAAAAAGAAGTCTTGCTTACTACATATTATCATGAGCAAGAAAATATGCGGCATATATGCTATTAAAAATAGAACAAACAACAAAATGTATGTGGGTTCATCTATACAAACAAACTATCGTTGGAATCAAAGCCATCGACCTAAACTTCGCAAAGGAAATCACCAAAACAATCATTTACAAAATGCTTGGAACAAGTATGGCGAAGAAAATTTCGAACATATAATCTTAGAAGAGTGTGAGGAAAGTGAATTGGAAGAACGTGAGGGTCATTGGATAGAACATCACAAATCTTGGGATCGAGATTACGGATATAATTTGACAAGAATCATAGAGGGCAGAAAACTTGTTTCACAAGAAACACGAAGTAAAGTGTCCAACCACATGAAAAAAAGATGGAAAGACGAAGCCTACATCAAAGAACGTTCTGCCATCATGTCTAAAACTTGGGAAGAACAAAAAGATGAAATTAAAGACAAACTTAAAGATGCATGGAAGAGAACTAGAAAAAAAAGGGCAGAAGCGATTACCGAAGAGGGTCGCAAAAAAATGTCCGAGGCATCTAAGAGAAACCATCAAGAAAACCCAGTCCCAGTTTTGCAATTTGACCTTGATGGAAATTTAGTAAAAAAATGGGATGGGATACGGGACGCTATAAACAAGTACGGAAATCATGTTTGCACTGTTGCCCGTGGCAAAAGGAAAACATGCGGTGGCTATATTTGGAAATACGCTAATGAACATCATGCTTCTTCTAGCACTTCTAATTCCTAACACTAACGAACCAGTGTTTGTTTATGGCACGTTAAAAAAAGGACACAACCTTCATCATCTATTAAATGATGCCAAATTCATAGGGGAAGTGCGAACAGAAGATGAATACACACTCTACGATGTTGGCAAATACCCAGCAATGACAGAAGGCAAACACTCTGTCGTTGGGGAACTCTACTTAGTGAATAGAGCCACATTAAGAAGGTTAGATCGTGCAGAAGGCACTCCATATCTCTACAAGAGAAAAAGGATTAAATTAAAAAACGCCCCCCACAAAGAGGTTTGGGCGTATATTTTTAATAGAAGCACTAAAAATCTTGAGGAAATAGGCGAAAAATGGCCAAAGCCTTAAAAGATTCATATATACACTTAAATACAAAGGCAGGGCGATGATTACTTTCCAAATATTCTCAGAGACAAAAGACGACGCATTAGAAGGCAAAGCAGCATCGGCAGCAAACAAATATTCCATGACGGGGGAACTGCCTAAACCGCCAGAAGGAATCAGCCCTGTTAGATGGAAGGCTATGCTTGACTCCATAATTAAAAATGGATTGCCAAAATAATTAAAAATGGACAATCTTGATTTCAAACATTGGCTTACGGAAGCCACCCGAGAATATGTCAAATCCATAATAGATCCTGCCCTAATGACATATGAAGAGTATTACAAGATGGTAAATCCGTCTTGCAAGCATCATCCAGATGACGCCTACAGTTCAAGTGTCTCTGACAATGAGTACGCAAAAGGCAATAAGGATAAGTTCAAAGAGAAAATAAAAACCATAAAATCTCATGGGATAGAGTTTGAATTTCGTCTTAAAAAGGAAGATAGGGTTTCTTTCGATTACGTAAAAAAGACGCCTGAGGGCGAGATTATCAGAGATGAAAAGGGAATTGCTTTATCCATGTCTCATGAAGATAAGATGAAGCGATTCAAGGACAGGAGATACGAATACTCTGTTGGCGTTTTTACAAAAGATGATGGATGGGTTGGAGGAAGTCAGGATGAATGGGGATGCATGTTAATTCGTGTGGTAGATGAATATCAAGGATTTGGTCTTGGAACAGAGATTGGAAAGATAGCAAGAAAGTATGATCCAGGCAAAGACTCTGGAGGTTTTACTCCAAGCGGAGAAAGGATGCTGAGAAGGGTTCACAGCGAATATGTTCGTGAATATATGCAATCTGGTTTCTACAGCCACTTAGTAAAAACGGGTCAGATAACCACCGAACGGGCGAAAAAAATTATTGACTCCATAAGCCCAGCTTCTAAGCGGGATCAGAAAAACTTAGGTTCATCTGATCCAAAGGATTGGTTAATCTATGCAAATGAAGACAACATCATAGTCTATGACAAGAAGATAAAAGATTTAATTAATGATGAAAATGACTTCTTCAAAGAAAAAATGATAAAAGGATCAATATTCGCCAGGGCGTCTGGCAATTATTACCGAATCGTTTATTTTGGAGGGGAATCGGATCAAATAAAGAAACAACTTATGACGATTTGTGCAGTCAGGGCAAAGTATTACAATGTGACGTTGGCAGTAGAGATTGAAGATGAAAAATACTTAGATAAGTCACAAATTGACATAATTGAAAGAGACACAGTTAAACCAGGGTACAAAAGTCATATTGCATCTTACAAAGGTCGTGCAGTGAATACTGACATGCTTGGTTTGAAGGAAAAGCAGTTTCGTGCATCATTTGATAAACATGGCGAGTTTGAGATGCATTTGACAGAGTTAGCTTATGGGAAGTACAGGAACAATTAAAGTATTTCCATAAACATCTGCCCATTCTAAGAAATGAGAATAGAAATCACTAACAGATCCTTTCCCCCCGCATTGGTCGCATTTATCAAAAGGACCTAACCAAGACAAATTCCAATAATGCCCATTTTCACAAAATGGACACTTTTTGCTGTACTCTGTTCCATACATGTCGTGAGAAAACGACCAAGCCCCCAGAAACGTGTCTAGAGGCATCGTATAACGCTTTCCGCCTGATGGATCGGCTAGTTCTATGTAATCTTCGCCATAGCCTACAACGACCACCCAGTGCCATAGTTTTTCTCCGCTTCTCAACAGAACTAAAGTGGGGCGTTTTTGATAAATGTAATTTTTAAGATGATCTATTGATGATCTTGATCGCATGTTTGAAGAAAGCGACAGTCTTGTGGCGGCTCTAGCCAAATTGTCTGGTGATGTCATCCCTATTGGACTTTCGCCCCAAGTGAACCACGTTGTGTAAGCTTCTTTTTTTACGTCTTCTAAGGTCGTATTTTTTTTATAGAATGCTAATACCATTTGAAGAGATGTAGGACCACAACTAATTCCATCTGGTTGCGCGAATAGAGGGAATTCTTCTATTGAATAGCTCTCTGGAATATCCGAAACTAAATCATCATTAGAAGTGTACATCCATGCTGAAACCAAGCAAATTAAAACGACTGTCGTTGCTATAATCCTTTTTTCCATACTATCTTATATTTAGCCAAACAAGGAAAATCCATGAGTGCTGAAAACTGTTTTTTTTACCATAACCAAGAATCAAATAAAATACGCCCCATATGTGTAAATTGTTATCAAAACAACCTTAATACCCCAAAAGAAATTAAAGGTTGGTACTGGGAGGGGAAGGATGGTTATGGTCCTTTTCTTTTTGAGTGTGATCTCTGTCAAAAAACAATCCATGATGGTCGCGAAGAAAGTCAGGAGTCTTTAAGTGAGTGATACAAAAAAAAGAACTCGTCCTGTAGTTAAAATACATGGCGGGAAATACTATCTCTGCAACTGGGTAATTGATGCCTTTCCAAAAAACTATCAAGAAATGATATATGTAGAGCCATTTTGCGGTGCTGGGAGTGTATTTTTTAACAAAGAGCCTTCTAGGGAAGACACAATCAATGATATGGACAAAGGAATTGTTCACATCATGTGGGCTTTGAGAAATGAAACAAGGGAATTCATTGGAAGATTGAAAAGGCTGAAATATACTGAGGAAACATTTAATCGTGTTAAAAAGAAATTAGAAAAGAATCCCGAAGATTACATGGATTACGCAGTGGCAGAATTTGCCGTTCGCAGGATGAGTCGTGGAGGACTGAAAAAGGCTTTTGCTTGGTCAAACAGGGAAAGAGGAGGAAAGCCAGGAGATGTAAATGCTTGGGAAACAATGCTTAAATTGCTGCCAGAATTGGCTGAAAAACTTCAAGGAGCTTATGTTCTAAATAAACCTGCCGTAGAAGTCATAAAGGCATTTGACAATCCAAACACACTGGTGTATTGCGACCCTCCTTACTTGCATAGCACAAGGACTGCAACAGATGCATATGACTTAGAGTTGACAGAAGATGACCACATAGAATTGGCTGTTGCTCTAAATGCCTTTAAGGGCAAAGCTGCAATTAGCGGATATTATTCAGCTTTGTACAGAGACTTATATGATGGATGGACATGCAAAAGGAAGAGAATCGCCAATCATTCCAGTCAAGGAAAGTCTAAAAAGCAGAAGACTGAGTGCTTGTGGTTGAACTACTAAAGTGACGCTAGGATAAAAGCCCGCTCAATGAGCGGGCTTTTTTTACTTATAAACCTAAATAAGGTATGTTGGAATTTTGCAAATGGTTAATGATACAAGAAGATGCTGGTCCTTTGGGTCCAGCGGGAGCTACAAATTACCAAAATAACAAAAATTACTTCTCAAGAGGCGTCAAAAGTAAATATGTCGCTCAAGATGATGATGGAGAAAGCGATCCAGATATTCAGAAAAAACAGGAAACTAGTCCTGAGAAGTTATTTGGCATGATGAAGAAGAAGTGCAAAAAGTGCAAAAAGTGCAAAAAGTGCAAAAAGTGCAAAAAATAACATAAATAACTTTACAACACAAACATACAAAAAAGGAGTTATCATGGCAAGTGGAGAAGGTACTCATCCCGTACTTACATTTCAAGTTAACTTAGAATTAAATGGCAATGAAGCAATTGGACCTAACACTAATTTGGTCAATCCTCACATTTTACATCCAATGCGTCATCAAGACGACCAGGACAATGCTATCGCAGAGATAAGCAACGTAAAAAACACTAGAAGCCTATGGTTGCCTGGACTTTTGGGTGCAGAAAACCGTGGTGCAGGATTAAGTCATGGTGATCAGTTCACAGTTCGTGGCTTGAAAGCTATTTATATTAAAGACACGTACACTAATGGAGTCGTTGGTGATGGAACCAGTTCTCCTTTGTACTTGTACTCCGAAGACCCCGCAGACGCAGTAAGTGAATAAAAATATGGCATCTTTTGCTGATCTAATAGAACGTCTTATGTTAGAGAAGTCCATGGCTTCTAATCCAGAAGATTTAAGGGACTCTGAACAAGAGGCTGAAGATACGGCTTTAATGGGGCAGGAGGCTGATGGTGGCATCCCACAAGGCGACAAACAATCCGAAGAAATTATACGCTCTGGTAATCAAATAAATCCAACCTTTTGGCAAGATTTTATAAAAATTGCCAATAATGCGGAAGGACTTGCTAATTTATTAGGGGTATCATCGGAGAAAGTCGCTCAATGGGGTGAACTCATTGAAAGCAAATTAAAAGAAATACAAAGTTCTGATACAACAAACCCATCAGAGCCAGAAAGAAAATCCGTTATAAATACGGGAAACAACATTGGTGGAGAAGAACAATGAAATCACTCAAAGAATGGCGTAAAGTAGTTGGTCTTTCAGAAGAACAAGATCAAGAAGTTGATTGGGGAAGATTAAAGCAAGTATTTGGTGACACTAGGCAATTAGTGAAGCCGCAAATTCTCCAAGACCTAAAAACGACAGCATTGAATGATTCTGCTATGCAGAAATACTCAGAAGATTACGCAGGGAATAAAGACGAATTAGCAAAAGATTTAATTTCAGCAGTTTTAAAAATAGTTTTTGGAAGTGAAGCTGGGAGTGGGTTGGCTGTTTCAGGTTCAGATTTACAACAACAGCAGGGAGCTACCCCGCCTCCGTTTGGAGATAATCAAGGTTCGGCTCCAGGTCCGAACCAACAACAACCACCGCCTGCGTGAAAATGAAAAGAATCAAAAAAGAGAATACAAGAGAAGATAAAGCTAAACGAGTTAAACAAGAAAAGATAAAAAACGCATTAAACAATAATCGCGTTGGCAAACATGGCTTAACTCCAGAGCAATTGCGAAAAGCAAATTCTAACAGCCCTTCTGTATCCCCCGAAAAGGTTTTGTCTGTGCGATCTATAAAAGGCGGAAAGCAAAAAAACCGTCGTCCTGCGCGTGTCGCAAGAAGTCGAATTGCAAATAAAGCAACTCTATCTGAAGTGAATCCTCAGCCAAGAGAGTGGGCTGTTCCTGACTGGTTTAGAAATGATACTCCAGTTGATGTTTCAATTATAGTTCCTCTATACAAATCCCAAGATGTTATCAAGGGACAAATTGAAACTTGGGACTTAGATAAAGATGGCATCACAAAAGAAATTATATATTGTGATGATAATTGCCCAAACAAATCTCATCTAGCAGTTTTGAAGTGCTGGGAAAAACGAAAAAAAGAGTTGAAACATCCCATTGGCAAAATAATTGTAAATTCAAATAATGGTGGATATGGACCAAATTGCAATATAGGCGCAAAGCATGCAAAAGGAAAATATCTAATATTCCTTAATGCGGATTGTAGGTTGACAAAAAACTGGATAAAGCCTTTGGTTGACAGGATTAAAACAGATTCCAAAATTGGAATCGTTGGAAATTTGCAGTTGTCGCATGATGGCAAAACAATAGACTCGGCAGGGTCGGAGTGGAATTGGAAAACGAATTCTTTTCAACATATTGGCAAACACATCTATAACGGCAGTACAATAAAAATGCCTTTCAGAACAGACAAAGCACCAAAAGACATTTTTGTTGCATGTGAACGAGAAATGGTTACAGGGTGTTGTTTTATAATCCCAAAAAAACTATTCAATGACATTGGCGGATACGACGAGGAATATAGAATAGGGTATTGGGAAGACTCCGAAATGAACTTAACCGTTCGTGCAGAGGGATACAAAATATTCTACGAACCAAAGTCAAGGATAATGCACCACTCTGGTCACGCTGGTGCTGGTGGACACAAGTTCATGCATCACAATAAGATGTTGTTTAGAAAAAGATGGATTGATAATGGTCGCATAAATGAAATGGTTTCAATGCAAAGACAAGACAATAAATTGTCTGTCACACTTGAAACTAGAATAAAAGACAAAGTAGTTGGATGCGTAATCGCTTGCAATGAAGAGGAGTTTTTAGAAGCGTCTATAGACAGCGTTTCTTCAATAGTTGACGAATGGGTGTTTGTCATTGGCGGAAATGAATACGCATACAAATCTGGAATGTGCGACTCAAAAGGGATTCCAAATGACTCAACTTTAGAAATAGCAAAAAAACTATCCAACAAATATGGCGGAACTGTAATCGAACCTCCTGGCAGATTGTGGAAAGATAAGGTCGAAATGCGTAATGCATACGTGCCTCACCTAAAGGCTGGCGATTGGATGTTTATGGTAGATGGAGATGAGGTGTACAAGCCTAGACAACTTTGGAAAATAGCAGAGTTGATGGATTCTAATGAAGTTTTAATTATGCAGTTCCATTTGTTTTGGAACAATGTAAATACAATTGGAACTGGAAGTTGGGAAAGATACCCCCAGGAACGTGTGGTTAAATGGAAGAAAGGATATGGATACCGTGGAAGAAACCACCTGTTCGTAACCAATGAAAAGAAAGAGCTTGTCCACACTGTAAGACCTTGTTGGAAAGGATCTGAAAAACTGTTCTATCACTATTCATGGATTAGACCGACAGAAAAGATAGAGCAAAAGAGAGAATATTACAAATATCAGTCTGGCAACAAACATGACACATATGTTGAAAAAATATTTTTAAAGTGGAGAGACGATCCGAAAAGCATTTCTCACACTCATCCTATGGGTGGTGGAGGATATGAAAGGTTTAATGGAATTCATCCAATCCAAGTCCAGGCTCTCATAAAAGAAGGAAAATTAAACTTCTAAAGTTTCAAGTATTCCTTTAATTTTATCTTTTACAAATGGAACGGTCATTTGTGATAGGCACGCCATATGATGGGGGCAGTTGCTTGAATTTTCTCCAAAGTATTGAATGCCTTTTCTGAACTGACATGGGCGACATGGCATGTCTATGCAGATTGGAAAAGCCTTTTTTGAATATGGCGTATTTTTAATTACTGATGAAGGCCCAAACAAGACAAAAGTTGGGATACCTGTGGCTGCTGCCACATGCGAAAGACCGCCATCATTGCCTATGAAAAAGCTACATTGGGATATAGCAAATGCTGTTTCTTGCAAAGTGCCAAAGAATTTCTCCACATTATTGCCCCACTTCCATTTCTTTTTAAACCACGGCGGATCTCCAGTTGAGTCTATGTCGTTATGAGTTCCAACCAGAAGAACTTGATCATAGTGCTTAGACAACTCATCGTATTTGTCCCATCTCTTCATAGCCCAATTAGACTTAGATCCTGGGTATATAGCCACAGTGCCATGTGGCGGACTGTATCCATAATCTCCAACATTTATCACAGTGTCTTCCATAGTGGCTTTTACGCCTATTCTCTTAGCCATATCATAATAAACCTCTACCTCAGGAACATGTTGGGCGAAATTTATTTTACTTGTTATTACATCCTTGCTTGCCCCAATATTGCTAGAAAATGGACCTTTTAGGACGCAATCATAGTCATTTGCTTTTACTGATTCTGTGAACACATTGTTTATTTCAGGTATGTCGAGCAAAAATTCAACGCCCTCGCTGTCACATTGCAAATAAACATCTACAACATGCCCTTCAGATGCGATTGCCCTGGTAGCGGGGATTGCTTGCATTACATTTCCTATCCCGCCAGCGTAAATACATAATACTTTCATACTATTATAAAGTAGAAAGAGAGCAAACTATATGATAACAATTTTCACCACCCCCAAAGCCTGGACTGGGCACATAGGCGTCATCCAAAGAAATGCGATCAGAAATTGGAAAAGCCTTGGATATGAGATCATAATGTACTGTGACGACCCAGGAACCAAAGAGGCTGCTAAGGAATTCAAGGTTAAGCATGTTCCTAATGTAGACAAGACAAAAATGGGAACTCCAATTATTGGAAGGATATTCAAACATGCCAACAAACATGCATCAAACGACCAAATAATGTATGCAAATACTGACATCATATTTGTCAGGGGAATAAAGGAAACGGTAGATTTCGTGTCTAAAGAGTTTGATAAATCCCTAACTTGTGGAAGCAGATTTAATTTAGATGTAGAAAAAGAACTTAAATACAACAATGGATGGGAGCATAGGTTGGAGTGTTTGGCAAGATCTAATGGCGTAGCCCATCCTGGCACTGGCGTTGATTATTTCTTGTTTTCGAAAGGGATGTTCAATGACATGCCTGATTTCGCACTAGGAAGAGGGTTTTGGGATACGTGGATTATTGCCAAGGCTCTAAAAGAAAAAATTACCGTCATAGATTCAACCGAACCAGTGTTTGTAGTTCATCAAAACCATGATTACAAACACCTTCCAAAAACTGCTCCTCACAGAGGGAAAAGAGATAGATGGCACTCTAAAGGACCAGAGACAGAAAGTAATAGATTGTTAAGAGGGAAGTTAAACAAGTCCTGCGCAGATGCCACGCACAAGATAACGGTGGATTGTACGCTTGGATCTTTAGAGCTAATCAAGAACTAATGTTCGATAAGATACTTCCACTTTTCGAGATTGTCCAATATTGACTTTGGATAACTTTCGTCTATTTCAACTCTTTTTAAAGTTTGCTTTCTTCCAAACAAATCTTCCCGTTTGTTGATTCTGTCTTTTATATTTTTAACATTAGTAAAGTCACTTTTGTTGAAATTGGTGTGCAAAAAAGACTTAATCTTCAAACTTATGTCTTCTGGAGTTAGCAGATATGAAAAGTGACGACCTCTAGTTTTCATAGATGGAACGCCTTTCACGTCATGTCTAAGTTGCGTTAGTGTTTTGTTTGAATTCTTCCAATACTTACCCGTAACTGCGAATGGGTGTGACCACCATCCCCTGAAAAGGTTTAATTTATAGTAATACATTTTCATCTTAAGATGCACATACCCAGTCTTTCTAACTTCCTCTTCTATCCTTTTGAAATCTCCAGAGTGAATTATTTCATCTACATCACAACATATTATAACGTCATCATCAGCAACCCTTCTTGGGTTCAAAGCGACATCTCTTTGCAGTGCTTCGTTTTTCTTGGCACTTGCTACAAATTTCCCTTCAAGAGTCTTTATGCCCAATTTGTCTTGGTCGTATTTTTTATTTCCCTCCAACAAAAGCTTTTTAGGCTTGTTGGAATGCGTTTTATCTGATTCAACAACTATGAATCTGTCCACATTGCCAAGTTCTTCTTCTAACTTCAAATCAAGAAGATGAAATTCGTTAAAAAACATTGTACATGAGTATATCACAGATTTGGCATCCCACAAGAAAGATGATTGTGTGCTTTGTCATCAATATAAATGTCAGCGCATGGTTTTCCAAAATACAATTCATCGCAAGGTATTTCGTACTTCTCAATAGTGTCAATCGTAATCTTTCCGACTTCTGCCATCACTGAACCGACATTACCTCTATATTTGCCCATACGACGGGCTGTGTAGATTATTATTGTATTACCTTCGGCTTTTAGCCTTTTGGCATATTCTATCACTTCTTCAATGGGCTTTGCATCAGCATAATTCATCTCCCCATTTTCAGATTTCTCTGAAGTCACCAAGGTTTCATCCAAGTCAAAACATATTCTTTTCATGTCATAAATAGAGTGTGAAATGTAATAAATATAAAGAAAGGAATAAACAATGGACAAATTCAGCATAAAAGACATGAAAGGCGGTTGGTTCATAGGGGACTTTGAGCCAACAATGCATAAAACTCAAGATTGTGAAGTTGCATACAAATCATACAAAGCAGGTTTTTTGGACCAAAAGCATTATCACAAAATAGCAACTGAATTCACTCTTGTAATAAAAGGTCGTGCAAAAATAAACGATATTGAACTAAATGAGGGCGATGGCGTTGTAATAAAGCCTGGGGAATCGGCTGAATTCATTGCCTTAGAAGACACTGATACACTAGTGGTAAAACTGCCTGGGGCTACAAATGACAAATACATTGATTAAAATAGCTCACAGAGGAAACACAAACGGTCCAAGTGATAGAGAAAATGAACCTTCCTATATCATGGATGCTTTGGGGAAATATGATGTAGAAATTGATGTTTGGTGGGATTCTGGTTTTTGGCTGGGGCATAATAACCCTACATATAAGGTAGATGAGGATTTCTTGCAAAACCACAAATTGTGGTGCCATGCAAAAAATTTAAACGCCCTTATAGAAATGAGGAAAAACCCATTGATTCATTGCTTTTACCACAATGAAGACGATGCAACATTAACATCACTTGGACACATATGGTGCTATCCAGGCAAAGAGAAGCCTGGGGCGGTAGCAAACCAACCAGAATGGCATGGAGATGTTGAAGAGTTTGATCCTTGTGGATATGAGGGCGTGTGCAGTGATTATATAGATTTAATTAAATGGAGACAATAATGGCACACAAAGAAGACAATGCTGATAGACCGTTTGGAACCTTGATAACATCTATAGGAGGAGTGGGAAGCTCTTTCTTTATTAAGTTCTTCAACGAACAAGGATTGGACACTAACACAAACAAATTCAAAACAGGCACAAGCCCTTACAAGCATGCTATGACTCCTCCAGAAAGGACATGCATAAAAAGGGCTATATTTATGTACGGCAATCCATACAACGCCGTTTTGAGTATAGAAAAACGAAATCTACAGATTAAGCATATGATAAATAAAAAAATAGATTGCGAAAAGTTATCTAAGTCAAAAGAGGAAAAGTACAAGATAAAAAAGCCATTAACAGAGTGGACAGAAGATCCTTATGAGATAAAAGATCAACTGGACAATTGGATGAACGCAAAAACAAATTATCCAATAATGTTTTTGAAATACGAAGAAATATGGAACAACTTAGACTCAATCTTTGATTTCTTGGATGTAGAAAAAAGCAAAATTAAAAAATTTCCCAAAAACAAAAAAAGAAAAAGCGACTGGAAAAGCGAAGACGAAAAAGTCAAAGAAGCCTTGCAAAGAGTGTACTCTGGGGTGTACGAAACCATGGAGTCAATGGATGGATGTTTCATCAAAGGAGAATAGATGATAATAGGCCATTCTGGGTGTGTTGTCTCTATAAAAGATGGAATCTTAGAAAAAACCAACGGAGACAATTACTGCGCTAATCGTTTGCTAAATCAAGCGGAGAAGCAAATCTTGTTTCGAAAAAACAACTCTGATGATAGAATCGTAATACCAGAAATTATTGAGTCAATAAAAAAAGACAGCACTGCTGTAATAAAAATGTCTTACATAAATGCTTTAGACATAATTGAATTTCTAGAATCTTCTGAAAAAGATGATTTGGATTTTTTGATAAGTGTTTTATTGGACTTTATTACATTGAATATTAAAAATTCAGTGATGAAGAAAATAGCCTTCGATGTTGTTCAGGAAAAATGGGACAGCGTTATATCAAAAATAAACTTTGATACAACGATAATCGAAAAAAAATACGATGAATTCCCAAAAGAAAACCTATTGCTTCCTATAGGCCCTTGTCATGGTGATTTATCACTTTCGAACGTTCTTATCGCTGGAAAGGAGGTTGTTTTGATTGATTTTTTAACAAACTTCATTGAAACTCCATTCGCTGATATATTGAAAATAAGACAAGACACAAGACACAATTGGTCAACATTTAGATGCAACAGAGATCATGACAAAAACAAAGTAAACGAGTCCCTTAGATACATAGATAACATCATTGTAAGGAAATTTGAAAATGAAGTTTTTTGGAATCACTACAATTTTATGCAGTTTTTAAATATGGTAAGAATAATTCCATACAGTGATATGAATACAACACAATTTATAATGGAACAAATATGTCAAATTTGATAATACCAGCGTGCGGGAAGTCCAGTAGGTATCCTGGGCTACGACCAAAATGGTTGTTAACACATCCTTCTGGCAATGCTATGTTAACAGAGTGCATAAAGGGGCTTAACCATGAATGCAAAAACATTTTCATCGCTGTACTAAAGGAGCATGTTGATCAATATGGCTTTGTGGACGGAATCTTAGATCAAATAAACGATCCAAGAGCCAAATTTGTAGTGTTGGACAAGCCAACAAAAGATCAGCCTGAAACAATATTGCAAGTAATTCAAAAAGAAAAAGTGACAGGTCAAATATATTGCAAAGATACAGATAATTATTTTTCAAGTGACCTCCCAAATGGAAACTTTGTGTCAACAATTGACTTGTGCAACTCTGACTTAATCACTCCAAACAACAAAAGCTACATAAAAACCAACAACCTGAATTGCGTTGTTAATATTGTTGAAAAAAAGGTTGTCAGCAGCAGATTTTGTTGTGGATTGTATGGATTTGAAGATGCCGAAGAATATGTAAAATATTATGAATCCATCTATTCCATATCAAACGATATGTATTTATCTGACATAATTCATAAAATGATTTTAGACAACAAAGTGTTTAATGAAGTTTTTGCCAAAGACTACATTGATTGGGGAACATCAAATGACTGGGACAGATTTAGAAGTGAATATAAAGTTGTATTCTTAGACATAGATGGGGTCTTGGTCGAAAACTCATGCGGGTACATGAAGCCTTTTGTTGGAACAACAAAAGGAATAAGTCCAAACGTCAAGCACATAAACAAACTGTTTGACTCTGGAAAATCTCAAATAATATTGACCACTGCCAGAAAAGAAAAGCACCGTGCAGAAACAGTGGATCAACTAAACAGAGAAGGAATACCGTATCATCAATTGGTGATGGGGCTGTATCACGCAAAAAGAATTGTTGTCAATGATTATTCAAAATCAAATCCATACAAAAGCTGCGAAGCAATTAACATGAGAAGGAATTCAGATTTTTTGGAAGATCTGTTGTAGTTACAACAGTTTTTCAGCCAATTCTTTAATCGCTTTAACATCCACTATTGTACTTTGATGTTGATAATAATTTTTAATTGCTACCGCTTTTTCGTACTCCACTCCAGTTTTATCTTTGTTGCGTATAATAGATGGGTCGTTTAAAGGCAGTATTGAAGTATCAAAATGTGTGGGATAATTAATTATTGATTTAGACTTATCTTCATTTCTCCAGAATAGATATTTTATTCCCATCCCTTTTGATGGTGCTATTTTAGCATATCTTCTATATGTCCATCCATATGGAAGAATCTCAATTGCTCCCGCTCCTGGCTGCAAAAACAACATGTTAGTTAAAGATGCTCCATGATTAGAAATTAAAATTTTTGCTCCTTGGACTAATTTCAACTGTTCTTCAAATGATATTGTGCCAAATTGGATGCGACGTACAGGAATTCCGATCTCTTTAAGACCTTCATGCAACTCTTCTTTGTTTACTATAGACCTTTCGTATAAGCTGGATGGTCCAGTTCTATCAACAAGAAGAATGTACGTCTGCTTCGGGGGCGTTTTAATTTTAAATCCTTTCAATATAAATTTTGATAATTTTTTGCAGTAATCGTATTGAAGTTTTCCTGGGTGGGTTATTGTTTTTCCGTCTTTAACAACAACAATCTTTCCATCTTTTATCCTTTTATCACTATCGACATACGAGATGTTGTTCGTAAAAAGGTCTAAGACCTCCGGCAGTATGATCTCTTTGTTGTAGCGATTATTTTTGCCAATTATAATTGTCGGATTTTTGCCAAACACCTTCTCTCTTTCCATGGCGACGTAAATTGGAATGCACATATTCATGAGAAAATGGGCTATATTGTGCGATCCTCTATTTTCGTTTAAATAAATTTTCATTCAAACCAATCTTTTTTGACTAGGTGACAATACCGAGGATATTTTCTACAAAAGTCTTTTTTGGTAGGTCGCCCAGGTCTGTCAAATTTGACCTTGTGATGTTCTCCATCTTCTCTAATTATAAGATGGTATCCAAAATTATGTTTTACAATATTTAAATTTTTCCCACCCTTTCCAAAGACATGTCTGTGAATTATTTTTTCACATGAATCACGAACTTTAACACTTCCAGTTCTACATCCATGACTCTCCAGATAATTATATGCATTACACATATAATCCATTCCTATTTGATCTCCAAAGAAAACTCTATCATCTAATGGGGCATGAGTTCCTTCGCTTAATGACATGACTTTGAATTTGCCCGCAATGGTGCCAGAATTATCTTTAACGATGTCCCAGACTTTATTTAAGTTCAATGGAGTTACCATAAATCCATCTGTTCTAACACGCATTACAAGAGGGTATTCTATGTTTGAATCATTCTTTAATTTATTACATAGCTGAATTGACTTTAACCCCTGAGCCCACCTTTTTTGCCTTGAATTTAATCCACGACTTCCCACAGACTTGATATTTACATTCATTGGCTTATCAATTTTTACCTGTGGCGCGTTGTCAGACAAGGGTTTGTACAATTCAATGAATTTATCAACCTTTGGAGAATTGCCCTTTATGTCCCATGTATGAAAAAATACATCAAAAGAGAAATCTTTATTGCATTTGAATAAATTGTCGCACCAACCTTGACGACAGGTTTTAAATGTCCTTAAAAGACCAGAAAAACAAACCGCAACTTTTATCTTCTCCATATTACCTCGTAAAATATATCGTTTCCAACATCAAAGCAAATCAAAACGTTTATTCTCATTAAAAGAATACTTAAAAACATCTATGTCTTTTTCATAACATTTAGAAATTACATCTTTAGTTTCTTTTGTGTAATAGCTCTTGTAATCTCTGTTTCTTGATGTCTTTTTCTCCCAAGGCAAAACGCCTTTTGGTATTTTTGCAATTTTAGAAACTTTTGCAAAGTCTTTTTTTAATCTTTCATATCTGCCGACATAATCAACTAGTATATTATTATTGTCATCAATTAAATATGTGCATTGTGGAGGATAGATATATTTAAAGTTTCCAATTTCAAATTCTTTTTCTATAAGTTTTATAAAATCATTAAATTCCATTTTTTCATACCTTGACCCTTTTCGCTTCTTTCTCCAAAAATATTCTGACACAACCCTATCCCATGGGTTTCTAACAAAGGAAAACTTAAAATAATTATCCCAAACAGACTTAAATTGCTTCTTCATATCTTTAGCATTAGCATGATGAAGATATATTGCCTTGTCGCTGTAAACTATTTTGCCACAATAGTTTTTCAAACTTCCATATTCCTTGTCCTTACGTGTCATAAAGAGATCTATGGAGCTTCCGGCAGTTTTATGAATGTGAACAAACACGACTTTGTATTTATGTGATACTGGCATTGAGATATTCCCTTAAATCTTTTGGGGTTCCTATTCCAGCCATTTCATTAATGAGATATGGAACTATTGACATTCCAAACATCAACATTTGATTGTACGCGGGCGCAACATAAAATTCTCCATTGACCACAACATTGCTGGCAATCATGTTTTCTGCCGCTGCTACAAAATAACTTCCTTTTCTGTAATAATAGATTCCCACAGTTGCCACATTGCTAATTACCTGCTTCTCTACGACTTCGGTTATTTTTTCGCCCGACATACGAACATAACTCCACTTTGGAGAATCATTCAAAAAACACAATATTCCTCCGTCAGCGTTTTGCTTTCTATAGAAATTAACGGAGTTTTCGCAATAATTTGGATCTAAAACGAGTTGATCACAGTTAGCAATAATTAATTCGTCATCACTATTTATTTGATCCTTACAAAGCAAGACAGTGCATGCAGCCCCTTTAGTCACTTCATCGACGACAACAATTTCATGCTTTGGAAGTATTGAAATGATTTCTCTAAATTCATCTCCATGATTTTCCAAAAACTCTTTAAGGCAAATAAAGATATAATTGGCATCCATATTTATGTTGTCAACAACCCTTTGGATCATTGGGACTCCACAAACGTCAATAAATGGCTTTGGGCTTTTATATCCCTCATCTAAAAATCTTTTCCCTCTTCCAGCCATTGGAATTACAACATTCATACGTTACCTTCTATTAACTCTTGTGTTACATCATAGCAGTCTTTTACACGTAAAACTCTTGCATTAGACGCTATAGCTGATTGATAGCCCTTGTCTGAATCCTCGACTATTAAAACGTTTTCAGGCTGATAGCCTAGTTTGCTCATAGCAAATAAATATGGGTCTGGGGCTGGTTTTGGTTTTTTTGTGTCTTCATTTGAAATTATGAATTCCATCCAATCAAACTGTCCTGTGCATTCCAACATCATGCGTGCTGTCATTTTTATGGAATTGGTTACGCATACGCACCTTATTCCATGATCCCACGCCCATCTATGAAGCTTTATTTTGTAATGATCTTCAAAAGCCTTATTTTTAATTGCATCAACTGTGTAGTCTTGCTTTAACTGCCATATTTCAGGCATGTTCTTCTCTTTAATTAGTCCCTGCTTTTTGAGTAGTTCTAATTTTGTATTGCTGGGCAGTCCATTAAATATGCTTAAATGGTCCTCCCTGCTTATTGTAATGCCTTCCACAGCCTCTAGAGCCATATTTAGCGCATCATAATGCCATTCACATGCATCTACTAAAACGCCATCCAAATCGTATAATATTGCCTTTGTTTTTCCCATATGACTATATATAACCTATTAGCTAAGTGTTGGAGAATCTATGAAAAAAGAAATAAAATGGGAACCTCTTCCAAAAGACCAATTTTTTAATATTCTGAAAAAAACAAAAATAGACGTTTTTGTAGACGTTGGCTGTGGAAGTCATGACACTCTTTCCAAATTGATTACAAAAATGAGCAAAAAACCAAAAAAGTCCTATGGATTTGAGGCAGAGCCAACCAATTATAAAGAGGCTAAAGGATGGCACAAAAAAAATGAAAATATAAACGTATATCATTACGCAGTAACAGATTTCACTGGGAAAACAACATTGTATGTTCAGCCATCGAAAAAATCATCTCATTCAGTGAAAAAATACAATAATGCACATTTAGAATGTGAAGTAAATTGTACCAGATTAGATGATTGGGCGGTGTCGGAAAAAGTTAAAAAGATTGATTTCATCAAAACAGACACACAAGGAAGTGACTACGAAGTTCTGGATGGTTGTGGAGATCTTTTGGACACTGTGAAACTTACTTTGATTGAAGTTTGGTTTATGGAAGGATCTTACAAAGAAACAAAGCTGTTTGATGAAGTTGTTAAAATAATGAACGACCATGGATTAAGCTTGTATTGCCTAAAAAAGATCAAACTAAACAACAAAGACGATTCAATGAGATGGGGAGAAGCTTGTTTTTATAGGAAAAAAGACTTCCCAAAATTTAAGCCCGTTGTTTCAAAAAGAGTGAAAGAATGGCTTAAAGAAAAAGGGTTAAAAAAGTGGTAAAATAAAAACGCCCCTCTGGGGGCGTTTTTATTTTACTTTATTCGACACTATAAACATAAATCCATCGCCATCAGCGACGGCTTTTCCCAAGACAGTTTCTACAGATCTTAATTTTTTGGGAGGAACATCTAGAACTATTTTATAATCATATTGTTCCATTATTTTTCTTATTTCTCTATTCTTTTTGTCGCTGTCTGGACCTTGCCTTCCATGGGTTCCAATCATAAGATAATCAATGTTTCCATTTTTTAATGCCCTTTTTGCACCATGAAGAACATTGCACTCTTCTCCTTGAACATCCATGTGTATGAAATCTAAGCGAGGAAAATTATGAATTTCCATAAGTTGATCTATCGAATAAGCGTTTAACTTAACAGTCTTTTTATGTGAGCCTTTCTTAACTATAGATTGACCATATGAATCGGATGGAGCTTCAGACACTTGAAATTCACATTTTCCAGGCGATTTGGTTACTCCTCCATGAACACATATGCAATCTATTTTATGATAGTCTACATGTGTTTTTGTCCATTTGAAATGAGTTGGCTCGCCTTCTACGGCCAAACAACGACATTTTTTTGCTTTAGTTGGAACCAATTGGTGTTTGATTGCCCCCGCAGTTGACAAAACCCAATCCCCTCTCCCTGCGCCTAATTCGAACATAGATATTGATTCTGTTTTTATATTTGACATTATGCTCAAAAATGCATGTTTCTCTAGTTCTGATGCACGTATTATGTCATCCCCAAACTTTTGTTTAATTACTTTCCTGTCTTTCTTTACTTTTTTTTTCTTTCTGGATTCTGGGGAGGCTTTGCAAACGTTGAGCATACACATTCCGTGCCATCTTTTTGACCATTTATCAGAAAATATTTCGGAATCTGGGTAAAACAACTCTTGTAGATTGTATTTTTTAAGCATATTATTTCAACATTTTGTTTTTGACTATTTTCACTATGGCATTAACATCAACAATGGTGTCTGCTGATTGAAAATATGTTTTTAATTGTGCTGCTTTTTTCCAAGCATCTGTTTTTCTGATTGGAGAATTTGGTGGACATTGTTTTTTGTGAAGTATCTTTGGGTTCTTAAGAGGAGTAACAGAAGTATCAAATTTCGTTGGCCTGTTGGTTATTGACTTTTTGGGGTCTGGGTTTCTCCATTGCAAATAGTTTTGCCCTCTAGCACGTCCAACTTTTTTATATCTGCCATACGGCCATCCATATGGAAGCACCTCTAAAGTGGATGAATTGGTTGGCGTAAACAATGTGTTCATCAAGGCTGCACCATGATAGCCAATTAATGCGGAACAATCTTGCAACTCTTGTAGCTGTTGTTGGAATGACATTTTCCCAAATTCGACAGCGTAAACTTCTCGCCCCAGCGTCTTAAGCCCTTTAATCAATTCATCTTCATTTACAATTCTTCTTCTTGTGCTTCTTTTAAGGACAATAATTCTTTGTGGCTTTTTTCTTTTTATATCAAAGTGATTAAGCAAGTCATTTGAGAAGCCTCTGTAATGTCCTCCTCCCAAATTAACTGGGCCTTCTCCTTCGATGTATATTTTTCTGTAATCGTTTTTAATTTTAGGGTGAGCATCAACAAATTTGACCTTATTTTTGCACAAGAAATCCCATACGTCAGGCAAAATAAATTTACCGGAAGAATCGGAGTTTCTTTTCATGATCACTTGATAATCTTTGCCAACAAGATTTCTTTTTTTCATAGCCCCATAAAAAGGAATGCACATATCATCTAAAAAATGACCTATGTTGTGTGCGCCTGTATGTTCGTACCAATAAATTTTCATTTAGATGCCAAATATATCATTCGAGTATCGTGATGCCCTTCTCCAATTTGTTTTACGCTTTTACATTGTTCCGACAATATTCGTTCAAAATTGGATTTCGTATAATCTTTGTTAAGATTGTGCTTCTTTCTTTTCATTGATCTGTCATCTACATCAATCCATTCTATAATCAAATGTTTGTTGGTTCTGGACAGGATTTCTTTCACACATTCTTCTAATTTATTTTTAGAGTACAGATGGTGGAGTATAGACATAGCCATCAACACATCGACCTTTAACTCCTTGACATCTTTTGGATACTTGCCAACTATCAAATCAAAGTTTTCTATCTTTGATTTGTTAAGACATTTTTTCAATTCTTTTGCATAATCTTTGCTAGATTCAATGGCTACAGTTTTTGTGCATCCATTTTCCAAAGCCTTAAAATTAAAGAAACCAAAATTTGCTCCAATGTCTGCGAAAGATTTTCCTTTGACAAGTCCATCTTCAAAGTAAGATCCAAGAGTCTTCCACTTGCCAATGGTTCTGTGATTTGTGGGTTCGCACTTTTTAGTTTCTATGTTGTAATTGAAACCTTGATAGTTCGTATCATCTGATACAATCAAAGGATGATTGTAAGACATGTTTGATGTTGTAGGCATGTTATTTGTACTTGTATTTCTGGTCTTTCATTATTTCGTCAAAATACTTTTTGAATATTTTGAGTTGCCAATCTTTCCATTTCAGCCACAAAGCATCCTTGGAATTGTCCCTGCTATGATTGCCTTTGTTGTTGCTTTTGTACTTTTTTAATTTTTTTACCTTATTTATCACATCCTTGTTCCAATCCACTTGAGTAATGTGTTCAAGTGTGTTCTTGAAATATGGCTTATCTTTATATAGGGCGTCTGACAGATCCTCTAAGCGAATTAGCATGTTATTGTCCTGACGATCCAAGTATTGCTGATATAAATCTGCGAATCTTGCGCAATGACCCTCAAACCACTGTTTTTTGTTGTTGATGTCCAAATCCACATTCCAATGTCTTTTCATCCATTTCTTGGTATCTGTTCCCTTTTTTTCAAATTTGTTAGCAACAACCTTCATTGGATTCCTGAACATTTGCACCATCACAGCCTCCCTAACAATGCAGTATTCATGAATGTAAGGTCTAAAGCTCTTTACGAATCCAATTGTCTCCCAATTCCCACTTTTTTCTAAATCTTTAAATATCTCAAACTTCTTCTCTGCCATATTTAGTTTTTTATTTACGCCCCACTCTTTTCTGTCTTTCCATTCTTTGGAAAGAGGTTTTATGATTTGACGAATTGGTTCTTCCCATGCGCCAACTTTTGGATGAACATTGCATATAGACTCAAACCAACTTCCGCCCGAATTGCCCATATTCCACATTAGGAAAAGATTTGTGCCCGGAACGGAGCCGGTTTTATATGGCTTTTGTGGCTTAGGGTCTTTGCCATCAGATCTATACCATTCGGCAAGATCAAAATAACCTTTGGCGTCAGCGCGAGCAGCATTTATCATTCTTTCTCTGCCGATTAAATCTTTTCGTTCTTCCATTTAAAACTCTACTTCTATTTCAAAAATTTTGTTAGAAAGTACAACCAATTCCTTATCTTCAAATATGCTCTTATAGAATTCATCATCTTTCAAATTCGTCCACCTATTTTGCAAATCCATATCTTCGGCATATTTATCAAATTTGTCTTTGTCCCAAGTGCTTCCCCCGCCAATTTTAGAAACTCTATTTTTGGCAGTATCATTAAAGTGTAATCTCATTTTTTCACAAAATTTACGCCTGTAGGTGACGCTTCTTACCCATCTGTTAAAACACATAGGCCATTTATTTGGAATAGTTCTTGTGATATTCAAAAACTCTTTAGCATATACTTTGTATTCTTCAACATAATTAAAAATGCTTTCGTCTGGTCGCTCATTAAGACGATTCATTACCAAGCGACTTGCTATGGCATTATAAGCATCCCTCATGATTATTATGTTTTTCTCAGTTTTTACTTTCCCCAAATAAGATTTCAAGGAATCCTGGTCTGTTGGATGATATTTTCTCAAGTCTTTTAGTGACTGCAATTCATAGCTAAATATTACTGTCTTATTTATCTTTTCAACTCCTGACATATCAGCCAATGCTTCAAGATGTTCGACCTCTTTGTCAACCTCAACATGCCCATCAACGTGCTGAGAGCTTCGTGGAACTCTGTTGTTGAACAGAGTGACCATGCCGCCCTGGTCTGGGCACGGTTTCATCCAAGCGCATTCAGAAAGTCTTACTTCTGGGTCGTAAAATCTACTTGAAGAGTGAATGCCGTATTGTGATTCTCCATCATATTTCATTTCTTTATATTGATGCATCATCCAGAATATAATTGGATGATTGCCGCATCTGGGGAGTCCCATGCATCTAAATAATTTGTCTGTTTTTTCCAAATCTATTTTGTCCTAAAAGAGGTTTTATACTATACTATTAAAGTAGTATGTATGATATAATAGACGCTGTTTAGGAGATATGTATGAATATTTGCGTAGTTGGATTAGGAAGATTGGGTGGACCATTTGCCACATGTTGGGCAAAAAAAGGACATTCCGTTATTGGGGTAGATAAAAATGAAGAAATTTTAAATAACTTGAAAAATAGGGTTGCAACAGTGTCAGAAGCGGGCATGCAAGAAATCCTAGATGACCCTAATATAAAATTCGAGTTGTCGGACAATATCGCAGAAAGCGTTATGAGAAGCGATGTTACATTCGTTCTTGTGTCTACTCCAAGCACTGCAAGCGGAAGGTTTTCAGAGGCAAATGTAATCAATGTATGCAAAGAGGTTGGAAGAGGTCTTGAGGCTTCAGAAAACAGACCCATTGTAGTGGTTGCAAGTACCGTTTCTCCAAAAACGATTGATGAGATGATAATCCCAACATTGGAAGAATCTAGCGGACTTAAGTGCGTTGATGACTTTGGAGTGTGCCACATCCCTGAATGGGTTGCTTTGGGCGAATTAATTAATGGCTTTTTAAACCCAGATATTACATTGATTGGAGAAAGTGATGAGGAGTCTGGGAAAGTGATGGAAAGTCTGTACAAAGAATTCCTAGATAACGAACCTCCAATCATCCATACCAGCCTGCTCAATGCTGAAATTTCGAAAGTTGCTCTAAATGCTTATATTGCCACAAAAATTACATTTGCCAACACAATTGCTCAAATATGCGAACGATTGCCAGGGGCAGATGCAGATATTGTAACATCCACAATAGGTCTTGATAAAAGAATTGGGACTAAATTCTTCAAAGGAGCTACGGCGTATGGTGGACCATGCTTGAAGCCAGATGCGATAGTTCAAACCGAGTCTGGTCCTAAAAAAATAAGTTCTCTAGTTGAGGGAGAAAAAGTTTTTTCTCATGATGGAAAATTACACAAAATTACAGAAGTTATGTCAAGGCGGTATGATGGGGAGATAATAGAAATTACGCCTGCGGGCTTTTCAAAATCTCCAATTATTGCAACTCCAGAACACCCTGTATGGGTGTCAAAAAAAATAACTGGCGATAATAGAATCTACAGAACTATATCTGCTTCTGGGAAAACTCGACTGGCTGAGCGTAAGGGAATTGGAAAAGAAGAATTTTTACCAATATCTGAAATTTCTATGGGGGATATGGTATTAATTCCAAAAATTAAAATAGAAGAAAAAATCCCTTCGGAAATACTGCTTAACACACATCATTTATCGCCAGTTAAAGAAAAAACAAAAATATCCCCAGATTTAATGAGAATTTTTGGACTTTATTTAGCAGAAGGTAGCACATGGAAGAAAGAAATAAAATTTTCTTTTCATGTTAATGAAATAAGTTATTTTGAAGATGTAAAAAATGTTATTTATGAAAATTTTGGAGTTAAAACAAAAATAAAAAACATTGTAGGAAAAGGAATGCACACAAGAACAACATGCTCTCCTTTGGCTTCATTCTTAAGAAACACATTCGGAAAAAGCTCCCATACCAAAAAAGTACCCGAAGAGTGGCTTTATTTACCTGAGGAACATCTTATTGAATTGCTAAAAGGTCTTTGGTTTGGCGATGGAAGTGACTCTGGTAATGCGTACACTTTTGGAACAACATCATTTAATCTATTCAATTTTGTAAAAATGGCTTTTTTAAGATTGGGAATTGCTTTTAGAACAAAAATATACCCCCCCAGAACAGATAAAAACAACGTAAAACACAGAAAAGCATATCATATATTGGTAAGCAATGAGCCATATGTTTCTATGCTGAATGAAATGTTTGAAGGAAATATGAAAGTCGAAACCAAAGGAAGTGGAAAAAAAACAATTTGGTTCGAAAAAGAAAACATGATGTGTCCAGTAAAAAAAATAGAAAAAAAGAATTACACTGGTTTGGTATACAATTTAGAGGTGGAAGATTCTCATTCTTACATGCTGGAAAGCTCTGTTGTCCATAATTGTTTTCCCAGAGACATAAAAGCTATGAAAGCACTCTTGAACGATGTTGATGAACCAACGTTTTTGCCTATGGCTGTGCATGAAATGAACAAAATAAGAACCCAAGCTTTGGCGAAATTGATTAAACGTCAAACAAAAGGAAAAACGGCTGGTATTTTAGGACTGACATTTAAGCCTAACACTGCTGTCGTGGAAGAGTCGCCTTCTATTTGGCTTATAAATGAACTAAAAGATCGTTGTCAAATGATGTGCGCATACGATCCAGAAGGTGAAACAAATTTAGTAATTCAACCCAAGAATATAATAGACTTCTTGGCCCAGTGTGACACAATAGTAATAATGACACCTTGGGATGAATTTAAAAAAATCGACCCTCAATTATTTGCCAACAAAAAGGTAATAGATTGCTGGAGGATTCTTGACCCTGATTCGCTGCCCGAAAGCACTACATATATACCTTTAGGAAAACACTCAGGGGCGTAATGCTAACTATATATTCAACCCCCAAAGCTTGGGATGGAGAAATGAAGACAATTCAGAGAAATGCAGTTCTAAATTGGAAGCATTTGGGGTGCAAAGTAGTTCTGTTGGCAGATGATGATGGGACAAAAGAAGCGGCTGAAAAATATGGCGTAGGACACATACCAAACATCGCACGAAGCAGTCATGGCACTCCATTAGTCAGTTCCATCTTTGAAGCCATCCACAAGGACGCTGAGACGGATTTGGTTGCTTATGTGAATTGTGACATCATATTATTTACGCCCTTCAAAAAGGCTGCTCTAGCATGTTCTAAGGTAAATGAAAGATTTTTGATGGTTGGACGTAGATGGAACATAGAACTTAACGAAGAAGTAAATTATAACGACCCAAACTGGGAGAAGAACATACGACGAAAGATGGGCAAAGCTGAGGGGATGAGATCTAGAGATTATTTTGTCTTTACTAAAGACATGTTTAAGAATGTGCCAGATTTTGCTCTTGGTCGCGGGGAATGGGATAGCTGGCTGGCTGGGGAGGTTCTAAAAAATAACGAGCCTATGTTAGACGCAAGCAATATTGTCCGTTGTGCTCACCAAAATCATGATTTTGGACATCTTAAAAAGCATGGCATAAAAATAAAACGTGGAAATTGGAAAAGAAAAGGCATAGAAAACGAAAACAATCTTAAATTAGTGCCTATGGGACATCCATCACATCCCAAACTAGCAAATTCTCTGACTCCAACTCATGGACTTCGTTTACAAAATGACAAAATATTAGTCACAAAATACAAATAAAACTAGTAAAAACTAGCATAAATACTCACAAACAACCTTTAGGAGCATTTTATGAAAAAGGCAGTAATTTTAGGCGGCACAGGCTTCATCGGCAGGCACTTATGCAAAAGATTAAAAGATGAAGGATTTTGGGTAAGGTCTGTTGACATTAATCCTCCAGAATACATGGAAGAATTTGATGAATTCGTTCAAGCTGATTTGAGATTTTCAAAAAACTGCTATGATGCAATGTTAAAAGACAACGAACCAGTCGATCATGTGTATTGCTTGTGCGCCACGATGGGCGGAATGGCATTTATTAGCGGAAATTATGATGGAGAGATAACATACGACAATGCTTTGCTTAATTTAAACGTTGCGGAAGCTGCTAGGCGTGCTGGTGTAGGCAAAATGTTCTATAGCTCTAGCGCTTGTTGCTATGCAGAAACAAATCAATTAGATCCAAACAATCCTAACTGTGCAGAAGATTCTGTTTATGATGGACTTCCAGACAGTTGTTATGGCGTCGAAAAACTGTTCAGTGAATTTATGTACAAGTCTTACAACAAACAATATGGATTACAGGTTTACATTGGTCGCTTTCATAACATTTATGGAACTCATACAAAATTTGATCCCCTCAGAAGCAAATTCCCACACAGCATTTGCCAAAAAATAGCAACGACTCCAGACGGAGGAGAAATTGAAGTTTGGGGAAAAGGAGATCAAACTCGTTCTTTTTTATATGTTGATGAATGCTTAGATGGAATCAGAAGACTTGTTGAATCAGACGTTGTTGCTACGCCTTTGAATATTGGAAGCGATGAAATGATTTCAATCAATGATATGACAAAAATGGTTATTGATATTTCTGGTAAAAAACTAACAATTAAAAATGTGGATGGTCCAGAAGGCGTGCGAGGAAGAAATAGTGACAATAATTTAATCAAAGAAAAACTAGGATGGGCTCCTGACTTCTCATTAAAGAAAGGCATGGAAATTCTTTACAATTGGACAAACAAAGAAGCAAATGGCAATAATTTATAAAGTCACAAATAAAATAGACAATAAAAGCTAGTGGACCTGGAATTAGGTTCTGCATAAATGGAAAACAAAAAACTTCTTGTGAATATTTATGGAGAAAATCTAATCTTTCATAGGTGCTTTGCGTAATATAAAATTGCTTCCGTTGCGCACGACCTCATGCGTCGTGCGTAACCGTCCGTTACATGGGTGGTTTTTCCCTATAAGAGATTTGTTTGTTTTGAATTCTGGTCCTTTTGCTCCCCAAGACCCTCTTTTTATTTTTTTGCCATTTGGTATATGATCAAAATTATGATTTTGATGTATGCAAGTAATTACATTTGACAGGTCAATTACGGGAATTTTTTGAAGCAACGCCTCTCCAACCAACCAACTATCCCATCGTCCTCTTCCTATTGCAAAACTTGGAACTTTCTTAAAGGTGTTTTTTGGAAATATAAAATAGTCTCTACTTCGTTTGCTTTGAATTTTCCCATTATTGATTCTTTTTAGCCACCCAGGTTTAAAATTCAATTCTCTTTTAACTTCAACATTCATGCGACGACCAACTGCTAAGAACTTTGGAAATTTTTTATGACAAACATCTGATATTCCTTTTATGTTTCCACTCAATATTATGTCTGCATTCGTATAAAGAATCACCTCATCTCCGTGCTTATTCATTGTGCTCATCATTGAATCAAATAACGGGGTTCCTATTTCGTTTGACTTAATTTTAGGAAAATGTTTTACTTTGAATTTTTCGGAGGCTTCTTTTGTACCTTTGTCGTTTCCCATTAATCCAATTTCACAATCCAACTCCTTCCAACTTCGTATTGCGTTTTTTTGAATTAGGTCAATCTCTCCACTCCATGGTTTTGGAATTGAAAATATACTTACACTGCTCATAGTTCTGTAGTTCCTTTCCACTCTCTTATTGTCTTTGGTGCTTTCTTAATATCAAAAGGATGTATTTTAGATGAACGGTTTTTACCGCCAATATGAATTGTTATTTTGCCATCTTCCATTTTTCTAATTCGTCTTTTAGTTCTCATTGCATTAAGGTGATACATTTGGCAAATATCTCTGTCTAATTTAAAAGCGCCCCAGTTTTTTGTTGGATGCTTTTTTTGTTTTGGGCTAAGAACAAACTGATGACTGCGATCTGAAGGAGGGCATTTAGCGCCTGGAAACCATCTGTACAATCTTGGCTTGCTATCTTTCAATAAGAGTTGATGTTCAAAATCTTGATACAAATCTACTGTACACATCACATATCTGTCCCACTCTGGCTTTTTGCTTAAGAACCTTGCCAACTTAACCAAATCCTTTTCGTGGTAAACTTCATCGGCGTCTACGCATAAAATCCATTGACAATCACGGCTAACCTTTTTCAAGGCATGATTGTTTTTGTATGCTCTATTTCTTAGATTGTCCGTATAACAATGAACTACTTTTTTAGAATTAACCTCTGAAACAATCTCTTTTACAGATGGGGAGTCGTGAAAAGGTCCATATCCCTTCCCTGGCTGGGCACCAGTTCCTTTTGGCACTGGACCTATGTGCGGACCATCTGCGATGAGAACTCTTGAGACATAAGGGCATTCTGTCAATTGGGGAAGACTTAACTGCAACACCTTTCCTGGCTTATTGGCACATATCAACGCATTAATCATGATTTTATTTAGTAAATTTAATATACATAAAGCATGGAATTAGAATTTAAAAAGTGGATAAATGAAGCACTTTATAGCAAAGACCTAAGCAATCTAGAGGGAGATCCATACATTGATTCCAAATGGAGTGATGTCAAAGGTCCAAATGGTCAATTGTTGCAATTGAAACTTACCTATAGATGGAAAGGATATAAAGTCTTGCCTCACCAACAATCATATTCAAAGCCAGATGAATTTGGCAGTCTAGAACTACTACAAGACGATGACCGCCCTGGATACTTCTTTGTTGTCGGAGTGACCGTTGAAGAACCATTTCAGCGAGAGGGGTATGCAACAAAATTATACAAAAAAGCTCTTGAGCTAATTAGAGCAAAAGGATTTAAGGGAATCACTTCTGAAAGAACAGGACGGTATCCTTCCGCTGACAAATTGTGGTCTTCTTTCAAAGACAAAGAATCTAAAGGTCAATACGACTTTCTTTCTGATTTATAATCGCGCATAAAAAAACTCGCCCTTAATTGCACGTCATTGCAGAAACAAAGGTTTGACTACAAGAGTGGTGCGACGAGTGTGTTAAACTTATCTAGTCATGAAGACGATTATCTTCATCATAATAAGGATACATACAGTATCAAAGGAGAACTATTATGAAATTTAACATGAACACAAATCCAGTTGGCGTAGAACACAATGTGCTTGATGCAATGGCACATGAAGCAATCGCTGAGTGGGATGCTCAAAACAGCATTGAAAACAGAACTTGGTGGCAATGGCTAAGAAGTAGCAGAGTTGGGTACGTAAAAGTTACGGCATTCATCCTCAATGTTCTTGATTCGTTCATTCAAAAAGTGGATGAATTTTCTCACCTAAATGGTGAAGACAAGAAGGCTACCGTAATGCGTGCAATAAATCAAATCTACACACACATTATAAAAGAAGCTATGCCAATGTGGTTGAAGCCATGGTCCCCAGCAATTAAGGCTCTTATTATCGACAAAATAATTTCATACGCAATTGACTGGATCGTTGAAAAATATAATGAAGGAATGTGGAAGACAGAAGAAGTATAAACAATTTCCAAGGAGGGGGAATATGAATAAAGATAAGTGTAGCCTTTTGCCATTTGAGGCAAAAGAATATATGGGAATACAGGCGGCTGGTGATCGTCCAGGGTGGAATATTACATCCTTTGATTTACCAAAAGCTTGGAAAACCACCAAAGGTGAAGGCGTTAAGATTTATGTTTTGGATACGGGTGCGGATTTAGATCACCCAGATCTAAAAGAAAATCTAATCAAGGGTCGTAATTTTATAAATAGTAGAAAAGACCCTTGGGATGATAACATGCACGGAACTCACTGTGCAGGAACAATTGTTGCTCCAAAAAATGGAGTTGGAATAATTGGCGTTGCTCCAAAGGCTAAAGTAGCTCCTATCAAAGTGCTAGGAGGAAATGGCAATGGGAGCATGGTAGATGTTGCCAAGGCAATAAGATGGGCTGTAGATGATGGAGCAGACATAATCTCTATGTCTTTAGGGTGTCCGTCTAAAGTTCAACAGGTAAGGAAAGCTGTGCAGTATGCTACTAAAAAGCATGTGCCAATTTTCTGTGCTGCGGGCAATGCTGGTCTAACGAAGAACGTTATGTATCCAGCACGTTATCCTGAAACAATTGCAATTGGATCTGTTGATAAAAACTTTGACAGGTCAAATTTCAGCAACACTGGGGACAATTTAGATTTTATGGCTCCTGGTGGGGATATATTAAGTTGCGTACCTGATGATAGGTACTCAATTTTATCAGGAACTTCTATGGCATGTCCGTTTGCAGTAGGAGTTGCAGCTTTGTTACTTTCGTTCTCAAAGCATTATGACAACAAATTAACTTTGAAAACAGTGGAAGACTATCGCGTAAACCTAAGGCGTCACACAACGCCTATAAGCAACAAGGAATACGGAGGAAAAAAGTTCTTTCAAGGCTTCGGTTTGATTGACCCTAATAAACTAGGAGAATGGTTAGAAAAGTCAAGGAAGTGATTGTAATGGAATGGTAGGGAAACCCTTAGTCCCCGTCGATTCGTTCGACGGGGACTATTTTTTTAATTTCATCTCTCAACTTAGCAGCATCTTCATATTTCTCTTCATCAATAGCTTGCTGCATCAATGCTTCTAAAGCTTTTTTAGATTTAACACTTTTTTCTTTTTGTCTCTTTTCCCAGTTTTTAGGGACTTTTCCTACATGCTGTATTTCATCAACCTTTTGAATGTTAGCTAATAAAGGATCAAGCAAAGTTCCAAAATGGTTATAACAAGACGGACACCCCAATCTTTGCGTCTCTGCAATATCTTCTAACGTTGATTTGCAGGATGGGCAAGCATTGTGTTTTGGGTGCTTGTTGGGGATGTCCATAATATCATCTAAGAAATTAACAAGATGCACAACACTCTTAAAAGCTTTTTTTGGATCGTCTAACTTTTCTGGGGCTGCCTGAGATTGGGTTACAATTGGCGATATAATAACGTCATCTTCATCTTTGGCTTTCAAATGATCTTGTGCGCAAAGATTGCAAAGGCTTATCGACTTTACTTTTCCATCTTTATCAACATCTGTAACGGAATAACTGCGTGGCATAGTACAAGGCTTGCCCGTGACTGGGCAAATAGGGAGATCGTCCATTTTATTACCTATCAATTAATTTTTGTTCATCATGGTATTTTTTCAATAGTTCCATTTGCTTTTCAGCCTGCTCAACAGGGATTGTATCCTTGTGCTTTTCCAATTTCTCCTTAGAAACCTTTTCTACTTTGACAGCCATCTTCCTTCGTATTTCACGAATTTTTTTAATGTATTCCTTAACCTGTTCTTGGGTGGCTAACTTATCTCCATCAGACTCAACATCGCCTTGCTCTGGATACCCTGCAACTTTTTCCAACTCCTCCTTAAAAGCCGACTCCAAGTTTCCCATAGACATGGTTAAATTCAAGGCTTGAGTTATCATAAAAATGTCTTTGTCGATTGTTGGTGCATCCTTAAAAGGTATGACTTTAATCGTTTCTGCATCTACCGTTCTTTTTATAGTCGTCCCTTCATAGAACTCTTCTTTATCCCACTTTTCGGCAAAATCAGAAGATGCTTTGATTGCCATATCAAAATCTTTTATGGTTGGTGGCCCCACTGGAGTTGAGGCAGGGGCAAAAAATAACGCCCCTAACAGAAATGCAAACTTCATATATAAACTCCTAATTTTGTTATCTTCTTTAATTTAGTGAATTAAAAGAAAAATATCAAGAGCATATATCAAATGATGCACTAAACGAGTTGTCAAATGCCGCTTCACAACATATACAGTTCCATAATCCAGAAAACCCAATTGAAACACCGTCATTTTCTACCGCAATTGATGTATTTAAAACGGTTCTTTTGAACCACAAAGATATAAAATCGCTTTCTACAAAGTCAGATATTGTCAATGGAGAATCTGATGTTGGCTGACTAAAAACAACGCCTGGGGGGATTGATGATGGATTGAAAATTTCAAATGCAGTCTCGTTTTTGCTTCCTCCAAATCCAATTTCAATCACTGCGCCATTCGAAACCTGAGAGTCTATAAAGACATTAAATAATGTCAAATCTCTTTCGCTATCATTGCGAATGTAAACACAACTGAAATCTGTGTCTGATGTTCCTAACGGAGTTTCTACATCACTAAAAAAAGATGAGTCAACTTCTTTGAAGGAAATTGTTCCTCCAAGAGATTGGGAAGAATCTATATTGCTGGCTCCACCAGAAAGAAGCATAGAAACATTGCTTGGATCAAAGGTGCAAGTTGCCATTGACTCAAAAACTGGAGCCATTGCAGAAGCAATTGGCGAAATCGCTCTCTTTGATTTAGGAATTGGAGTGCGTTTTACAGTTGGTTTTGGCGTTTTCTGTTTTACTAAAATATAGTTATTGGAATAGGACATCATTGACACCTCTTCGCAATCTACGCAGTCTCGCAATCCAGAAATGCCAATTGAAACACCGTCATCTATTTCAACAAATGCATTAAGAGTCGTTCTTTTGAACCATAAAGATATAAAATCTCCGATCAATAAGTCAGATATTGTCAGTGGAGAATCTGATGTTGGCTGACTAAAAACAACGCCAGAAGGAACTGAAGATGGATTAAAAATCTCAAATGCAGTCTCGTTTTTGCTTCCTCCAAATCCAATTTCAATATCTGATCCATCAGAAGTCTGAGAGTCTATGAAAACATTAAATAATGGTAAATCATTTTCGCTATCATTACGAATGTAGATGCAACTAAAATCAGTGACAGATGTTCCCAACGGAGTTTCTACATCACTAAAAAAAGATGAGTCAACTTCTTTGAAGGAGATTGTTCCTCCAAGAGAAGCTTCTGGGTCAGAATTACTAGACCCTCCAGATAAAATCATAGAGATGTCGTTTGGATCGAAAGTGCAAGCCATTAATTGCCCTCATTGATCTGCCCTGACAAGATATATCGAACATTTCTCTTGGAGTAACCAGTTAATTTGGCTATTTCACCAATATTAAACCCGCCTTGAGAAAACCCTAACACTTGTCCGTGCTTGGTTTTAAGGCGATTTGGACTAATATCATATTTCTTTAAAACTCTATAGATTTCACCTATAGACCTTCCAGTGTTACATGAAATTTCAGAAACCTTTGACCTATTCAAATATAAATTTAAAACATCAAAATCTGATGGTGTATCTTTTTCTATAAATTCTCTAAATTCCATAATGGTATTTAGCGAATTTAACTGTCAAAATCTAAAGCTTCTTCATTTTTAAATATTTCATCAAAATCAGCTTGGGTCAAACTTTGCACTTTCTTGTTGTTTCTCTGCGACCACTCTATCGCAGTTACCAAACGAGCTTCCATTGTTTTGCGAATCCAGACACTTGTAAGAAACATAGGTTAATCCTGTGGTTTGAGAAGTTTAATTTCAAATAACTATAGTAAAATAAAGATAATGAGTCAAGTGAGGTTCTTAAAATGAAAAGAATATTGGTTACAGGAGGTTCTGGATTTATAGGTGGTGCAATTGCAAGAAAATTAATATCACAAGGGCATGAAGTAATTGTGACAGGAACACAATCAGAAAGAGTTCCTGATGGATCAACCTTGTTGCCATTACACTTAAGTGGACTAGATTGGCAAAGCATAAAAGACATTGATGTATGCTTTCATCAAGCAGCAATTAATGATACAACTTTCCAAGACAGGCGGCAAATGATGATGGCGAATTGCAGTGCCAGCAAAAAACTGTTCAAAAAGCTATTGAAAACCGGGTGTAAACAATTTGTTTACGCTTCTTCTACAGCAGTTTATGGCAATTCTGCCGCACCCTACAAAGAAGAGAAAACAGACGCAAAACCGCTTAACATATACGCAGAGTCGAAATTAAAATTAGAAGCATTTGCTCATAAATTTGGAGTAGACAACAACGTAAATGTTGTCGGACTTAGATATTGCAATGTATATGGACCTGGGGAAGATCACAAAGGAAAAAGAATGTCTATGATTGGACAAATAGGACGAACTTTGTCTAAAGGCAAAGCTCCCAGTCTATTTTATCCAGGCACGCACAAAAGAGATTGGATATACATTGATGATGTCGTTGACGCCAATATAGCAGCTAGCGAATTAAATGCCGTAGATGAATTTAATTGTGGGTCAGGAAATGCAACTTCTTTTAATGACATTGTTAAAATTATTTCAGATGAATTGAAATTGAAAATCACGCCTAACTATATTGAGAACCCATACAAAAACGCTTATCAGAGCTACACTGAGTGTGATATGACAAAAGCAAAAAATGTGTTGGGATTTGAGCCATCATTCGATATAATTAAAGGGATTAACAAATATATTGAGCATGGATTTAAATAATGACATTGATAAAGCCAAAATTTACCGTACAAGAACTAGAAGAAATAGATAAAGATGCTTATATGGTGGTAAATCAAATGATATTTGATGTTGCAGTTAAACTCTATAAAAAGATTCCTCATGAATCTACCAAAATGGGATTGGAAAAATTTATGGAAATCATAACAAATATGTTGAATGAGGGAACAGTTCGTTTGATTATGTCAGAGGATGGATTTGATATGGCTGTATTTGATGAAACCATTGGGCAATATCAAATAAGAAGATTTTAAAATAAAAAACGCCCCTTCTGGGGCGTTTTAATTTAATTTTGATTTAAGATTTTATTTATCGAAGTTTTCTTCTAGCCACTGATCGTAATTTGGAAAGCCTTTGCCAAATCTTGATTGAGGTGCAAATCCAACATCTCCTGGTGCAGGAGCTTTGGTTTCTTCCGCCTCTGCTTCAGTGTTGTCTCCGTCAACAACTACGTCTTCTTCTTGAATCTCTTCTTCTTCACTATCATTCAAAAGCTTTTTGATTGATTCATCAAGTCCATCATCATACTTGATGTCAAGAGGAGTATAGCTAAGCTGTCTCTGTAGGCTTTGAATGAATGCGTCTTCTTCGGAAAGTTCAGTTGACTCTTTCTTCATTTGTTTCTTGGCATTCTTCTTGGCATTCTTCTTGGCATTCTTTTTGGCGTTTTTCTTTTGCATCATTGGTGTCATTTCACCACTGTCATCATCGCCATCACTGTCATCCATGTCTGAATCATCGCCATCATCGCCATCGTCGTCGCCCATATCATCGTCGGCATCATCGTCGGCATCATCGTCGGCATCAACGTCAACCTCGGCATCATCGCCATCCATGTCTACGTCTGCATCTTTAGGAGCCTTAGCGTCTACTAATTCGCCATCATCTCCTTCATCTCCATCCATTTTCTTCTTGGACTTGGAACACTTCTTTTTAGATTTCTTAGCCTCTTCCAAGGCTTCTTCTGCTGCGACAGCATCATGGTCAACACCAGTTGCGCCCATTACGCCACCTAAATTCTGTGGTTGAACTAGTCCCAGAGTATGGGCACCTAAGCTCTCATTTAATTTTTGATAGTCTTTGAACGACAACATTGCGTTTTCTCCTATTTTACTCATATTTTTATAACATATGGTTAACATATATAGACTGGAAAGGTGTAAATTATGAAAGCCAAACATTTAGTAATTTTATTTTTTATTATGACAGCACTTGTTACAACAAAGTGTTTGATGACATTTGTGTATGTATCAGAAGAAAATAAATATGTGAAAAACCCTCATGAATTGATTGAAGAACCGAATAACATAGATCCAAATCTTCTTGAAATCATTAATGGCATTAAAGCCATCAATGAAAAAAACGCTAAGATAAACAGCGTTTTCAGCCAAAATCTGGAGATTGTTGCCCAACAGAAAGTCGGTGTAAGGCTAAACGGCGAATTCTCATACGAGAAAGACAAAAACTTTAGATTTAAAATGAGAAGAGGTATTTTCAATGCTTTGGAATTAGACTTGGGATCAAACAGTGAAATATTTTGGTTTTGGTCAAAAAGAATGAAGAATCCTGGTCTTTACTGGTCAAAGCATGAAGATACTCATAAGACTCGTTTGAAAACTCCGTTTCACCCTTTGTGGATAATGGAGTCAATGGGAGTGAATCACATAGTCACAGATGGTGCTGAAATATCTAAATTCAATAATTTATGGAAAGTCACAAGAAAAAGACGTAGCACGTTGGGTCACAACGTAATGCACACTACACTTATCGACCCTGAGAAAATGACTGTTGTTGGAAACTATGTGTCATCGCTGGGAGGGGATTTAATATCAAGTTCCGAAATAAAAGAATGGAATAAAGGAGTCCCGTCTTTGATTGTAATGCGTTGGAACGAAGAAAATGCCATGATTAGACTTAGATTCATAGATATAAAAATAAATCATTCAATTCCAGACCATCATTGGGAAAAACCAAATCGCAGTCCAGAAATCAACATGGCAAAATGACTACAAGTGTCCAAGCGCTTTAAGAATAGCCTGCTTTCTTAAAGCCTGAACCCTCTTCCTGTCTTTGTCTTTGGCGCTAGTGACAGAAGATGTTCTGGCGGTGTTTGTTGTATTGGCTACATTGCTGCTGTTTTTATTTCTTGACAAACGACTTAGACCGCTTGCCTTAGCGCCTCTTGAAATATTGTTCTTTTTTCCACCTTTGCATCCACATCCCATGTCTTTTCTCCTATAGCATTTTTATCATTTTATTAGCTTCAGTGATTGCTTTAGCCTTTCTTGCTTCGGTAACTATTGCGGCACGAAATGCCATAGCTTTAGCTTTTTTCGCTTTAGATGCCATAGTTTTTGGACTTCTTGCCTTAGCAGTTCTTGCTGCACGCCTTACAGTAGTTTTCGCCTTTTTTTTGCATCCACACATATTATTATTTATTCTTCTTAACTAAAAAAAAAGCCCAGCGATGCTGGGCTTTTTTAATCACAAACTATTTATCACGCATTATCTGCGGGACTTCTTAGCTGTCTTCTTCTTTCCTGCTGTACACTTTGTGCTTTTCTTGGCTGGCTTTCTGGAAGACGATTGAGCCTTTCCTTTAGCTGCCTTTCGCACAGCCGCCTTCTTAGCAGGTGCGATTACCTCAACTCCATCAAAACCCAACGACTTAGCAACACTGCGTGCTGTTGTTGTTAGGGCTGAACGAGTAGCAAATCTAGTTTGTCCATCGCTCTTACGAGCAATCTTTGTTGCCTTCAATCCAGAGATGACAACAGTTCCGGTGAACTGCTGTTTTCCACTCTCTATTTTTTGCGACACTTTCATTTTCAACAACGACATTTTCAAATCTCCAAAACAATAAAACAAAAAACTTAACAAGTGACCAATCATAGCTTTTCAAGTATCTGTTGTCAACACAAATTCCACATAATTTTACTAGATACGGCATGTATTTGTCCAAAAAACACGGCTTTATATACCTTCCTACCAGCAAGTCGGGCAGTCATAGCATTACTAAGGTGTGCATTGATGTTTTTGGGGCAGAGCCAATGACTCCTCGCGATTTAGGAGAAAATAATTACACTGGTTTCTGCGGGGCAGAGCATAGCGTATTTATCCCGTTAGAATACAAGGACTTTTATACGTTTTCATCGGTTAGAAATCCCTATACTAGAGAAATTTCCAAGTATAACTGGATGAGGAGAAAGCCAAATCCAATAACCAGGAATGTTATATTGGAAAAAAAAGGAAGTCTAGATTTCACATCATACATAAGTTGGATTTGCGACAATGAAATAACTCGCTGCTGGGATAACAACGTGTGGAAAGAATCTCAGGTAGATACCTTGTATAGACAGCCTGTTCCCCGCAAATGCAAAAAGGTTGATCAAATCAATAAAACACTAAAGTGTGAGGCTTTAGCCTTAGATTTTAAAAGTTTGCCCTTTGTCAAGAAAGGGCATCAGTCTTACATTGACGCCATATTCAACAAAAGATTGAATTCATGCAGATCTCAGACTGATGCCATTTTTCATTTTGAGAAGAGAGCCAAAGATATGTTCTGCAATCGTTTCATGGAAGATTTTATTACATTCAAATACGACATTGAGGACTGTCCATCCGTACCTAAATCAATCAAACACATGTAAGGTGATAACATGCTAATAATATCAAATAACATCAGAAAATTTATGGAAATCCCTGTCGATGCAATCGTAAGAGTAAATCTTGCGTGGTATTCTTGGGAAGAATTGAAATCAAATGTAAAATCTATTAAAAATGAAATTTTTCTTGACTGGCCATCTGGCAGAACAAAACCTCCAACCAACGTACACAATATTAGTGACATAGAAAATCTAACGTTGGAAAATAAAAACATCAAATACTTAGGAATTTCTAATGCAAATCACCCAAATGATGTCAGTCCTTTTTTAGGACTTCCATTGCAGATAGTGCCAAAAATAGAGTCCATACGCAGCATAGAAAATGTTGAAGATATATTTAACATTCTTCCGTATGCAAACAAATTGATAATGCTGGATCACGAAGACCTTTACAATGATTTGTTAAACAACAATGTCTCTCCCGATAAACTATATGATGTTTATGTCGATATGCTCAAAAAGGCATGTGAGGTTGGATCTGTAAAAATGCTTAGGACAACTGGAATTATATTCAATGACTGATTTTTTTTATAGAAAAGATTTGTGTTTGAATGAGTAGCCAAATTTTTCTATATCTGCCTGATGTTTGTGTGCTACAATTTCTACAGATTCTCTATCGTAGTATTCGTAATAAGGACGATGACTAGTCTTCATGTTGTTTGGAAGCCTCTTTTTCTCTACCCCTATTTGACCGCAAACATAATCGAAATCATTTTGAATTCGCTCGTAACGACCAACAAAATTAATGTCATCGGGAATCCAATTCAACTGACAATTAGCTTGGCTAAGACCTTTTACGTTATAAGGTCCGACAGGAGGCAAGTCTTGATTTACATGCTTTCTTATCCATGTGTTAAAATCCGGCAAGATTTCATGAATAATTTCAATACGGTGCCTATAGAGAGACACCATTCTGTCCCAAGGGTTTCTGACAAATGCGAACTTAAAACAAGATTCGTAGTACGGACGGGGGATCAAACCTAATTCATTGATCCAATTGATGTCAACATGTCCAAAAGAAACGCTTTTATGTGGTGAAAAATTTTGTGATATTGTCTTTTCCAATATCGTCGGGTCTTCATCGTAAAGTGGCGTACTGCTGCCTTTGATGTGATCGTACCCAGAACAATTTTTCTGGAAAACGGCGTTCATGGATGACGAGCCAGTTTTTGGTACTCTTATGAAGATAAACATGGAACACATAGATAGGATCTCAAGTGTCTGTTGTCAACACAAATTCCACATAATTTTACTAGATAAACGCTATATACATCTGTAGGGAGCCATGTAAAGTTGGCGTACACAAACTAATAAGAGGATGATTGATATGAAAACATTCGTTCAATGGGCGGAAGAATCTGCTCTAGATCTACCAGTTTTGGTTGACGAAAAGGGTGAAGATACTACTGACGAGAACACAAAACGTACTGGATATAGTCACAACTACCCAGATGCTTATGTTCGCTCACAGTATCCAAACAAATACTTCAACCCAAGATTGGCTACGGCTGACTTGGATGCAGAAGCAAAGCCAAGAAAAGTAAAAAACACTGCCGCTAACTAACGCACGAGGGTAAGAGGGATAGCTCTAACCTCCGCCGTAAAAAGCCCGGCCACAGGGACGGGCTTTTTGCATGCGCTAATTTAATCTATGCTATTTCAAAAAGTTCTGGATGAGCACGTTGCAATGCCGCTTCAGTTAATGTAACGACTTTGCCATCACATCGCTTATACGAAGTTGTATCATCGGCTGGGTCTACTCCAACATACCAAGAAAATGTAGTTTGACCACCCATGGCGTCATCTACTCTTTTCCTTTGATCGTCCCTAGACAAACTGCTCTTTTTTTCGATCAATTCTGGGCATCGCTCCCAGTATCCCCACTGTTCATGGTTGTCTGGATTTTGGAAAACCATGTTTCTGGGCAGGTACTTGTTGAGTATTTGCTCAACACGCTCAGGGGAAAGCTTTGATTCCCTGGCTATTCCTTCTGTACTCTGAAAAACATAGTTTGGGTGACGTTCCAGAACTTTAAAAAATCTACATTCTTCGTCTCCCTCCTCTGTTCCTCTGGGGTAAATGGATGTCCATTTTGGTGGCAGTTTTTTCATATCAGTCCTTTTTTTAATAAGTTACTACTATATATTAGCCAGAAAGGTCATGAACTACAAGGGTAAACCCATAGGATTAATTATGAGACTAAACAAACACGAAGCAAGAGCATATCGAGCCCAAAAAATGGAAAAAGCATTAAAAGGCTCAGGGACTTATGTTTTTGAAAATATCACAAAAGGCGACTTGATGCTTCCGAAAGCTACAGCCAGCGGTCAAACAAAGGTTGCGGTAGGTCAAAGCTTTCAAGGTGACGACTACTTTATGCAATTGGTAAAGGATCATCAGTGCAGGTTGGTTAAAACTTTGATCTCCCCAGAGCAAGCAAAACAAAATGCACTGAAATTGGAGCAATCGCAACAAAACCAAAAGCTTATCCTAGATCAGCCAAATATGGTAACTGAGTCTGGACAAGTTGAATTGGTGGCTGACGATCAACAGCTAAATGAATCTCCCGTAGAAACAGAGCAAGTTGACAAATTGATCAACGAATCTCCTATCGACGGAATTGACATTGTTTTAGAATAATCACTCATGTTTCCTTTTTATTAGGGTAAAAAGAAGTATGATTAAAGCGTCCCTCGACGGAGGGGCGTTTTTTTTTGGATTTTTCACCATTTTTACCCCCCTATTGGCAAAAGCTGTTTACAAATTGGCGATTCTGGAGTAAGATACAGCAACATGTGAGCGATTTATGTTCATGAATTGAGTAAAAGGAAGTAAAATGATAGAATTGACGCAATACCAACGTCAGTGGGTTGAGGAAAACAAATCGCCTAAAAGAAGCGATCTTAGAACCGCATTGTTGATTGTGGCTTTATTTGTAGTTACAACCGTCTTTGTCAACAATCAACATGAGTCTGTCGCAGGATTGGCTAACAATATAGCAACTCTTTTGATTTACCTATATGTAGCCTTTGAATGCATTGCATTGATTGGACTTGTGATTATGTCTGGCTTGGTGTGGGTTTCAGAGGTGTTATGCAAAGAATTGGAGGACAGAGGTGAAGAATGGAAAGATGTAGAAAACGAAAAGATGGGTGCCATCTACCTTTCCTTTGCAAAATACATGAAAATAGAAAGAACTACAGTACAAAAAATCATTCGCTTTTGTGATTATGGGGTAGACATTTATCTATTTATTGCACTTGTTGCATCAGCATGGCCAGTGATCGCTATTATTCATGGAGCAGCAACTCTTTTGACTCATTCGCTTTACGGCAAACTTGTGAAAAAATTCATCGCTTATGTTAAAAATTTAACGCCCCCTGAAAACCCTGACGAAGACCTAACAGACTTGACTGATAGACTATTCAACGAAACGGATCAAATCTAATGAAGAAAATTGAAGCATTAAAGTTTGCCAGACATTCTGGAAACAACTACACTTACGTGCTTGAATACGCTCCTCAAGTTCGTTCAATCATTATGAGTGGGTTCAATAGATCATTTGGACCAACTGACGCCAAACCGGACAATCTATTAACCGAGCAAGCCGGTTTTTGGAAAAAGTTTGGCGCTAACGCTCGCCAGAATGTTCTTGGCAAGTCTTCAAATTATGCTCTTAGTAAAGAGAATCTTGAAAAGCGTAAAGAAGAAAAGCCAAAAAAAGAAACGCAAAACCCTTTAACCGCTTACAGGTTGGCGTTTCCGTATTTGACTTTTATAATCAATTTTAAAGGTCGTGAATACGATAAGACTGTTGTTGGAGTCAGAAACACTCCTCTCGAATCAGTGGATGACACAATTTGTAGACTTCCAATGTCCAATGTATACAGACAGCCTAAAGGGATGGGATTGTGCATGACTGTTCCAAGAGAGGATTGCCCTCCTTCCATGTCAGTTGTCGAAAAAATAGAAAGCGTAGTTAACCTTTTTTGGTTTACAAGATTTGGAGGAACACATCCTCACATTCCACAAAAGGTTGACCCTCGCGTAAGCAACTACAATGCATGGAAAGCTTGCACCAAAAGAAACGAGAAATTCATCACAACAATTGATTGGGTTGATCCAGGTCATACAGTCAGAGAGTTGATGGATTTGATGCCTGATTCTGGGCATTGCGGAGAAGTTACTGGGTTTGGCGGAATGGCAAACAGAGGTGGAAAAGGGGAATATCAAAGATTCTTAGAGTGGAGAAACACTGAAGAATATGATGGCGTAGTAGAAGAAGAATATCAATACAATCCTCCAAGCACTCATGGGTGGGGACAAAAAGATCCAAAAGATGAATTAGGATTCAAAGAAGATGAAGGGCATGTTGGCAAATTTGGGGGTCTTAGCAAACTCATGGACGACATCAAAAATAAAATTCTTTAAGAAAGAAAAACAATGGATGAAGCCACAAAAGAAGAAATGAAAAGACAGGCAAAGGTTGCTGTCTTGGGCAGAATTAAAGATGCCGCTGAAAAAAATAGACGAGATTCCATTCAACGTCGTGCATTGGAAATGCTTGAGCCTGCGGCTAATTTGCAGCAGGCAGTTGATGATGATCCAAACGGAGTTCAAAGAATTGACAATATTGAAGTTCCTGATGGAGAAGGCAATGAATTCATTCGTGCAGTCGAGCCTCCAACAGCACAGCAGTTGATTGAATCAATGAAGGGTCGCGTTGCGGCTAATATGGTAAAATCAAAACTTGGCGCTCAAGATGCCATGAAGTATTTTGTAGAAAACAGGGTAGAAATAGAAGCCAAAAGAGAAGACAGGGTGGCTCGTGAGTTTGAAGCAATGAAAATGGCTTCTGGAACTTTGGTTGACAAAATGATCTTTGATCGAGTAGCGAACGCTGCTGTTAAAGCTACGGAACTAATCGGAAGATCGGTTAGGGTCAGAATCATAAAAGATAAACTTGAAATCGTAGAAGATAACGATTATCAAATCATCAATGAAAATGCCAACATGAAAATTGTTGCATGCCCTCCTCACTTCAGAGCAATTCATACAGGTGGTGGTCATGACGGAAACCGTGTTCGTGGATACCAAGTTAGAACTCTAGCTATGCCTTGGGTAGTTTTCGGTCACGTTTGGTATGATACCAGCAACCATCGAAGGGAAAGGGATAGAAACAACGGGAGAAGAAGAGATAGAATCAACTACTCCAATCACATTTTCGTTGGGTTTGCAAATGAATTGCCTACAATGGAAAACAACGTCAGAATTTATGCTCCACCACTTCCGCATGTTGGACCTGATGGAACAATTTGTACTGGGGCTGTGGAGCATGACAACAAAAGATTGACGGGTTCCTTAACTGACGACCAGGGAAGAAACGTGCTTGTTGTCGAAGATTATATCTCCGCTTTCTGGAACAATGCGTTTGTGTATGAAACCCACAGAGGATATGGGTGGAATACTTGGGAAAAATGGACGCAAGAAGAGATATTGCAAAGAGATTGGAGTAAAACTTCAAATGGAACAAGAGGATTGCGATTAAGATCCTGGCCAGAGGGGATAAAAGCATATCGAGATTATTTTGATGAGCCAATTGCCAGAAGATGATCGCTTAAATTAAATTAAAACGCCACAATTTAAGGGGCGTTTTTTTTTAGATTTATCATAAATAAGCACATTACGCAATTCTTAATGTGAGGACTTTATGGCAGGAATTAAAGGCATTGTTTTAGCAGGAGGACTTGGAAGTCGCCTCATGCCATTAACAAAAGTGACCAATAAATGCCTCCTTCCAATCTATGACAGACCAATGATTCACTACCCAATACAAACATTGGTTGATAGCGGAATTGAAGACATTTTATTGGTTTGTGGCGGTAATGCTGCTGGAGAATTTTTAAGAATACTTGGAAACGGAAAGCAGTTTGGTCTAAGAAGGTTGCATTACACCTATCAAGAAAATCCTGGCGGCATTGCAGAGGCTTTATTTTTAGCAAGAGACTTTGCTGGCGATGATCCAATCACAGTTATTTTGGCTGACAACATTTATGAAAACCCCATAAAAGAATCGGTCCAAGAATTCGAGAAAAACCCAGTTGGTGGTCGTATATTTTTAACTCAAGTGCCAAGTCCTGAGTGTTATGGATGTGTTAGATTCGATGAAAATGAAGAAATTGTTGAAATTGTAGAAAAACCGAAAGATCCTCCCTCAAATTGGATAGCAACAGGATGTTACATGTATGACAACAAAGTTTGGGATGTCATAAAAGACCTTAAGCCATCTGGTCGTGGAGAATTGGAGATAACTGATGTCAACAATTACTATTTAAATGAGGGGCAATTGGCAGCAAGAAAGCTCACAGGGTTTTGGAAAGATGCTGGGGAAAGCTTAGATGTTTACATGGAAGCTTGCATTGGCGTTTATAACTTTAAAAAAATGAAATATGAAATCAATCGCTGAATGGAGAAATAATGTCACTATTGAGTTTTAATCAATACAGAGAAGGAAAACGTGGAACTGATGTGGTAACTGAGGTCGTATCTTCACCAAAAGCACACAAACACAACACGATTCCCCAGAATGAGGCACAGACGCCCCAGAATGCCCTACAGTGGCTTAATGAGGCTACGAATGATGATCTATGCCAAATCAAAGGGATCGGTCCAAAAACAGCCTCTAAGGTCATTTTATCGGCACCATACGAAAATGAACAGGATTTCATAAAAAGGTCCAAAATAAGCGAATCAATTGCTTCCAAGATAATTTCTTGGAAAACCAGTTAACATTTGCCGATTTTTGAAGTATAATAGAGCGGATTCACTGCTGAATTATTACTTTAACACGAGAAAATCGGTAAAAAATGAGAACTTTCAACACTCCAACTCCTGTAAACGTAGATGCTTATCAGGCTGGTCATTTCGAAATGATCCCCACAGGCATGGACGATTTCCAGCTAAGTCATGGAATTTTTCGCAAGCAATTGCATTGGGGTGATCAAAAGTTCGCCAATGGTCGTCTAATTTCTGCTGGGCTTGCGCCTTTCTTAGCTTTGGAACCTGGAATCGCTCGCCCTATGACACAGCAGGATATTGAAGAGTCTGAGGATTTTTATTCTGATTTCAATTTAGGAACAATGGAATACCCTTGGCCTAAAGAAATGTTCGAGCGTGTTGTTAATGAGTATGGTGGATTTTTCCCCATCTGTATCATGGGCATGTTTGACGGTCAATCTCATTACGTTGGCGAACCACACGTTCAAATTTGGACTGATGAACCTGGAATGGGCGAATGTGTTGGGTGGCTAGAGTCTAGCCTACTGCCATATCTTTGGACTTCTGCGTCGGTCGCAACTCGTGGTCGAAATCGCTTGGAAAACATGATCCAAGTTTACGCAAAGGCTTATCCAAGCAAAAATTTGAAAGAGCTAAAAGAACTTGTGGCTACCAAGTTTCACGATTTTGGTCGTCGAGGTGGTGCGTCTAGTCAAATCACCGGAATCGCACATTTAATTAATTGGCTTGGGACGGATGTTTGCGATGCGGCTTTTGCTGCCAAGAAGTATCTAAACGATGGTCAGTCTTTTGGTGCCAATAGCATTCCTGCCGCTGCCCACAGGACCATTACTCCGCACGCCACAGAAGATGCCGCTTATGAGCGGCACATTGAACTGTTTAAGAAGTATCCAGTCATTGCAATTGTAGCCGATAGTTATGGATTTACTCAAGGAATTAACAAACTTGCTAGTTATGCCGAAGTGATTAAGCTCGAAAACGGCTTTTTGGTTGGTCGTCCTGACTCTGGAGATCCAACAGAATGCGTGCTTGAAGGATTGGAGGTCTTTGGCGAAGCTTTTGGAACTGAAACACAGGAATCGGGGCTAAAGGTAATCAACAATGCCGCCATCATTCAAGGTGATGGAGTGTCAGACAGAATTATCTTCGAAAGCATTCTACCAGCAGTTATGGCAAAAGGATTCTGTCCTTCTAATGTCGGATTTGGAATGGGCGAATACAATCATCGTTGCGTGCGAAGCGATACTGAAGAAGCATACAAGACAGCGTTGGTTGGAACAGAAGCAGATGGAAAGTATCGAGAATGCATGAAAGGAAGCGAAAACTTTTTCAAGCGTTCCGTTCCTGGTCCTGTTGCCGTTCATTGTGATCGACTAGATGCTCGCGTTGTCCCAATCACATTGGAGCAACTGAAGCAAGGCGAAGCTGGCGATCTGAACGTGATGTATGACCGTCGCCCTAACCCATTGCCTGTTAAGAGAGAATTGTTTGAACAAACTCGCACAAGATCATGGGAGTCGTGGTTGCAAATTCCTCAATACTATGGGGACACATTCGCAACAGAGTTACGTGAAAAGCAAACAGAATATCTTGATCGAATGTCTGAGCAAATGGGCTAGATTTTTCTTCAACATTATGTAGAATTGTTGTCAGAAGGTTGAATCTCACGCAATAGCGTATTGATTCAACTTAAAAGTAGCTTAGACATTGTAAGGTAAAGATATGGCTAAAAAAAGAGAAGAAGATGCTTTGGATAATGCGTATGATGTCGCATATAGAAAAATCGTTATACGTGATGGCGGAAACTTCTTGCAAAAACACACCGTAAGAGAAGTTGCCAAAGAAGCGATTAGAATATATCGAAAAGAATCAATTATTCAAATCGAGAAAGAAATTGCTGGAGAGATTAAGGATTTCGAACAAGATGTTCAAAATCAATTAGACCAATGGAGCACTGCCGCAAAAGTGGCGACTGGAAATGATGCTACATTGCCAGATGGAGTCAAATTTGCAACTTGCAAAAATGACGAAGCTACATTCATAATTGAGCATAAGCCTCAAGTAAGAAGTATTTTGACCGGGAATCGCGGGCATAATCTAGTGACCCGTCGCGTTGCTTTTCCGTACCTCATTTTTGGAATCCATTTCACAAATGGCAGATATAGCAATATGACTATATCTGTCAGAAATTCTTCGTTGACTTCTCAAGAAGATGAGTTGTTTCACTTAAAAATCTCTAATATCTATAAAGACCCTTGGCAAATCGGTCTTTGTATGAATTATAATAAAGAGTATGGGAAAGACTCTCTTGATGAAATAGTCTCAAGTGCAATTAGCCAATTTTGGCAAACATCATTTTACAGCACAGATTCTATGGCAGAAAACGGCAATGGATCTAAAAGCAACAAATTAAGATCTTTCGAATCATGGGAAGCGGAGACAAAAAAAGATCCAAGTTTCATTTTGAAAATAAATTGGGGACAAATCCAAGGTGGGAAAAACGTAAAGGATCTAATTAAATATTTTAGAAAGAATTCCCACAATACAACAAACACAAGACACGCTGCATTTCGTCCTTTAGGCGTCAAGTTAGCTGGCAAAGTTCGCAAGCACGTAATGTCAACTGTTGCTCCAGAAGACTATGAATCTGAATACATCAAAGAAGAGAAGGCTGAACAGGAAAGGCAGTTAGAAGCAAAGAAAAAATTCGACGAAAAAACAAGGGAGTTGGCAAAAGCCAGACTTGCAAAGGATTTAGACAATCCAATGTTTCGCAAGAAGGTTGAAATTGGAAAAGGTCGAAAGCAATGCCCTCACTGCGCCAATGTAATTGGATCTAGAACGAAAATCTGTGCTTGTGGATATGATTTCAAGACCAAAGTAAACCTGAAAGCGGAAAAAGAAAATGATGCACAAGAAAAAATAAATCAAATGCTTGCGGGCATCAAGCCTAAACCTCAACCTCCTCGTAGGAAACCTCGTAGGCGTGCCGAAGCATACGGGAATCCGATTCCTGACCGTGTGAAAATTAAACCGCCAACGAAAAAAGATAAGGCAAGACTGAAAGAAAGATTCGAAGAAATCAAAGAGATAAATCGCATTGAAGCGGAGAAAGCAAAAGCAGAAAGAGTCGAAGAAATCAAAGGTATTGAAGCGGAGAAAGCAAAAGCAAAAGTTAAGCCTGCGAAAAAGAAGGCTAAGTTGAAGCTTCCAAATAAAGTTGGGAAAGGTAAAAAAGCATGTCCTGCATGCGGAAGTGTTGTGGGATCACGTTCAAGATATTGCAATGCTGTCAAGGTTGGCATAGATGGTTGGCCAGATGATTGTGGATATAAATTTTACTAAGGAATTAAAAATGACACATGGTTGCTTGAAAATAACCGACAAATATGGCAATGTATGCTATCTCCACACCTATCACACAGGCATGGATATACCGCATGCAGTAGAGGCGGCAGTTTCGCTACTGGCTACATATCATGCTGCCACGGTTAGAGTTTACCGTGGCGATTCTAATGAAGAAAAAGTAATTGGCTTCTGCGAGTCAAATCCTTATTGCGATAGACTTGAATACGGCAATTCAATTGCTGCGTTAATTGTCGCAGTCTCGCCAGGGTTCCTAGAACCGCTATACGACTGCTTTGTAGATGATTTGGCAAAATGGTCTGGGTATGATACTCCATATCATCTGGAGGTTAAAGATGAACGATGGATTCTCACAAATGAAAGTGGTGAAGTGATTTTGAATTGGGATTACTGCGATGAAATAATAAAACAAATGATTGCAGAACTTGACCTAGACGCCCCAAGATATGAATCCTTTTTGGAATCCTTTCAAAGACGCCGCAGACAGAGTTAAAAGTTATTTTGCAAATTAAAGATTAATGGAGTTGAAGACGATATTGTGGGTATGAGAAAAGTGCTAATATGTGGCGACCGTGATTGGTCAGACAAAGAATCTATAAGGGAAATACTTAAAAAATTTCCGCCCGATACAACGCTCATTCATGGGAATGCTCGTGGAGCCGACAAGCTTGCTGGTGAGGTCGCCAAAGAGATTGGATATTCTGACGAACAAATTGATGTATACCCTGCTGATTGGAACAAATATGGAAATCCAGCAGGTCCTATCAGAAACAGGCAAATGCTAAAAGAGGGAAAGCCAAACTATGTAATCGCCTTTCACGATAACATTGAATTATCAAAAGGAACTAAAGACATGGTAACAATTTCAAAAAAGGCAAATCTGCCGACACTTATAATGAACCACAAGCAAAAAGATGGCAAGATTGGAGTAAAGAAATGTTAAGATTGCTTATTAAACCAATATGCTTTTGTGCAATATTTATCTGCGTCATGGATGCTGGCTATCGTTTTGAAATGGAAAGAATTCTTTCGTTTGGCGGGATCGGGATATGGGCGTCTGTTATTTGGGGGTTCATAGCTTGGTTAATTGGCATAATGGAATCAGAAGCGAAATACAATGGTCCAACTTATAATGGCAACAATAACAGGCTGTATTAAAATGTGCGATTTAATTAAGCGGTTGAGACAGGCGGTTTGTATGCATCATTGGGATAATGTATGTTATGAAATAAACAACAACGCCAACCCGCCTAGACTTAAATGCTTATGGTGTGACAAGATTTACATTCTTGGCGGTGATTGGGGAGGCGAGAGAGATGGATAGGCATTTGTTAATTATTGCCGAAGCTGGCATAAGTCAACGACAAGATGACGCAGAATTAATGGAAGAATTAGCTAAACATTATGTCATTGACCGTTACCCTTATGATGAACAAGTAAAATCAATTTACTATTCAATGGTTGATTGGTCTTTTTATTCTTCGAAAAATCACCTATCTAAATTAATTACAAAAGGCTGCTACGCATGCTCAAGCCCAGCATATAAAAATACAACAATCGAACTCTGCCACAAATATTTTTTGTGTGGTACTTACAACCAAGGTTTGCTTGACAAGCCAACGGGGGGATCGCTACTAACCGGGGCAATTTTGTGGCGTTCCCACAAAACGCTATAATCGAGGTTTATCAACGGGAGCAGTTTGGAACGTTTTTCAACTTCTTTTCAATCTATCTGATTCGATGAGTCATCTATGAGCATCATTGCAAACTACCTACGACTACCCGCCGAGAATCTGCCTAAACTTTCTAGCGATCCTGATGCATTCAAGAGTTACGTCGCCGTATCATCGGGAACAGAACGGCACTTCGACCTCGACCAGTTCTGGGATGCACTTGCATGGCTTCTTTCACCGTCAGCACGAGAAAGGGCGGTGATCACTTACCAATGGCTATTGCTCGCGGAAGGTGAGATAGAAGATGTGCCAGCGAATGCGTCTACGATCTCGACTGATGACATGGAACTAGCATTCAAGGGCGGTTCAGATAAACTGCATCCGAAAATTGACTTCGGCTACGGACCCGCATCTATTATTGACACGTCCTCGCTTTCACGAATCGCGGACGCACTTGCCAGCGTGTCTGACGAGCAACTTGTAAACAGTTTGGGATACCGTCGTGGTTTATTTCAACTGACGATGCACGCGACCGAAAAGGACCGTAATCCGGTTATAACGCCATGCCTAGATTGGGTCGCTTGTATACCACCCGTAGATTAACGATAATTCCCATGGGATTTCATTTTTTGAGGCTAGAAAGGAAACATCAAATGGTTTACAATGAAGAGGTTGAAGATAATCGTTTTTAAAAACAATACCCTCCTTTAATGTCCCATACAGCAATTTGTTGATCACCCCTTAATAAAGCAGAAACAAACCTGCCACATCCAAAAATAATTTCACCATTGACCATCACAGAGGGCTTGGCGGTTTCGCCAGTGAATTTCTGTGCTATATCTTTATAGCGATTTGGATTCGGATCATACACCTTTGATGGCTCTACTTGCAATCCCCATTTTTGATTGATTTCACGAATAACATCTGGTGGACATCGTGATATGGTTGCAAGATTTTCTGTGTTTTTTAGCAACTCTGCAACATTCTGTCTTTTTGGTTGTTTTCCAACTTGAAAGGTGCTTACCCACTCAATATCCGATTGTGTGGGATCGGGACGTTCTTCCAAAATCTCTTGTTGAAGCAATGGAGGCAATCGTCTCACTGCTTGTATCCACGCATCTGGCTTTCCCTGAAGTAATTGTTGCGGGTTTATGGCATCCATCTTGTCTTGTAAATATTGCTCAAATGTTTTCATAATATTTAGGGTAATCGTTTTTTATAAGACGGCCAAGAATGCTTGAATTTTGGATGAAGATCAAGACTCTCTACTTCATCAATGTCAACCCATTTGCTGTCTGTGTGTTCATCGCTTAGATCACAGTCGAATGGGGCGTTTATTTTATAAAAATAAGTCGTCCAAGTGAACGATCCATCTTTGACTGACATTGAATCAAATCTTTGACCTGAGTTTGATCCACACTCTTCTTTAGCCTCTCTCTTGGCTGTATCTATGTCTGACTCTCCTGGCTTTCCTCTGCCGCCTGGGATGCACCATGTTCCTGGGTGATCGCAACCTTTAGACCTTTTCAAAAGCAAGATCTTGCTTCCATCCGTAAAGCAAACTCCAGCACCTCTTTTGCCTTTATAGCGATCACCATTTTTGCCGATTCGGTAATGCCGTTCGTTCAGGTCGTGGAACTCTTTGAAGCTTTTCATTACTTGCTTATCGGGCCTCTTTTCAGAGGTACAGGCTTGAGCTTTTCTTGATGACGGTCTTTCTGACCCTTTAGATCCTGCATTTGATTTCGTAACTCTCTTACGATCTCTGCGGCGTTATCGCCTTTGCACTTATGACTCTTTTGTAGAGATACCGTCTTTCTGTCTTTGTTATAAAACCCTTTAGAAACTATAAAGCAATTATGGTCTGGGTTATAACTTACTAGCCCGACCCACTCGCCATCATCCCAGTTACGAGACGATACCAAGACGCGAATGGGTTTTTGATCGTATACATGTTTTACATGATAGTCACTTTGTTTCATTGCGGCACTGACATATCCCAACACAATTTTGGCTGCGCCATCTAATATTTCGTCCAATTTAGTGCGATAATTAACTTCAACACTATATCTCGTATTTGTGCCAGAACCCTCGTTTAAGGGTTCTTGACGAATCAAAATATTAAGTGGGTACTCGTCGGTTTGTAGCCAGTTCTTGAAATCCATAGTTTTATTTATGGTTCTGGCTACTGATTTGACTTCGCTAAAAGATTAAGGCTTTTATATTTTTCATATATCATATCTGAATACTCTTTAGACAAGAATTCATCAAAAGTGCTTTCTACAGGTTCAACCTTAGGTCTTATGACATGCAAGTCAAGCCCATGGTACGAATCATCCTCTTTTGTTATTTGATTGACATTTGAAAAATCATATTCAAATGGATCTAAGCCTAGCCTTTCATGCAAGTCTTCAAATGTCTCTTTTGGATTATTTGTCAGAGATTCAAAAGGAATAACAACAAGTCTGCTTGCCAATCTTTGTATGGCGTCATGAACGCGATTTATAGACAATCCAAGAACATTTTGAGGGGCAAGAATAACATTGCACCTGTCCTCTGTCGTCTGAGCTTGGGCATATACCTCTTTGATTGGATAATTGTAATCCACATCCCTTTTTCGATACAAACGCTCAAATGAAGCCAGGATGTCCCTTATATCACGCACAGGCATTATTATCTTGACTTCACGATCAAATATCGTCTCCAAGTCCTCGATGTATTGCAACCAAGCCCTGGACTTATCAAAAATAATACGCCCCTGAGACAACGGTTCTTCGAAATACCCCTCAATCATACCTCTCATGGCTGTGCGGATTCTTGGTCTTACAATTTCTAATCCCTCAGATTGAAATTCAAGCTGCTTTGACCAATTTCTTTGGGCAGCGAGCATAAGGGAAACCACTCCGCTAGAGGGAGTTACGTGATGTTTTGGGTTTTGACCCAAAATATTCATAATTAAAGTCGATCCACTACGTGGAAGACCAGAGACAAAATAAATGCTTTCCATGATATTTAATCTAGTAAATCAAGTAAAATTATCCTGTGGAAGACGTTAGAGTGACAAAAACGGTCCAATTGATCGTTTTAGATGCTTCTCCCTGAACTTGGATTCTAAGTTTTCCAGCAGTGGTTTCTGCATTTGCTGACACCAACCAATCCACATCATCTTCTGCTATTATCTCTTGGGAGACTCCTCCAACAATGGCTGTGGTTGCTGCTGATGCGTTTCGATCAATGGCACCTTTCAAAATATAAAAAGCACTCTCATCATTGGCATCTGTTCTTCTGGCAGAAATGTGTACTTCAAATCCCCAAGTTGTATCGTTTGCCAAAGTCATTACTTCAGAACTTCCATCCAAAAACACCTCGGTCAAAGTTGCATTTGTTGTCTGTCCAAACATGACCAACTTGGAAGCCTGTGCGTCACCATCGGCTGCGATACGTCCAGAGGCTTGTGCTATTTGTCCATACAATGAAGCAACTGCTTTACTTCCTGCAAATACACCAGAAAAATCTGCCGAAGCAGTATTTCCTTCTCCACCAATAAGAACTGAATTCAACCCAGAAGCAACCTGAGAAGAACTTGCTCTAGCCGTTTGAAGATCAACAGAACTTTCCCCTCTGGCATCACCGTCTGGACTTCCATCAGCGGTTGCCTGAATATCAAATGTGGCATCAGTTCCTTGAACTGTTCCTCCACTTCCTCCAGCAACGGCAGCAAAATATAAACTTCCAGCACCATCTGTTTTTAATGAATATCCACCTGTTCCGTCAGCCGTTGGCCAACTAAGACCATCAAGAACAACTGCCCCTGATCCATCGGGCGTAATATTTATTGCCCCATTTGTATCAGTGGAAATTATAGTGTTGCCATCAATATTAATGTTATCTACATCAAGATCACCTGTGATGTCAACAGCGCCAGAACCATCTGTAGTAAATCCAGAATCGCCACCTAAAGACCCGCTGTTATTGTATTGAATCTGTGTGTCCGAACCACCTGGACCGGCACTTACAGCCTGTGCTTCCCATTGGTTATTTGATGTACTGTAAGTTAAAGCGTATCCATCAGCAGGTGCAGCAGTATCAACGTCATATCCTTGCAGTGTAAAAGACGTAACGATATGATCTCTTGCATCTTGTGCAGATATATCGCCAGCGATATTGTCAGCAAATAATGCTAAAAGTTCCGCTTCTGTTCTAATTGTATCAACCATTATTTGCCATGCCTTTTAACCCATTCTAAAAATTCCTTCTTGTCATATTTATCACTTTTTTTAAGGTTTTCATCTCCATTTAAAGGCATTAAGTTGTCTAAGTGATTTATTAATGCTAAATCTCTAATTCCATGCTCTACAAAAGCCGCTATTGGAAAGATGTGATCTATTTGCCATTTTTCATCTTTTACGTTATCCCAATTTTCATGATTGCGAATATGCTCTTGAAGTTCCTTTGTACCATAACCAAGAATATCGCTTGTTCTTCCAACCTTCTCTTTCCCGGTGGCTTTCAAAGAGGACCTTAAAGCCTTATAACACTTTTTGCGGAACAAGTCATCAAGCCTTTTTTGTGATCTGTCTTCTCTCCATTTCCAATGATCTTTGCCAGACTGTTTTAAAATCCCACATTCTTTGCAATTTTGATTTAGATGGTAAAATCCTGCAAATGTTATTTTACAACATTTTCCACATTTGCAACGATAATTATGTTTGAAATGTATGTCTTTGAATTCTTCGTCCAAAAACTCGCAATTTCGTTCTTTAAATATCTTTTGAACTTCTTCCAAAGATCGTTTCTTTTTCTGTCCATATTTCGTGCAATTTCCACATCGTTTCCCTTTCGTGAAATTATTCCAACTTGTATTTCCTATTTCTCCACAATGACATTTGTACTTCATCTTGTGAATACATCCTACATATTCATCAAGTAATTCACAACCATGTTCATTGAAGTATTTTGACACATCTTTTGTTGAACGAATTAAATTACGCTTACGTCCTTTTTTAACCTTTTTAACCTTTTTAACCTTTTTAAGAGGTTGTCCATTATTAAGAGAACGAGTCCCAGACTGTTTTATAATTCCACATTCTTTACAATTTTGATTCTGGTAATGGAAACCTGCAAATCTTATCTTACACTCTTTTCCACATTTGCAACGATAATTATGTTTAAAATGTATTCCATTAAACTCTTTGTCCAAAAATTCACATCCTCGTTCTTTAAATATCTTTTGAACTTCTTCCAAAGATCGTTTCTTTCTTTGCCCATGCTTTGCACAATTTCCACATCGTTTACCTTTTGTGAAATTATTCCAACTCATGCACCCAATTTCTCCGCATGAACATCTATATTTCATTTTATGCATAGCCCCTACATATTCTTCAAGCAATTCGCATCCTTGTTCTCTGAAATATTTTGACGCTTCTTCGGTAGTTCTTTTAGCCATTTTAAATTTCCTTTATAATTAAAGATACAATTATATAGTAAGGAAATAAAATAATTAGTCCAAAGTATTTAATTAAATGTTAATTAAGCATCAAACGTAATCTCTAATCCATGTGGATGCCCAAAGTATCGCCGTAGCGTTCGAGCAAATCTTGTCTCCATTGCTTCAAATCTTCCGCACCTTCTTGAACAAGTTGCAATCCATCAAGCTGTACGCCACCATTTGGTCCAGGTGGGTTGGAGAATTTACTTCTGATTCTTCCTAGCATAATTTTTGCATATGCCAAAGCACCCATCTGCATTGCTTCTGTGACGTTATCCCAGTCTTTGCAATCTTGGATGTAATGAACAATTACTCGTCCACCTCGACCACCACATGGGGTCGGATAAATTTTAATATGCCTAAACCCTCCGACCCATTCCCAGCCACCTATGTTGCTGGATATACGACTGAACATTTGCTCATACTGTTTGTAAAGAACCCATTCACCCATTCTGCCCCAAATTGGCTGAATTGGATCAATCATACCGCCCTGAATTGATGAATAACTTCCTCCAGGGTAGAAGTATTCGATAGGCAAAGCTCCGTCTAGGTCAGAAGACTGAAAGGCAAAAGACCCTTCCTCTTTGTAATAAACATTACGAACTAGACCTACATCTGGTGGAAGTTCATAAATGCTTTGCCCTGGAGTGGTTGTAAATACATAGTATTCAAAATACTCTCTAGGGGCATAATCTTGAAAGACCTTAAGAGCTTGATCTACAGCAGCGTCTAAGTTTTGCATATCTAATTCTACTTTGACAACTGGCGCTCCAAGCATGACCAAGACAAAATCCTTCATATCTTCACGTACTTTTTCTCTTTTTTTACGTGGGCTAATTCCTGGGTTGCATCTGCCAGCAGGATTAAAATCGCCGCATGCACAGTCTACTCCACGATTATCTTTTGTAGGTCTACTTATAAAAAGTGTGTTTGATCCGCAAGAACTCATAAAAACCTTCCTAATAAATTACTTAACTATTAAGTATATACCATTATTACTCTGGAATAGGTTATAGCATTGTTTTCATTTGAAGAATATTTATTGTGGGAATCAACCGAAGGTGCGGTCAGCAAAGTTCCAATCCTCTTTGACAATGATGATCTTATTTATTTAATTGGATCAGATCCAAATTTTGGTCATTTCCCTCCTGAACTATGGCGACAAGCCTTGAAGTGGAGATATAATCAAGGAATGATAAGGTCCATTCTGTCTAAAAAGACCTCAGACAAGATCGAAGACATGGGTGGCGTTAAGTTGCCTGGAAGCAGAAGGACTAAGGGAACAAAAGGAAGCAAGCGTGGAGTTTTCGTATTTTTGGACACCGCTACAGGGCAACAAGCTCTTATTGAAAAACTAGGAAGCAAGCCTGATCGTGCTGGGATTGTAAAACACCACCAAAAAGGAGAAGAACTTAATGCTTTTGGTGGTGACAGGAAATATGGATATGACTTAAGTGATGTTCATATGCAGAAAGGAGACAATCCTTTGCACTTTGCTTCTGGAATGCCTTTGATGCAAGAACAGGCTGCAACAGACTCTTTGAGTAGTTGGATTTATGGAACGTATCACAAGGTGTTGGGCGAATGGCCTCACATGTTCCAAGGAAAGCCAGTCATTCCTCAAAAAATTAAGGGGTGGGGCGGATACAGAGGGATAAAAGAATTTCCTGCAATCAATAAAAACTATAGATTCCTTTGGATTCCAGAAGGTGGCAGAGAAGAAGACAGTGAACCCGTTAATTACACTAATTACGCAACCCCAATATTACTGCCAGGGAAATACGTCCCTATGAGGGATGATCCATATGAAAATATGGAAAAGCCAAAGTATGGCTGGACTGCATCAAAGTTGATGCGTGGCGCTGGAGAGATGAACGATAGCGAGCTAGAGCATTTCAAATCTAGCCAATTTGGACCAAATCACGTAATAGCCCGACATAAGGCCGTTTCTCACAAAAGATATTATGTCATTGGTGGATGGACTCCAACAAATGCCAATAAAGGCGAAAACCCAATGTTTAACAGTCATGACGATTTAGATGAATTTTTGAAAAAAAGATCCAATGGAAAAACATTTGAATCGCATTTAACTTCTGAGGCAAAAAAAGGCGTTGAAGGATTTATTTCTTCTATACGATTTGAAACAGAAGGAATTATCATGTCTCTTATGGAAGATGATTTAATTGAAGGAGCAAAGCAACTTCTGTTAAAGAATTTGGGAGATCCACATTTAGGTCCATTTGAATATGGCGAAGATGATGTTGAAAAAATTGACATAGAGAAAAATTCGCAGAACAGAATAACGCGAGCATATAATTATGCAAAAGAAGTTTCACAAACAAATGTAAGTTTAGTTGGAGGAACTAGAAGACAAAGAGAGAAGTGGGCAGCAGAGGGCGGATCTCCTAAAAAAGGGCAAGTCGCTCCTTTGGTTACTGGCAAGGGATCAAGAAGGTGGGTTAACCTAACTAAAGGATCTGAGGCTGGAAAGGGCTGGATAGGAAGCTCGATGAGATATATGCGAAGTGAAATGCAGGATTTAGAAAACGAAGCAAAAGAAAAGGAATCCGATGCAGAGCGAGCAAAAAACATTGAAATGAGAATCGCTTCAAGAAGAGATGCTATTTCAACAGTTTTGGAAAAACTGTTGAAGAAATACGTAATGCTACAAGCAACTTGGCATTCCCAGCAAGGAATGGGACAAGAAAACATGCACATAAACCGTGACGCCGCTTTGTCTTCTGCTTTAGGAGAACTTCCAAAAGAACTTGACAGACTTGGAATACCTCACTCAAAACTTCCTAAAGATGTTAGAAATCATTTCAAACCACAAGAAGATTGGGCAGGCAAGACTCCTGCTACAAGCGACGAAAATAAAGGCATACAAATCATAGATGATTTAATTGAAAAAGGAGAAGTTGAAGTTAGTGGTCACTTAATTAAATTACAAGATCTAGCCAAAGATGATAATTTGTATGATCAAATGATGCATTATGTCAATAACATGTCAGAAATATCTGATGACGCAAATGAAAAACGAGCAATGGGAACTTCTTTAAATCGTTTAATCGGTGCTGTTGATAGAGCTAGAGTGGCTATTGGAATGCCAACAAGATCTCAACCTCAACAATCTCAACCTCAAGCATCTCAAAGCAAGCAACATCACGATTACATCAAAAAAATGTTAGACCCTTCAACCTTCATGAAGGTTGCGCATGATCTTAAGTCAAGACATGAATACCTAGATCAATTGTATGGATTTGTGAAAAGCGGAGAGATCTCTAAAACAATTGCTGATAGGGTAAAAACTGCCTTAGATCACTTTTCCAGATTTGATGAGGTCGCTGGGTCTACTGGAGTTGTTATGGGAGTAAACCCAAAAGTTCCAAAAAGACGAGACTTTAATATACAGGGAGTTCCTGGCGAGCTTGGAAACAGTTCTGTCGAAGGATGGCCAATAGGAACAAAAGAAGATAAGAAAGAGAAAAAGAAGAGGAAGAAAAATGTTCGATCCTAATTTTTTTACTAACCAAAAATCTACAACATTGAAAAAGCACTTATCACAAATTGTAGGTCATAAAATATCTGAACACGAAGAAGTCCTTGATCGCATAATGCCATCGCTGGTGACTGATGATGATATTCAAAAATTGGCAAATCTAATTGGAGACGTATATCAATCCGCTTACGCAAAATGCGTAGAAGATCATAGGAAAGAGCTAGAAAGACTTGGAATTAGAAGTTTGATAAAATCAGATCAATCATCAAAGTGAGGCGTGTACTCAGACGGAACACACACAAACAGCCACCCACCAGATTTCTCCAATCTTTTATCTTTGTCTGCTCCTATAATTTCATCAACCTTCCACCAACTATATAAATCAACTGGTCGTCCCTCAGAATTTCTAAATGGATAAATTATAGATCCACTCTGAGAAATATCAACATTTGTCCAAAACGTCAAATGATAAGCGTCATTGTGAACAATCACTCCCTCGATCATAACTTTGTCAAAATATTCTATTGTAAATCTTTTGTTTGGATCTGGTTCATCTGGGTAATGTCTTTTTTTTGCTGGGAGACACCAAATGTCAACAGAGTTTTTTAAAGTTTTTTTAGGTTTCTCTTTTGGCTTCTCTTTTGGCTTTTCTTCAACAATCTTAGGTGTTTCTGGCGGCTGTTCCACCTCCACAACCGCTACTGGCTCCTTAAATGTTTCCTCTTTAATTTCAAAATCACTATTAAAGTGTGTGACCTGAGATAAATCTGGAAGATTTATAGAGTCCCAATTCATGTTGTGGATTTGGAAATCACTATCTGATTTCCAGTTATTTTGCTTAGCTACGATAGGATTTGGCCCACGCAATTTGTACTTGGACCCATCGGAATTTCTTATAGTCATAAAATTTAGATAGTAAAACATAAATATAAAAAGGAGAAATTATGGCATTTTCAGTACCAAATGAAGGCGAAACAAGAATGTTGACCAAAATTACGGTCAATGACATCTCTTTACGCCTATTCAACGCAGATATAACACCTGCTGAATCAGACGTAGCAGCTACATACACAGGCGATGAGCCAGCAAGTGCTGGATATGCTGCTATTACCCTTACTGGAGGAAGTTGGACTGTAGCCACGAACAGTGGCGAAAGCACAGCCGAATATGCGGCTCAAACATTCACATTCACTTCTGGACCTGAAACAATTTATGGATATTTTTTGCTGGATACTGGCTCTGGAGAACTTCTCTTGGCTGAATCTTTTACAACTGGATCGGTATCTGTTCCAGGCGGTGGCGGAGATATTGAAATAACACCTATAATAAATTTGGCGTAATATATGTTAAGAAATCCAGACGGTTCTGAATACAATGTGTCAGGGAGCTTACAACAGTTTGATCCTGAATCTCCTGATCACTGTCTGTTTAATCTTTGGGATCAAGAAGCTATTGAAATTGGAGGTTCTCCAATTTTTTATTATGAGATGTTTATTCAGACGCAGACTTTAGATCCAATTCTCAGAGAAGATAGAGGAAAAATATTTTCAAACAATCCAATTCAACTTTTTGGATTCTATGATGTTCAAGACTCCCAGCATTATCAAAATATGTTTGGAATAGAAGGAATGGAAGATATTGTTCTTGAGTTCAACTACAAGGCTGTGGTTGATGCGATAGGGCATCCACCAAAGGTTGGATCAAGACTTTATACACCTCATAAAAGAGAAAATTGGAAAATAGTACAGTTGTCATCGGCTGAACATGCTATGTGGGGATCAATTAGATTAAAAGTGTTTTGTTCTAAGTTCCAAGAAAGTACAACAACTGGGGAAGGACAAGTTTCTTCTAGGGAACCGGACTTCAAAATTGATGATATTGGATAATTGGAGTTCCATCTTCTTTCCAAGACCATTCACCCCATCCTTTTATGGGCGTAATATTAAAAAATACTTTTAATGGTATTTTTGGCTTTGGCAATGCACTTATGACTTCGAATTCTTTCATGAATAAAGGACGTGATTTTTTTTTCTTAGAGATCTTAAAGTGTTTCATTATGCAAATATATATATTAAGGAATAAATAAAGATATGGAACCTACTAAAAACTCCGCACACAATTCAAAGTCTTTAAGTGGCTGCTCCCCGCCGTCAGCATCCGTTGAAAGCTTAAACAAAGATGGAGTTCCAACATATTGCGAACCTTCTGGTGATCCTTTATGCGGAGGAAAGTTCAATGACTCTCTCAATAGAGTAGCTACTCAACCAGATTTAAGTTGGCTACAAGATATTCCTCAAATTCAAAAGACAGGATTTGGAAAAAGTAAAACAAGTGATCCAATGCAAAAGGGTCATATCGTAAACCAAGGAACCAGCAGATCTCACGTATATCGTTACACTCGCGCAATCAGAGGGACGCACGAAGCAATGACTGACATGTTCAGAGATGTTGTTGTTTTAGATGATTTAGGAAAAGCTCATGCAGTTCCAATTGTTTGGGGAAGACAAGAAAGAGCGGTTGCTTTAATTCTTGATGGAACTGACAAAAATGATGGAAGTTTGGCTTTAGACCGCCTAAGACTTCCTATGTTGGCGATTCATGGAGATGATGTTGAGTTTGACCAGGAAAGATTTATTTACTGGAAAGCAAAAGATTATTTCAGAGATAAAAGACCTGATGGGAAGCCTGGATTTACTCAAAGCGAGAAATTTGACCGAGATACTGTTTTTGGAGTTTCTGCTGGACTGCCAATCAACATAAGCTACACCCTTTACGCTTGGACGCTTTATGAAGAAGACATGCTACAGATTATCGAGCAAGTTTTGCCAAAAACAGTGCCTTTAGGGTATATAAGTGTTAAAGGCGTTCAATGGGAAACTGTGGTTAAGCTTGAGGGGTCTGGAAGTAACATGGATTCAGAGCCGGGAGATCAAGCAGATCGCGTACTAAAATACCAGTGGAACCTTACGGCGAAAACATGGTTGCCATTACCAATCGAAAGAAACAAAGCGGTTTTGGGAATCAGAACAGACGTTTCGCCAATAGTTACAAAAGAACAAGTTGCAGAAATTATTGAAAGTATAGAAACATCTGTTTTTAAGGAAAATGAATGATTGAAGTTAAAAATAAAACTCGTGGACCTGTTCAAATAGTAATAAGATCAAGAACGCCAGTCAAAGGTAGCGGGAGTAAAGCTTTTACTACTAAAATTATACCAGGAATTGGCAAAGGCAAACATATATACTATCTAGCGGACGAACTACACACTGAATGGGTAGACCGTGCGGAGAAAAATGGATTCATTACGACTAAGCGAGTCCCAGACAATTATAAAATAAACGACCAAGGGAGAAAATAATTATGGCAATTCTAAGAGGCTTTCCTCCATCGAACACAATTAGCCCAAGCATCAGAATTGCGGAGAACGATCTGAGTTTTGTACAGTCAGATAGATCTTTGCATAGGGCAGGTCTTGTTGGGTTTGCGAGCAAAGGTCCTGTTAATATTCCGACCTTGATCCAGACCACGAGACAATTAAATACAACATTTGGATTTCCTCACCCACAAGAAGGTGATCCGTTTTTGATTTACGCCGCTCAGCAATATTTGCTAGTAGCCAATGAATTATTTGTAGTGCGTGTCGCTGATGAAGAGGCAGTAAGTGATGAAGCGGCTAGTAGTGCAACTGTTGCAGCAGCGTCAGCAGGTGGTGCGATTTCGATAGACGCCGAAGTTGCTGGAGGGGTAGGAAGTGAATACATCTTTGATGATGACGTGTTTTTCAAGTGGAAAGTTAATGGACTTCTTAAATCCAACACACTTGTTGCTATCGCTGGTACATATTCAGCGGAACAGCTTGCTTTGGAATTAAACGACCAGCTAAGCACAGAGTTTGATGGAATTCAATTCTTTGTAAACGATAGTGATGAAATCGCAATAAGAACTACATTTGCGTTTGGTCCTTCCGCAACATTGGAATTTGTTTCCGTTGCAAATGCACTTTATGGTGGAACAGTTGTAAATAGAAATTTAGTGGGAACAAATAATTTCCCTGGATTCGGAACAGGAATGACTGTTGGTGCGACTGCATCTGTCAATGATCGCTATCCAGACGATGGATCTTCGGCAGCAGCCGGGGAATGGGACTTCAGCACTTTTACCACTCCAACATTGTCAGTGGTTGTTGACGGAACAGATAGCATAACAACTGACAATTCAGTTCAATTGATTGATTTCACAGATGCAATAACAGACTTGGGAGACGTTCTAACAACTGCTGAAATTGCAACAGAAATTAATGCACAAGTATTAGATGGAACTCTTCCTGGCGGATTTGAAGCTGCTGGTGGAGGAATCACTGGTCCTAGTTTAGTTGCTGATGCAGCGTCAGCGGCAGACAACTTGACTCTTAGAACTTTGCATCACGGTGCAGACGCCCAGTTGCTAGTTAAGTCAGACAGCGGACTTCAGGTGATGTTCGCCTTTGATAATTTAACTGCAAGCGGATCAAGTCCAAGTGGATCGTCTGGGGCGACTGCGGAAGCAACCTACGGAATCATCTTCGGTGAAGATGCCTCTGTTGGCGACATTAGCATTACATTAAATGCCGATAGTGCTGGCGTAGAAGGAAACAACACGCAAGTAGTTGTGACCAATGACATTGGCGAAGGAGTGTTCTCCTTAGAGATTTATAATAACCTAGCAAATGTAGAGTCTTGGGGCAATCTTACGAAAGATGAAACAAGTAGCTTCTACATTGGAACTTATGTTGATCTAGTTTCGGATTACATATCCATTGTTGACAACACTGACATTGGATCACCACCAGCAGATGGAACTTATACTTTGTCTGGTGGAAGTGATGGAATTCCATCTGATCCAGATGCACAAGATGCATTGCTCATTGGAGACGCAAGAGACTACAGCGGCATGTTCGCCTTGTCCGAGCCAGAACAAATTGACATTGACTTGTTGGCTGTCCCAGGACACTCTTCAACAAGTGTTATTTTGTCTATGATCTCTGTTGTAAGAGACTACAGGCAAGACGCTCTTGCTATCATTGATCCTCCATTTGGATTGACGGTTCAGGAAATCATTGATTGGCAAAACGGAACTCACCCACTAAATAACACAAGATTTGATACTGACTTCGCAGCATTGTATTGGCCTTGGGTCAAGCTTCGCGACAGCTTCAACAAAGTTGACGTTTGGGCACCGCCTTCTGGTTCAATCCTAGCTGTTATCGCAAGATCTGACAGTCTTGCCGCTCCTTGGTTCGCACCAGCGGGCGTTAATAGAGGGGTTGTGCCATCAATAACCGACGTGTTTAGCCGCCCTACCTTGGCTGAGCGTGACGCAATGTATGGAAACAGTAACGCAGTAAATCCAATTGTTCAGTTTACTGACATAGACGGATTCTTAGTATGGGGACAAAAAACCCTTCAAAGGAGAGCGTCTGCTTTGGATAGAATCAATGTAAGAAGAATGATGTTCTTCATTGAAAAAGAAATTAGGCGTCGTTCTAAAAACCTTCTTTTCGATCCGCATGATGACGTTTTTGTAACATCGTTTAAGCTTTTGGCAACAGAAGTCTTAGAGCAGGTTTCAGTTGGTCGTGGATTGACAGACTTTGTTATAGACGCGAGTTCAGAATTAAATACACCAGATGTAATTGACAGGAATGAGTTTAGAGCCAGAATTGGTGTTGTTCCTACAAGAGCGGTTGAATTTATGTTCTTAGAATTCAGCATTCATAGAACTGGAAGCGATTTCACGGAAAGCACCGAATTTTAATCCGCGAGGAACAATAATTAATTAAAAAGGAGGCAATTATGCCAGCCGGAAGACCGATGGGAATGGGCGAATTGGCGTCCCAAGAGATAAGATTCAAAAGAAAGTTTCGTTGGACATTCAAAATCCAAGATGTATGCAACAGCAATGAGGGGATACCTGAATCGTTTGTAAAATTGGCATCACGTCCAAATCTAACAATTGATGAAACAGAAATCAACTTTTTGAATGGAAAAACATGGATTCCAGGTAAAGCAAGTTGGGAGACAATCACAGTGACATATTACGATGTCGCAACCAAAAAGAACAAACCTCTTTGGGATTGGCTTGCAACTGTTTACAACTTTCAAGACAACTTGGGACTTCACCAAGGATCTAACCGACAAGCGTATGCTGGAAAAGCTGTTTTGCAGCTATATGATGGTTCAGGCGGCGTGCTTGAGGAATGGGTTCTAAAGAATGTTTGGCCACAAGCAATTCAGTTTGGTGACTTAGCATATGACTCATCTGAAGAATGTACGATTGAACTAACTTTAAGATATTCAGACGTTAGTTACAATCCAATTTGTCCAAACTTCAAGATCAAGCCATGCCACGAGGCATGTGTTCCCGGTACGCAAGGACCAAGCGAATTTTAATCTTCGCGAGGATGATTTGGATTTAGATTGGATTCAAAATCTACTTATACAAAAGAAAACGCTCGCAATTTATTGCGAGCGTTTTCTATATTATACATGAGGTAATTTATGGCTAAAGTAAAAATGGGTCTTGGAGGTCTTTCGACCAATCCATACTTGTGCTTTCCAAGAAAGTATAGATGGTTAATTGACATCAAAGGCGTTACTCCAAATACATCTACTCCAGCGTTTACCGCTAATCTACTTCCGCCCAAAAAAGGCGCAAGACCATCTGTGACATTTAGAGACATGGAGGCTCAACATCTTTCAGAAACTATATTTTTCCCTGGAAAGGCTGAGTGGAAACCAATCAATCTAACTCTTTGGGACTACAGGACTGATAGTAATGAAAATCCAGTATTTGAATGGCTTAGAACAATGTACAAGCCAGAAAACGCTGAAGGAAATGACATATGGACTCCTTCTGTTCAAGGAGAAGATGAAGGCGACAGATTAAAAAGAACTGCTACAGTATTTATGTTAAATGGTGGAGGGGAAATATTGGAAAAGTGGATATTCCAACATGCATATCCACAGTCCGTGAATTTCGGAGAATTGGATATGGGAAACTCAGAAGTTGTAACCGTAGACATAACGCTAAGATATGATAGAGCCTTCAGGAAAACTGACTAAAGACCGAATCTTTCTGCTTCTTCTGGGAAGTCTTCCTTAAGTATCTCTCGGCATTCTTTTAATGCGTCCTCAAGCTGTTTGGTCTTCCACCCAAGGACTCTACATGCTCCGCTTTTATTAAGACGGCCTCTTTTTGTGTAGACTTTGTTTTCATTTAGTAGCAGTGCTTCAACAAGTTCGCTATAGCCGCATTTCACCAATTTTCGTATTAATTCTTGGCGTTCAACGTCTTCTGTCATATCTTTTGGATTCATACTTTTAATTATACCTTTTTTATATAATCAATTCAACACATTAAAGCTCACTATATCTATTTTTTTGTCCTGGCGAAAAACCTGCCCTATTTTTGGTGCCATTAAACAAAGAATCGCAAACTTGATGCCTTATAAAGTCCAAATACCTAGATTTAAGGTCGTTATAGTGCTTGTGACTTCTATATAACTGCCTAAAATGATTTAATATGCAAGTAGTCATATAATTAAAAGCTGCGCCTTTAACTGGATTGAATCTGTCTATTTTTTCGAAACAAATTAAAACACCTTCTTGAATGGCATCATCAACATCAATGTTTTCAAACTTTTTATATCTTGCTAAGTTTTCAGAAAGAGTTGCAAAGGCATCTGCCAAGATCTCTTTTGAACTTTGATAATCTTCCATTATCTCTTCGTATTCATCGCTTTTCTTCTTCAGAAGCTCTGTCCATTGTTTCTGAGTTTCTTTCTTTGCTTTTCGTGCCTTAAGTCTTTTGAGGGTTAACTTTACATCTTCGATTATTAACAAATACTTAACTTGATCTCTTTTAGAGCATTGAAAAACAGAAATTGTTCTTTCAAAAACTTTATTATCAATATAATGAGCCAAACATCCTCCAAAAAGTAAAAAAGATTATCTATTACATATATGGAGCAACTTTTTAAATTTTATGAATCTTATTAATTCAATACTTCTGATTTTAGAAGATCCAAACTCAGAAAAAGGCTATAGATTACTTGCAAAAAACCTTCGTTCCAATGGAAGGACGCATGAAGCAGACGCCGTTGAATCTCTTATAAATAATGATAACAACACACATAATAACGAAAAATAACGAAAAGACAATTGAGAGATGCATAAAGTCATTATTGCCTTTGCAAGGAGAAATAATAATAAATGATTTGGGCAGTACCGATTCTACTCAACGCATTTGTATGAATTTTGGAATTCGCCCTAAATCCTTTAATGGAAAGGACTTAGGCAAATTAAGAAATCGACTAGTTGAAAAAAGCAAACACGAATGGCAGCTTTATATTAATGCTTGGGAGAGCTTGGAATCTGGGCATCGCTACATCTTCAACAAGCAAAAAGAAGAGGCGGGGGCGTTTAATTTTTTAATTATGGAGGGCAATAACTTAACCAAAGACACACGGCTATGGCACAAGTCTTTGGACCTTAAATTCAAAAACCCTGTGTATGAAACTTTAGACGTTGCGGAGTGGGAAAATACTGAAAATATTATTTTCAGTTTTGGCAATAAAGACTCAAGTGATAAATTAAAAATGTCCCAAAAGTGGCGTCAAGACAGCCCAAACTCAAAAGAAGCGATTTATTATGAGGCTTTGAGCTTTCTTTCTTGTGGAAAATATAATGACTTTGAAAACGTAGCTCGTCATTATCTATTTAAAGAAACTGGCGACAAAAGAAGCAAGACAATGACAAACTATTATCTAGCTACCGTTCTTTCGTTGGTAAATAAGAACCATCAAGAAGCCGCACAAAGGGCTGTTCTGTGCTTGAAAGACAATTGTTTAATGGCTGAGTTCTGGTGCTTGTTGGGCGACATTTATTATAAATTAAACAAATACACCAAATCTAAAAGGTTTTACGAGAATGCCATTCAGTTGGGAGGTCAAAGGCTCAAAGAAGATGATTGGCCTATGGACATTAGTAAGTATAAAGAATATCCAGAAAGCATGATAAAGACATGTCAGGATTTGTTAGACAACAGTAAGATATATGTTAAATAAAACGCCCTACGAAGCAGCCGACTTATAGTAAGCTATTTTTTCTTCGATTTGTTGATGAAGATTTTGAAGCACCACTATATCTTCTTTTGTGTTGCACTTAACGGACTCCATAGCCTGCGATACGGCGTCTCTTAGTATTTTCGGTGTAGCCTTACTTTTTGGGATGTAGTCTTGCGCACCAGCCTTTAGGAACTGCACAGCGACCATTTCATCCCCATGATCGGTTGTTATAATAATTGGAGTCGAAATGCCTTCTTCTCTAAGGCTTTTAACCAAAGAAAGGGTATCACACTCTGGAAGTAAGTAATCTAAGATAACGCAGTCGAAGTCTTCTTTGCATATGTAATCATGCACTTCTTCACAATTTATTGCTTCTCTTACTTTTGCATTGAAAGGCTTTAATGCTTTCAATAATTTTTTGCGATCAGACTCATCGTGATCTGCCAACAGTAATAGCTTTGGATTCACTCTTTAACCTCCTTGGCTCGTTACATTATATAGCAGAAACTTCGATTTTAATACAACACATCAATCTCATTTACGATAACTGTGACATTATCTTCAAAACGAGATGCTTCGACCTGTTTTCTGCCTGGAGGTAGTTTTTTCAATTCTTTTTCAAGATCATTAATATGACAGTTTATTACCATCCAATGGTTCTCTGCGAGCTTCTTGAACTCTTCTTCTTCATTGATCACCTTCTTGCCTGGGAAGTACGCTAACAACTGATCTTTGCAATTTTTGATTATTGCTCTATAGAACTTAGTGTTGCATGGACAATTTGGGTTATTGTTGTATTTCCTTAATTCAGCCTCATATTTTTCTGGTAATGTTTCACGAAATCTTGAATCTCGCAATGCATGCTTAATATCCAAAAGCGTTATCTTCGCCATATTTACCCAACTCTTTTATAATGTTTTCTATAATTTCTTCTTGACTCTCTGATGACTCTTTAGTCTCTTCCATAGGGTGTTTGTTTACTCCTAAAAGTCTTGGAGATATAACACGTCCACATCCAGGGCATTTGAATTTCCTCTTTTGCTTGTACAATTTACCAGTTACAATCTTTCCTGTTTTGGGATCTTTCTTAGGGATTCCGCCAGGAACAGGGCTTGTTTTGACTTCCTTTAGATTTGAAATATCACTGCCATCTGTAATGTGCTTGTAATTGCAGTGGTCGCAATAAAACTGGTAAAGCTTTACTTTGTAATAATCATTTTTCACATTCATTCTAATTCATCCAAATCAATGTTTGTCAACGAGTCTAAATACCCCAAATGACCCGCAGCCCACATTGACAAAAAGCTTCCTGCACAACCATAAACAAGCAATGATAATACGGACAAAAAGGAAATGGTCGAGACACCAAAAACTATTCCTCCGACTAACACTCCACACCAAAACCCAGAACATTGATAACACTCAACCAAACTTGAAAGCCATGTAATGTTATTTTTTGCAATTCTATCTCTGACGCCCGAAAATACTTGACCATCCACAAGAATGTGCGTCATGCCAATTGTGGCCAAAGAAAAAAGTATTATTGATCCCATAGTTTTTTATCTCCAAATTGATATATAAAGGTAATTCGCGTCTCGAAAGAGAGCTACATTTCCGTATTTGTCTATTTCGCACATTCGGTCATCCACTTCATCCAATGGAATCTTATAGTGCTTTGCGGTCTTGTGATCCAAAGGTATAACTTCAACCAAGTCACCAAAATGATCCTCAAGAGAAAGCAAGTCTTCCCCTGTCAAACCATTAAGAAGCTCTAACACGGATCTTTTACCCATGCTTCTTAAAGCAGAGAACTGTTGGGCGAGACGCCATTGATCAAACAAATGCGAATAATTAGGAAGTAAATTTTTTACCCTTTTATCATAAAACATCAGTTCTTCAATATTTTCTATATTTATTGAAATCATACTAACTTAACAACAAGACCATTATACACAAATAATTGAGTATTCAGGAGTATTTTTATGAGCGACAATGAATTCCGTCAAAGGAAAGTAACCCCAGACGACATCGAAAACAGCATGGCGGAAGAAATTAAACCGCTTGATCCAGAGGCGGGATCTTTTCAGTCTGCACCAAAAGAACGGCTTTCGCCCTTGGAAAACGTTGAAAAAACACAAGAAACAATAATGAACAATGAGTCGGCAGCAAAATTTAGTGGACCAATGCCACTCGAAATGCAAAAAGCAATTGCGGAAAAAAGAAGTCAAGATGAAGCAGATTTTCAACAGTTTGATCCAAAGTCTGAAAAACAAATCCCTCAGCAGCATCAAGAAGGGGTAAAACCTCCACAGTTTAATATGACATCTCAGCCACCTGCTCAACAGCCAAATTCAGCTAATCTAAGAGCAACTGGAAGTCCTCAATTAGAAGAGTTGTTGTCTCGCGTTACAGTCGCTAAGACTTGGGACGAAGTTGTGCTACCTTCTAAAGGAGTTGGATATGGAGGAAGACTTCCTGGCGGAATATTAAACATACGACCAATGACAGGCGAGGAAGAACAAATTTTGGCAACGCCAAAATATGTTCGCTCCGGCGCAGCGATGAACATGATCTTTAAGAGATGTATTAAAGAGGATGTAGATCCAAGCCTACTTCTTACTGCTGATCGAACATTTTTGCTAATCTATCTACGTGGTCGCTCTTATGGAAATGAATATGAGGTAGAAATTCGTTGCTCAGAATGTGAACACAAATTCAATAACGTAATTGATCTGGGCAGTGACGTACTTGTAGAAGATTGCCCTGATGATTTTAATGTTGAAGGCTTACATGGAGAACTTCCGCAAACAGGGCTTAAATTTTCTTACCGTTTGTCAACCGGAAAAGATGAGCTTGAGTTACAACATCATCGTGAAAATCAAACAAAAGATGCAGGAACATTCGATGATACCTTGTCATTCCGATCTGCTCAACTTCTTACCAACATTGAAGGTTTGACTGACAAAAGAGAAATACAAATCCTTATAGACAAACTTCCTGTTGGGGATGTTTCTCATATTAGAAATCTTGTAAACGACACTCCATTTGGGGTAGACACTAAAGTTGGAATGTCCTGCCCAATGTGCTTGCATGAGTTCGAAGTTGAGATGCCAATGGAAGCAAATTTTTTCTTCCCCCGCCAAAAAAAGGGGTAAATGGGGAGATAGACCCTAATTCTCCAAGCAAAGAATTAGGAAACAACTTATATGAAGAGGGTTTCTTTTTCATGTACCATCTTCATCAGCAGATTTCAGAATTTTACAAAATGACAATCTATGAAAGAAAATGGCACATTTATAGGTTTATTGAGCAAAAAGAGAAAGAAAACGAAGCAATAGAAAAAGAAAGAAATAAAAAATAATAGCCCTAAATAAAGTATGGCTATTAAAGAACGTTTGCAAAGTCCAGTAACAGGTGACACGATCACCCTTCGTCAATTTGTTTTCAATTCAAATGGGAAAGCAGATCCAGAAGAGTTTACAAAGGTTGAGATTTGGTACTGTGACCCTGCCGAGGTCACAGAGATAAATCCTGATGGACGTAGGCTAATTGAAACCATAGAAGCCGCCGACATAACAAGAGATGATGTTGGTGAATACAATGTATCTGTAGCCACAGCAGCACCTCTTTACAATATAGGGAAATACGTTGACATTTGGTTCTTGGTGTATGAGGCTGGAGAAGCTTTAGAAAATCGGTCTACATCAATGGAAAGTCGTTTTGAGATATTTCCAGACCTTTGGTACACGACTGAATTTCCTGTTGTATATGATTTTGAATTTAGATTTACACCAAATCGTGTACGAAAAGGTAGCTGTAAATTTTTGCAGGTAGAAATTATACCAAATGTACCAAGAGCTTCTGACCTAGAAAGATACTATGAAAACCTAGCAATATATACTGATCTGCTGGTTTCTATTGAACAAAAATGCGGGGATTGCCTGCCTGCCGAACGAGACTTAAGGTTGATTGCTGATTGCGAATCTGTAGATTATTCAGAGAAATGCGTTGGCTTTTATCGTCTAGATACAACAGATCTTGATTGCGGAATTTATGACATATGGTTTACCCTAAATTTTGGCGACAACACATATGTTAGCGATTCAATGCAGCTACAAATTTATGACTAAATCAATCAACTACTGTTTCAAGTCATAACTTTTTTCTAATGGAGGATCAATGTCTGATTCTAACAATAAATCTGTGCGATCATCTCTACAGATTGATAAAACTTTAAGCCGCTAACTAGTAGTTGGTTGGTTCTAAGCCCCATCGTGACTTCCTCGCCACGATGGGACTTTTTATTTGCCAGTCCGCATTTCTCTTTCGCTGTTGAAACTTCTTTTTGACATATTTTTTCGACTCACTTAACATTTGCCTGTTTTTGAAGTATAATAGGATCAGAGCATGTGTAGCGGACAAAGATCTGTCACTAGCAGTCATCTTTGACACCACTCAAAGGATGGAAAGACCAATCATACTTTCAATCTTTTGGCTAGTTCTGAAACCTTAAAGGGAGTACGTTTGGGTGCTAGTCCTGTCCCTTGATAGATTTCTGTCTAGGCATTTTTTCTACAAAAGGAATAGTTCTCTGCTCGGTAGAACTTGGACTTTATAGAAAGAATGCCTCTCCTTTCGGATTAAGCGGGTCGATGCGAACAGGGCTTATTACTGGCAATGCGATAACATAGCCTGTAATAGACCCGCTTAATTCTTTCATTCAACATTCCTTGGAACATCTTCTAACTTCGCTCCCTTAGCCTTGGATTTCTCCTTGGCTTTTTTTATAGCCAATTTCACTGCTCGAACTGACTTATCAGCCATTCCTTTGTGGCATCCAAATTCTTCCATTTCTTTTACTGTATGAAGTCGATTAGGACTCATTGAGTCATAAGTCGTGTATTCTTCAGTTTTTTCGTTATATGAATGCATTTTAGGCACATATAAGCAGTTTTCGCATAATATTTTATATTTACGCCCATCTATAAATGGTCCGCTAGAGTAGCGAGAGGTAAACACTTCAAATTCTTGTTTGCACAAATGGCAATGATAGTCATCCATAATATACTATTTTAATAAGAACGCCCATAAATAAAAGGGTATTAGAAAGGAAATAAGGAGTAATTTTACAATGGGCGAATTTAAAGATTTTTTGATAAACGAAAATTCAATTCATTTGGGTCACAAAATGGGCGATATTCTTAACGCCATGCAGGAACTAGAAGAGGAAGGTCAGAACATGGGCAAGAGACAGGTGGTAAAGCACTCTGAACGCCTCGTGTCAATGATCCGACGCATTCTACACTCTAACTGGCCTAAGAAGAACCAACGCCATTTAGAGGGTCTACAGAAGGTTGGAGTGGCTATCATGAAAACCATTGAGGAAAAAGGGGAGCTATCTGACTTGCTGCCTAGTGCGAACAGCGAACTACAAAAGATTCTATCAGATATGAAAGTTCCAATCAACCAAGTTGGCACACCAGACGGAGATAGAGCCAAAGATAAAGACAGCGTTGATAAAGAAATGCACGATAAAGAGAATGCTCCTCCAACCGCACCTCCAGATGGAGACGGACAAAGCCCCCCTGGACAACCAATGCCTCAAGATGCTACAATGGATCAAATGCCTCCAGCAGCCCCAAATGCTGGTCCTGGCGCTCAAGTACCTCCACAACCAGCCCCACCGATGTGAACTACCCCGACCCTAAAGAAAAAACTGTGACAATCAATAAATAAGATATGAGTTTCAAGAAGTTTTTCATAAATGAATCCAAGCAAGAGATTGTTCGTCTTGGGTATCCTGATGTTGTGGCTAAGATATTGCATGCTGAATTCGGCAAAAACGCTTTCCTTATAGGAAGATGGTTTATAGAATATAGGTTTGGCGACCAAGAAATTCCAGGCAATTGGTGGCTTCAAGCGACATCATCCTTTCACGAAATAGCGTCTTTGTATGACTTGACTTACTTGTATGGCGCAACTGATAGTGTGGATGAGTATTTAAAAGCACTAGAAAAGCTGGAACTGAGTAAAGACGATGATGAAATTTACGATGACATGTACTTAAAAGATCAACGCGATCATTTATTCAGACAAATCGAAGGTAAGTTTTTTGAAGAAACATTTTTTAGAAACACGATGATCAAAGACATTAAAGAGGAAAGGTTAAAAAATGTTGGTCCATACAAAAAAATGAAGTTCAGGGATGCTCAGGATGCGTATGATAAAAAGAGGGTTTTTGAAGATAGAAAGCCTCTCAAAAAATACAAAAATGGCTACAAGTGGATAGATGTTGGAATGAGATGTCAATTGGTTGGCAATCAAATGAAGCATTGTGGAAGCACTGGGCTTATGAGCATGGATAAAGACAGAACTATGCTTGTGTTGTTTGGTCCAGAAAACACATCACACGTTACTGTGACATACTCTCCTAACGAAGGGCGAATAAGCGGCGATGTTGGTGTTGGAAGTTCGGCAATTAAACCTAAATATCACAAATACGTGCTAGATTTAACAAAAATATTAAACGCCAATTTTGATACTGGTAGATCAAAATCTAAATTACTATCATTGAAGTATATTTTAAGGGATAAGACAGATCAAATCGAAAGTCTAAAAGGCGGCACTATATACGACGAATATTTCAGATTTATACTACAAGGCAAAGAATATTACACAAACGGTTACAGTGTTGCCACAAAGGAAGACTTGGATAGGCTGAAACAAGCAATGTCAAAAGGAGAGATAACACTTAGGTCCGATGCCAGATCTCCTGTGGCAAGTCTGTTCAATGCACACAATAAAGATATGATACAACATGTGTTGGGAATTAAATTCATTCCGTTAAATTCATTTGCATCTTAAAGGGAAACTAAATGGAAATCATAGACGATTCTCATAATGAAGAAACAATAGAAATCATTGATAAAATGATGTGTATTGAAGAAATGACCAAAGAACAAAGCGAGCGATTTGAAATACTTGTCGATGCCGTGGAAGAATATGAGAAAGATGTAATGAAAGTTGAAATACGTCATAAATGTCATGGCAAGTGGAGAGACTATCCATCCGTCGCTTGCTCCTGTTGTCGAATGCCAGATGAAGTTGAAGATCGCGAATTAGGAGAGCCACCAATGAACGCCATGTGTCCCAAATGCTTTGGAGAATGCAATAATTGCGAAACCTGCAATGACACTGGATATGTTGATGTCAATTTTGCAGAAGGAACTTATTACACAAGGCAGTGCCTTAATTATGAAACGTGTGGATTTCTTAATGGAGGATGTTTAAATCCAAAAACTATCCATCCTGAAAATTGCCAAATATGCGATAGTCCTACAAAATGGACAAATCCTGATAACATTCCCGAAGACTATGAAGAAGCATGGCGAACACCTGAAAACAATCACAAGTGGGAAATTAAATCAAAAGATAGAACAATTGAAAGACTCAAAGAGAAAAATAAAAAACTTGTAGAAATAGTCTTAAATTTAGCTCCAGGTGAAACGTCAGTAGAAAACGCTCAGCTACTAAGAGTATGCCGAATATGCAAAGGAGAAGCAAAGCCTTCAAGAGAATTGGGTGCATTTAAGTATGGCTTTGGGAAAGAACACGCACATGAAAAATGCATTGATGCAATAAAAGCTCCAAATGATGAAGAAGTCTATGAAACAAAAAATAATACCGCCATTGGCATGAAGCCAAGCAGTAGTCATACATTTCGGAAGCAACTTGATCCAAATGGGTCTGGAGAATACGGATGGTTTAACGATATTGGCGAAAAATTATTTGAGTAATAACAATAAATACAACTGACACCTAGAGCCAGAAAAACTCATTAAAATATAATTTTTGATGGGTTTTTTCTATTTTAAATTAATGGAAATAGAAATAGATGACATTTTGGAAGATGCAGAGAATGAAAAGAATAAGAAAAAGCGTGTAAATTCTAATGCCAAAGGCAAAAGATATGAACGGGCAGGGGCAAAACTGCTAAAAGAACGCTTTGGATTCGAATTCAGTAGAACCCTTGGAAGTGGAAACCGATGGTCGCAAACATCATATCTACCTGCCCATGCTCAAAAAACATTCACTGGAGATCTAGTCTGCCCAGAAAACTTTTTGTTCGTAATGGAAATAAAAGGTGGATATGATGACATCGACCTTCATACAGCGTTGTCCAAAGGAAGCCAAGCCATGATTGATAAATGGATTAAGCAATCTCAGGATGAATCTGATCGGTCTGGTCTTAAGCCTCTTATCTGTTGGAAGAAGTCGCGGAAAGAATGGCTGGGAATTATAAAGAAAGAAGATGCAAAAAAAATAAACGCCCCAATATTCATGGAATACAATGGGTGGTTAATTATGCCATTAAGTGACATCCTCGCTATGAAGGACGAATTCTTTTTCAGTGATGATTAGCCGTATTCACTTTTGAAAACTCCTTAGCAGCAACAACAAGACCATTAAACAATGGTGCTGGGGCGTTTAATTTACTTTTAAATTCTGGGTGTGCTTGAGTTGCTATGAAATAAGGATGCGACTCTTTAGCAATTTCAACAATTTCCACAAGACCTGATTCAGGGTTTTTGCCCGAGACAATCAAACCCTTCTCTTGTAATTTTTCAATATAATCATTATTTACTTCGTAACGATGTCGATGTCTTTCACTTACCGTTTTCTTTTTATAAAAGGACGCAGCCAAAGACCCTTTTTTCAATTCGCAATCATAAGCTCCGAGTCTCATGGTTCCACTCTTTTTTTCCAGACCTTCTTGTCCAGGGATGAAGTTAATTACTGGATTATATGTATCTGTGTTGAATTCAACACTGTCAGCATCTTCTATTCCAAGAACATTGCGAGAATATTCAATTACAGCGCATTGAAGTCCAAGGCAAAGTCCCAAGAAAGGAATTCCTTTCTCTCTGACGTATCGTATAGCTTTTATCTTTCCTTCTACTCCACGACCATCAAATCCTCCTGGCACTATAATTCCATGCATTCCTTCAAAAGAATGATGCACATTCCTCATTCCATTATGTGCTTCTAAGTCCTCGGAATTAACCCATTCAATGCTTATCTTAACATCATTGTATAGCCCAGCATGGAATAAAGCCTCTTTCAAAGAATGATATGCCTCATCACAGTTATCGTATTTTCCAAATACTCCAATTTTTAAAGTTGGCAAATCTTCATTAAGCTTATCAAGTGCTTCTTTGTATTTGTGTATTCTGCAACCGTTTCGTCTTAGGTGAAACTTGTCAACAATTAAATCATCAATGTGTCTCTCCCAAAATTCAATAGCTACTTGATAGATGGATTTCACGTCTGGTGCGTCAAAAACATTAGATCTAGGAACATTAGTGATGCCCGCAACTTTATCAAGCATCTTTTCTGGCACTGGTCTATCTACACGACAAAGCATTACGTCTGGTTGCAGTCCGTGCCTTTGGAGATCTTTAACACTGTTTTGAAGAGGCTTAGTCTTAAATTCTTTGATGGTTGGCACCCACAAGATAGGAGCTACCATGACAATCATTACGTCTTCTTGGTTGTCGCATCTAAATTGACGAATTGCCTCATAGAATGCCCCACTCTCAATGTCTCCAACAGTTCCTCCGATTTCAGCGATGACAATATCTGCTGTTTCTCCAAGGTCTGTTAATCTTTTGTGAATTTTATCCGTGACATGAGGGATAATTTGAACGGTCTGACCAAGATAATCACCTCGCTCCTGTTCTTCAATCAATTCTTTGTAAAGTGTGCCAGAAGTGCATATGTTTGCTTGCGAAACAGTGATTCCCGCTATTCGTTCATAGTGACCTAAATCTAGATCAGCTTCAGTTCCATCATCACAAAGAAAACATTCCCCATGCTCTCGGGGGGCAAGAACCCCTGCGTTGATGTTCAAGTAGGGATCAAACTTAATGATTTGAACTGAATGACCTCTGAGTTTCATCAAAAGACCGAGAGAAGCTGCTGATACGCCTTTCCCTGTTCCAGAAATAACACCGCCAGCAACAAACATGTATTTCGCCATAAATCTACTACTCCATTAAAATTCACAATCAGACCATTGCATTGTAGCAGTTAAATTAGTCGTTGCAAACTCGAATGATGAATAAAATTTTGATTAATTTTTGTAAATACAGAATAAGCCATTTGGAGGATCAAAGAATGAAAAACGCTTGGTTGGAATATGCTGAAAAAAAGGACGAAAGCAAACAAACTAAATGGGACAAACTATTAAGAGAATACATAGAATGGCTTGAGAAACAATCGAACTGTTATAACTGAAAAAACCAGTTGTAAAGAATTTACTTTACAACTGGTTTCAACATGATCTTACATTATCTCGCAAGCTCCACCTGCACAAGCGATTGTCTCATTGAGTTTTACGTTATTTTCTTCCTCAATAAGCGTTGTGTAATCAACGTCAACATATTCTCGCTCTAGATCATTCCAAAGCTTCCAATTATGCACGTCTTTTAGGCAGTATGTCATTTTCTTAATATCGCCTTCAAAGTATCGCTCTGCAAACTGGTGCGATCTTCTAATCCAGTCTTTTCGTTCTTCATATTGTTCAAAAGCTTTGTGAAACTCTTTTCGTGCATTTAGATTTAAAATTTCACAAGCTTCTTCAACTTCATCAGGGAGTTTAGGTTCTTCCTTTTCCAAAAGATCAAGATTAAGTGTCCAAGAACACGCTTTCCATAGATCTTTTTGAAACACCCTTAATCCATCAACAATTAAACCAGAAGCGAAGCTGCTCCCTGGTCCATATATTGAAGAAATTTCTACATGGTTCCTCACAGTAACCATTGGTGCTTGTGGGTAATCTAAATCTCCTGACGTAGGCAGCAAAGAAATTCCTGCGAAGTTCTTCCTGTTCTTGAAGATAAAATCTGTAACCTCTTCCCATTCATTGGGATCAACGTTAATAGTGTTGCTCACATTATGTACAAGCCAAGGTTGAGTACATCTTTCTTTGACTGTGCCTGGAACTACCCAATTACGTTGCGTGGACTTCACTATTTCCAACAAATCTAAGGCTGGCAGGTCGTTTTTAACTCTAGCTCCTTTAGGAACATCAATGAGAAATGTTACAATTTCATCCGTGTCATTTGCACTCCACACAGATTTTTCAACCGCTCTTGGATTGCTTCTCTTAAAATGTCCCAGAGGAGCTTCTAGGGCGTTCGCCTGTTGCCTTCTGAAATATCTCCTCGCATGGTGGGCATGAATGCCACTAGCCGTCCCTAGCACGCATGAGGTGCTTCCTGCGGGCTTTACGCATGTGCATCTAGCTGCTGGGTTTATTCCAATAGCTTTTGCCATTTTTTCATTAGTTTTAACAACTAACTTTGCCATTTTTCTTTGCATTTTAGGATTTAATAAGACATCAGGATTGTCTTGCATTCCTGTAATTGAAACTCCCAACAACGCTTCTCTGGCAACGATCTTCTCTGTTGTTTTTCCTAAATATTCAAAACTTCCATATCCAGCTTGACATGTGCCAATAATAGCTGCTGCTACTGTTGCTTTCGCAAAACTCTCTTCGTCAATACATTTTTTACCATTAATCTCGCAAAGATTACAAAAACTGAATCCAGATTTCCCCGTTTCTTCATCTACTGGCCACATCGAGATTTCGACGCAAGGATTTACAAGAAGTTCTGTAGAGTCCGACCAAACAAATCCTGGTTCGCCAAATTCCTTAACATGACCCATTAACTTGGCAAACTCTTCCTTGGTTGTTTTATTTCTCAACAACAAAGCAGAATTATTAGCCCTTGCACGTTGTGGGTTTTCATTAAACCAATTGCCAGTCTTGGAAGTTGCCATCTCTTCATCATCAGGAGAAAATACGCAAATACAAGCGGATCTTCTTACTCCACCAGACAAAACTGCGTCTGAAGCGTGCATAATGATGTCATAGGCATCAATGGGGCGTAATTTTTTTTGTCCATTGGAGATACAGCGATTCAAAAGAGTTCTTATAACTTCTAAAGATCTCATAAGAGGCTCTGGTCCAGGTGCTTTGCCAACACCTGAAGAAAGCAGAGATCCTTTTGGTCTAATCATTGAATAATCAAAAATGACTTCATGCCCCTCCCATTGGCTGTACTGCTTGTGAGGCATATGTGTTGCCATTAGGATGCCCAATGCATCAGCCCATCCTTCAATTGTGTCTGGAATGATGAAGGTTTTCTTGGGGCGTTTTTTATTAAGGTCGGTATAGAAGTTTGGGAGCTTTTCAATATGGTGCTTTTGCACTGAAAAACCAACTCCACAGCCACACAGAAGGAGCCAAAATGACTCTTGAAAAAACCTAACTCGATCACAGTAAGAGACTGTGCAATTGTAGATTCTGCTGTTTTTCTTTTCGATAGGAGAGCCGCCATACTGCAAGGCTCGTTGAGATCCTAAAACTCGTTTTTGTCGTACTTGTTCAAACGACCATCTTATTTCTTTTTCTATTGTCGGATATTTTCTGATGTGCATGTCGCGGACGCGATCTACTGCTTCATTCCATGTTTCTCTTCTTTTTTTCTGTTCATCGTATCTTGCATACTTACTTATGTAAGTGTATTCCTGAAGTGTCTTTATCGACATTTATTTCCTCGCATTCATATTGTTTAGTGTCCAATCTGGTTCGCGGCTGGACTACTATCTAAGTGTTATCAATTTAAAAAATACGCCCAATAAAAATAATAATTTATGGTTGGATAATTAGTATAACAATAGTGGTGTTTAAAGCAATCAAAATCAAAATTTTATCTATATAAAAGTATGAAAAGTTTCTTAACATTCACGGAAGACGTTAACTTAAAGAAGATAAATAAATCTTTAGATCACCCTTGGAAGTACGCTAGAGATATGAAATCACTGGAAAATGAAACACAATTGAAGCGTGATGAGATATTAAAGTTGATAAAAGAAAAGCCAATTAATGTTTTCACATTCAAAGGCGAAGAATATGTTGGGTTATCGGATAGGAAGCCTGAGTATGAAAAGGACAAAAAACTAGGGATAAATCCTTTTGAGTCAAATTATAAAGGTGACGAACACCGTGATAAAATGAACAATGGAAAGCCTAGATTTAGACAGTCCTAGTGACGCCATCCTTCATTTCTAGCGTTAACTCTTCACATCCATCTAACATTTCTTGTAAATCCCTCTCATGAGTCGTAACAAATACGGTCTTGTCCTTAGCAAGTTCGCAAATCATGTCATAAATTGCTGGTATTCCAACTGCATCTACGCTGCTAGAGACTTCATCTAGGAAAAGCATGCTTGGCGAACATCCAGTGTTTAATTCCATTACGTAAGCAAAGGCTTGCGATATAGCCAAATTAACTCTTCTTTTCTGACTTCGCGACAACAGACTATAAACAAATTTGTGTCCATCACTTGGATTCCTTTCAATTGTTTCATCCAATTGATCATCGAATTTCAAGGAGAAGTTTCCCATCAAAATGTGCATCCAATAATTTATTCTAGAATTAAGTGCTGGTGTGATGCCATCTATGATTTTCTTTCTGATCCCATTATCACCAAATGCAATCTTGTAATAATTCCAATATTCCATTTCGTCTTCCGCTTTCTTTACTTCATCTTTATGATTCTCTCTAATTGAAATTCTGCTTTTATATTCCTTCTCTGCATCGACAATTATCTCCGCATATGGGCTTGGACCTTTAATCTCCTTTACTTTCTCTAATCCCTGTGCTTTTATAGCGTTTATTCTTTCTTCCAATAAACGATTGTCCGTACTTACGTTTGGCTCTTTTATTTTCTGCAACTTTTGAACTTCTAGTCTAATTGTTGCCAATTTGTTGGAGTTTTCGCTTCTTTTGCCATTAGCCATACTCAACTTTTCTTCTATATTGGAAATCATGGAGTCATATTTTTCTTTTTCGGCACACATGTCTTTAGCTTTGGCTTCCCACTCTTCAATCGCAGACTGACACTCCTTGGACTCGGCATCTGCCTTATCAAGAACATGTTGAAAGTTGCTAGAATCTACTGTTCCCAAGCAAGTTGGACACTTTCCATCACTAAACTCAAACCGTTTTTTGCTTACTTTTAGGTCGTGTATTTTGTGCGAACTGCTGTCAATGGTGTGCTGCAAATTTGCCAATTCGGTTTTTAATTTATTGCTATGATTACGAGCGACTTCTACCTTTTCGTTTCCTTGGCTTATAATTCCATCTAATCTAACAATTACATCATTTATGTCTGGCACAGATTTGCTCAACACAGAAATTCTGTCTTGAGCGGCATTGTATTCCGCTAGTGCGGCACCTTCGTCAGAATTGGCTAATTTTTTCTTTAATTCAATGGACTGATTTTTTAAATTTTCAAGCGTTCTCCTTTGCTCGGACAGCCAATCCTTCTCTTTTGTTTTTGCTTTGTTAAATCTATCTTCTGCCATTTGTGTTTCATTTATAGCAGCCTCATAATCAACGCACATTTGATCAATCGCAGCCTGAAGTTCCTTGCGAGACTGCTTTACAATTTCTGCGTATTCCCTATAAACCTCTAACGACAAAAGGTTTTCAATGACCTCTCTTTTCTTGCCTCCATCAGCTTCCAAAAAGGAATTCATGTCATTGTCTGTAAAGACCATCAATTTAACAAAAGTGTCGTAATTAAGACCCAATTTTTCTTCTATTACGCCTTGTGTTCCTTTGCCAACAGTTAAATCTGTTTCATCATTCCAAACCCCTTCTGCGCTTTCCCATATCTGAATTGAATTTGGTTTTCGTTTTCGCAATACACGAAAATCCCCCCAACGAACTTCAACCTCCAGACCCTTTCCTGATTTATGAATTGCTGCATCTAGCTTTGCGTTCTTTTTGAGAGTCTTTCCAAAAAGAGCATATGTAATTATCTCTGGAAGCGTGCTTTTGCCGACTGCGTTAGATCCATATTTTCTTTTGCCCTCTGGTCCGTTTTCATCTTGATAGTCTAAGTTCCGACCAGTTATATGAACTATTCTGCCTCCTTTTTGCAAATCTATCTCAACGCCTTCTTCTCCAAAGCAGATGAAGTTTTTCGCTCTCATGTATTTGAAATCTAAGTTTTTAATCATTTGTTTTCTGCTTTATTTAAAATTTGCTTTCCAATTTGAAGCAACTTGTCAGGGTCAAGTCCATCAGATCCAACTTCTTTGATGTACTGCTCTAGCATCCCTTCCTTTTTGTAAAGTATGGATTTAGCTTCTTCAATTACATGAGTAGAGTCTTCTTTTGGATTCTGCTTTATTTCTAAAGAGCCAACATTGTGTTTGGTCGTTATTTTTTTCTTTATGTCAATTAAGTCTGATGAACCAATATCATCTACAACAACACGAATGAAATTGTTCTCTAAATCATATTTGTCCAAGTCAGATTCAGGTATTATAAAGTGCTGTGGGCTGAACGTGTTTTGAACATACTCTCTCTCATCAGTTTCCGTATCGTAAATAATGATATGCTTGTGCTGAAATGCTTCGCCAAAACTAAGCTGAAGAGGAGATCCAACATACTCCACAGTATCAGATAGTTTTTGTTCGGCGTGGTAATGACCTAAGAAAACACGTTGCCACCCATTAAATATGTCCGCTCCAACTTTAGTCATGTCTCCATCATGCTCAATAGAGACATCGGCTTGAGTGCCGTGCATGACATTCCAAATTGCTCCATCTATAGCAAGATGACTAAATAAAATGTCTCCATTAAGATCCTTAAGATCTTCGATTGGGTTGTGGGTGTAAGGCAAGAAAGCAACTTGCTTGCCAGCGATTGGATATGTAGCAGGGTATGCAACAGTTGTTACGTTTGGCAATTCAGAAAATACCGCAACACTGTTTACGTCACATTTTTCATGAAACCATAAATCATGATTTCCAAGAAGCAAAAAGATGTCGAACTTGTTCTCGTATGTGTACTTTTTAAAAATATCAAAAGTAAGCTGATACGTAATTAGATCTATCTTCTGCCTGTCATGAAACAAGTCTCCTGCGAATATTACCGATTCGACATTGTTTTCTAACGCAGTTTCAAATACCCATTCCAACACTTTAAGACAATCATCTCGTCTAGCTGCACTATTCTTATGGGCGTGGATGTGCAGATCACTGAAAATTAAAACTTTAGCCATACGAACCATTCTACTGAAAACGAAATCCAAAACAAGTTTAAAATTAAAAACGCCCCAATAAGGGGCGTAAATTTAATCGGAAATGGCTGTCAACAACTTAATGATTTAAGTGTTTTGTTTGCGGTGCTTCAACTGGCTTTTTTTCTTCTTTTTTGTCATCTTTACCGCCATCCATGACCTTCTCTAAAGCTCCCCATACATCAGTTGGAGTCATTGGAAGAGTCTTTTGTGGTTGAGCAGCAGCAGGATCTCCTCCCATTGGTGGTCCCATTGGTGGTCCTCCCATTGGTGGTCCTCCCATGCCTCCTCCCATTGGTGGTGGACCGCCCATGCCTCCCCCTGGTGGGCCTCCTGGTGGTAATCCCCCTGGTTCGCCTAAACCTCCTGCTGGACCGCCAGGGCCGGGAGGTGCTTCACTTAACAGAAAAAATTCTTTGAAATTCATACTACTCTATATAGGATGCCGGAAATCGAATATTTTTTAAAAATATAATCACTAATTATGATCAAAATCAAAAAATGCAAACACGGAGCATTCCTGTATCCAGACACAGACATTTACATAGGCAAATCATTAGACACCTATGGAGAGTACGCATCAGCCGAACTTGCCATGTTCAGCAAATTTATCAAACCAGGGATGGTAGCAGTTGACATCGGGGCTCATATCGGAGCTATCACAGTCCCTTTAGCACGCATGGTAGGACCGAAGGGAAAAGTCATGGCATTTGAGCCACAACGGTACATTTACTACCATCTGTGCGCTAATGTCGTGTTAAATAATCTAATGCATGTCAAATGCAATAATGTCGCCGTAGGGGAAACCAACAAAAAAATAGAAATGCCTGAATTGCCGTATTTAGACTTCGATGACAACTACGGCAATATTAAGGTTTACGGCAATAATGGCGACAACAAAAGATACTTGGTACAACAAATACGCCTTGACGGACTAAAGTTTGATAGATTGGACTTTATCAAGATAGATGTAGAACGAATGGAGTTAGAAGTCCTCGCTGGCGCTAAGGATACTATCAAAAAACACAAGCCTGTTATATCAATAGAGGCTTTAGCCAATTTCGAAACTATGGTCAATTTGCTCCAATCTTGGGGCTATACTTGCCACCCATACGCCAGCCCATTGTATCATCAGGACAACTTCTTAGGAAATGCCGAGAATGTGTTTGGGAGAGATGAAAATTATGATATATTAGCACTTCCTCCAGGGACGGAAGTTGGCGATGCCTTGGATGTGCCAGGAATCAAAAAGAACACAAAGTATGTATCTTAACAAAATCGAATATTTTTCAAAAATCCATTTGACTTTTGGCTACGAGAAGCATATATTTGTTTAACGCCCGACAGAGCGTGCCGAGTGGTTCGGCAATCTGTAGTAGAATGTAGTACGTAGAATGATCGTAGAGATCGAAAGAGGTTTAAGATGAGTTACGAAAGTAAGATTGATGCTGCGCGTAAATTGATTACCCAGCACAACGAGTCCTTAGGCAAGGATTCAGAAAGCGTCAACTTTGATGTATTTTTAAGCCACCTGAAAAATTCAGGCGGCACTTCTGAGGCGATTCTCGCCGCATGTACCTGGGAAGACTTAGAGAATTGTGGACTTCCACGCCTCCTAGCCCGTTCTGTCGCTGGCATTTTTCGTCAGCAAGCGGAAACAATTGGGACATGGGCTGATGGCGCACAACAGATTGTCGTTGTTGATGACGATCCAGAAAAGCAAGCTAAAAAAATGAAGCCTGCTGAATTGGTTGCTGCGTATGATTTGGAAGAGACGGACAATCCTGTTGGTGAACGTCTGCAACAAATCTCTAAAGGGCGACGTTTTATCGTCTTTACAGACGATGGACAAGTGAACGTCCCAACGTCTCAAGCCGAATTGCAACGTCTTCGTGATAATTATCCCGAACGACAAACTGTTACTGTGGAAGGAAGCCCAGAGCAGTTGCATCGCGTTGGTGATCGTCCTGATCGCTATGTTGATGAACATCCTGTGTTCCGAGGAACGCCTTTGAATCCAGATGGAACGTCTGACAAAGGAATTGCTTGGGCTAGTCTTGATCTAGAAATTCGTCAGCTTGTGTATCTCGCAATTTACGATACTCGTGAATTGAATTCTGATACGTATGATGAACATGATCTGTTCGATATTGTCAGCAATGGCTTTGATCGAGTTGCATCACGTTATCCAAAAGCTGTTATAACTTTCAAGGATTTAAGTAAATTGGGAAATCTTCCAAAGCTTAAAATTCAACTTGGAAGTGCTGGATCAGACGGCGGAACAAACAATCCGTTTGGAACAAATAAGTCCTACTAGAGGCAAAAGATAAACCGCCCCCGAAGGGGCGGTATATCAACACATCAACAATAATAAATGAGGAATAATGAAAAATCATTGGACGTATTTAAGTGAATGGGATGAAAAGCACAAAGACTCCGAATTCGGAAAGTGTCCTACATGCGGCTATAAAACAATCCTAAGTGGAGGATATTATAGCACAAGGTGTCCAAACGGATGTGCGAAACGCAATTACCCTTACGCTCAAGGCTACTAAATCAATCTTACAAGGAAAATTTAAAATGAAAAAAGATACAAAATTTGACGAAAACAAATTAAACAAAATTAAGAAGCAAGTCATCGTAAAAAAGAAGGGTGGCTTGGAGCAAGCAAAAAAAGAAGCTTCTGAAAAGCAAGAGAAATCTTTTAATGCAAAATATGGCGAAGGAAAAATGAAAGTCAATGGAGTAGCATGTAATTTAAACATGCCTCCAGCGATTAAATCTGTTAAAATGGACAACGGAGAAGAAATGGTTCAAGGACTGCCTGGATATGGAGTTAGAAAATCCTTTGTTGTCGATGAATATCCAGCATGCCCTGTAAATTGGGAACATGGATCTGATTTAGCAAGCAGCTATTTCATCCCAATCAAAGAAGATCATGGCATGTGGCTGGACTTTAATGAATGTTGTGGACATACACATCAGGTCGCAGCAGTCGTTTCTGTTCAAGGAGTCAATTCCGTTACTGGACAAAAGACGGAAGTTATTCAATTGGAGCAATATAAAAAGAATTGCCCAGTTCATGATAAGCCATTTGCTCAAGATAGATTTTGCGAAGATTGTGGCTACAAATGGCCAGCACAAAATTATCTATCCACTACGGGAACTCCAAATGGTCAATTTTGGCTTGATGGATTTAGAACTCCTGATGGAAAAGTGCGTCAGTACATTTTTACAGAAGAAGAGGCTCGTGGAGTAGCAGCAAACGTAATTGGAAAAGATCGTGTGTTTGCTATTGGAATTGCTTTCTATCTAAGCAAGGAAAAAAAGCCTCAACCTGCCAACGCTCAATACTCTGGACGTTCTATTGGAATTGCATCAGGTCTTTATTCAACGAATCTAGGCAACTTTGCTCAGGGCTATAAATCTAAATCAGTTTGTGATGACAATAAATCCTTGCATCAGTTTGCAAGCGGTGAAGCCAACTTAGACATGTTTGACATTGCTAAAGGTGGTGTTGTTAATGATACTCAAAATACGTCCATTCCGTCCGTTGAGTCCGTTAATTTTGTTGCACCTAATAACCCAGCAATCACGACTGATGCACTGGTAGAGAACCAAGAGGCTTATACAGAGACTTCCTTTGTTGATCCAAATTCATTTGATCCTAATCCTAATACTCCTATTCCTAAAAAGAAAAAGGGAAGTCCCGTAAGAAGTCGAAATGTTGCAACTGTTAAAATTCAAAAGAATTTGGAGGTTGGGGCTGGTGCCAGCATCAATCAAGAAATTCTTCCTGATCCACAGGACATTGACTTCTGGCAAGAAGAACCCGTTGGTATGATTTATATCAATTATTGTTCCGAAGAAGATGCAGCCAAAATCATTGCGGCTGGAAAGAGAGAAGAAACTAAAGAAGGTTTCTTAAGTGGAATTCCAACTGGGAATTAACTTCTTCTTTCAGCTTCTTTCAATAGAATTTAAAATTAAAACGCCCCATTGCTTATGCTGTGTTGAACAACACTTACGACGCCTGTTAAATCTGCTGTTCCGTTCTCTACCAACAAAGCAATAGCTTGACCTCTAGGAACTCTAATCCCAGAAGATGTTTTTAAATGGTAAAGTGTATTTGCAACGGGACATTCTAAGAAAAATGCTATTCCTGCACTGGTCAATCCAGTCAAGTCTGTTCCATATTCTGCCATACCGTCCATTGTTGCAGATGATCCAATCGTTCTAGATATAGGATTTATTGACGTTCCACCAGATACGGTCCCTTCTACGCTATGAACGTAAACCCTGGTTGCGGCAGTTGAAGACAATCTAATATCTGTTATCTCAATTGCATTATCTCCAGTAGTGGTAAGGTAAAAAACGTAGTCATCGTCACCTGCTGTGTTTACATCACTAAATGGAAGCGACCAAACCTTTCCGGTAACCGATGAGACAAATGTAACATCTGCTTTAGATGGAGCGACACTATCTTCTGCCACTGTTGCTACTGGCGATAAAATTCTCATCCAAGACATTGATGATAGCGATAATCTAAAGACTGTTACTGCTCAATCTATTGCAGATCTTGGCGGTGGCGGTGGCGGGACAATAAGCATAACAGAGGCGTCATCTTCGACAATAGTTTTGACCAGTAGTAGCGAAAGCGTTCAATTAGCAGATGCCTCTGGTGCCGACATGACATTTGATCTTCCTGCGTCCTCTGCAAATAGCGGACTACATTTTTACATAAAAAAAATAGACTCCTCTAACAACACTGTAACATTAGATGGCAATAGCTCAGAAACCATAGATGGAGAACTAACCTATGCAATTGACACACAGTATATGTCTATTCATTTGATATGTGATGGGTCAAATTGGCACGTAATCTAGTTTTTTGTTTACATTTCCAAGATTTCAAAGTATAATGTATTTGAACCTTGGGAGAAAAAATGGATACAAAAAGCGAAAAAAGACTGTTAGAAGCCATCGAAAGACGAGCATCAAGACTTGCTAAATTGGCGGGGTTGCAAGCCCCCAAAAGCATTATTGCCAATGAATTCAGGGGAATTCTTGATTCTATATTGTGCTTTGCTCCAGATGAAACAACAAGCATTTTGACAGAACAAATGTTGAAAAATGCCCGCAAAACACGCATGATTTGCACGGAGTGCGGAGAATCTGAGGCATCGCCAGGAGATGGACTTTGCACAGATTGCGAAAAAGAACGCAATCTAGAGCAAGATGAATTTGATGAAATGATGAAAAGAGAGGATTTCATAGATATTGTTAACCCCAACAGATCTATGCCAGATGCAAACCCTGAAAACAATTGAAAGGAAAGAATAATGCTTAAGAGAATCAGAAGCTTGAATGCTTGGTATGACAGCGTACCCGAGCCTTGGAGGTTTTTTGTGATGTTGGTAGTTCTGGGAGGTCCAATCGTTATAGCTGGCTGTACTGCCGTTCCTCTGATAATAAGACTAACTGCGCTGATTCCCATCCTAACAACCCTCTTAATTCGGGTTATTCCAAAATTTCAAAAAGCCTAGTTTACAAATCTGACATTTTTGAAGTATATAGTTACATGGAATTTAAGGAATGGCTAGATATATCTGAGGGTGCCACTGACAACAAACACCCATTCAGAGTGATCTTTATGGCTGGCGGGCCTGGAAGTGGAAAGACATGGATTGCGAACCAAATGTTTGGTCAGGAATTCAAACGCTCTAATAGCGATGAAATTATGAAGCTGTTTTCTAAGAAGTCACCAGATATTGTCAAATCTGTGAGGGGACAGCCTGATTATGTCAAAAAGCAAGAGTTGGAAAAGAAGGCGGTTCGAATAAGTAAGTCTCGCACTGATTTTTGGGTCAAAAGCGGCATTCCTTTCATTGTTGATATTACTGGAAGAAATCTTGCTTTGGTTCAAGAGTTGAAGACAGATTTTGAAGGTGCAGGTTATGATGCATCGTTGGTTTTTGTGTCAACATCTTTGGAATCAGCTTTACGTAGAAATAAACAACGAAAAGGCGAGCGTGGAGCGCATGTGGCCGACGAAGATTTTCTCACCAACGCTTGGTGGAAATCCCATGAGAACTGGAAAGAAATGCGAGATATTTTTGGAGATGGCAACTACCAAACAGTCCTGAATGACAAGGATTTCGACCAACAAAGCCTTAGGCTTGTTGGACCGGAACTAAGAAAATTAGGCAATAAAATCATCAATCAAAGGCTGAAGAACCCCAAAGGTCGAAGTATTGTAAACAGGGAACTTGCAGCCTCTAGCCCTAAGCAAACAAGACGACAAGATTTACTGGGCGTGGATCACCCATGGACAAGGATTTCGACCAACAAAGCCTTAGGAAATCGCATCTTCTAACCCTAAGCAAACAAGACGACAAGATTTACTGGGAGTTGATAGCGTGGATCGCCCATGGCTTGCCCAATCAGATTACTCTCCGCAAAATGTCGGCGTGTAATCGAATTCTACCTTTACAGGAAATTAAACAATGTGGATGTTTACGAAGTATGGCTTTATTACTGCTGTGAATGCACGTACCGGGGATGGAAACCGCAACAACCCCACCGACCCTGATAAAATAATCATCAGAACCAGAGTGCTATCTCACATGGAAAATTTGAAGGAAGCCTATTCAGATTTACTTGGCGAATTTGAGATAGATGACGATACACATTCTCAAAGAGACTATAGGTATATAACCATCGTTCCAAAAGCTGTCTGGGTAGAAGTTATTGCCCGATTGGCGCTAGAAATGGATTATCCTAAGTTCAAACCTTCGGTTGTTGATTTCGATGGCAAAGAAGAATATCAAGAAAAGTGTCTTGAGGTTTGGCACACGATGTATGATTCGCAATTGTAATTACCAGACGTTATTGGGGCGGTGTCGGGCTAGTTTGCTTTAACGAAATCGGAAAAGTTTTCTGGCTGGGTAGACGTGGGCGAAACATCCTTTGCTTTTGTGTAAACTGGAGTTTTGACTTGCTGAGGGCTGTCTTGCATCAGTTCTTTATTCAGCTTTTTTAATGTCCGAAACTTATCTTTTAGTGCAGTGACTTCATTTGCAGTTGCCTTGTACATAGCAACAAAATTACTAAATTTTGGCATCCTATCCCTCATAGTCGTCAACATTGACTCTATTGAAGAGTATGGATTTGTTTTCGTATTGCTCATTAGCCCTCGTTCTGAGCTTGAGGATTGTCTTAGCTTAATTAAAGACTTGGCTAATTTAATTCCCTGAACCAATATTTTGTCTACTTCATTTATGCTTGGGTCATAATCTTGTGTTGCACTTAGTAAATTATCTTTAATCATACTCAGTCGTTTCGAAATACCTGCGTAATATCGCTCGGCTTTGTCAAAATTACTGACCTCTGGACGTTTCATCCAACTTGACACTTGCCCCACTCTTTGGTTTTGTGGCGACAAGGTTCTGTTGTGTTGCTTTCTTGACGGATACCAATCGTTGGCTGATGGGCGATTAGCTGGATCATTTTTATCAGAACCTTGAGATTGTACAATGGTGGTGATGTGAGTGATGTCCTTTGGGTTCATAAACACACCTTGTGTTGTTTCGCTTTGGTGGACATGTCCACTGTCATGGGTATCCGCATAAGAGTCTATGCCTAACTCTCTGCTAAATTTGTTCCAAATTGCTCGCCAATCAGATTTTGCTCCTGGCTTCTTAGACATAAAGTACGCCAGTCCTTGTGTTACTCTATATAAAAATTGGTTAGGATTTTTGGCTTTTTGGAAAGAGGCTGGCGTATAGTTATCTGAATCGTTGTATCCCAAAGCAAACTTGACAGCCTTCTCGTAGTCTAGATCATAGCGATCAGCAAGATCTTTTAATTTCTTGCCATAAGGCATTTCGGTCAGGTCGGAAGTTTTTTGATTCTGTTCGTCCTCCTCTATTTTTTTCAAACCTTCTCTAAGTGTGTCAATAATTTGGCGTTGCCAACCTTCCATTATTTCTATAAAGCGTTTGTCTTCAATGATGTCCGACGCAGCCACGTTATTTAGCAATCTAGCCCTAAGGTCTTTAAATGCTTCGATCTCTGTAGGATACAACGCTGTAGAATCATCCAATGATGCGAATAGTTGGTCCCTAATGTCTGACCATCTGTATGATCCTTCTTTGTATGTTCCTTCATTGCCAGCCTGCATTGGAGGAAGTTTGTCCTTAGTTTCAGTGTCATCGAGCAAGTATTGATATAAACGAATAGTAAAGTCTGGGTCATCGGAATTGCCTTCGATTGGCTCGGGGTATCCGATTGTATCCTCAATAGCTTTATGAATAAAATTTTTATTCGTAGCTTTATCCATCTTAAGTCCCATTTCCTCAAATAGGTCTTCTTCTGTAAAGGCTTCTATTAGATCCCTTAAAAAATCCTTCATTCGATCCTTGGTGTATATGTAACTTATTTCACCTCTAATTTCCCTTTTCTTTCTCTTAATCCACGTTCCTACCTTCTCTCTCCAGCCACCATAATTATATTTTGCGCCGAAAACATTTTCATTTTCGTCTGCGTGTCTTTCGAATTTTTCCAACGCATCTTCTGTCGCATCATCGAATTGACTGTACATAAACCTTCTTAACTCAACGTTATCATCATCACCATCATTGCCAACGTTAGCCAAGTTTAATTTATCTTTAATGTTGCTGAATTGTTTTTTCTGATCATCAGCGTAACCACCAGCTTCAAAATGAGATTTATTGGTTTTAAAAATGTGAATATATGGTCTACTGCCAAACGGAAGATTGGTGGTTTTTTTTAGGGCATACTTGATTGGAAAGGCGAAGATTCCTACTGGCGTTGACTTACTATCACTTATATGTGCTCTCTGTCCCAGCTTAGAAACCTCACTAAATGTTAGCCATATTTTGTTTACGTCCGTCTTGTTCACCTTAACTTCGTGAGCAACAATAGCCTTTACTTGTTCCCAAGCATCAACAGGACGGTATGACATTCCTGTTTTTGGGTTTATATGCAAATTATTTTTTAGCTGTTGAGCGTTTTTTGGGGACAGTGGTGCATTTTCAGAAAACAACCAATATAGGTCAAATTCGTTAAGCACGCTGGCGATTTCATCAAACAAAATAAATTCACGGAATTCCATGCATTTATCTACTCATCTCGTTTAACAATTAGTACATTTTTGAGTAAAAATCTACTCATCTCGCTTAACAATTGGGCTATTTTTGAGTATAATGAGTAACAGGCTTAATGTATAAGTGTTCTTTAGTTCAATTGACAGAGGTTCAAGTGTTTCATATTAGGAAATTTGACGAAAAAAAAATACTGTTTTTACACGGCTGGTTTTCGACGGGTAGCTCTAAGCGACTTTTTCTTGATTTTCTTGGACATGACGTATTTTCCCCTAAGTTAAGTGATTGGAGTTTTAGTGATGCTGTGAATCAAGCTCAAAAATCATATAAGTCATTCCAGCCCGATCTTATCGTAGGCAGTTCTCGCGGTGGTGCTGTGGCTATGAATATAGATAGTGGCAATACGCCGATGGTACTTCTCTCGCCAGCATGGAAAAAATTTGGAAAGTCAGATAAGCTTGAAAAGAACAATGTTATTTTAATTCATTCGCCCAATGATCGTATGGTGTCGCCAAAAAACAGCGCAGAACTAATGCTAAACAGCGTGGATGGAGTTTCACTGTATTCGGGGGGTGAAAATCACCGCTTAAATTGTAAGATAGGTCGAATGCATTTGAAGAAAGCAATTAACCAGTTGCTTGATTGACCAGCCAAAGTAGTCCGCTTCTGGGAACGTCAGGGGCGGTTGGCAATGCCTTCTTTAACATTCCGTTAATTTTTTTTGCTGCCACATTGCCAATTCCCGGCATTTTAAGAGCGGTCTTTGCCCACTTCAACATCTTGACATCAACGCCAGACTTTTCTAGTGCTTTGTTGATTGAGTTTTTCCACATGTGCTTGTTGCCGTAAATGAACTTCTCGGCTTTGCCAGTGCCAGCTAGGTTGATTTTTAATGCGCCCGTATCTGCGTTATAGCCCATCCACTCCCCACCACTGCTGGCGGCAGGGTTTTTTATCAGGAAGCTGTACAGTAGCGGTATAACCTCCTTAGGTGGCGTTTCAATGCCCAAGGTGTTAGTTGGAACTAATCCGCGTTTATGAAATTTAGAAAGCTGTCTTTCTGATTTATCAATCATCGCCCTCAAAGCACTGTCAGCACCAGTAAAGATTTCTAAGCCCTTGGTGTTAGCTAAGTGAAGGACTTCCACGGCTGCTCGCATTTTAGCAATATTGTTTTTCCCCCACATGCCAGTAAGTTTAATCATTCCTGGTTTATCATCTCTATAAGAGATACCACCACATGTTTTCATAAAAGTGCGTGAGGTAAGTAATTCTTCTGCGATTTCGTCTACGTTTGTATTGTCAGATTCCATCCTGTCACGGATTATTTGTAATTCGCTTTCTTCTGGGAACTGTCCAGCGAAAATCCATTTTGGAGAACGAGTTCCACCAGAACTTGGAAATGTCCAGTCTCGGTACGACCACGCTGTTTTCGGCAGTTTAGATGACTTTTCAGATTGTTCTTGGTCCATGCCGGTATCTACGTTGCGGCTGATTTCTGCGTCTCTGTGTGATTTAGCTACAGAATCGTAGGCATGTCGATACGAGATATACATAGCTATTTCCATAGCTTTGTCTTGAAACAAGTCAGACCCCCGCTTGGTTTCAATGTCTGTTTCACCTACTTCGCATATTGTCAGCCATTCTTTGAATTCCATAAAGCTATTTAGTTGTTTGAGAAAATCTTTTTGAAAATAGTTGTCAGACAACCGATTCTCGGTCAATAGCCTATTAATCGGGAATTATTTCAAAACTTAGTTTACAAATCTGACATTTTTGAAGTATAATGTGTCAGAGGAATGATTCTCAGGCAACTGCCAACTAGAAAGAAGAACAAAAATGATTTTACAAGTCAACGAACAGTTTCATGATTACGAGGAACGAAGGTTCTTTGTGAATAGTGATGACTTAGATGAAAAAAATCCTGTGGAAGCCATGATGTTAAAGGCTTCGAAAGACGTTGATTTCAATCAGGACGTTTTTATCAACGTAGATGAAATGAGAGAAAACAGTGACGACCCAGATTTTTGGGAAGATCCAGTTTTCAATCGCGGAAATGAAAATCACAGTGGAAGACCAGACAAACTGGTGAAACTGACTTTGTTTTTTGATTGTTGATCAGAAAGAAAAAAAATGATAGTGCGATTCGAAATTGTCAAGACAGATCACAGGGGAGACGACCCATTCTACGAAAAGTTTGATAGCGAAGAAGATGCTATCAAACAATTAGAAGAGTGGGATAAAACTGACCGCCTTGGTTCTTCCACATGGTACATCAGAAAGACGTACAAGGTAGGATGATGATTGGAATTGTAGTAGTTTTGCTAAACGAGGCTTCCATGAAGTCCGTTGAGAAGGATTTGCGCAAAGAAGGCATGGAAATAATTTCTGCCCTCAAGAAAACAAGAGTGTTCACAGGAAACATCGAGAAAAGCACACTAAAAACTATGCTGAACTTGCCAGGAGTCTGTGATGTTGAAGTCGAAGATAAACTTTTTAGAAAACTTAGTTGACAAACGACACTCAACGAAGTATAGTGTGGTATAAGAAGTGCGACACAAACAGTCGCAAACAACAAACCATCAATGTGACTCATGTGGCGTTGATATTTTGATTGCTTTTTTTACTAGAAGCATTGGTGTTACCCTCAGCGTCGGTTTCGACCGAAGTTGAGCCAGTAATGCACCTTGGTTAATCACCTTGGTGAACCTCATCGCAAGTGAGGTAAGGGCAGGAGAATCACCACTGGGCTTAGACGATTTGAAAACTCACTCAGATTTGAGCTATGATACGGCAGCAATGCCATGTTAATCTCAAACAGAAAGTCACTTGGAAATCCCTTGGGGTTCGAGACTCCCAAAAAAAGTAAACCAAAATAAAAACAGTGCTTCGGCACAGCCAAATGAACCACTTAGCGGGCTGATAGTTTACTATCAGCAACACCTTATGAGCAACGGGGGCGGTGGCCACCAAACCCGTTGTCTTATAAGTTTTTTATTTTTATTGAACAAAATTAACTTCACATACGTACTATAATAATACGTAAGAAAACAAAAGATATAAAATGAATTACCTAAGCAACCTATTATCGTCCTTGTCTTATTCACTGCTCTTTAGCAGTGGACACGCAGACGCTATAGACTTGCTCTAAGGGTTAACGGCACAACAACAGCCTCCTTGACACGTCAGCGTCAAGGAGGCTTTTTTTATGTACTTACATAAGCCCAGATACGCCAACGGCAGAGCGACTAGTTTTAGGAACTAGTGTTAGCAGGTTCGAATCCTGCTCTGGGTACTTGAAAACAAACTTTAAAAAACGTAATAAAAAGGAAAACGTATATTACCATGATTGTTTAATGAGTCGGTAGCTGAGATGGACTAGCGATGGTGTCGGCAGATGCCATAACGGAGATTCGAGCACTTCCCGGCTCGCCTATGGGCGATGCTCCACACACCTGTCTGTAAAACAGGCGGCGTAAAATTGTGTGGTGGGTGCCGTAGAGGTTCGATTCCTCCATTTCCCACTTTAATCATGGATATACAAAATGAACGAAATATTAATTAATGCACTTGTCTCTTGGGATGAATGTAATGAACTTGAACTTAACAATGATGAAATAAATTATTTTTTCAGACGACCAGCAGATACTCATGGAGGTTTGAAAAAAAGTTGGCAAAAGTTTTCTGGCGTGGGAAATCCCGATAGGATTGTTCACAAAATGGAAATGGAAATCAGAAAACAAAGACAACGTGATGAAAGAGAAAAAGCACTTATTTGGCTTGAAGGTCTTTCTACAAAACGTCTATTGTCAATTTTAAGATGTGAAGGAAACAATAGCTGGTGGCATGGATGGAAACACCAATGGAAGTGGGAAACTTTTTATCCCGCAGACGTAAAGGAAATTTTAAAAAAACGACCTCATGTTTGCACTGATAAAAACCTCTCATCGAAAGAAAGAAATGAATTAAAGAAGGCTTCGAAAAAAGATAGAAAAGGTAGGCGAAGTTATTCTTGTAGAAGATAAGGCAGTCCTTCGGGATGTCTTAGCCCGTCAAACAGGTCAGGTGCGAGAGCAAGCAGCCTATGACGGGTGTTATGGAGCTTTGAAGCTGGTCGGGTGACAGCGCTTGGCTGAAGACCAAGAAAGTTCGGTTCGACTCCGAAAGGCTCCACTAGGTTTTGTATAGTGTAATGGCGCACGCTCCATGAAAGCGGAGAGGAGAGGGTTAGATTCCCTTTTGCAAAACCGCTTACGGGACGGTAGGCAACGTAGACCAGGGATTTTTAGAAAATCTCATGATTGTGGGTTCGAATCCCACCCGTCCTACTTACAGAAGTGTAGCTAATTGGTAGAGCAGCAAACTTGGAAAGTTTGTGGCCTGGTTAAAGGGTCTGCTGGTTCGAACCCAGTCACTTCTGCTTCCGCTGTGGCGAAATTGGTAAACGCGATCCCACGAGAAGGGGGTGTCACTTGGCAAAGTGACTTGCAAGTTCGAATCTTGCCAGGGGAACTATGGGACGGTATGGCAATTGGTAGACCAGAAAATTTCAAATGTTTTCATGATTGTGGGTTCGAACCCCACCCGTCCTACTTTATTTTTTACTAGGAGTTTGAAATGAATAATGCAATAGAAATAGACTTTGACAATTGTGCTGGAGGGTGGCATAATATTAAGCAGTCCTTTTGGTTTGCCAAAAGAATATTCAAATACAAAAAAGCGTTCAAAACAGCTTTCAATTGCATGTTTGATTTTCAAATGAATGAAGATCATATATTTATTCATTTTATTGCTATGCAGATTTATATAAAACGATGAGGGACGGTAAGGCAATTGGTAGACCAGAAAATTTTAAAAGTTTTCATGATTGTGGGTTCGACCCCCACCCGTCCTACTTAACATTTTAAAAAGGCTATAAAATGAGAATCATTTCAAAGACGAACGATTTTTACGATTGCGGTCAAGCCTATGGACAAGACCCAACTATTGTTTATGTAAGAGATGAGGAAGACATTGAGGAGAAGAATTTTTTCAACATACATTTCAGAGGATTGAACGACGACAAGAGAATGGGGCGTTTTTATATTTCTCAACACACGATTGGTTTTTGTGGAAAGATTTATCCAGTTCTATCCATAAGAGAAAATCGTCAAGATGATAAAACGCTATGTTACACAATTGAAGATGTTGATAAATTTGTAACCAAAATCACAAAAGAAAAAGATCTAGAAGGGTACAGAAAAAACAAATACAAAAATGGCAGTTGGGGAAGTCAAAACAGAGCTTGTTTCGCCAGATTTTTCGAAAAATGTCAAGAGAGGCAAAACAGTTTTGAAAACATTTTCATTGAAAACAAATGTCCAATCATTATCGACTATTCAACGCAAAGAACTTGGAGAGAGTCTAAGAGAGCATGGAGTTCCGAATCTTCTTGCACTTTGAACGGATCATTGAAGGCTCTTAAATTTCAAAGAATTTTCGACCCTTACATTGCATATCAAGAATTGTCGATGTATGTTGGCTCTGTGCTGGGGCTTACGGCAGCAAAAGGGAAGCCATCCTACAAAGGCGAGCCAATGTCCATGGAGGTGTCTGACGTAGACTTGGCGGCAGCGAAAGGCTACAATGAATGGAGTTTTCGCAAAGAGCCAACAAAGAAAAAGAGAGGGAAGAAAAAATGATGACATTTATCTTTTGGATTGGGTGGATTGGAGCAATCCTTGTGCTGTCAGCTTTTGCTGGGCTGTCATGGGGATGGCTAAAACAAGGCTACACATTTCAATTGATGAATTTGTTTGGAGGAGTTGGACTGTTTATAAATGCCGCAGGAAATAATTCGGTGCCAATAGTGTGCCTTAATTTGGTGTGGATAGTAATATCAATAACAGCGATTATAAAGATGAGAAATGCGAAAAATGATTAGCAAGAATGTAAAAATAGGGACTGTTGGAGTAAGCAGCAATGATGATTACATTCTTGTGCAAACAACTGGAAATCACAAAAATCAATGTAGAGTAGGAATGACAATAGAACAAGCAGAAAAGTTTGTAGCCAGACTTGAAAAGGAAATTAAAATGAGAAAAGCAAAGAAGGCTACTTGCCGACAATAGAATGAGGTTTAACATCTTCGGGATGGTAGCAAACAATCATTCTTTGAAGAACTAAGCCTCGGAATGTCTGTTGGACTTTTTTCATCAAAGGTGAGTTGGCTATATTGGGAGGAACGTAATGCAGTAAATCAACTAATGACTTTTGTTCTTCTGATGAGAAGGATTCAAAATTTGATTGACTTGTAATGTCTAAAAAGTTACTTGTGTTGATGTTGCATTCGATTATTGATTGATCTTGTGTTGGCTTTAATCCCCAAAGACTTGGGGATAAATAAACGCCTAATCCAAGTTCGAACTTCCTTGATTTGCCTAAATCAAATCCGTTTTGGAGTATAGACTGAACATTTTCGTTATTTGTAACATGGAATCCTTGCATTGAATTTTGCGAAGACTCTAGCCAATTTTTGAAGTTTTCCATTAAATTATATACCAGACTTGAAAAGGAAATTAAAATGCAAAAAGCAAAGAAGTCAGTTTTCTAGTGTTTTATCACTTTTTAACTGATGGAGGGCATTATTATGCTCAGTCGTACTTTGTGTGAAGTGTTGGAAGAGATGAGAAAATGTTATGAAACTCGTAACTTCTCTCCAATACATGGATTAATTGAAGAGGCTCAGATAATGGCTAACCGAATGGAAGCGGCATTGTCTGATCAAAGAGATCACTTCGAATGGCAAGATGAAGTGAAAAAAGAGAAAGAGGAATTAGAGCGTTTGCTGGAACAGGGAAACGCTTTAAGAAAAGAAGTTGGTGAAGAAGAGAAGAAAGTTTACCGACTTTGACTTATGGGTTTTCGGTCCTATAAAAACCGAACATGGTCTTGTGGCGAAACAACTGGCAGACGCGCCTCGCTAAGAACGAGGTTCCTTATAGGAGTGAGAGTTCGAATCTCTCCAAGACCACTATGGAAAAAAGGAAATAATCATGGCAAACAACAAAGACAAAGGGCGTAAAGAAAATAAAAAAACGCCCATAGAAAAACCTGTCATTCTTGGCAAGAGAAGAACAAAACTAAAAGACAGTGAAAAGAGACATTGGTATGTCTGGGATAGCAATGCCACTCCAAATAACCTTAACCACAGACCAAAAAGAGTCACACAATGTTCGACAGAAGATTGCAAGTCCGTAGCAAAGGAAAAGGATCTTTGTTGGTCATGTGCGAGGGAAAAGAGGGAGAAAGAAAGTATAGAAAAAACATGTGAAACAGAAAAATGTGAAAAGACGAAGTTTCGCAGAGAAAACTTGTGTCATGACTGTTACTTGAAAGAAAGAAACATGACTGCCCCAAAATATAAAAAATTACCGACTAGAGGCGACAAGGAAAGAAAAGCCTTTCGAGATAGAGGTTGGTAAACATAGCGGGTAAGCGAATGGTTAGCACGCTGATTTGAAATCAGTTGGCCTGAAAATGGTTTGCGAGTTCGAATCTCGTGCCCGCTGCTTAAGATTGAAAGTAAATTTAGAAGGTAGGCAAATATTGGTTTGTTGCGCTAGTTTCGAAAACTGGTTGTCCTTGTGGCATGCGAGTTCAATTCTCGCACTTTCTGCTTGAAGATTGTTAGATGTTGCTGAGAAATCCGCTAAGTTGCAATTGGCGAGAAAGTAACGCAAGACGAAGGAAAAATTATGAAAAAGCTTTGGTGTCTTATTTTTCACAAAAAAAAGAACTACGATGGAGTTAGAATCTCCTGCCTGAAATGCAATCGTTGGTGGGAATTAATTTGGAAATTTGGCGATGAAGAAAAGCATGGCTACTTTCACTGGGAAGAATACGATCCTAAAGAACAAGGATTAATGGAATGAAAAAAGTTTGGATTCTTTGGCACGTATATGACGATGTAGCATCGCATGACGAAAAATTAATCGGCGTATATTCAAGTGAAGAGTTAGCAAATGAGGCTCAGCGTTTATCGTCCAAATTGCCGGAATTTCGCAGCAAATGGGAACATTTCACAATTCATAGTTATGAGATAAACAAAAGCGATTGGACAGAACAGAATAAGTTCGAGTGATGAAATCGGCAAACATGACAGACTTAAAATCTGTTGCTCAGTAGAGCTTGCGGGTTCGAGTCCCGCCTCGAATACTAAAATTATGATTATATTTATAATGATCTTGTTATTGGTTTTTATTCCATTATCTTACATCAACCTTGTTGTATTTTATGAATTTATTATGAATAGGAAGAACAAATGAAAAAAGAAGAAAACGAAGTAAAGTGTCCTATGTGTGGACGAAAAAAAGCTGTCCTCAAAAAAGAGGAACATCTTTTTTATTGCACGCATTGCCAGATGCAATTTGACGACAGAGAAGACTAAAACATAGAAGTGATGGAAAGTGGCTATTCCAGCAGCTTTGCTAAAGCTGTGGCCCGTTTAATCGTGGTCTGTTGGTTCGACGCCAATCGCTTCTGCTTGACGCCCCCTCTTATGAGGGGGCGTTTTTTTTTACTCACTCCTTACCAAATGTCTAATTTTGAAGTATAATGAGTTGAACTGACTGGTGAAAAATGTATTTCTGTCACAAATCACAAGGGGAAATAATATTCGACCCCAAGAAAGGAACCAAGCATTTCAGTCCTTGGTGGGCGTTATTGATTTGTGATGAGGGCATTTTGGACTTTTACAATTGGCTTTCCAAGAAATATGGAAAACCTCTAAAGAAGGGCAGTTTGTGGGGATCTCACGTATCCTTTATCAAGGGCGAGAAGCCAGAAGAAGGTATGTGGGGAAAAGATTTTGGAGTGATTGATTTCAAGTATTCCAATCAAATAAGAAGCAACCAATATCATGTATGGTTGGATGTAGAGTGTGATCAACTTCACGACATTAGAAAATCGTTGGGACTTCCCCAACACCCAAGGAATTTAGATAGACGAATGAGTCTTCATTTGACGTTAGGAACAATTTGATGAACGCACTAAATGACAACACATACGCAATGGAAAGGCTTCTTTTGGGGTGGCAAGACTTGTATGATTGCGCAATTGAAGCTAGTGTTGTCACAACAGAAAATGTGTATGAATGAGAGGTCCAGACTACAAAGATCTTTGGAATCATCAAGACGTAGGAGTGGGCATAATAACAACAAGTGCAAAAGCCATTGAAGATTTTATAGCCATTGATGAATACGATGTTTGGATTCAAGTCAGGTGGGAAGATGGCGGTTCATACAGATACAGAATATCGCCACAACATGATTTAGTTTTTTCTTAAAGGACAATTTGATGGAACTTAAAAGTATGTTTGACTCATGGAGGATATATTCTAGGGTTCAAGAGTTGCCTAATGATGTCCGCTTCAATTTCATGTGGTCAGATCGTTTGTCTCCAGAGAACTTGGAATACATTTGCGACGAATTGTTTCCTTTCGAAAACAAATCCAGCAACGAAGACTATGAGGATCTTCATTTTAGTTTGATCGAAAGACGACCAGACATTTTGACTGTCGGGCATCTGTTAGGTGAAATGGACTTGAATCACGCTTTAAAAGAAGACAAAGTTGCATTTAAGAGAGAGTTGAAAGACGACTACTACACCCTGTCCCCAAGACAAAAAAGAAATGAAGTTTTCTACACGCATGTTGGGCTAATGAGAACTAGCATTCGTTGGGAGGGGCGTAATGTTTGAATGTAAAACTTGTGGGCATACGACCACCATACAAAAAGTTCAATTGTCGGGGAGCGTGGCTTGTCGAGGTGTTTGCAAGGGGAAAAGTATTATGAATCGAAAACTACCCGTTAAGGAGAATAAAATGAATCATGTAGTGTTGAGTAAAAAATTAACAATTACAGGGGTGTTAAAAAAGACCAAGGCTAAGTTTTTCAAGGACTTAGCCGTTGGAGATGTCCTCATCATCGCCTTGCCGTTAGAGTGGGGAGAGTCTGGGTATGGTGGTCTAAAAGTCGCCAAACTAAACTTGGCATGTGGCAGTGCAAGGCATCAGGAGACGATTGGAAAAGTCAGCGACAGACTTTTATGTTTTGAATTCGAAAGTGACAATTACCCATGGTGACTTAGAATGACAGAATAGCTTAACGGCAAAGCGTCAATAAAAGCGAAGGGTGCAAGGCGTGAGTCTCGCTCATAGTAAGCCATTGTCGCTTAATTGAAGGATGTGGGTTCGATTCCCACTTTTGTCACTTGAAGGAAAGAGATATGAAACTTTTTAGATTTACAAACAGTCGCAGCAACTTCATAAAAGGACCATTCCATTTTGTGGCAAAAGACATCGAATCGGCATGGGAAGAGGCATATAAGTACGCTGAATTACACAACGCCAAATCAACCAATTATAATTATGAAATACAATGGTCAGACGAAGCGAAAGAATTCGACATAAACCCTGGATACATTGATCTAGAAGGCAGGAAGTGATATGAAAGGTTCTGGAGGAACAGAAGGTGGGATTGGTAAGTTTTGGCTTGGGATGCTCCTTGCTGGAATAGCGATCTATCTTTTTGTCGATAGCACAAAAGTTGTATCAGGTGGAGGATACCTGTCTGGTATGATGAGCGGTCATCGTGGAGGAATGGGTCGTACTGGTAATTTTGCCATCATCCTAGCTCCACTAGTGATCGGACTCATTTGGTTGTTCACTAATTACAAGTCAATCATTGGAAGAGTTTTGGCTTGTGGTGGATTGGCAGTATTTGTATTCGAAATTATTTCGGGTCTTCACTTTTATGTGAACATGAAAACCTCATGGCTTTTAATTCTTGTAGTCATGTTCTGTGCTGGGTGTGGGATGATGCTGTCATCGTACAGGAAGTCTGAAAGATGATGAAATACAGATGACTTGGAATGGCATTAATTATAACGCCGAGCAGGGATGGGGACAGGAAATGACTTTAGAGGAAAGAATTAAATTGCTTATTCAAAAAGGGAAAGAATGAAAGTAACATTAAAAAACGCCCTTGAAGATTGGGGCAATTTCATTGGACAAGAAACGAACTTGCATAATTTCGACATTCATAAAAAATTAAACTCCATTGGAATACCTTTTTGTGATGGAAACTTATACAGAAGAGTTAGTACATTAGTTCAGAAATCGAAGGAAGAAGCAGGTTTAATCGAAGAGATTCACCTATGGCTGGATAATGCCGGAATAGAAACGACAGAACTTGACGAAAGAATGATAGAAGTTGAGATGTCCTTAGATGAACGAGTTGAGGCGTTAATGTTTTCAAATGAAAGGCATCGCAATCTTTTTTTATCGTACAAAAAAATGTATGAAGAAGAGTTCAGTAAAAATAAAAAACAGAAAGAAAAACAATGACACTAATTAAAACAACGACAATCGACTCAGAAGGCGACATAAAGACGCAAGACCATGATTTGGAAAACGCAACAGAGTTCACTGTAATCGTACACCAGCCTGGGATAAAGGTTGAGGTTCCTACTTTCGTGGAAATCAATGGTGAAACCACAGTGAAATGCATGAAAGAAATGGGTCAAGGTGCATGGAAGTGGATCAGTGAAGGAACTGTATTTCAAGCACTTTGGAAGGAAGCATTTCAAGACAGTGAGGAATCCATGCCGATTCCAAAAGATGTTAAAGCATTTGAAGTAATAGATCTAGCAGCATCGCATGTTGCAGGAATGATCGTTTTGGGAACAGAAGCATTTTTTGCGGGCAAAAATGTTTTCTTTAGAAATCCAGAGACACATTTGCATCCAAAAACAGAACGATGTATAGTTTCAATGATGAAAAAGATGCAAGAATTTCATGGCGGGAACGGGAATGAAACAGCCACAGCAGTAAATCCTGAAACTGAGCCTGTAAGTGAGAAAGTACATACTCTGAAATGGCTTGAATGTGTTGCATTGGAAAAAGGAATGGACAAGCCTTTTGCCAAACTAAGAGATACCACATACACAATTGGAGGCATTATGGATGAGGTTTCCAACGAAACAGAGGCGGGGCAGGAAATGATTGATTTGTTCGTCAAAATGAGAGACGGAAAATAAAAATTAAAACGACCCAGGAAAGGGAATACCTATGACTGTAGTTAAAGCTGGAATTGGTGTAATTGTTGTCAAAGATGGCAAGATCTTAACTGGAATCCGCAAAGGAAGCCACGGAGAGGGTCGTAGAGCGTTCCCTGGAGGTCATATCGACCCAGAAGACAACTCCTTCATAATGGCTGGACATCGTGAAGTGGAAGAGGAATGTGGCATAAAGATCATATTCAGGCAGCTTGAAAATGGTGGATATGATCTGTTCACAACTTTTGACATCCTAAGCGAAGATGGAGAGAAGAGATATGTGACAACCTATCTTGTGGCTGATTATGCCTCTGGGGGCATATGGATTGATGAAAACACGCTACAAGGGGCTGAGCCTGATAAATGTGAAAAGTGGGAACTTAACACATGGGCAGATTTGCAAAAATTAATAATGGCGGAAGAAAAAGACATAGAACCAAAATTCAAAGGAAAATGGATTCCAGTGAAGCGAATACATGCATCAACGATGGAAAACAAAGGACTTTTGCATTTTAGTTCATGGCATGGATAATTATTTCTCGCAAATACTACTTTAAGGGGTCGTTTTTTTTAATTTTTGCGAGGAATAAATGGTTGAATTAGCAACAGTAAGTGTTTTGGTTCGTGAGGCTGGTGACACTCACTCTACGGTTGTTGTATCTTTAATAGATGGCACGGAACTTTCCATCACAGTAAACAACAATCTTTTGATGGCTGCTGGAGTGGATCACAGGGCTAAGATGCATGTTGAATGTACGGGTCAGGCTGCTGGCGGAAAAGTAGGAATAACTCTTCCTGTTCCTCATATATCTCATGGGAGTCGTGTAACAGTATCTTCAAAATATGTTGAAAGACCAAACCCAAAGCAGACAGACGTAGCTTACGACACAAGGGATGCACAAGAAAAGAAGAAGACTTGATATATAAGTTGATGGTCTTGTGGCGGAACGGCAGACGCGCTAGTCTTATGGCTTAGAAAAGCCCTCGTAGGAACTAGTACCGAAAGGTGTGAGAGTTCGAATCTCTCCAAGACCACTTATATAATCAAATGAGGGACAATGAAAACTTTTAATGAATTTCTTCTAGAAAGCGCACCTATTCATTCTTCGATTTGGGCAACGGCAGGGGAAATGCCATTTTTACAGCATGGGGTTCCTCCTGCCATGAAAATGGGTTTGTATCAACAGACAGTCGATCAACTTCAAGATATATTGGATGGCCAGGACGAGGAAGACATACACCAAACGTATTATCCTGAGTTAACGAAAGAAAATATAAAAGAACTCTTAAGAGCTATTAAACATCTTTGGTCTGATAAGTCCAATGATTAAATGAGGAATATGAACATTGCAACAATTTTAGGAAAGGCTGTTATCGCCTTATTCGTTTTGGCGTTGATTGGTGGAGCGGTATTTTTTGGCTTAGTTACCTTAGACTCAAGGTATGACATTTGGGGAGACGGTCAAACTACCCAAAATGTTCCCAACGAAGCATATTCTCAAATTGACATGATTCCATACCTTGGTCAAATCCGCCAGATTGACGAATCCGTAAAATCATTAGAAGTCAAAAAATTAACGATTGATGAAGAAATATCAAAACTAAAAAATGACAGAGCGGAAATCGTGAAAGAGATTCGTGATACGCTCAAAGAAATAGAATCGCAGATCGGTGAATAGAAAAAAACTAATTCGATCAAACTTTCGCAAAGCAGTCTTTAAGCGAGATAAATCCTGCTGTCGTTCTTGCGGAAGAAGCCTGCAACATGGAGAGATTGCAGAAGAAATTTTTGACGCCCACCATATAACAGACCGGAAAATGTTCGAAAATGGTGGATATGTTCCTGAGAATGGGATTTGCGTATGCGATAAATGTCACATACTATGTGAGAAATTTCACCAGACTGGGGTTTCTCATCCCGGCTTGTCTCCAAGCGACTTATATGCGATGATTGGATCTTCTGAAGAAAGAGCTAGGAAATGCGATAAAAGAGTTGCCTATCTTAACATGTAGATAAATCTTGTTTACATTTTTGCTTTTATGAAGTAAAATGTAATGTGTACTGTTTGCATTTGCTTTAACAAGAAAAGTTTCGATGTTTTGGACTATTTTGATAATAATCGGCATTTTAGGCGTTGCGGGCATGGCAGCGATTGCATTTACATTAATAAGTGATGATGCGGGACGGCGCGACCGCTTGCGTCGTGATCGTGATCGTGATCGTGAAATCCAAGACAGATTAAGAGGTCGTCGTGAGCGTGAGCGTGACGCAGTTCTGGAAATGGAAAATGGTGAGGAAAGACGACACAGACGCTACCAAAACATGCTTGAAGTTCAATTGCTAATCCAAGACAGATTAAGAGGTCGTCGTGAGCGTGAGCGTGACGCAGTTCTGGAAATGGAAGATGGTGAGGAAAGACGACACCAAAACATGCTTGAAGTTCAATTGCAAGTTGACCAGACAATAAATGCGATCAGAAGAGGCAGACAGCCCGTACAAAGGCAATTGACTCAAGTTGAAAAAGCTTCTGCTGCTTCCGCAATTTCCAAGATGGTTGAAAACAAGAGTGCCATTAAAAAAACAAAACGTCAAAGGCGTAAAGCGAGAAAGAAAGAAAAAAGAAATTCCATCAAATTAATTGAAGAGATGGTAACAAAGAGGAAAGATGACGCTGATGGGCTCATAGAGGGCATGCTTGTTCGGAACAACATAACAAGTCAAGCAACAGATGCCCCTTCCCACAAGCTTTTGTATGAAGGAAGATTTAATCGTGTCCCTTGCGAAGTGAGAGAATACCCTCCTTGCAAAAGAACTATTTACGTCCTTGTTAATCACACTACGAACGCTGCTACTGGGCAAAGAATAAGAACAGAAGAGAAATATACTGTTTGGTTTCCGCATACTGTGTTTGTCAGGAAATGGAGTGCCGACAAAGAAGCTTGGGTTCTGCACTTATCATTTGCCAGTTCATCTATCGAAAACGAAAAAGACAAAGTTTGGTTTCCATTCATCCCAAACGTGTATAAGCCATCTGGCAGGATGTGTACCTCTGGCGGAGAGAATTTTGACTCTGCTATTAAAATCTTTTGGGAAAGTCAATTCATAACTGCGGAAATACCTGATGGAATCGAATCTTGCTATACTACATTTGGATCAAAGAATTTTAAAAAGAACATGGAGTTATGGGAATCTCTTTCATTAGAAGAAGTTATAGAAACAATGACAAAAGTTAGGTCAAGACAAGTAAAGGCTTGGACTAACTTACGTAAATTTAAAGTAGGTCAGTACGAGTAACATGGCATTCTCTGTTTTTCGTCAAATTATGAATTTTATTGGAGCGGGTCCTATGCGGGATGAAGTAAAACAAATCGTAAGTAGTCGTGAAAAAAGTGCGGCTGATAAAATCTCTGAGGCAATTGCCAAAAGAAAAAAGTCTGCACCAAAGCTGGCGTCTTCTCGCATTCTTGCGTTAACAAAACGTCGCAATACTGGAGATCAATTTGAACTAAAGCCAGACTTTAGAGTTTTATACGAAGATGAGAACGTAGAAATTCGTGAATATCCACCTCATCGAAGAACGATTACAGTGAGCCTTAAAAACCATGAAGATGACTATAGAGAAAGAAGGTACATAGAAAGAAAGCACTTTCTTCCTATGCCGCATTGCGTTTTCGCTCGCAGAAAGAAGCATCCAGAAGGAATTCCAGATCATCGCCTTGATGGAGATGGAAACAAAATAATCACATCACACAAGGGGTTTTACTTAGGGTTTGCAAAAAAGCCTATTGAAACAAGCAGAGATGAGATTTACATGCCTTTCCTTCCCAACATGTATGAAGATTACAAAGTCTGTGAGGGGTCTGGTGGCGGTCACAACTTCGACAATAGAGTCTCTGGTTTTTGGGGAAGTTCATTCTTGCCAGAAGAAACGCCTAATGGGGCATACGCTGTTAGCAAAGCGTTAGGAATCGGTGCTGGTAAATATGACGCTTGTTTTGAAGCATGGGCGAAACTGACTCCTGAGGAAGTTGCCGAAAGAATGAATTATGCTCATTTGCCAATTGATCAAACTCATTTTGGACATGATGCTCATTTTGGATATGATCGTGAGGCATGGGAAAAAGAACAAGAACTAGAAAGAATTGAGGCAGAAAAAAGAAGAAGGAAATATGAAAATGAGAGAGACGAAAGACTTCGTGAAGAACGCCGAAACAGAGTTCTTTACGGAACAGAATGTCCGAACTGTGCGAGAGAAGAATTGACCAACAGGCTTGACAGAGAAATGTGCTGCTATGGCTGTGATGAATACTATTGGGCAGAGGATCACAGAAGATCGCTAACAGCCCAAGAAAAGGCAGATGAAGCGGCACGGAAAGAAAGAGAAGCCATAGAAGATGCACGAAGAAAAGAAAGAGGACGCTAAAAATGCATGAAGAAATAGACACACTGGAAGACTTGTTGGTGGCGTTAAAAAAATTGACTCCAGAGCAACTAAAAATGCCGTTACAGGTGGTTCGTGACCATCCTGTTCATGAGTATGTTCATAAAGGTGAGGCTGGAATCTGTTTGTCAACTGTAGATGAACTAGGATTAAAGTATTTTCGTTCTGTGACGGATAACAGGCGTAATGGTGATGAAATAGTCATTTTCACTGATGGGAACCCTCACGGAGAAGAGGGGGCAACTGCTTATGAAATTTGCACCGGAAAGGATGAAGTTTTTGGTGAAGTTTTTGGAAGCAAAAATCCAATTTTCCCTGATGGTCACAACGACGAATGTGATTGGACTGGACCTGCGCAAAAAATAATTGATGAAATTGATGACGCAAAAGATCACACGGTATGCGAAAAATGTGACGACGAAGGAAGCCACATGAACGAAGATGGAACTAAATTAATGACATGCGTATGTAGCATTGACGCCAAGACACTATCAATGCTGAAGCATAGGATGAAAAAACTAAAATGAGAGGGTTGCAATTTATTACTGGCGATTTCAATGGCGAACCAACTGGGAGGTGTAATTGCACTATATTGGCAACAGACGATACTCAAGAAATGACAATAAGTTTGGTTGGCGACGAAGAAGAGTCTTTTTGTTTAGACATTACAACCGAAAATATTGAAAGATGTTTGCATAGCCCCAAAGAAATTAAGAAACTACTTCCAAATATAGTCACAACACCGAGAGTGCAATTGATTGGATCTGCTTTACAAATTGCACATGAAATCAAGTTAAATAAAGCGGACATATACCCAGACGCCATCATAGGCAGGGCGGAAAACTGCTGCGGAAACACAACCTGCAATGGTGGTGGTTGCGAAAAATGCAGAGATCTTTGGGATGAAGCCACCAAAATGATCCATGAAGGAACTTGCCCAAGAATTGAAGATGTTCCACATCACAAAAGTGACGTAAAGGCTTGGCTGAAAGCTTCTATGAAAGGATATGATTCACCAGAATGGCAAGAATATCTTGATTCTCGGGTGTCTCAGCCTCCTAATGAAATGCCAGTTTATGATGATCCACCAGATGATGGACTCACAGCAAGAGAACGACTTGAAAGGAAGAAGCAAGAAGATGTTTGATTTGAGAGATATTTTAAAAATTGGGAAGGTGGTTTCTGAACTTCATCCTTCTGCGTCGTTAAAAATTAAAAAGTCTGGTTGCATTGAATCATGTTGGTCTTCATCAATGTTAACTATTGAAATTATGGACATGGAAATAGATGTTGAGATAGAAGGCGACAAAAATGAAAAGCTATGCATAGGGCAACGAAAAGTTGATGAACTTTATTGGAAAGAAAGAAGATTTGAATCAATATCAACCGCTTTGGCGATATTAACATATGACTTAGACCAATTATGTACTGCAACATAAGGAAATAAAAGATGCTTAAAAGTTTACAGCTAAGTGAAGACAAAAAGATGCTTGGAAGCTTGCAAAAACTAGGCGAAGATATAGCAGATGATTTTCCAAATGCTGAAGAGATCAGCCTGGAGAGGCTTCCGAAAATTCAAGACAAGTGCCGATGGTCATTGAAGGCGAGCGTAGAAGGAAAAGAAATAGACATTGATTGGGATGAAAAGGGATTCTCAATAGGGATGTGCAGTGGGGGCAATGACTGGTCTAGTGATTACAAAATCGTAGACTGTGGGGATATTAAAAGCGCTTATTTAATAGTGTTTAACTTTCTATCTGAGGAAGAAGAAGATGAATAAAGAAGATTTAATTTCTGTTGGGGAGAAAATTTTAGACGCCCATCCAGACGTTGAAATGTGGATAAGGAATGAGAGTGATTTCACATCCACTGTCTGGCAATTAACTGCTGTGTTGGGGATGGCTGAACTAGATGTAATTGTAGATTCCACCAACAACTCTAAACATGATTTTTTTGATTACGTATTTTATCACGGCAAATTTAACAATTATGTAAATAATGGCGCAGCGTATACAAAAAAAGAACTCATGCAAGAGATTTTATCTTTCTTAGAAGAGTGTAGTGTGGGGCTTGTAAAATGACCACAAAAACAAATACGGCGTCTGAAATGCTGATGGAGGTTGGAAATTATGCCTCTGAATGCTTTCCGTTTTCAAATACAGCGATTACTAAAACTAAAGCAAACCCCAAGCACGATTACATGTCTTGGGTGTTGACGATTTGCTTGTCAAATAGAAAAGTAAAAGTGTATGTTGAAGATGGATGGTTTGAGTTTACATTCTTTACAAAAAATGTAAAGGCATCATCTGGACGTGTTTGTAAAGTGAGACAATTCCGAATGCATGAATTGATTTGCGCATTTTTGGATGGGTTAAAATGAAACGCCTAAAAACAGAAGATTTGATGAGTGTTGGAGAAAAAGTGTCCGACATGCTTGCATCGTCCGAAGCAAGCATGTCGATAAAAAACATTTGTAGCGAGAAATTTTGGGTGCTAAATGTGTCAATTCAAGATGATATGGCAAACCTAAGAGAGATTGAGGTTTTTGTTGAACCATCTGCCTATGAACAAGATCCCGACTCATTTGATTGGACGTTTTATACAAATGAGCATTACGATGACACAGGGCTGGTTGATGAAACGCAAGAATTGTTCGAATTGATTTACGCTCACCTAAAAGGAATGTAAAATGGAAATAGAGAAGTGCGAAAAATTGCTTTCAAACTCAATAATTGAAAGCAACAACAGGCTGATCGTCCTTGGAGAAAAGCTGTCAAACAAATATCCAAATGCCACTTTTGAAATCGAAAAAGACAGATGGGAAAACGAGGATCAACTAAGAGTTTCTTCGGGGAAAAGAGAGGTTCACATAGACATAGATGATTCGTACTATGATCCTAAGTTTGATTTAACATTTTATTTTGTCAATGATAATGATGCGAAAACTTATCAAAGAAGTGGGATCACTGACAGTGAAGAAAAAGCCGTGTTTTTGGTTGGAGACTTTTTGGAACGAGTGCAATGAGCAACCAAGACCTGATAAATGAAATGGTGAAAGCGTCGGCGGCAAGCAAAATCAAGGCTATGACCATCAAGAAGCAAGTAGGAGAAGTAAAGGGTTATGACAGTTACGAATTGGAGATGGATGATGAGCGATTAAAATTGAAAAGAGTTATTGTTCATCGCCCTTGCAAAAGAACCGTCTCTGTCCTTTGCAAGGGATTAAAAACATACAAAATTCAACTTCCTTGGATGGTGTTTGCTCAAGTGGAGACTGGGGCGTTTCCTAGATACAAGGTTGCTTTGTGTCTTGACGAAGTTGAAAATATAGATTGTCAAATTTATTGGCCGCCGTTCCAAAACATACACAAAGATATGAGTGTTTGTATGCCAGCGGGTTACGCTTATATGGACTTGGAATCGTTTATTGATAATTTTTGGGGAAGCATATTTAACACAGATGTTCCGTTTTGGGGAAACTACGTAAGATCAAGTTATCTTTGGTCATGGAAGTCATGGGAATATCATTCTGAATACAATAAAAACTTCGAAAAAAGAATCAATAGGCTTCCTCCAATAAGAAGGAGAGGAGAATTGCAGACTATAAGAAACATGCTTCACAGCAGGAGTATAGACTTTGATACTCCAAAGCTGAAGGCAGGAATCTTGCATTATCCAAAAATGTTATTAGATTCAATACTAATGTTTAGTCCAGTTCAATAGAAATGGAAGCTAAAATGAAGACGCTATCAATGTCTCCTTATGATTTTTGGTAGCAAGTTGACAGCAGAAATGGACATCTGCACATCTAAGACATTCACATACGTAGGAGATTAAAAAATGCTTTTTAAAACACTAGATTGCAGCTATTGTCGTGAAGAACAAGTTCAGAAATGCGCTGCTTTGAATCCAAATTGGTTCACTGATCATAATATAGGAATGGATTCCTACTATCACATGAAACAAGAATGTTACGACCAAGTTGTTGATTGGGTAAATAAAAATACGCCCAAAACTTTTTGCTTGATCACAGATATTGAAGATGGAGAAGAGGCTGGGCTTTGTGCATCGCACTTAAGAATTATTGCAGATGAAATGGATGAAGGTTTTGATGATTGATGCTAATGTAAAGAAGATGTGCGACAGACTTTATGAGACAGAGATATTATCTTCGCATTTTTTAAAAAACAGAGTAGTCGGATTACAGCATGTGCTGTCTTACTATTTGATGATGGATTGGGCGTTTTATTCAAACGGCTTTCATGACTTTAATTTAACATCATTAAACTGTTGTGCAGCATCAAGTCCAGCGTTTAAAAACGTTGCAATAAAACGAGGATATGGAGAAACATACTACAGAGAAAGAGAATTTACGTCCTTTACAGTAGTTGAAAATTGGGAAAAGTTTCTCAGAGCATGATTAAAATGGCGGATCGTTCTCGCCACCCCAACTAGATTGCGTCTTAATCTTACGCCTTCTCTTCCTCTTCTTTTTGGGCAACTCTCCACCCATTAAATCTGGTTCAGGCATTTCATCATGATAATCTCCCCAATCATCAAGTTCCGTCCTACGAGCAGCCATGGCATCGGAGTATGGGTTGCTTCCTTCCCAAAAGGGATCAACAAATACAACGTCTCCATTTGATCGTTTCATGAAATTCCCTTCATGAACGTCCATAGATCCTTTCAAACCGCTAGTGATCAATATGTACATTCCCTCAAAGAGTTTTGACAACTCTGGATTTGATTTTAACAAATCAATCATCTGTTGGTGAACTTTTACCTTTTCTGTGCGGTTTTCTGCACCAGCCCTTCTCTCACTAAAAGAAGGTCTAATTGTACGATCTACTTCTCTGTTTTCCGTTCCATTTTTTAAGTCATGAAAATATCTGTAGGAAATATCATAATATGCATTAATTATATTAAAGGTGGGTCTATCAATTGGTTCCAACTTCTCCATTCTTACCAAATAAGAAGTTGCCTGATGTTTATAGCGTTTATAAAATGGAGTCACTTTTTTAGGAGGACCAAAAAACTTTGGGAATGCTGAATGTGGGTTCTTGAAAGCGAATCTAACAAAAGACGTATAAAACTCATCATTGTACATTTTAAGAACGTATGGCCATCTTGGGTGAGAAAACACCTGCCCTTTTTTCCCAACGCCAATTAATTTCCCTCCGCTGGACTTAAATTCGTCCATCAACTCATCCCAATCCTTTTCTTTGTGATCTGGGTTAAGTAGAAATTCTGATATGGAGTCAAAACTTTCGTGCAATAGCCAATCTTTGAAATTCATGCAATCAATCATTTAATTTAAGTAAATCTTTAGCATTTCCGCTAAGTTATATATATCAATGGGCTTACGGAAAGTCTGGATTTTGACGAGGAATTCAGGTATAATTAAATTATGAACGTGCTGAAGATACAAAACGATTATTCATGGTTGATCACAGACGATGAAATTTTAAAAACGACCCTTTGGAAAGCCCTCAGAAAGCGTGAAAAAGGATACTTTCATTCTCCTTTGTTCAAAAAAGGCGTATGGGATGGATATTCAGAGTTTTTTAAATTAAAGACAGGTCGTTTTTTAACTGGTCTATTACCAGAAATCATGGCTGCTTTGAAAAAACGAGAGTCAGAAGTTCATATTGATGACCAGCGTGGAAGAGTAAACTTTGTCGCTGATTCTATAGATGAAAACTTCATAAAAGACTCTAATGGACACGTATTGAGAGATTATCAGGTAGATTTGATTAATCGAACAATCAAATACAAAAGAGGAATTGTATTCGCTCCAACATCGGCAGGGAAGACTGACATCATGATTGGCATTCTGAAGGCTATACAGCCCGGTACGCCCATTCTCTTCCTTGCTAACCGCAAAGGACTCGTAGATCAAAACTATCGCGAAATCAAGGCGTGTGGCTTCGACAGGGTGGGCAGGCTTTATGCCAATTTTGCCGAACCTGATTTAATCACCTGTGCGACTGTTCAGTCTCTTCATAAAATTGAAAAGCAGTTGCCAAAATTCGAAGTGCTTGTCGTAGACGAAATTCACGACATGATGAGCAAGGTCCCAAAGAAGTTCTACAACAAAATGAAGAGTGCCAGTGTAAGGGTTGCTGTATCCGCCACTCCATTCAAATTTGGCGGAAAAGATAAATGCCAAATGTACAATGTCAAAGGTCATTTCGGTCCTGTCTTCAAAACTGAGGCTGGCAATGAAAAAGGAGTCCTTACAACAAAGACGTTACAGGATCGTGATATTTTGTCGGCATCAGATTGCACATTTTTTCACATCAATGAACCTAAGATACCTTACGAACTTTATTTAGATGCTGTCACAAAAGGCATTGCTGAGAATGTTGTTTTTCACAAAATGGTCAAAAAACTTACTTCATCACTGAAAGGGAGAACTTTGATATTGGTAGATCGAATAGCTCACGGTGATGCTCTTAAGCATCTAATTCCAAAAGCTATTTGGATTAGCGGAAAAGACACACTGGAAACAAGACAGCATGTGGTAGATCAGTTAAAAAACTGCAAGGGGAAAGTGGTTGGAATTGCAACACAGCAAATATTCAATACTGGTATCAACGTTCTTATCCACAACTTAATCAATGCGGCTGGTGGTCAAGCGGAGCATCAAATAATTCAAAGAATGGGTCGTGGGTTGCGGACAGCAGATGACAAAGAAGATCTTAAATATTATGATTTCATTTTCAACATAAATGATTATCTGCTAAAGCACTCGAACAAACGTATTAAGATCCTAAAAGATGAGGGTCACAACATTGAAATAAAAGAGGAATTCAAATTATGATTTACGCATGGATTATGGGGCTTATAGCTTTATTCATAGCCACAATTTATTGGATAGTAATATCCATCGCCGGAAGTTATATAAACGAAAATAGAGTTGGCATATTCCAATGGTCAAAGAATAAGCTCAACTCTATTAAAAAATGGATTAAAAATCGTCCAGAGTAATGTCTGGGTGCCACTTCTCCATCATTTTGTATATTACTTCCGCAGGAACACCATGCTCGTTACGTTCAGCCAATAAATCAGCGGCACGCTTAAGCTCTTTTACATTCGCTTCTTTCTTTCGAAGCAAAGGCTGAATTTTTTTCCACCATTTTGAATCTGGCTCAGCAAACTCTACATCGTATCCATGGTTTATGCCAGCCTCTACATAAGGTCGCATATCACGAATTTTTACATTGGTGTTATCAATGATGATTGGAGACAAACCCTCTTCCATAGCTTTCTCTGATCGCTCAAAGTTAAGCTTATGGTAATATCCGAGCAACGGACCAGTCCTTCCCTGCGAAGATGCCTTGTCCCAATTCTCTCTGTATTCAACTAGGTCTTTGCCCCAGAATTCATCGGTAGAAAAAATCACACCTTCATCACCAGCTAATTGCTTGGCTTTAAAACTTTTACCGCCGCCTGGAACGCTTCTCATTATGTAAAGTTTTTTATTCACTTTCTTCTACCTCTGCCTTTATGATTGTGTTGCCTATTTGAATAGGCTCTGAAGTCTTTTGCTTTTCTTTTAACTTCTCCTCTTGTAGGAGAAAAAAATTCAAATGCTTTAGCTTCTTTTGAGAACGCTTCTAATGCCTTCCCTGCTTCATCGACCTTTACAGCCATTTTCTCATCAAAGTTTCTTATCTCCATGTATCTGCGAAGTATATACTTCTTTTCCTCGATACGAATGTTTGGAAAAATTCCGCTAAATTCCATCCATGAATCAAAACGTCCTTGAGACAAAGCGATATTGCGGTGATAACCAAAGTTATGAAAATCAAACACAAAAAAAAGTCTGTTCTCAGGATCTTTCTCAGTAAAATTCAACCACGAAGACATGCAAGATTTTATTTGCCTCATTTCATATACTCCATCCAATTGCAAACCATTGAACAAGGTTCTCTTTCAGCCCTTCCTATCATTTGCGATCTTCTCTTGTAATGTGTTTGGTACAAAGGCTCAATTCCTTGCACAAGACCACCAGCGCAAAAAAGATTGATTTCCCCTCTTTGCATTCCTTGCCCTGTGTGGACTAGAACTGTGCCAGTTGAACGTTTTTCTATGAAACTCATAAGTAAGTTGTCTGAGATTTGACTTTCTGACATTAAAAAGGAAGTAATTCGCCGGTTTTCTGGTGCATTTCTATCCTAAATTGACAGTATTGCCAATGAGTAGAACCACAGTCTTTATAGCACTCAATAAAAGTTACCCATGATGACAGGCTGCTTTTCGAATGATCTGAGTGCTGATCAGGGACAGGGAACAAAACTTCTGCGTATCCCTGCCATTCTTGCATACTGTTGCAGATTGCACTTTTCCAAATCACAAATTACACCCTTAATGTTAGGCATTTGCATGCCCCACCAGATTTCATGAATTCGCTCATAGGAATCATTATAGGGGTGTACCCTTCTTTTTTCAAGAGGGATGCTGTCTCAGGACATTCCGATGGAATTATCACGGCTTTTTCGACAACAACAGCGTTGCAAGCGAAATTAGCAGCTTCGTTTGCTGAGATGGGAATTATTTTCGTGTGCTTGGAAAATCTTCGGATTGAATCATCATCAAAAGCACCAACATACATTAGAGATCTTTTTTCATCAAGTGGACAAAAACATGTGTCAAGATGGTAGAAACGAGGGTTTACAAGGCGTCCAGAAACAACACTGCCCTTATCCAATAATTCGTACACTGCTCGATTAGATGCTAACAGGGATGACCTAAAGCCGTATCCCATAAACATCTTCTTGCCGTTCCACAAGGCGTCACCAGCGCCTTCGAACTTGTGGTTGGATTTAATTACTTCATATCCATTGTCATTAAACCACTTTTCCCAATGCGATTCTTCCACTTGTCTTTCAGGATGTGAAAAAGTTGGAACATAAGCCCTATTTTCAATGACGACGCCTCCATTGGCTGTAAAGACCATATCAGGCATGCCTTCTTGAGGGGCGATATATTTTAAATTTACGCCCAGACTATCGAGAGTATCCCTAAGCCTATTCCATTGATCTGACGCAAGTTTAGAATCTACTTTATTCTCCGTATGCATCCATGGATTTATCTCATAATCAATGCCAAAATAAGTTGGTTCGCATAGAAGTATTTTCATAATTAATATTCACTGTATGGAGACGGATTGTATTTTTTCTCAATTAGAGGTTCAACTTCATCACGTTCATCATCATTGAAACTCATCCATCCTGACATAATATTTGCTGCGACAAAAGATTTTTGTTGAGATATTTTATTATGATCTACAAAGGCTTTAGGTACATCTCCATTGAATGGAATATAATAGCCTTTTTGTTGCTGAACTAAATCTCCAGCAAATCCCGCTGCGAATGTTCCAGTTCCAGTTGCGGTTCCAGTTGCAGTTCCAGTGGAAAAACTACCGACTGAACGACAAGTGCCTATGTTTTTGTATTTGTATTTCGTTAAATATGCCATTATTTACCTTTTGTGTAAAATGAGTATCCTCTTGAATAACATGAGCTACAAGAAACGTATCCATATCCATATACATTGATTGACGTAGCTGAAATGCCATTGAGCAACGGATCGGCTGAATAGTCGCCACTAGCAAACGACCCTTCTTGTGGAGAGGATGAAGAGGCGAATGAACTCTCTTTCTTTGGTTCAGCAATTCCAGAAGCCAAAAATGCTACCCTTCTATTTATTTTTTTCTGATTATATGTCACCCTATGCATCGCTTTGGATGCCTTGCTGTCATATGTCGATAACGGTCGTCTTCTTTTATTCATTGTTTATATCTCCATATTAATAATAGTAATTCATACATAAAAACATGGAATTCAAAGACTGGATGGAACAATCGAACAGAGTCCCTTCTGTTATGTGGCATGTGTCAAACTATAAATTTGACAAATTCGATCTTAACAATGCTGGTCAACAAATTTTATGGTTTGCTAAAGATCGTGATGATCTATTAAGTCATCACGGTGGAGCGAGCATAAGAAAAAGTATGCCTTTGTATTTGTACAAAGTCTCAACAACCGTTAGCAACCCTGCTAGTTGGGAAGAGTATGATAAATACATGCTAAATCAAATTGAACAAATGGGATATGATTCAATGGATTTAGGAGATGATTTCGTAGTATTTAATCCAAATGATGTAAAAATACTAGACGTTGAAATGATTCGTAAATAGATTAGAGTGGATCAGATGGAGCAGAATCATTTCCAGCCCATTGAGTAGTAGAAGGCGATGGCTCCATTTTGTCTACATCAGACGAGGACGGCGCTCCACCAAGGTCAGATTGACGAGAAATGATGTTTATCAAATCCCTCAACTTTGTATTGCCATCTTTAAGAGCAGCTATTGTCGATCCTTTGACATCAGGCGGAAGTTCGTCAAGAATTGGCATCTTCTCCAATTCATGAGAATTAGCGAAAGATTGAATTTCGTCATCCATACGAGATTCTATATGGTCTGGATTAATTCCAAGCTGAGACAGTATTGCTTGCTTAATCCTGTCTTCTGAGTCTTGGGCTTCTGTGAACTGGCTGAAACTTTGCATAACTTATCTATTGCTACCCAATCATTTCCCAGATTAATTTTCTTCTTATTTCCAATCCATATTTCGCTTGCTTAAAATAAACCGCCCTTGGATCTTTGTCCACAGCAGGATCAATTTCAGACTTTCTAGGAAGTGGATGCATAATTATTGCATCTTCTCTCAAAGACTCCATTACTTCTGGCGTTATTCTAAAGCTGGGGGGCAAATGATTCAGCCCAGAGTCTCTATCTTGTTGTATCCGACTCATGTAAATTACATCAGCTTGTTTTGCAATCTCTATCGCTGGCGGGGCTGGACTAACTTTTGTCCATGCGCATTGATTCCATTTTGGAGAGGATTCTCCAGCAATCCTTAAATTAGAATGAGAATCCATCCATATTTCGTTATCAAACAGAGCAGCTAGACGTATAAAGGATTTGGCTGCTCTACCCCACATAAAGTCACCACTTACAAGAATTTTCAAGCCCGTATAAGTTCCTTTCTCCTTGTAGATTGTATACAGGTCTGTTAGAGCTTGGGTCGGATGTTCGCCATACCCACTTCCAGCATTGATTACAGGGCAATCTGAGTATAATCCAGCTATATTAGCGTCTCCAATGCCGGAACTTCTAATTGCTATCAAATCCACGTATTGAGAGATTGATTTCACTGTATCGGGAAGACTTTCGCCCTTAGTGACGGAAGTGGTTCCTTCGCTTGAGACAGAAACTACTTTTCCGCCCAAACTTTGCATGGCAACCTCAAAAGATAGCCTAGTACGAGTAGATGGCTCAAGAAACAAAGTTGCCATTGTTTTGCCATGCATCTCCTCCATTATCTCTGGGAGATCATAAAACAACTTTTTAACGTACTCTCTGGTCAGATCGCTGGTTTTGATTATATTCATAATCTGAATTATATCATGTTTCAAAAATGGTGCAATAGAACCCTAAATAACTTTAATGGACATCAAATTCAAAAAATGGCTACTATCGGAACAATGGAAAGATCTCTTTGGTTTTGACAATGAATCAGATCAACTAAAGAAGAAGTCTGATAGCAGGCACCACAGTCACATAAACCCCGATCTTCCAATTCGACAGTTAGATGTTGAATCTGTTATTGAGCAAATATCGGAGAAGACAGTTCGAGGAGAGAAAGGTCGTGTTTTATTTGTTAACCAAATTCAATGGGGTCATGGGCGTGGAGCAATGAGAGTTAAAATACATCCAGACCTTCATACTGAAATAGCAAAATTAAATTACGACCTAGAAGGAACTCCTACTTGGGCTACTAAAAGAACTTTTGTAATCAATCGTGCTGGATATGGTGGAAAAGAAGATTCTATTGCGGAAGAACTTCATCAACAGGTTGCATTTGTAGAAAACCTTCCTTTAGACGACGCTCAAAAAAACTACAGAGGATTAGAAAAGCTGGTCGTTTCAATGGCTGACAAAATGAAGAGAACAGCCCGTGGATTTTTCGTATTTGAAGGGATCAGAAAGGTTGATGACAACCAATACATCATTCGTTTTTCGGTTGCTGGGCAAGGATTAGAAGCTCCAGACCAAAGAAGAGTTATCGAAAATCAAACTCTTCTTTATTATGACAAAAACAGCGGAAAGATAAGATTGACGAACAAGAACATTGAATCAGATGTTGGTCGTCACAGTTGGGAAATAATGCCATCTGACACAGACGTTAATTTTATGCCAACGCAGCCTCCTGAAGAAATGGTCAACATAATGTCTACTGCTATTCGCTGGTATTAAAAACGCCCCAATCTTTCAATCAAAGTGCAAGCCCGCCAAACCAGCCTCAGAAACGGATTTGGCTTAGGACTTGATTTTTTTGGTTCAACTTTAATGCAATTATTTTGCGCCCAATTTCTTGGTCTTGGCGGTCTTGTTGGGATTATTCCCATTGTTATCGCTTATCTAAAAAATCTAAATGTAAACCCATTAGGTCGATAGTAGTATTGATTTGGGTAATAGTAGAATCGTTGTTGATATACTGGCGGGTATATATACTGAGGTACGTAACGAACGCCATTGTGATAATGAACTCCATGAACGCCATTGTAATAACGAATGCCATTGTTGTATTGATGGTACTGTTGATGGTGTCGTATGTGATCTACACTATAGCTGTGTATGTGGCGTGTTGTGTACTTAGAGTATTGAGCTTCGCACATTGATGGAACAAAGAATGCTCCTAGAGACAAAGCAATTATTGCGATTGTGTTTTTCATTTGTAAATTCCTGTGTGTGTGTGGTTTTCATTCAGCTACAAAATCATACCATTCATCCATTAGATTGTCAATCTTGTTTTTACCAATGGGGACTTTTCTAGGAAACTGCTTGGAATAAACTCCTGCTTCGCTAAGTATGTCCTCATCTACATGAACGTCCATCCAATCCTCTACTATATAAGAATTTCGCACATAGTAGACGGGCGATGAATCTGGGTCAAGCATGATTCCATAGTGTTTTATGGCACCATCAAGCAATTTTTTTCCGTATCTCGTCAATATTCCTTCATTTGGATTGAAACTTTCTGAATCAATAACTACAGAAGTTGAAACAAGTGGAACGTATGGTGCGTAAAAATATCCGCAATCCATAAACGTCACCTCTTTTTCTACAGAGTATGGCGATGCAGTCTTCCATTCTTGCCTTACTGGACACCACTCTCTCTTTTCGATTTCATTCATTAATGTCACCGAAATCTTCGCCTATAAAACCGCACCAGTCGTCGAAGTCTCTTTTTAACTGACCTTTCAAACTATTGTCTACTTCTAAGTTCATGACGATATTGTTATTCGGAAGAACATTCCAAACATGTCGATTATCGACAATAATTTCATCTGGGACATCATGTTCTATAATAATATTACGTCCCACCCATGGCCAAGGCTCAGGCTCAGGCACATTAGCGTTCCAGGGACGGAAATTATACAGCCCGTTATTCAAACTTTCTATAGCTCGTCTATCTACGCCTGGATAGCCTCTGTGTCCGTATTCTTGGTGTGGCGTGAATTCATCCACCAGCCAATACATGTCTCTCCAAAATATAAATATATTAGGCTCATTCATTCCCCATGGCTCTTGTTGTATTCTAGAAGAGGTGCTGAGCAAAGTCACTTTTTCGCCCCAAACTGGGTCTGGGTGTTCTGATTGAACTGAGAATTCAAATTCTATGTCATCGTCTTGAATTTCTCCAACGGTGCTGTAATCATCACAATGATAAAAACATGTGTGTCCATCGTACCCCCCTAAATTGTGGGGGTTTCTCTGTATTGGGACATCTCGTAGATCTCTATGCCAAGACCATACGCTAACTTTTATCCTAAACCCAATCATATCAACACACCTTACGGACCTATAGAAAATTTAGATCCATCTATCATAACATCAAATTTAGCTTTAGGCAACTTCTTTTGCAAAGAAACTATAAGTTGGATAGCCTGTTTTCTGGACAAGCTCTTTGAAAGATAACTTCCAGACCCGCCGCCGCCAGAAACGTCTGCTCGAAAAATGCTATATGGGTTACTGACCCATCTAACCCTTATCTTGTTTATGTTTCTCCAAGGAACTCTTGACCCAAAATAACTTCTTACGCCATTTAGAATTGATTCGCATGCTTGATTAATTTCATCTTTCTCAAGCCATTTATTTTTTAAAATTTTCACTGTACCATTTTTCCACATCATCATTGATGTGATTTTTATAAACGCCCAAATCTCGACCCCAGCCATCGTTTGAAATATCAGGACATAAGACTATGAAGTAGGGACTAATCTTGCCAAAGGTGAGCCATCTGAGAATCGACCTACTTTCAACTGCTGTTAGTATATCTTCTTTTGTGGGCGTTTTTTTAAAAATATCTAGCAAAAAATCGCGAGTTTCTTCAAGTTCTCTAATCACCTTGGAGTGGTGAGGAACAGTCTTTACTTCTTCTGCTATTGCATTTCCGTAATTCTTAGTGTCTTCAAATCGTTTGTTCCAGACTTTCCATCGCCACCAAGCCTTGTCTCCTATCAAACAACTTGGGTCAACTCGGTCTTTATTCTGCGAATATCCGTCTTTTTGGACTTTCAGGTTTGCATAGATGAAATACTTGTAATCATCTTCCGCCAACACTCCTTGCATTCGCTTTGCTAACCCATAACAGCACTTAAACAGGTAGGATTTTCTAGGATCTCCTTTTCTTCTTAGCTTAGAGATCTTCTTGCCTGGAAAAAGTTTATAGCTCACCTGTTCCCAGATTAAAGCGAGTTTATAAGCTCTGCCTTCTAGGTCAGTCATTTCGTATTCTAATATTGCTGATAAATCCACTTTCATTACTCTTTTATTTATAGATAGTTAGATAGAAACTGGCACCGTTATTATTCTTAACAGAAATAATTAATTTTATCAATACAGAATAATAGAGGAAATTTTTAAATGAAAAATCATTGGCTTGATAAAAATAAACCTCCCACAATCCTTGAATTAGAAACTCACATTCGTGGAATGAAATCTGAAAACTTTTTGGAACGTGATCTACACAAATGTTGGTTCAAGGAATGCATTTTAAAAATCATTAAAAAAGTAATCTACCTTAGGGGAAAATACTTCCATGGCAGAGAAGACGTTGTGCAAGATTGCCTATCTTTGTGCTTGAAAAAAGTGCATAAATTCAATCTGGGTAAAGGAAATGCTTGGAATTATTTTAGCACCATTATTTTAGGGCATTTATACCAACTAAAAAGGAGCGAAGAAAATGAAAAACAAATGGATACAAGAAGATTCAGCGGTAGAAAAACTAGAGAAGATATTTGGAAAGATTCCAGAACCGACAGATATAGACAGAATATTTGAATTAAGTGAAGCCTTAAGCCAAGAAAAGGACAGGAATGCTTATATGAAAGAAGGAATTCGCATAATGGAAGAAAAAATAGAAGAATATTTTGCTCCTAGAGGGTGTGATCTATTGTATTTTGAAAAACGAAAACGAGAAATAAGAGATATGATTACAAATTTAAAAAAGGTATAATGATATGAAGAATAAATGGATAAAAGAATCTGAAAAGGTTTCGTGCGTTACGAACGCAGTACAGGGATTACAAGATCCTAAACAAATCGTCTTTGAAACTACTAAGCTCATCGAGAAGTGGAAAATAGAAGATGAATGCAATAAAATATTTGGGCAGGTACATAGAGGGGAATTGAGTGCATACGGAATAGATTTCAGTAATTGTATTAATCAATTAACAAATGAGTGTATTGAATGCATGAAATTCCATTCCGTGGATGAAAAACATGTTCAAGCATCATGTCGAAACGTATGCATAAGAGAAGTTCATAACTTCGATCCAAATAAGTGTAATGCTTACAGCTTTATGTCTGCGTTAATTGGAAACAATATTCGTCAATTGAAATCTAAATTCAATAACGAACTAGGCGGGTGGGAGATAAAAGACTTGACCCCTTGCGATGTAAAAATTGAGAATTCCATTGAAGACAAAGAAGACAAAACCAATTTTGATCTAAAAATGGAAAATGAAAATTTAAAAATGGATTTGGCTGTCGAAAGAACAAGGATAGAAGAATGGAAAAAATTAAGGCAACGATGGCGGAAGCAGGCGAGGCAACGTGATGAAAAACTACTCAGCGAAAATAAAGAGTTGAGAGCAGACCTAACAAATTCATTGTCAGGAGTTAAAAAAGATCTTGAAGATGTTATATTTTACGGAGATAGAGAAACATCAGATTTGAAACTTGTGGTACTAACTCTAAAAGACATAGTAAAAGACATAGTAAAAGACATAGATGAAAAAGGAGAGATATAATGAAGAATCCTTGGATTGATGAAGAAATTTCTAAAGAATGGCTAATAGAGCTTATTCGTAAAATTGAAAGTGGCGAAGTATGTGAAGATGAATTTAGAAAATATGTTAAAACAAAATTTAAATAAAACGCCCCTTGCATCCGACTTCATATTGTATACAATTACATCAACAACTGTTTTTACTTTCGTTCAACAAGCAACATTCTAATACTTTCATTACTTGCTACTTTCAGTTAGATAGAAATTGGCACATTACTTAATTTTAAAAAATAGAGAAAGATTCTCTAGTCATTCGTTATGTTGCTCAGAACTTTGAACGGGGCGGTAAATTTTAAATTTTATTTACTGTCAATAAGGCAAGGATGCAAAAAGATACTGAAGGAGATTTATCTCCATGGTGTGCAGGGTTAAAAACTCCCCTGTAGATATGTATGTTTGTAGTCAGAAACAGAAGTGTAGATGAAAAAGAACTTTTCCTAATAATAGGTTTTTTCCAGGCAACGGGTAAGTAGTGGATCTTACAGTTACGGGTTACGTCCTGGTCCATACGCAATGGTAATAAAGTTCTTGCATAAATTGAAAACAATAAAGTTGATCTCTCTTTGTTGCTCACACGTATCTTTAAACGACCTCCTAGAAAAGACCTTGAGTATCTAATTTTTCGTCCCCAGCTTTAAAATTGCTTAATCTCTTTTATTGTCAGGGAAACCCTTGTGCTCTAATTTAATTAACAACAAACATTAAATTAAACGCCCCTCTTGAGAACTCTCTTCTCTTCATAGAAACCTAAGAAAGAAATTTAAAGATCTTGATCTATGAGTCCGATGCATGTATTCTAGGTGGACAGAAATTAATTTAGGAGAATAGTGATGAAAAATAGTTGGGTTGATAAAAAGTCGTTAGAAGCAGAAATCAAAAAAAATAACGACCATCTGGAAGAAATGTGGAAAGACGAAAGAAATCTTATGAGAATAGAAAAATTAGAACATGATCTAAACGCTCAGATTAATATTGCTTTGAGAGAATTTAGTAGTTGTAATTGGAATTTTATTCAAAGTTTCCTTTGGCGATACAAAGGCGTTTCAGAAGTACAAGCCCTGAACATTGCCAGAAAAGTATTAAAAGAAGCGATTGATCTTTATATTAAAAAAGAATGGAGTAACGTCAAGACTTTTGGAAACGATTGGAAAGGAAATTCTGGAGCGACCGCAAATTGTGATGAAGGGTTTAGAGCTATATGTGTCCGTGAAGAACTTGCCTTGGAATTTGTCTTAAAGTAATTTCAATTTAAAAAAAACGTCCATAGGGGGCGTTTTAATTTTTCTTTCCTTCTACGATTACAACAATGTATTTATTGGAATTAAGCAAACAACTGCGATCTATTGCGAAAGGTCCTGCATATGTGTATTGTCCTCTCATGGATTTTACGCAAAAGTCTACATCTTACATTAGGGTGTATGGCAAGGAGATTTCAATAAAGATTCCTCTCGATATTGAGGATCTTCCGCAAGTAAAAGCAATTCTAAAGGGTACGATCTTTTCTTCAGGACATTCTGTAATTGCTTGGGACATCAAAAACCTCTATAGCTACATGCAGCACCATACTAAGTCTCCACTGAAGTGGGTTAGTTCTGGAAAAGAGATAAGTGAGCTTATAGGAGACACAGAGGATAAGGGCAGAAAGGAATGGCTCACTGACGATACAGAGTCGCATGAATTAAATAAAACGCCCGTTGTAAAGAATCCTGCTATTTTTGACCTTAAGGTAATTGAAAGGTATCGAGGAAAGGAGTTGGCGGAACCTCAATCTTACATTGATGCTATGAAGCGATTACGTTTGGTGTACAACAAAGACGTGGCTAATGTTTACAATAAAGTACATCTGCCGTTGTTGACGCAGGTAATCCCAGATATAGAGACTGTTGGAATTATACGTGACAAGATTAAGGTTCATGCAAATTATGAAGTTGAGGGACAAGTAAATGGAAGACTTAAGTGTCGTGGACTGTTTGCAAGGACGTATAATCCACATGTCATTCCTTCTGATGAAAGATTTCTTTTCAAACCTACTTGCTGGAATTGCAATGACGTAACTTTGTCAGAGATGGCATTTATTGAACTTGATTACAATGCTTTGGAAGTAAGGGTTTTGCAATGGCTGTCAAAAGATGAGAAGTTAGGAGAGATGTTGAGTGGTGGTGATGTTTATTTAAATATGTGGAATGAGATAACTGGTCAAAACGAAACTGGTGCCGAAGCCAGATCTTTTATGAAAGGTTTGTTTCTTCCATTGGTTTACGGTGCAGGAGTGGCGACATTAGCAAAAACGTTAAATATAAACGAAGAAACTGCTAATAAGTTAATAAATAGGACATACGAAGTTTTTCCTGATTCTTTCGCCTACCTTGAATCACAGCAGAATTCTGTTAAAAACGGCGTAATTACAGACTGTTTTGGCAGAAAAAGGGTCATAGAAGCTGGTAAAGAATATCAAGTTCGTAATTTTTGCGTACAATCACCAGCCTCCACTATTTGCTTATCAAAATTAATTGATTTGAATGATATGCTTAAAATTAAAAAAATAGGCAAAATAGGCTTTTATGTGCATGACGGTTATGTTATTTTTCTAGGTAAGTCCAATGGCAAAGATGTTGTAAGGCATTCTGTTAGAGTGTTGGAGGCTGAATCTGCTCTAGCCCCTGGTTTGGAATTAGCGGTTAGTTGTCATGGTGGCTTTGTCCTTAATGAAATGAAATCTATAAAATAGGAGGTTCTATGCAAAAAGGCGTAGAAGCCATCTTTCTTAATTTCCCATTGTCTAATGAGGAATATGCAGAGTTGGATGAAAAGTTTGGCAAGTTGTGTTACAAGGCAAACTGGCAGTTGAAGCATAAGAATTACAGAAACAACATGATTGATGACAAAGATGATGTTGATCAAGAATTGAGAATAAAATTAATCACAGCAGGCGTTTATCACAAGAGACAGGTTTACATTGAGTCTTCGTTGGAAACCGCACAGAAGCACGCTAATGATGCATTGACGAAAGCTGTTGTTGATGAACTTTGTCATTTGTGGGAAAACCGCAAGAGGCATGGGGCAAATCGTCAAAAGTTTGGAGAACATCAGGAAATGATTTTAGAAAAAATCATAAGTAAGGTTGTTCCAAAAGTAGACAGACCAAATAAGAGAGCAAATTTAGAAATAGATACAAAGTTTTCAACCTATTGTAAAACAATTATTTGGAATGGATTGAAAACAATGGGCAAGAAGATAACAAGAGAAAAGTCCATTCGAGGCGGGCAAGTGTCATTGTCAGAGTTTGATTACTTAGGTGGATAAAATTAATAATTGCAATATGGTTAAGCTTCGGAAAGATGAGTCCGAATAGTTTTGTTGGATGACTAATCCAACTTTATAACAAGCCTAAAGGAGAACGCCACTGTGACAGAATTAGATGAATTAGATATTGAACAACAAGCCGTTTTAGAATCCCTTGTAAGTCCATTTGAAGAAGTTGATGTTAAATATGATTTAGACATTGATATTCAAAGGCATATATTGGGAATGCTGATGACGGACAACCACTTTATGACACAAAGTTTGGATCTTATTCAATCCAAGTATTTTGTGAACGTTGCTCACGAATCTATTCACGCATCTGTGACTGGATTTTTTGAAACTTATAAAGCTATGCCTCATAAGTTTTATATTCGACAAGAGTTAAGTCGTAAGGCGAAAGACGATGATCAGGCGGTATATTTCCTAGCTGAGTTAGATGCTATCGCAGAGTATTACGTTCCTGGTGTTGAGCATAGGGAATATCTTTTAGACAAGATAACGAATTTTGCTAAAACGGAAGCAATGAGAATTGCATTTAGCAAGTGCATTAAAATGTTGAACCAGCCTAACAATCGTGAGGTATGGGGAGACATAAGCAATACGCTTCGTGAAGCTCAGATGGTTGATCGAAATCATGACGTTGGTTTGGATTATTTTAGAACAGTGGATCAGCGATATGATGAGATGAAAGAAGAGGTGGAAAACAAAGAGGCATTTCCTACTGGCTTCCCTGATATTGATGAAGCTTTGGGGGGAGGTTTGGGAAGAGGAGAAATTGGTGCATGGATCGCACTTCCTGGCGCTGGTAAATCTCTTGCCTTAGTAAAAAACACAGTGGCGAATTTGGTTCGCGGAAAAAAGGTTTTATTTATATCTTTGGAAATGGATCAACCTAAGATCGCTCAAAGATTTGATGCTCAATTGGCAATTCAGAATATTTCAGAACTTCACCTCAAAAAAACAGCAGTTGTTCAGGCGTTAGAGGAATTTGTAAAAGATTACGAAGATAGAAGAAGATTAATAATTAAGCAGTTTCCTAGTGGTGGGGCAGACGTTAATACAATTCGTGCTTTTTTGCAACAACTTGAATTGCACGGTTTCAAACCAGACTTGCTTATAGTGGATTATATTGGAGAAATGAAAGATTTGCCTAATATGCCAGTGCATGAATCGAGAGAGAAGTTGATTCAACAATTGCGTGGATTGGGAACAGAAAATGGACATGCAACTTTTACTGCTTTACAGCCTAATCGTTCCGCAAAAGAGGCTCAAGAAGGCACTACATTTATTGACGATGGGCAAATTGGAGACTCTTACAATCAGTTTAGACCTTTGGACGCTTTCTGGTCAATTAATCAGACTCAACTAGAAAAAAATCAAGGTTTAGGTCGTGTTTTTGTAATTAAGCATAGAAATGGTGCAAGTAAATTTGGATTCGAAATTGGATACGATTACGGACCAGATAAATGTCGTGAAGAAGGCGTATGTAGCTTGAATATGTTTCAGGTAGAAAAACAGTTCTATCACGAGAAGATGAACGAAGCTAGAGAAGAGGCTAAGGAAACTACCAAGATAGATGCCTTACCTAAAGGCAAATTAAAATTGGGAAACACCCAAGAAGATGCAATACAAAGTATCATTGGAAATAATTACGATAATGGAGAAGCAAGATGAGCGAAGATTCCTATACAATTAAAATTGGGAAAAAAGAGATTGTTCTTGATCCTACAAACATGTCATTTAACGAAGTTAGTTTAAGTGAATTTTTCCAAAAGTCAGCAGGATATTATGACAATTTTGGTCGTGCATTAGCGGACTTAGAAGGACTGCATCAAATGCGAAAGATGGAATACGATAGAGTTTCGTCTGAAAAGTTTGATAAATACAAAACAGAAGGTGGCTGTAGTGATAAGCTTGCGGCTGCTAGAACTGATTCAGATGAAGAGGTGTTGGAAGCTAGAAAAGGGATGATCTCTGCCATGAGAAATGTAAATTTGGTAAAGAACCATCTTAGAGCATGGGATAAGGCTCATGATAATGCGTTGTCAACAGGACACATGCTCCGTAAAGAAATGGACAAGCTTGGAGCTAGTGTCAAAGATACGACCGAACAGGAACTTGGTGAGGTATTTGGGAAATGATTTTAAAATGGATTATTTTAGAAGTGGTATGTATAATTTTATTGCTGCCTAGTATATTTGTAATTGGAGGATAGGTGTAATGGTTGCGTTAAATATTTTAATATTTATTATGTGTATAGTCTATCTTACGATGACAGTTCGCAGGTGGATGAAAGAAGGGTTTGCATCACCGAGGTCAAGGGATTATATGGAAAGAGAATGTTGGGTTATAGCTTCATTGTTCATTCTTAATATTGTTTTATTCGGAGTCTCCGATGGAGCATTAGGTCTTGTCCCAGCAGTGTTATGGGGATTTTGCTTGTGTATGACTTTGGTATGTTCACAGCTTGATTGTGGTTAACGTTTTTTCATTTTCTTTTTCATTTTCTTTTTCATCATTCCGCCAGCCATAGCACCGCCTTGAGCGCCAGCGCTGTTCATTCCGCCCATATTTCCTCCTGGGGCGGGCTTTCTTTGCATATTGCCAAAATTTGGATCTTTTTTATACCACTTTTTGGCATCTTCGCCTTCATTTCCATCTGTGTACCAGCCTCCTTCAAAGAAGTTTATAAATTCTTTGAAGCTTTCTAAAACTTTTTGTGGCGGTCTAGACAAGCCAGATGTTCTTCCTGTTTCTGTTGTAAAGAGAAACCTAACAGGAACTTTTGTTTGTCCTAATTCTTTAGCTATTGCTAATCTATGGTTTCCTTCACCTAAATTAGCCTTTCCATCTTGTCCAATAATCATTATTAAAGATTCTTTTAAGTCCCATCCTTTTTCAATGGATTTTTTAAGAGCGTCCCATTTTTCTGGACCTTTATATTCCTGCGGCTCCTTTCCTTTGCGATACTCCCACCTGTCTCCAAAGCCTGGACGTGATGTTTCTCTAGTCCATGTATAATCTCTGAATGGCCAAATTTCATTTATGTTCATCCAAATTGGCATAGATCCATCATAAGCTTTGTCTCCATCGACAGCCCATTTCTGGACTATTTCTTTTAGGCTCATGCCATCTTTGGCTGAATAATACTGCATCATTTTTATATTTGCTCCTTGGATCAATATATATATATCTAGAGAAAAAGGGAGAATATGACAGCTTTTAATTTTAATAATCCAGGCATTGCAATATCCCAAGGCGCTGATGTTTCGGCATCGGGAACTGTAGGCGCATTTGTGCAAGGAAGTAGCGCAACAGCAAGTGGTAATTTTGGGTCTTTCGCTCAAGGAAATACGATTACGGCAAGTGGTACTGGATCATTTGCTCAAGGAGTGTCATCTCTTGCCGTTGGTGATGCGTCGTTTTCTCAAGGTCACTTTGTAACAGCGTCAGGAACAGACGGTTCTTTTGTGCAAGGGTATTACGCTACGGCATCAGGAAGTTTGGGTTCATTTGCCCAAGGACACTACGCCTATGCAACTGGACACAAAGGTTCCTTTGCTCAAGGAGATAGCGTACTCGCATCGGGAACTAAAGGATCTTTTGCTCAAGGTTATGACACTTCGGCAACTGGATTGCACGGAAGTTTCGCGCAAGGGACTAAAGCAACTGCCGCAGGATACAAAGGTTCATTTGCTCAAGGCGATTATGCCATAGCATCAGGCAATAGAGGGTGTTTTTCCCAAGGAACGAAATCAACTGCATCTGGTATTGCCGGATGTTTTTCGCAAGGGTATACAATAACAGCATCTGGTTACTGGGGAGCTTTCGCCCAAGGGTCAAATGTTATTGCTTCTGGTTGGAATGGATGCTTTGCGCAAGGCGGATCTGCTCTAGCAAGTGGGTCTTATGGATCTTTTGTTCAAGGATATAAAACAACTGCATCAGGACATCATGGCTCTTTTGTTCAAGGTAATAACGCAACAGCCTCAGCCGATTATGGATCTTTTGCTCAAGGGCGGTACACAACAGCATCGTCTCAACTTGGATCGTTCGCACAAGGCAAAAACACAACTGCGTTAACAGAAACAGCAGTTGCCATCACAGGCGAAAGTGTCGATACAGGAACAGAAACAATTACGCTTGCTGCTCATGGATTGTTTACGGGTGATTCTGTTGTATTTAATACTACTGGCGAAGGCATTACTGCTGGCAGAGTTTATTATGTCTTTAGAGCGTCTTCTTCAACATTTAGAATATTTACAACCTTTGCAAACGCCAAAGCAGATACTAGTCCTGTTAATTTAACAGGTGCAACTCTTACTGCTACAGAACTGCAAGCATCTTGCGCAATGTTCGCACAAGGAGCTTCTTCGACCGCTTCGGCAAGACATTCTTTTGCCCAAGGTGCTGGCGCAACAGCAAGCGGTCAATGGGGAAGTCTTGCACAAGGGCTAGATGTTACAGCAAGCGGATCTGTTGGATCATTTGCACAAGGTCATCAAATTACCGCAAGTGGATATTATGGTTCTTTTGCTCAAGGATACACTGTTTTAGCATCAGGATTCCTCGGCTCATTCGCGCAAGGGTATAATGCAACAGTTACAGGAAATTTTGGATCTTTTTCACAAGGGAATAATGTAACTGCATCAGGAAATTACGGATCTTTTGCACAAGGAAAAAGTGTAACAGCATTAGGGATTCATGGATCTTTTGCGCAAGGCAGTGTGGCGTTGGCATCAGGCAGTCACGGCTCATTTGCGCAAGGAACGAAGGTAACGGCATCAGGAAGCAGAGGGAGTTTTGCACAAGGAAACCAATGTACCGCATCAGGTAGTCATGGATCTTTTGCTCAAGGAAATTATGCAACTGCAAGTGGCGTTTTAGGATCTTTTGCACAAGGAAAAAATGCAAGTGCTTCTGGAGACAATGGTTCTTTTGCTCAAGGAAGTTATGCAATTTCCTCTGGTTCTCATGGGTCATTCGCTCAAGGGAAAAATGCAACTGCAAGTGGTGGAAGTTATGGACAAGGATGTTTTGCACAAGGAAGCAACGCAATTGCATCAGGTCCTTATGGAACATTTGCACAAGGCTTTGATGTAGTTGCAAGTGGTGCTTTTGGGTGTTTTGCACAAGGAAGTGGTGCAACTGCATCAGCCTATCTTGGATCTTTTGCTCAAGGAAATTATGCAGTTGCCTCTGGCTCTAATGGTTCATTTGCTCAAGGATTTCAAGCAAGTGCTTCTGGAGACAATGGTTCTTTCGCTCAAGGATATTATTCATCAGCAACAGGAAGTTACGGGTCTTTTGCACAAGGGCAAAAGACAACCGCTTCTGGAATTGATGGGTCAATCGCACAAGGGTATTATGTAATTGCATCAGGAAGTTATGGGTCTTTTGCTCAAGGGTATCAGGCAACCGCATCAGGGCATTCTTCTTGGGCGCAAGGTCGTTATTGCCTTGCCGATAAACGTGGACAGTTCTCAAGAGCCACAGGAAGATTCTCTTCAACTGGCGATGCTCAATTTTCAATATTGGTCGTTAGAGATCAAACAACTAATGCAACACCTCAAGAGCTTTTCTTGAACGGATCTAGTGAAAGAATTACTATTGCAACAAGCACGACTTGGACATTTAGTGCTTTAATTACAGGACGTAGAACTGGAGGAGCTTCAGGAACAGCAGGTGATAGTTGGTCTTATGAATTAAAAGGATGTATTGAAAACACCTCAGGCACAGTAGCATTGGTTGGATCTGTTCTAAAGACTTCTATAGCAGAAGACGATGCAGCATGTGACGCAACAGCCTTAGCAGATAATACAAATGATGCTTTAATTATCCAAGTTACTGGAGTAGCATCCAATAACATAAATTGGGTAAGTATGGTGACATTGTGTGAATGTAAGGGATAAAAAATAAAAGAAGATACTCTTTTATGGTATGAAAAACATACCATTTGTCACAGGGTTGCCTCGTAGTGGATCTACCCTATTATGCAATATTCTGGCACAGCATAAAGATATAGACGCAGCACCATCATCCCCTCTTTGTCATATTGTTCAAAATATGAAAAGACAGTGGAGCGATGATGCATTCCTTCTTGCCCAACTTGATAATAACTTCGATGGGGTTTATGAGAGATTAAAGCGTTCTACAAGGGCTTTTATGGATTCTTGGTGTTCTGACACTGATTCTAAGTTCACAATTGACAAAAACCGTGGATGGTTAGGGTCTTGCGAGTTGGTTAGAGAGCTTTATCCAGAAATGAAGATGATTGTATGTATTCGTGATTTAAGGAGTATATTTGCCAGTATTGAGAAGCAGCACAGAAAGACATTGTTGTTAGATTTTCCAGACCATATGGACGGAAATATTGTAGATAATCGAGCAAGAATCCTATTTGAATCAAATGGAGTTATTGGTGGTCCTCTTGGGGCGATAAATAATTTATATGATATTGCAAATATAATGCCACATATTTATTTCTTTAGATATGAGGACTTTGTTCAAGATCCTAAGAAGTCATTGGATGATGTTACAAAGTGGCTTGGGGCGAAAAAATTTAAATATAATTTGAAGAAGATCGAACAGAAGACAGTAGAATCTGATTCTCATTATCGTTTCAAATACATTCATACTATTCAAAGCGAATTCAAGCCTGCCGAGTCTTTTGAAGAAAGTCAAATTCCTCCTAGAGTTTCTAACGAAATTTTAAATAGATTTAAGTGGTATTATGGAAACTATTACCAGGACGTAGTATTGCCAGAAGGTCCAAGACAAGCTCCTGTAATGCAGCGAAATCCAGAAGAAAAGAACAATGTCGATCTTAGAGTTGAACAAGAAGTAGAGGAAGCCTTAGATGTTTTGGACTTTTAATTATCAAGATAAAGAAATGATTAGTTGGGGACAACCAAGATCTCTTGATCCTCAGCAAGTTTCTAATGTTAAGCCTAATTATGACGTTAAGGTCTATCAGGGCGAAACTATAGAGTCACATCATAAAGTTCTTTATTCCATGCAGGGTGATGCAACACTGGGAATGGGAGATTCTATTTGGTTAATCTCTTACATTAGAGATGTATATCGTGTAAAAGGTCGTAGAAGGTGCGAATTTCATGTGGCAACATCGCAGGACATGGCAAAGTTTTATTCAAGCTTCTTACCAAAAACAATTAAATTCGTGCAAGAGTACATCACAAAAGAAGAGTTTGATGCTTATGATCACGTTCTCCCCGCGATGTATTATTGGAAGGAGAAAGGCGATGCTGATAAGTCATGGACAGATAATAAAAGCATCCTTGAGAGACTGTATAGGTTAGTTGGCATAGATTATCAAGGATTGCCAGATTTTGGTGAGTTCACTGATGAAAGCATACTTTATCCAGAGCAAGACTTTTACGATAAGTTTGATATTGATCCAAATGATAAGCATGTGTTTTTTCAATGGCATTCATCTGGTCATCCTAAAAATTTACCGCCCAAGACAAATATCAAAATTATAAAGCATCTTACGGAGAAGCATAATTTAAAGGTATATGTGATTGGCAGGCTTAAAGGACTGGATAAATTAGAAAAGATTCCTAATGTGAGGAATTTTGCGAATAAAACAACCGCCGAAGATGTGATTAGATTTGCTTGCACAGCAAACTTAATTGTTTGTCCAGACTCAGCAGGAGTGCATTTAGGTGAGGCTTATGGAATTCCAAGTGTTGGAATAATGTCAACACTTCCTCCTTCATACATAGCCAGTAAGTATAAGATCCCAGCATTCATGTATGGAAGTGGGCATTGTGGATTCAAGCCTTGTGGGGTCGTAAGTAGATTGCCCCTGGAAAGGTGTCCAGAAGGAACAAAAAACTATTGCACTGTATTGGAAGATGTAGATTTAGAACTGTTCGACAAGTGCGTAAGTCAAACAGTTCTAAATGTTGCTAATGATAGAAAAGTAGCGCCAGCTAATTTCTATGGCTCAGACAAGCTTCCAATTGTGCTTGGGTAATTATCTGCGAAACCTTTTTCGCTTTCTGTTGCTAGATTTATTTAAGGATTTAGCCTTTTTCATAACGCTGTTGATTCGACTGTGTATATTCCACCACATGACAGTATTAGATATTCCTTTAACTTCTGCTTCTATTTTTATTTTGATGGCACTTTTGTTGCCTTTTCTATAGATCTTGATTAATGTCTTTTGCTTAAGGACATGTCCATCTGTTTCTATAAGATGAGATTCAAAGTACCCCTCGCCCGAAACTGGATTAAAACCCGCAGATTGTGAGACAGTGACATATGCATCCTTGCCAGGAAGAGTTACTTTGACCCAAACTTTGCCATCTTCCTTTTTGAGAATTTCTTCTCGGCTGTCTTTCATGAGATATTCGCGGTTCTCTTTGAACATCTCAACCAACTCTTCGACAGTCGCATTGAATACGACTTCTTTTTCGACTTCAGTAGCACTTACGACAGCAGGAATAAGAATCGCTGCTAAAAGTATTATTGATTTCATTTTTTCCTCCTTAAAAACTATAGTAGTTATATGAGATTGTCTATTTTTACTCCAACACATAAAATAAAGCACCTTAGAAGATTAGCCGAATCTATAAAAAATCAGACCATGAAAGACTTTGAATGGGTGGTTGTCCCAAACGGAGAAGTTTGCGTAGATGATGTTAAGAGTTTGGTTGGGGATGTAGATCAGTTGAAGATTGTTCCCTATGAAGGGGAGACATCTAACATTGGAGAAATTAAAAGATTTAGTTGCCATAGCTGTACTGGAGACATTTTAGTAGAGGCAGATCATGATGATGAACTTACACCAAACTGCCTAGAACAATTAGATGTTGCATTTGAAGAAACAGAAGCAGATTTTGTTTATTCAAACAACGCTGGGATTGTAAGAGAAAAAGATCCTTATGTCTTTGATGAAGCGTTTGGATGGAAGCATAGACCATTTACATGGAAGGGATTAAAGACACTTGAGATTGTGCATTTCCCACCTTCGCCAGCAAGTTTTTCTACAATTTGGTGGGCAGCGAACCATGTTAGAGCGTGGGAAAGAAATTTTTATAATAAAATAGGTGGACACGACCCTTTATTTTCTCTTCTTGATGATCAGGATTTGCTGGCACGAAGTTACATTAATGGAAAAGTTTATTGGATTGATGACTGTCTGTATGTGTATCATTTGCATGAAGCAAATACGTTTACAGGTGATCAAAATCAATGGATTCAAGAAAATACATTGATTTTGTATGATAAGTATATCGAAGCTTTGGTGGCGAAATGGTGTGACGACAATGGATTGTTGAAAATCTCGTTGGGAGAAAAGGAAGTTAAAGGATATGAGTCATACAATCCAAAAAAGAAATGGAAATTCGATGACGAGACTATTGGAATGGTTAAAGCAAACAGTCAATTGCAAAAATATGATGCCATACCTCTTATGAAAGAAATTTACCGTTGCTTGGCAAACAACGGATGGCTGATAAGCTCAACTCCATCTACTGACGGAAGAGGGGCATTCCAAAATCCAACAAATAAGTCGTTTTGGAATGTTAACAGCTTCATGTATTACACACAAGCCAACGCAGCGAAGCATATCGGATCACCCGTTAAATTCCAGAAGCATTGCTTGAAAAATCATTTTCCAAATGATTTTTGCAAAGAGAATAATATCGTCCATGTGAGAGCAGATCTAATGAAACATCATGGACGAGTACCAGCTAAGGTCGAAATATAAAAAAAAGGGTTATCATAACGTCTGATAACCCTTTTATCCCAATGTCGGAATTTCTTCCATTTAAGTGCTGCTTGGCTGTGCCTTAAAGCATCCAGCCCTTGTGTTTACAGTTCACCCATCTTCTTCTCACGATACTTTGTACAACACAATACTCAAGTAACGATCTCTTAAAGAAGAGTGTAAGCTGGGTTCACCAGGACATACGTATATAGCCTTATTATATTTAAATTAAAACGCCCCAATAAGACTCTGATTGATAACCCTATATATCTGTATGGCAATTCATATAGACAATGCAGGTGGATACGTAATTGTAGATGAATTACGTTTATCTGAAAATGTACCTGGGTCGCTTCAAAATGGCGATTTTTGGGTGACTAGTAATAGGATTTACTGTCGCACCAATAGTGTGACAAAAGATCTTACAGATATTGGTACGGGCGGCGGCGGTGGCGGTGCGTTTACGGCTGATGGAAGTTATGCAGCATATCAAGGTGCGATTGTTGATGCTGGTGCAGGATCTAATGTTGGCTCGCTTGCTCAAGGAAGTTATGCAACTGCAAGTGGCAATTATGGATCTTTTGCTCAAGGGAATTATGTAACAGCATCAGGAATTAGGGGGTCTTTTGCGCAAGGACACCTCACAACAGGGGCAGGAGATTGGGGGGCATTTGCCCAAGGGTGGTATGCAGAAGGAACAGGAGATTATGGATCTTTTGCTCAAGGAAAATATGTAACAGCAAGTGGCTCTTATGGATCTTTTGCTCAAGGAAGTTACGTTTCTGCAACTGGGTCTAAAGGTAGTTTTGCTCAAGGTGCTTCTTCATACGCTTCTGGTTCTTATGGATCATTTGCTCAAGGGGATGGAGCAACGGCATCTGGCGTTAAAGGATCATTTGCTCAAGGATTGTTAGCACTAGCAACAGGCAGTAGTGGATCTTTCGCTCAAGGAAGTTATGCAACTGCATCATCGAATTTTGGGTGTTTTGCACAAGGGAAAACTGTATACGCAACTGGAGGTTACGGTTGCTTCGCACAAGGAAGTAGTGTGTTGGCAAGTGGCAATTATGGATCTTTTGCTCAAGGAAGTTATGCTACAGCATCAAGTGATGGTGGATCTTTTGCTCAAGGAAGTAAAGCAACTGCATCTGGTAGTCATGGATCTTTTGCTCAAGGAAATTATGCAACTGCAAGTGGCGTTTTAGGATCTTTTGCACAAGGAAAAAATGCAAGTGCTTCTGGAGACAATGGTTCTTTTGCTCAAGGAAGTTATGCAATTTCCTCTGGTTCTCATGGGTCATTCGCTCAAGGGAAAAATGCAACTGCAAGTGGTGGAAGTTATGGACAAGGATGTTTTGCACAAGGAAGCAACGCAATTGCATCAGGTCCTTATGGAACATTTGCACAAGGGTTTGATGTAGTTGCAAGTGGTGCTTTTGGATGCTTTGCTCAAGGATATTATGCAACAGCAAGTGGGAGTTACGGATCATTCGCACAGGGGAAAAGCGTAACCGCATCAAGTGATTTGGCATGGGCGCAAGGATACAATTGCCTTGCCGATAAACGTGGGCAATTCTCACGATCTACAGGAAATTTCGATTCAACTGGCGATGCTCAAATGAGTATCTTAACGGCAAGGATTGCCACCACTGATGGAACAGTCAATGTTGTTTTGACGACCGATGGTGCGGTTGCTGGTGCATCTAACAGACTAACAATCCCAGCTAATAGAACTTGGTGTTTCTCGATCCTATTAGCAGCGAGACAAACTGCTGGGACAGGAACGGGAGATTCGGCAGCTTATAAGTTTGAAGGAATATTAAAGCGAGATGGGGCAAACGCTACATTGATGAATTCGGCAGCGATTAAAACCGTGCTAGATGAAGACGATACTGCTTGGGAGGCTGATGTTGTCGCCGATAATACCAATGAGGCTTTAGAAATTAGAGTGACAGGTGTGGCGGCACACACAATTCACTGGCTTGCAACAATTTATTTAAGTGAGGTAGGGTAATGGCAATAAGTTTTAACAATAAGTGCAACACCATAAATGCAAATTGTATGTGCGGCACATGCGGCAATTTCTCTTGCGGTGAGTTAGGTTGCGTTAATACAACAGATATTACTACTTGTGATATGTGTGTAACTAATGTTTTAGACGCCTCAACTATATGCGGCACCTGCGCATGTGTGTGTTGCATCGCAGGCGACATCAACGCAACGGGCTACTACGGTGGCGATTGTTCTGTCGGCAATATTGGCGTATGTAATATTTGTACAAAATTTATTGGTGCCTCTACCGTATGTACCTCCCTTGTATGTGGTGGGCCATTCTGTGGCACTAACGTTGTCCCTACTGTCTACTGCGGAGGTTGTTGTAGCTGCGGAGAAATTAAGGTATCTAATGTATGTGCAAAAGGCGTAGATGCGATTTGCGTTTGTACAGGTTGCTTGATGATAAACACACTTAGTCCTGGTGTTTATTGCGGAGGTTGTTGTTCATCTGGAACAATATGTGTAAGATGTTTAGTTGTAAAATGCAAAGCAACTTTAGGAGCAACCGATCCTCCTTGGGTTCTATACGATCCAAACACAAGAGAACAAGTTGCTGCTGACATTGTAAGACAAGTTCCAGAAGAAAAGCAAGGTGGAGCAACATTGTTTTACAATAAAGACACGAAGCAAATGGAATACTATATGCATACCGAAAATAAATATTACAAACTGATCTCAGAGGAAATCACTCAATAGTATTTATCTGTGCCGTCTTTGATTGTAATAGCAACGTAATCTAGTCCCAAAGCCTCTACAAAGCCCTGTGGAGCGTTCTGACGTAACACTAGACTGTCATAACTACAAACAGTCAAAGTGTCGCATATAGACGACACAGAGAAGATGTATTCATATGCTTTACGTACACGAGAAAACCCGTCAGAAGGATCAGCACACATTTGGCGTGAAATTTGAGATTTAATTATTGCCAAATGATCACGAACACACACAATTAAATGAACTTTGTAATTTCTAGATTGTAAAGCAAAAACCATTTCCTGTAGAGGGGGAAAACAGTCATCAAGTTTTCCCTGCCCTGTTTCATGTGCGCCATCTGGGACAGATCTATGCCAAACAATAAAGTTAGAGGCGTTATCTAGGGACGTAAAATTTTCCTCACGGAAAATTTCATTTTCGCGTCCATCTTGCGGAAAGGAGTAAACGTACTTTACCCCTTGACATCCTGCGGCCTGGATGAGATTATGGACGAATCGAGAACCGGAAGATTCTGGTCCGACGACAAGGTATGCCCTCCTATCAGTTGCATCGTTTCCTTTTTCACATCTAATGCTTCCAGTATTGCATCCACAGGGTGAGTTCGACATATTTCTCCTACTGGACATTCCCACATTGCTCCAAACGCATCAACATCTGATAAAGATGTATTAGGTCTATGGCATTCTGGGGTGTCACACACTTGATTTCTTAAATGGGTATGCAGATCGTGTCCTAGCACATCTGGCGATGTTCCGCACCAGCAAACAACTGCTGGTTTATCGAATGCTGCTGTAGCGTGTTGCATAAAGCTGTCTGTCAGCAATATTTTATCTGCATGTTTAATTATAGAGTATAAAAACCTAGTATCTTTTGCTGTAAGCATTTTTGCTCCAGTGACCCCAGGTTGATTGGTTTGTTTGATTTGAATGACATCATATTTGTCTTTTACGGCAGATACGACTTTTTCGGCAACAGTAATATCCAAATCTCTTTTTTGCATAGGAAGAGAGCCTTTGGATTGTTCTAGCTCTGTGTCTTGTGTTGGATCTCCGCCACCAGTTATTTGCATGAACAGCAATGGTTTTGAGAATTGAGCAGCAAATGCTTTAGCTTCAACCTCTTCATGTTTGGATATATATAAATCAGGCTTACTTCCATCATATGGTATTCCAATCATTTCGCACCAAACATCTACTACATGACGACGTTTTCTGATGTAATCAATGTGCATGTATGGATCTACCTTGTAAATGATAAATTCTTCACGTTCTAATGCTAGGCTTTCATAGATATTTGTTCCAGGGCATAGAAGTTTATCGACATTTGGATTATATCTAAATGCTCCTGCATGAGGAGAGACTACTATAATTTCATCGTCTGGATATGTTTTTCTAATGCTTCGTATCACAGCAGTGGCACAAATACATTTTCCGAGTCCACCTTCGGCGTAAAACACAATTGATCGTTTCATAGTCTTAACTTAGTTCGATTTCATCAATTTTCCCCAACTTCATAGTAGGATACCAGGGAGTTTTTTTATTATTTCCCCATCTTGCATCTGGATTTTCATTTAGGATGCCATAAGTTTCTTTTTTCATAGCTCCAGCGAGGTGTAGAACTGCTGTATCTACGGAAACTACGACATCCATAGATTCTATTACTTGAGCGGTATCCATCCAATCATTTATTTCAACTCCTAGAAGTTCGAAATCTTCGCATCCTTCCAATAGACTTTGATCGACTATTGGTATGTTTAGATTGAATATGTCATATTGGTCGGAATATTTTTTGAAATTGGAGAGGTTTATGTTTTTGATTTGAGTTGAAGACTCCCAGCATATTCCCATTAGTTTTTTATCACTTGATATATCTGGATGTGGATCGGCTTTTATATACTTTTTGTTTGGAATGATATTTGAGAACAGGGAAGGGAGATCCATTGAAAGGACGTTGAAATCATGTTTTGGGATATTTGGGTCGTTTTTTTTAATTAAATTTACGCCCCAATCTTGGAATTCAATTAGTCTATGCAAACTTTCTGGCACATGCAGATATATTTTTCCTCCTTCATATATTTGTATTGGAGGAACATACCTAAGGAATTGTAAGATGTCTCCATACCCTTGTTCGCAGTAGATGATAAGGGTTTTGTTTTCAAGTGGTTCACCATTCCATATAGGGCTATTTTTATATGTTTCTCTGTAATATTCCATTGATGGGTGTTCTATTCGGTCCATTTATTTGTTCCTTACTATTTTATAATTGTGATTAATCTAAAGAAAAGTATAGAAGACAAGCTTGAATCATCTCACATAGATAGTCGAGTATTGTTGGATCGTTTACGGATGATAAGTGAAAGTTCTCGTAGTACATTGGCGTATAACAATTCCAAATATGCTCCATTTTATTATTATCTAGGATGCGAGATAGAGCCTAAGTCCATGGTTGAATTTGGGTTTCGTTTAGGGTTATTGAGTAGTTGTTTTTTGATGGGGTGCAAGACGGTAAAAGATTTTCTAGCTTTCCAAGAATCATCAGATGAACATTATTCTTCAAGGTTGGGATCTTCTAACATAAAAGACCATTACCGAGGCAATTTGAAGACGTATGTTGGAAAAGTTTTTGATAAAGAATGGACTGACATGTTAGGTAGCAGGAAATGGGATATAATATTCATTAATGAAGAGATGGGATATGATTCGCATATGGCTCATTTGGACCTAGCTTGGTTGAATTTGAGTGAAGACGGTATGATTGTAATGGATTACGTTGATTCTCACGAGAATGCTAAAGAGGCGTATTTTAATTTCTGTAAGGTTGTCAATCGTGAGCCAGTCACGATAAATACAAGATATGGCGTAGGATTGGTTCAGAAATGAAGTTGAAGAACAAATGGTTGGAAAAAGGTTTATGTCTTCTTTGTGGAGGCAAAAAAAAGAGAGCTAAGTGCGATTGTTGGACGTGTGGCAAGTGTGGAAGGGTGTATACATGTGCAAAATGCATGAATTTAAATTTCCATAAGTTCAAAAAAGGTCCTTTTAAGAAGTTTTCAAGAAAATAGGAAAATATAATGAGTTACGTTACAGACTGGGGATTTAGAGAAGTTGGAAAAATAAACGAGCCATCAGGGATGTTGCCAGGACTTGTGAAATCGGGAGACACAATAACTCTCGGTGGACAAAATTTAAACGACCCACACAACTACATGGCGACGTTAAGAGCCAAGACCCCAGATATTTCTCCAGAAGAGAGCATTGAGTGGAATTCCATATGGAACAAATTGAAAGGAAAGTAATTCTTTTAGCATAAATACTACTTTAGAAAGGTTAATTCAATTAGGAGACACAGTGGGATACGCAGTAAATTATAAGTATTATGAAAAAGGTGAGCGTGGATACGACACCGACGAAGAATTAGAGTTTGATTCTAAGGTAGGAGAGCCATTTGAGGACATTTCTTTAGAGCAATTGGCTGGTGCGATTATGGCACAGTTTGCTCGGCGCGATGTTATGGTATTCGACTGCACTATTCACGAACTTGCCAAAAAGAAAATTAGCTTTAAGGAGACTAAGGGCGGTATTATTTTAAAAAATAAGAAATATCGCTTTGATCAAGGTGCAAAACTGCATTGTGAAGACGTGGTTCAGGTGGTTCCAGCACCGCCACTTCCAGCGGGGGTTATGCCTCATGAAGTTCCTGTCGCCGTTCCAGTGGCAGTGCAGACAACAGTAGCTCCTGTTCCTCAAGCTGTTCCTCAAGCTGTTCCTGCACCTCACCAGACTCAGGCTCAGCCTCAGAGTAAGATATTGAATGGAAAGCCTCCTATACGTTATGAGGTTTATAACCCAGAGAAGTATCTTGAAGATGAAGCAAAAAGACGAAAGTTGAATTTTTCGCATGGCACTAAGTATCCAATTTATGAAGAACGAAATGCTGGAAACAGTGCGGCTCACGGAATTGCTTACGTTACGGTTGATAATACTGGAGTTAAGCAAATCATGCATGCAAATCATTTTGTTCCAGAGGGAAGAGGTTTGGTTGGCGATTTTTCAGTAGATCAAGGCTATACGGGCGGAGATCCAGGTAGCATGGTAGCATTAAGGTAAAATTATGAACAAAGAGCAAAGAAAATTTAAAAAGAAGAAAGAAAAAGAACGCAATGCCAAGGCAAAGGTGCGTATCAAAAGAGCGGCTATCAGGAAGACAGAGAAGGAAAGGAAAAGGATTGAAGCCGCTTTAGATCTTGAGGCTAAACTGTTCGACAAACCAGACCCTCCATATCGCAGTCCAGAAAAACAGAAGATCAAAGATGAAAACGATAAGGAAAGAGAGAGAAAGGCGTTTGAGCAATTAGAACATAACTTGAAAATTCTTGAAGCCTTAGAAGAAGAACACATCAAAGAAGATCTTCAGCGAGAAGAGTTGAATGAGGAGCTTGAGGCGCAAGGTCTTAAGACAGTTGATGAAAAGGTTAATTATTTGAAAGAGAAAGCCAGGAAAGAGGCAGAGGAAGTTGAAAGGCATTTGGCGACTCAAAATAAAAAATCGTAAAATTAATTAAAGTCTATTGATTGCTTCTCCGATACGGTTTATAGTAATGAAAAGAATAAAGTCCTCTTAGAGGTTACGCACGGTCGGGACGACCGAGAAATACGTTAGAGCCTATTGCCTTGGTGTAAGACTCTTTTTAAGAGCAGTTGATTGGGTAGGAAGTTTCATTGCGACAGTCCACAGTAACGAACGTAACTTAAAAACTATTTTAACAACAACCGGAGAAGTACAATGGCTTTAGACCTTGACCAACTAAATGACTTACAAAGCGAAGGGGATAGACTTCAAAAGAAGGACAACCCTGGAAACCAAGATTACTTAAAGAATTTCGTAAAAATGCCTGATGGTGTTGGATGGGTGGACGTTCGAGTCCTTCCTCCAGATAAGACCAAGCCAATTATGGCTGGCGGATTGTGTCAACCGACACGTCTTGTCAAGCTAGGCGTCAATGGCGTTAATCCTCGATCATACCACTCTCGCAGAGTGTTGAAAGGCGGATACTGGGTAGCCCCAGAAGGCGAAGAAGATTGTCCCGCAAATCTTCATTATACTCATCTGTGGAAAGAGGCAGACCAACTTGACAAAGAAGGTCGTCATCCAGAAGCAGAAGCTAAAAAGAACGATGCCAGGAAGCTAAAGCCTATTGCTCGTTTTTATTACAATGTTGTTGTGGTCGGAAGATCTGACAACGATGCTGTAGACAACGACAACAAGATTCTTTCTGTTGGCGTAACAGTGCATGAGACTATCATCAATTCCTTCACAGGAAATGAAGATAAGGGAATTCCAAAAATGGGTGATGTGACCGACTTAGATGAAGGTCGCACATTGAGGATCTACAAGGATCAAAAAGGTCAATTCCCAGACTACAGCAAGACTCGTTTTCTCGATCCATCTTCAATTGGAAGTCCAGAGGATCGTGCTAAGTGGGCAGAAAACTTGCATGACATTGCCGCTTTGAGAAGAGTTCTTCCTTTTGAAGAACTTAAGGAAAAGTTGCAGATCCATCTTGGCATCATCAAGCCAACAGGTGCAAGTACATCTTCTTATAATCCGAAAGATTTTCAGATTAAAACTGAGACAAAAGTTGAGATGGAAGTGGTTAAAGTGGATGCTCCTGTAGATACTCCTGCCGCTAGTGTCGAAACTAAGTCTGAAGTAAAAGAAGAGGTGGCTGCTTCTACAGCTACAGAAGTCAAGCCTGATGGTGGTGAAACACTTATCGAAGATGATTTCTGGAATGATATTCAAGGAATGTAATTAGTTGGCTTTCGCCTACCGCATGCGACTGGATGGCGGTAGGCGAGGGTCGCTTTTTTTAAATTAGGTGCGAAATGTCCTACAAATTAATTTTAGTAAATGCAAATAGTTGCGAGTGCTATGATCGTGGTTATGATGACAATTGTTGTTGTGAGCCTGATATGAGGGTGCAGGAAATCAATTCCATGGATGACTTAATTGCCTTATCTAAAGGCAATTTTGATTTGAAGAGGGACATAAATTCCTTGGCAATAAAGACTCTTGAAGATAGTGATGAAAATTTAAATAAATCACTTAAAGAAAAGGGTTGGGTCAACTTGAAGGAAATAAAAGACAGAGAAGAAAAGTTGAAGGCGGAAAAGAGGTATTATTACTCTGACACTCGTTATGCTAGGGACTTGCAGGAAGTTGATTTAGAAAACTTGACAGATCATGTGATTAGAGAATTGGCTAATGACAATGTTAAAATTGTGCAATCTATTGGCAAGACTTCGTTGAAGAAGACTTTTGATGCAAGACAAAAGAAGGTTTATACAGATGAACTAGCCAGCCTTAAGAGGGCGAAGGATAGAAAGTCTGCCGCCAAAAAGAAAAGGCAGGAAGACAAGCTTCGTAAGGAAGTTGAAAAGGCTAAAAGAATACTTGCCAATGCAGGCATAGAATAATTAACATATAAAGAGATAAAAATGGCGAAGAAGAAATCTAAGAAGAAAACCGATGATGATATTTTCAATGAGTTGGCATCAGAGTTTGGTGGAGAAGTAGTTGCTAACGCAGAGACAGTGACATATTATATTGATACTGGCAATTTGGCAATGAATTTTGTTTGCTCTGGAAGGTTTATTGGTGGTGGAATTCCAGGCGGAAGAATAACAGAATTTTATGGACCATCAGCATCGGCTAAGTCTCTTTGGGGAATGACTATTTTGGGAGGCACGCAAAAGGCTGATGGTTATGCAATTCTTTTAGATACAGAAAATGCATTAAACCCTGACTTTGCAGAGCGTGCTGGACATATTGATCTAAACAGGCTTATTAGATATACGCCAGAGACGCTAGAGAGGGCGTTTGCAAAAATAACAAATGTAATAAGGAAGATCAGAGAAGTTAAAGGACCAGATGTTCCTATCTGTGTGGTGTACGATTCGATTACAGTATCTCCATGTGAAAGAGAGCTTAGAGAAACCGATCTTGGGGAAGAGTATAACGATGCCGAATGGAAGCGAGTCGTTGGAGCAAAGGAACAGCCAGGAGAAAGGGCGAAGATTATTGGCAAAGAGTTAAGAAAATTAACGCCCATACTTCAAAAAGAAAATGCTACATTGTTTATCATTAATCAAACACGTATGCAAATTGGAGTTATGTACGGAAATCCAGAAATAACACCGGGAGGGAAGTCTTTGGAGTTTTATGCATCTTGCAGAGTTAGAACTTCTGCACATAAGAAGATTGAAGACAAGGAGTTGAAGAAGCCGTTGGGCGTTAATATTAAAGTTGCCAACAAAAAGAACAGGTCCAATACTCCGTTTCTTGAAATTCCAACATCTACAAATGAAGGTGGGATTCCATTATATTTTGATCGTGGAATTGATCCTACTGGCGGTTTATTGACGGCATTGATTCAATCCGAAAGAATAACGCCAGGAACAGGTGGAAATTATGAAGTTAAGCCTGAATACGCTGGCAGCGAAAATGTAAAATTTAAATCCGCCCTTTCAAGAAATACGATTCCTATGGAGTTGTTATTTGAACATCCAAAATTGGTTGATGCAGACGATGCTGACCAAGTTCGTAAATATTTTTCGGATTTTGAAGAAGCAATTGCTCTTACTAATAGTGACAAAACTGTTGAAGTGGCTGTCGTTGATCAAAACGAGGATTTAATGAAGTAGGAAGTGTTGAATGCAAATTGAACAAGATGTAAAGCTTGACTTTTCTGATGTTTTAATTAGACCTAAAAGGTCCGACAATTCTAGTCGTTCAGACGTAGACTTGTTTAGAGAATATACTTTTCTTAATTCAAAAAATACCTTTAGAGGTGTCCCTGTAGTAGCGGCCAATATGAGTTGTATTGGAACATTTGCCATGTCGAAAGCTATGTCAAATGAAGGATCTTTGACTGCACTTCACAAGCACTATTCTGTCGATCAATTGTCTGAGTTTTTCTCAACTGATGGCAAGTATGATGTGTTTTACACAATGGGAATATCTGATAGCGATTTTAAAAAGATAGATAAGGTCGCAGAAAGGGCTGAGTCTATTCCTTGTATATGCATTGATGTTGCTAATGGGTACATGAATGTCTTTGAGAAGAAGGTGTTAGAAGTGCGTGAAAAGTTTCCCCAATCTACAATTATGGCTGGAAATGTATGCACTAGAGAAATGGTAGAAAGTCTGTTGCTATCTGGTGGGGCAGATATTATAAAATGCGGAATTGGGAGCGGAAGTACATGCCTCACAAGAACGGTAACGGCTATAGGATTTCCCCAACTTTCTAGCATCATAGAGTGCTCAGACGCAGCACATGGATTAGGCGGTCACATTTGTAGCGATGGAGGAATCAGACAACCAGGAGACGTGGCAAAAGCTTTTGGTGCTGGCGCTGATTTTGTAATGCTTGGAGGATTCCTTGCTGGGCATGATGAATGTGAGGGAAGGTGGAATTTCAAGGAGGTAGAGGGCTATGACGGGCATTCCGATTTGGAAAAAGAATCGCTAGAGTTTTATGGAATGTCCTCCAAAGAGGCTCAGGACAAGTATAACGGCGGTTTGAGAGGTCATAGGGCATCTGAAGGCAAATGTGTCACAGTGCCTTATAAGGGACCTGTGGCGGGTACGTTGCAGCAAATTACGGGAGGACTGCGTAGTACATGTTCATATGTAGGAGCTAAATGTTTGAAAGACTTGAGTAAGAAAACTACGTTCATTAGAGTTAATCGAACACACGATAATTATGCCTAAAATTTACACAAAAACTGGTGATTTTGGAGAAACCTTTTCACCTTTGCTTTCATGTAGAGTAAATAAAAGCGATGAATTCATTGAATTAGGCGGGGCTTTAGATGAGCTTTGTTCATATCTTGGAGTTGTGATGAGTTCATTTTATGATTTTGATGCCCATGCTTTGTTGATTGATGTTCAAAGAGATATTTTTGAGTTTGGATTTAATATTTCTAGCGGAAATAGAGATGATGATTTTTGGTCAAAAAGAATATCATCTATTGAAGAGAGTATTGATCATTATGAAAGCAAGAGTGAACCGTTAGAAAATTTTATATTGCCCCATGGGTCAAAGGGGTCGGTTCACTTGCATCACGCTCGCACAATTTGTAGGCGAGTAGAGACAAAGGTTGTTGGTTGCTTTTTAAATGCTCTTGCTCAAAAAATTGACTTATCAGAAATGGCTTTTTTTGGACCGTTTCCAACTCATAGTGATAGCGACAAACTTCTTTTGACCTACATAAATCGCTTAAGTGATTTGCTGTTTGTGATGGCAAGGCATCACAATGATCGTGATGAGATCAAATGGGAATCTAGTCAAGAATTACACGATAAGTCTTAGGCATGGTTTCTTGGATGTTGTATCCACGATCTGACAATGATTTTTTAATACTTTGAAGATGATCAGACAAAGATTCATCGTTTATGTTGTAGTTTTTAAATTTGCTTTTTAAATTCTTAAAGCAAACCTCATTTCCAACTAGGAACTCAGCTTCGATGAATGATGTTACCCGCCCAGTTCGGTCAAGGGCTTTGGCTTCCCCAGACAGCTTTTTAGGTCTTCCAGCGCGTGGTATTTTGGTTTGTATGACTTCATAGCCTCTTTCGTCTTTAGATGGCTCTGGACTGCATAGCTTTGACGCTAATTCACTCATGTCGCATAATTCGCCTCCTTCAAACTCAACAAGCGAGACTTCTGCTCCTAAAGCTCTTGAGAACTCAATTAAACTGGGGTAATTTTCTTCGGATGTAAATAATTTGTGATCGGGGGTGTCGATCATTAGACATTTGTTCATGGTAAACTCCTATTGCGATAATTATAGAAAATAATGAGAACGTTCGCAAGTATAAAATTTAAAAAAAATGGGCGAGGCAATTATATATGCTATTTTTTTTAAATTACATAATTACTAAGTTAAATTTTGGATTGAATATATAATATTATGGACATTGATGAAAGTTTAAGAAATTTGAAGGCTTTGGGAGAACGCTTAGTTCCATACAACTACCCTATGTCTCCTCCTCATGTTGAAGATGAGGTTAATTTATTTAAATCCATAGAAGCTTATGTAGATGGGTATAAATTGCAGATTCACTACAATAAAGCCGATTATGGAACTTATAAACTTGTCACTTTTCAAATAATGGGAGCAAACGCACCATTTCTTCCCTTTAATGTTGTTTTTAAGGTAGCTCGCAAAGCACTTGGAACAGATAATCTATCATTAATAGAAATCTATAAAGATAAACGGAAAATATACTGTTGGACTTTAATGGAAGATAACGAAGGAGAGTTAAAGCCTTATCCCTATCAAGAGGAGGAAGAGGTAGAACATTTGGAGTATGAAGGCTACGAATACACGTATATGAACCCTAATCAAGTTCGATATTATTAATTGATTTTCAAGTATTATCAAATCCTATATAAAACAAGATAACCTTACCTTGTTTTGTAGAGGATCGAACCATGAATAGAGTAAACAAGATTCAGCACCTTTTGATTACACAGCTTAAAGAAAAAGGATCAGTTGAAATTATTTTACCAGATGGAATCAAGCTAAGTATTGGAATTACCCAAGAAGATCATCGAGGAAACATTATAATTAATGAAGATGATGATTACTGTTGGGTAATGGCAGAGAAAACTGACAAGGCTATTTTGTTGGATTCTTTTAATTTAGGCTTGAGTTTTAAAGACGATCCTAGTACAATAATATTTGAAGATACTAAAATGGATGATGAAGGCGATATGATTAGATTGCTGGAAGTTGTTTAACAAAACGATTGCCGACAATATTTTTTAATCGCAAAGATCCGGTGTTGGATAGAAATGCTTCAATTGTGCCAACAGTTATTTCGTTTTCTGAAGGTACAGTAAAATCTATCCACAAATTAAATCCAAATTCAACTAATTGAAATTGTGATAACAATATTTGTACGTTCTTATTGGGGAGGTCAGACTCCTCGATAAGTTCAAATTTTTCTTTATTGTCTCGTACACAATTTAACGTGTAAGCCATGACTGTTTTTTGATCTAAAAAATCAGCCCAACGAGCAATAAGTAGTTTTTCTAGTTTGCTTATATTTATAAGTTTATTCATGAGGGTTTATAAAAAGATGAAAAATCCCGATACAGTTTTAAGAGAGTATGTAAGTCGAGTTTCCGAAGAGGAACTGAGATTTTTAAATTCCAGGTTCGCACAACGCTTGCAAGGCGATGTGGCAGAAATTATGGATGTTTTTAGTAGATCAAATGAGCTTGACCGACTGTTAAAGGATCAGTCAAATAGCGAAGATTTTAATGACTTGATTGACGCCTTGGAAGATCAGGTTAAAAAAGAGTCAGAGAAACGCTCTGACAGAAAACGGCAGGCAAGATAAGAAAAATGCCCGCTTCGGCGGGCTTTTTTTTTACAACAACAAAAGAGGTTTAATGAATATTAAAATAAAAAACGCCCCACATTATGAGGCAAGATTGTATATTGGATCAAGAGAGAATTATGATGGACCTGCGTTTGATGTTGATAGATTGCATGAAGTGATTAAAGACTTCCAAAATGAGCATTTGGTAGATGATGTATTGATCCCAGTTAGAGTTACTGCGACAACTTACAGAGCAGGAGATTATTCTGAGGACGGTTGGGAGGTAGCTGTAATAAACTATCCTCGCAAACCAAGAGATAGAATAATTTTAGAAAGTTTTATGTTTGAGTTGGCACAGCACTTGTTGGATGTTTTGAAACAAAATAGAATAAGTGTTGTGACCCCAGAGAAAATAGTTATGTTTGAATCTGATGTTGCTGTAGAAAAAGCCAGTTGTCATTGCGAGAAAGAATAAATGCCACCAGTAAAAAGATACGTAGATCAAAACGAATTAAGAAAGACAGCAGATTATCCCCATGCGGAATGGCCGTTTGAGGAATTCAATCCACTTCAAAGCAGAGTGATGGAAACGTATGATCACGATGCTAGTTGTTTAATCGCAGCAGCAACTTCTGCTGGAAAGACTGTTTGTGCAGAAGCGTACTTGGCACATGAGATACGTGTGCGTGGAGGGAAGGGAATGTACCTTGGTCCTCTTAAAGCTTTGACTCAAGAGAAGATTGATGATTGGACAAATGAAAATCATCATTTTAAAGATTTGAAGATTTCAATATGCACAGGAGATTATCGTCTTACTGCGAGCCGAAAAAAAGAACTGGCAAATGCCGATTTGATAATCATGACGACAGAAATGTTGAATTGTCGTTGTCGTAATTATAAATCTGAGAACAATGATTGGTTGAAAGAAGTCAAAACAATTGTTGTTGACGAGTCCCACCTTTTAACCGTCCCAGGAAGAGGAGATCATCTTGAAGCTGGTTTGATGAAGTTTAGTGAGATTAGTCCTAACTCTCGTATTGTCATGCTTTCCGCAACAATGCCTAATGTAAAGCAAATTGCGGAATGGGTATCTTATTCATTGACTAAAAATGATACAGACATGATTGAGTCTACGTTTAGACCATGTAAGTTAAATGTTCATTATGAAAGATATTGGGACGGGGCAAGAAGTTACCAAGATAACGAATTATCAAAAGTTGGATCTGCCGTACAGATTGTGAACGATTACCCAGACGATAAATTCTTAGTGTTTGTTCATACGAAGAATACAGGAGAGATGGTTAAGCGCGCCCTTAAAAGAGATGGCATAGAAGCAGAGTTTCATAACGCAGATCTAACCAAAGAGAAAAGAATAGACCTACAGAATAGGTTTAAGGATAAAGGGGATTTGCGATGCATAATAGCGACATCTACTCTGGCTTGGGGATGTCACAAGCATGGTGATAGAGTGTTAATGGGGAATGGAAGTCTTAAGGACGTGTCTTTGGTAAAAGAAGGAGACACGCTTCTATCTCAGGTTGATGGAAAATATTTGCCTAAAAAGGTGTTAGGATCGAGGACTTTTAATGAAGATAGTGGATGGTTTTTAAAGTTGGAAAGTGGCGAGAAGATGACGGTATCTGAAGATCATTTATTTTATAGTGCCATTGGTCGCAATTCTCCTTGCTGGAACAAAGTGTCTGATATTAAAAAGGGAGATTTTGTTGCAGTTCCAAAAAATTTAAATATTTGGAGCAAAAGTTCTTTTAGTGATTTTTGGTATTTAATAGGATTTTCATTTGGAGATGGATCATTGTGTTTTGCTGGAAACCATGCAGATGGTGAAGATAAAATTTCACTGAACTTATGTATGGGAGAAAAAACTGATCATATACCATTTGTAAAAGGTGTTTTTTTTAAGGAGTTTGGAGTTAATTTAAGTTTGAGTTGCAATAAAGATGATGTTAATTATTTTCAAACAAAGAAAAGAAGTGTTGTTGATAAGTTTTCAAAAATACTTCCAATTGGAAGAAGGGATGGAAGTCATGACATTCCTAAAGAAGTTTATGAAAACAGCGAAAGAGTTTCGTGTTTTTTGTCAGGTTGGTTTGATGCTGATGGAGGGATGGAAGATCATGGGAATGGAAATCTTTCTGTAGGTCTGTCTTGCATTAGTGAAAAAGCTATTGAATCTTGCAAGTCTTTGCTTCTTGGATATGGAATTAGATCATCTTGTGGGAAGAAAAAAAATAAAGATAGAATTATAAATGGAAGGAAACAAAAGGCTAAAAGAGAATGGATTTATCGTTTGAGAATTTATGGATATGAAAATGTTGTTGCTTTTAATGAATTTATAGGGTTCAAACATCCCGATAAAGACGAAAGATTGAAAGAGTACATAAAAAGCATTGATGAAAACAAATTTTCTAAAGACTTGATCCCAGCAAGAGATCTTTTGTTAGATCACATTAAAGAAAATGATATGAAGCCAAAAGATTTTAGAGAAATCTCTGGAACTGATTTGTGGAACGCTGTTAACAAATCAGACTGCAATAGAAAAACTGTTGATAAGTTTCTGAAAAACACCGAAAAACGTTCTTCACTAAACGATTTATTTGATTCTCCAATTGGCTGGTCAAGGGTTGAAGAAGTTTGTTTGTGTGAAGGAGGAGATTTCAGAGAAATTGAAGTTGAATCTCCTCATAATTATGTTGGATGTGGAGCCATTTCTCACAATTGCAACCTTCCTGCTCGTCGTGTTATCGTCACAGGGGTTCATAGGGGGCTTTCTGAGGTCGCAAATTATGATGTCCTTCAAATGATTGGTCGTGCTGGAAGAGTTGGGCTAGATCCAATGGGGGACGCTTATATTTTGCTTCCAGAGAGTAAATTTGATGAATGGTCAGAACGACTTCAAGTTCCAGAAGATATTCAATCCCAAATGCTGGACAAAGCCCCAGGAGGGCATCATAAGGTTTTGGCGTTCCATATCGTTAGCGAGATCCATCATGGAGGAATTCAAACGATGGAAGGAGTTCATGATTGGTATGAAAGGAGTTTGGCTCATTTTCAAAATAAAGAACTTGATGAAGAGGTTGTTGATAATGTAATGAATTTGTTGTCTATGTGTGGCGCGATAAAAGTTGAGGATAATAAATTCAAATGTACTTCTGTTGGAAAGATAGCAAGTATGTTTTACTATTCCCCATTTGACATAGCGGATCTAAGAAAGTCTCTTACTGGAGTATTCAATAGCGGCAATGAGATTAATGACCTGTGGGTTTCAATGGCATTGGGGAATATAGACTCTCATAAAATGGGAATAGTTAGCAAAGCTGAGAGGGAGGAAATGAGCCAATATGCTGGTTTGATTGGACGCATTTTTGGACCAAAAGTAATGGAGCCAGCGATAAAGGCTGGGTTCGCTTATTTTAATTTATTGAATGGACGTTCTAGCAAATCTTTTGCCGCTCTACAAAGAAGTATACAGCAGGATTATCCTCGCATGTCAGAGGTTTTGATGGCGCTCGACACAATGAGTTGTCGATGGGGCAAAAAAGACTTTTTTAAAAAAATAAGAACTAGAATGGTTTATGGAATAGAAGAACATTTGGTTGGTCTTTGCGGAATCCCAAATGTTGGAAAGGTTCGTGCCACAAAACTTTACAAGGCTGGACTGACAAGCCCAGAAATGATTGTGGCAAATCCAGAGATAGTCAAAAAATCATTAAACATGAAGGATGATGCAATTAAGAAGATTGTTGCGGACGCTTCCAAAGCAATTGCTTCTGGGTAAACATTTCATGCATTGCCATGACAACAGCAGTGTTGGCATCCATGCCAGGGTTCTTCTTTAGAATTTGCATCATTCTAATTACGTGACGATTTTTCAATGCGTTTTGCCCTATGCTGTTAAGTCTTTTTGCAAGACGACGAAGTTCAGGGTCAGAATCCAAAACATGTTCACTGTCAGAATCATCTGGATCTAACTCACTAGTTTGCTTGCCACGAATTGATGCGGCAGCAGTTCCACTCTGAGCATTAGCAAGATGCGCAAGAGTGTCTTCTAGGTTTTCTAGGAATGTGGAAAATTTCTGCATATTTTATATATGCAATCAATCCTCTTCTCCAAAAAAGCCTTCAGGATACTGCATTTTTACAATGCCATCACCTTTAGTCTTCTTCCCAGTTTTGGGATCTTCTACCCACCATTTGACCTCTTGAACATTAGGCGTCCAAGACTCTTCCTTTGCAGAACGAGGGTTGCCTTCTTTGTCGAATTTAGGTTCACTTGAAACAAATTCCCTTTCAAAAAAGCATTTATCATCTGGATAAACGGGCAAATTATATTTTTCCCCTTCTTGAAGAATGATTACTTGGCATTCCCCTTTGTTGCCATCGTAGAGACGGCAATTTTTGCAATAAGGTTCTTTTGACATTTTATCTCCTTTCCTATTGATTTTAGTCATTATAACCGATTATAGTTATTAAGTACAAAGGAAATTTAAATATGGGCGTACAAAAATATGATCACGACAAAATAATTGCTCTATACGCTGATGGACTTTCCACAAGAGAAGTGGCAAGTGAAGTGGGATGCGGAAAGACTATTGTTTCCGAAGTGGTGTCAAAGTATGGAATATCTAGACCAAATCGTATTCGCACACATGTAATTCGTAAAAGGTCGCAGAAATGTGATGAGTTCTCAGATGAGTTTTCTAAGTTTTTGGACGGTCTTTTAATTTCAGATGGTCATTTGACACGTCCGAGGGGAAGGGCTTTAGCCTCAGTTTACAGACAGTCATGCGTCCACAAAGAGTGGCTTGAGAATTTGCTTGATGTATTTAAAGAAAATGGATTGAAATCAAGCGTGAAACCAGTTAAAAATAGATCAGATTTTGTGTTAGAAACATTGTCTTACGACAATTTTTACTCTGAGAGAAACAGGTGGTACATTGGCGAAGAAGGTGTCAAATTCGTTCCTAAGGACGTTGATTTAGGTTGCCGCAACCTTTTAAGGAATTGGATATGTGGTGATGGGACTAGAATTGATAAATGCACTTTGAGATTTTGTACGGATTCTTTTTCAGAAGATTGTATTGATTTTATACAAAGTCGTTTATGGAATGGAAAATTTAAAAAAACATTTATGGGAATGAGTAAGAAGGGCTATCCAAAGTATCGCCTTTCATTGTGTAAAAGAGATGGTTTGCATGACTTTTTAGATTATGTTGGCAAACCAGAATTCAATTGTTTTGATTATAAGTGGATTAAATAACATGAAGATTATAAATTTTTGCGGACAACTTGCTTCTGGAAAAGACACATGCGCTGACTTTTTGGCAGGAGTGTTGAATTCTAAATGGTCAAATGAATGGCCTAGAACTCAAGAAAAGCCTTGGCAAAGAGTTGCATTCGCAAACGCTGTAAAAGATGTTTTTTGCCAAGCATTTAAAGAAGACAGAGCTTTTATTGAGGAATGGAAAAGGAAAGACGAAGTTCCAGAAGGCTTTCTTAAGCCAGTTCGTCAATCTTTGCAGTTTATTGGAGATGGATTTCGTGAAATAAGGTCAACTATATGGGTTGAATTGGCTTTAGACACGGAAGATCCAATCATTCTATCTGACGGTCGTTACATTAATGAATTGAAAACAGTTACAGAGAAGGGAGGAATGAACGTCTTAGTTTGGCGTCCAGGCTTTGAGAACGATGACCCTAACGGCTCAGAGGCTCAGCTTCGCCCTCTAGTGGACTGGTGCAATGCAACTGACCAAGTTAGTGGCAAAATAGACTTAAGCCGCTCAGCACACAACTGTTGCGTTCCTGAAGGCATTCAGTACGTAGACATACTTCTAAAGAATGACTCAGATCTAGAGGATCTATATCGAAAAGTCAATGATCATGTAGTGCCGTTTGTAGAAGACAAATTTGGCATTTAGTGAGATGCAAGAGACGAAATAACTTTTACTATTCTTGGTTTTTTTAAAATGGCATTATATGAATATTTAACTATTCACGCCTACAATATACTCAAATCATTCATTGATGTGCAACTTGTTTTGCCGCCAGCAGGAAATGAAAGTAATATTGAAAATAGCGTGATATATGAAAAGACTTTGGCAGCAAATCATTCGAACTACATTGAACATGCTAGTCAAGATCGTGGCAAAGACAGTGTTAAGCAAGATTGTATTTATTCATCGACAAATGAATGCTTGGAAATAAAAACCACTCAATCGACGTTTAACAAAGATGGTCGCATTTCTATAATCTGGGTTAAACAAAATGGAAAGAATACATCTTCTGTTGAAAAATTGTTGAAATCCTGCCCAGACGGATTGTTGGTGTATATGAAGTTTAGCAAGCATAAGCGTAATGGAGCTTGTTTGGGATACGTCAATAAAGATAGGCTGCTGGAAATAATTGCTGATGAAAGTAGAGGCAATAGAAATATTGACACTCCAACTATAACATTCTATGAACATGACTTTTGTTGGCTAAAAACAGAAAATAACATCCCAGAGTTTGATGCAAGTGCTGCTCATGAAGAAATGAAAGAACACATGAACAGGCAAGAGGAAGAGAGAAGGGTTGAAGTTGCAAACATTCTCAGTAGAAACAAAACGGGAAAGACGAAAAATTACAACCCAGGACCGTTTGATGACAACAAAGGAAAAGTATTAAGAGAAAAGAACAGATCTGAGATTGAAAAATTAGTTGACGAAGGAAGAACAGATGATGAAATATTTGATCTAATGAATTCTCGTTGGGAGTTTATTGAAAAACATGCGGGAACACATAGAGCCAAGTTGGTGAATCATGATATTAAATAAATACGTGCCGAAGGGCTGGGGAAGCGAATTATGGATTGCCAATGGAAAAGAATACTGCGGCAAAAAACTTTTCATGATAAGCGGACGTAAGTTCAGTGCGCATTTCCACAAAAGTAAGACGGAGACATTTTATATTTCAGCACCAGGAAGTGGAGAAATTTGGTACGCTCAACTCCCAGAAGATATAAAAAATAACGCCCCAGACACAATGCGTGATTGGTGGGAAAAGAACAAAGTCGTCATGTACTTAAAGCAAGGCGACATATTTCATGTCCCACGATACATGGTGCATCAGGTAATTGCTGAAACTGACTTGGAGTTTTTTGAATTCAGCACGCAACATTTCGATGAGGACTCATATAGAATAATTAAAGGAAATTAATTAAGGAAAAAAAGATGTCAGTGTATGTTATCAAAATTCATCCATTTTTGCCAAACAGAGTTAAACTAGGACACTCTGTTGATGTTGAGGCAAGGTTGAGAAATTATAAAACAATATCCCCAGAGGTGTCTGTAATTAGGGAATATCAAGGGGGTCAAAATTATGAAGATTTGCTGCTTCGTGGCGTGCGTGAAAATGTGGCAGGGAGATATGTTTCTAATGAAGTATTTGAGGCAAATAACATTCAAGAATTGCTGGATTACGCAGACTCATTGTTTAAATCGCTGCCAACCCCAAAAGGGGAAGTTAAAAAGAAATTAAACAAGATAAAAAAGAGAGATAAAAAGGTGGGATTTTTGCAGCAAGCAATTGCAGAATCCGAAAGATTTTTTTCAGAAAAAGAAAGGCTTGAAAAGTTTTGTGAAATGATTGGCAAAAAAGTGTCTCGTGCAACATACTATCGTGCAAAACAAAGATTTGGATTAAGGGAAATTAAATTATGAAAACTAAAGCAGAGATTGCAAACGAAATTGAAAGTATGATTGAAAAGTTTGAAGATTTAACTAAAAATGACCACTATCAGTACGAAATGTCCTATGGACGGGCTACTGGTGTGTTGAAGGATATTGGCGAACTGGTGATGTCTAACAGCGATATTGTTTTAGATTCTCTAAAGGATTGATTGTTTGGAGCCAAAGCATGAAAACAGAAATCCTCATAGGAAACATAGCCAGCGGAAAAAGTACATACTGTCGCAAGCGTGCTAATGAAGGTGCTTTAATTATAAATGATGATTCAATAGTCAATGCAGTTCATTGTGACATTTACACACTGTACGATGAAAATTTAAAACCACTTTATAAAGCTGTGGAAAATCAAATACTGACCTTGGGTTTGGCTCTCGGACGTGATATAATAATTGACAGAGGACTAAATTTAACGCCCAACAGTAGAAGACGATGGATTGGCATGTCAGATAGTTTTGATGCAGTGTGTCATGCTGTTGTTTTTGAATTCGAAGAACCAAGCATCCATGCTGAGAGGCGTCAAGGCGACAACATGCGTGGGCATGATTACGAATATTGGCTAGGTGTAGCAGATAAATTTTTCCATAAATATAAAAAGCCCACGTTTGAAGAAGGGTTCGATGAAATAGTTCATTATCAATGGCAAAAAAAGAACCAATAGACTGGAAGCGAGCCAAGCGTGACGAGACGCAATTGTCAAAACGTCGCATTTGGGAGAGCCGATGTAAAAGGTATCATGTCATTGAAGCTGTTGGCAAGTTTTCAGAAATGGGAACAGTTTTTTATGCGATATTCTTGCCCAACAAGATAATATCTCGACACAGGAAGAAATCGCCAGCACAGCGTGCGTGTGAAAAGCACTTAAACCCGCCGAAGAAGCGAAAGAGTAAAAAAAAGAAACGACGTAGATAGGAGGCAAAATAATGCCATACGTAGTAAATGATAGACGTGAAGATTTTGATCCTGAAATTGATCGTGTAGTTAATCAGATGCAAAAAGCAGAAATGGATGACCGTGAAGGCGATGCCAATTATGTAGTAAGCAGAATTCTAGCACAGACATTTGATCTTGAAGATGGAACTATACGTTACAAGCACATAAATCGTGCTATAGGCGTGCTAGAGTGCGTAAAGCAAGAATTGTATAGACGGATTGCCGCACCTTATGAAAATCAGGCGATAGAAAAGAATGGCGACATAAAAGAGTATAAAGATATGCCTATTACGACTCATGCAATTTTCAAAGAGTCTACGACTATGGGTTATAATGATGAAGAGATTAAACAATTAAAAGAATCACTAAGAGACGTAGTGAAAGATGTTGAAAAAGGCGTTTCTAACATAGCAAAGCAAGTTATGAAAAAGAGTTAATACTATGAAAAACAATGATGACGATTATGGCGACGATTTTGATTATGGCAAAGTGTTGACTGACAATTGTGTTAAGAGAATTTGCAAAAAATATGGACTTGCTTCTGAGTCAAACACAAGGGTTATTGTTGAGTGGATGAGAAATGAGCTTCTAATGGACCCACACAGCATAGAAAGTCTGTGGGAAGGTCTTGAGAACGGTGATGGCGAAGGATATAAAGAGTTTGCATCCTTATTCTTCGGACGTTAAAGAGTGGGAAGTGGAATGTGATTTTCTGGCAACTTCTCTCCATTCCTGTCTATGATGGGGAGAGAGTTTGCTAGATCAAACCATCCAAAGATTGCCTCTTGTTCGTCTTTTACGAACAAAATAACTCTTGGGGCGTATTTTTTTAAATACTGTCTCAACTCCCCTCCAGATACAATGTCATTTTGATCTTGGTCTAATTCTTTGCTTTGATTGGCAATTGCTAAGAACACCTTTTTCATAGGCTCTGTTTGATCATGCCAATAGCTGCTGCGAGTTTTGTCTGAGCTTGCGATCATGGAGAACAAAGATTGCTGTTTGTTGTTTAGTGTTGATATTTTAGGAAGTCCTGCCTCTGCAAAGCAACTGGATTGCCACCATAAAGTCTCTTGATTGTTTTCCTCTGCTGCCTCTGCGAAGATTCTTGCAATAGCGTCCCTTCTTCCTAGTATTTGCACGCTTCCGTTTTTGTTGCCATGTCCAGTAGTGTAGATGACAAGGGTGTCGCCGTTTTTGGCACTTACTTTCATTTGTTCATTTATAAAATCTTTAAGTCCATTTAAAGTTAATTTTTCGCCCCAAGCCACCTTTAATTCTCCGTCTCTGTCAACATGGTGTTGTCCAAGGTCGGTTATTTTAAGTCCTTTTGTTGCAGCGAAGTTTGCTGCTTGTAGAACGCCAGTGCTTTCGCTATCAGCTACTCTTTCACGACAGTGTTTAAGAACTATTATTCTTATGGACGTATGGTTGCTTAGAGATACTGTTCCAACATAATGTTCTGTGGAATTGTCTGGTGTTTCAATCTCAAGGGTCGTTTTATTTTTGATTAACAACATTAACATTGAAGCTACAAGAGTTATCGTCAACGTAATCAACAGTGTTTTTTTAAATAGATTCATTTACGAGCATCCTTAATTTGTTAAGACCCTTTTCTGTAATGACGATAAACTCCCAATCTCTCATATGGCAGTATTCTTTTGCTGAATGCCACTTAGCTTTATTTTGTTTTAGGTTTGTTTGATTTGCTGGTTTGATTTCCCAAACTTCCCTACGCCCGTCTGCATAATCTATAACAATGTCTGGCTTATAGGTTCTTTCTTCTCCCATCCAAAGGTATGGTATCCTTATAGGCTCTCCTGCGTAAGCAACTACTTTGTCCCATTCTTCTAGAAGTTCATAGCATTTGCATTCCCAACCAGAGCGATAATGAATGAGTTTTCCTCCATTTTTTGCTGATACGAAATCTCCGCTCCTAAAGCTGGGTTTCTTTTTCCTTTTTCTTCCTCCGGTATCTTTCCATACCAGCGCCTTTAGCAGTCCTGGTTGGACAGGCGATCCTTTGTGTTTTGCTTTGAAGTGCATCTTGACATCACGAACAGGAGCGGCACATATTTTGCAAACTATATATTCTCTCCCTTCTTCATGATCTCCTATAATATGTTCTCTGTATTCGCCGTATTCTTCGAATTCTTCTTCGCATACAAAGCAGCGATATTTTCTTTGATTAGAGTTTTGAAAAGGTAATGTCATTCTTCCCCTAATGAGGCTAAGACTTTTTTGATCCCAGATATTGGATCGTCAGCCTTTTTTGCTATTTTCCCTAGAAGCTTGCAGATAATGTCTTTGTCTGGCATAACTTCAAGACCTTTCATATCGCCCATTCCAAAGAGACTTTGCATTTTCTCGCCACCCAATGCTCTAGCCAAGTCCATTCCCATAAAACTTGCTTCTTTTTTCCAAATATCATCTTCATCATCGGATTTCATTTTAGCAAACACAATTCTGCTTTCTTCCGGCGCAGCAAAGATGTCATTGCCTCGCTTTAGAAAAAGAACAAATCCTGGGTGTCCCACCATTGATTTGATGGCATCTGTACATTCTTCTGATAGGACATCATCCCAATCGTCCATTAAGTCTCTAAATGATTTCATATTTAAACCTTTGCAAAAACGTTCATATATTATATAGTGTCTAATTTTCTGGATCTAAATACTATTATATTGAGTGAAAAACCTATATCCTTTCTTTTGTTATTATGGCGGCAAATGGCGTGTTGGCAAACGATACCCTGCGCCAACCAAAAAAACTATAATCGAGCCTTTTGCTGGCGCGGCTGGATATTCTATTCGACATCACAATCTAGATGTAAAGCTGTATGATGTTGATGAAACGATATGTGGATTGTGGGATTATTTGATCAAATCCTCAGAAACCGAAATTCGAAATTTGCCAACTGAGGTAAAGCACGTTGATGACCACAAGATTCCACAAGAAGCAAAATGGCTAATTGGTTTTTGGTTAAACAAGGGAACCACAAGGCCAAATCCTACGCCATCTTCATGGATGCGGTCGGGATTGCGACCTAACTCCTTTTGGGGGGAAGCCATCAAAGAAAGGATTGCCACTCAGGTTAAGGAGATAAAACATTGGGAAATTCACAATAGTAGTTATGAAAATTGCCCCGATGTTGACGCCACTTGGTTCGTAGACCCACCTTATATGGGTGATTGCGGTAGATATTACCGACACAGACTTGATGAATACGAAAAATTGGCAAAATGGTGTCAAAGTAGGCAAGGGCAGACTATCGTTTGTGAACGAAAAGGTGCCGATTGGCTTCCGTTTAAGCCATTTGCCAAGATTAAATCCACGCCTGGGAGTAGGGGAAAGTCCTATTCCAGTGAAGTTATTTGGGAAAATCCTAAAAAATCTGATTGACTGTTTGGAATCTTCTTACCAATTGTCCATATTTGAAGTAGAATAGTGGAGTTACGCAATTTCGCGTTTGGAAGTGATTTTATCATTACCTATTGTAAATGGATGTCCACAAAATGTCGAAAAAAATTTCTCACTACTACCAACAGATGTCGAAAAAGACCCCCACTGGCTATGGACCTTCTTCTCTTCCTATTAAAGGGGACGCTAATTTCCCGCAAAACATTGCGATTGTCGCCAGAGAATGTGCGGCAAATGCTATTGCATATGGAGCAACCAAAGCTCATCAATTGGTTACGACAGTGAATGGGGAACGTGTTTGTATTTTCATGCACAATACGGATCAGCCGTTCAAAAATACCACTGATGTCAAAGAAAATGGACTCACACCTAATCAAAGCGGTGGCAAAGGATGGGCTTTTCAAGGTAGCGGAATTTCATTTACTGGTTCTTATCTTTGTCACGATCCAAAGGTTTACATTGCCAGCAATACAAAAGAAGAGGGTTGGAAAGCTGCTTCTGCACGTCCAGACTTCAATAATAATGATTGGGTAATTGAGGATGAATTGACTTTTGTTGCTGACTTGCGACCAATCGTTGGAGCAATGTTAGAAGAGTTTACGGTCGTTTATGCCTTTAAGATCCCCGAAACTAAACAGAGCGCTAATGTCACCCATATGAATATGATTCAGTGGTTGTCTCCAGGCATATCGAATAACCATATGACTTTTACTTTTACGGAGGGAATTTACGATCCAATCAAGAAAGGTCCGCTGGATGAGTATATCAAAGGAAATCGTGACGATGTTGGAAATCGTGGCGCTGCCAAACGGCGTGTAACTTCCCTAAAAGAATATAATGAACGATACTGTGAAGCAGTTTTTCCATTTGAAGTTAAACAAATCGACATCAAGATTGATGGACAAATTTTTGATGTTTCGGCAACAGTCGAAGTGTACGCATTCCCTTCGCCTAAGAACCAAAACAGTGGTCATTGGATGATTAATATTCGTGATAGTGAAGGCAAGACTCCAAATGGCAAACCATTATTTAAGAAAGATGGTGGCTCTGGGTCAGGATTAAGACCTGTTAACACGAATTACCTAGTCTGCTCTGCTTTAGGCAATAAACATGAAGGCGATTCCAAAGGCGACGATGAAGAACGATTTTTGAGATTTGATGATAACGCTGTTAGTTTCGGGCACAACGGACAAACGGCAAACCTACTTAGAAACATGGGGTTTCGCTACGAAAATGGTGGAACTGGTGATGGAAATTCTTTCGTGATATTAATGGTAAAAATAACTGATGTTCGTAGCTATCGGTTGCCTAAAGATAAAGATGGTAAAATCCATCAAATCACACCGTTCTACTTCAGCAATGTACTCAATCGTCGCGCAGACTTTCTTTTTGATCGTGAAAAGAGTAACAAGATAATGAATGCTGTGACGGAAGCTGCTGCTCCTTTGGTGGGGACCACTCCTGCGGGATCTGCCATGAAGAAATGGTTTGACGAACACTTTCCAGCCAGTAGAAATAAGCGTGTTCCTATTTTGTTTGATTCCCTTGATGGAAAGGTAAAAAACGACAAGGATGTTGTCGTGTACGATGTTGTAGCCGGAAATAAGTCCAACCAAAAATTTGAAGCTGACAAGAATTATACGATTGCCATTTGGCACAACATCAAGGGGTGTTTTGTGTCGAAATTGAAGTTGGCGCACCACAGTCGTGGATTTGAGATCAGACCAATGGATGGCAACGCCATGGCACGTATGGGCAGTGACGAATTCAAAAAGGGATATAACAAACTGCGAAAGAGCCTTGTTAAACAAGGGAAGCTAAAGGAGGATGAAAGTTTTCCTCTATTCAACATTAAAGTTTCTCCGTTGCTAAAGCTTGAAGACGATAAATGGGTGCATTGTGAAAAGGAAGAATATAATCGCTGCCACAATTTCGTGCCCACTAGGGGATTACATTGTCAGGCTGATAATCAAAGTACATATCTCATTGGAAAGGTTGTTGATGTGCCTGCCAAGCCCAAGGGAAATAAAGAGGTGAAAAGAAAAAATAAAGAGGTGAAAAAAGCGACAGGAGGAAATCTTGATGTCGATCCGTATGAAGATCGTCATCCAGAAATTGCGGTGACTTGGCATAATGTAAATGGTCAAATCTGGTTGAATTTAAAAAACGATAAATTGTTAGTTTACGATTACCCAGATGAGGTTGGAAGCAAAACACAAAAATTGTTGATGGAATTGTATCAAAGCATGGAAAGTATTGCCAAAGGGGTGATTGATTTTATCGGAAAAGACGCCGCGAGGCTTGAGGGGTGGGAGGAAGTCACCTCTGAGGATTTAGACGAAGATGACAACACGATTTATCGTGATGCCATAGACTGGGGCATAAATAAGGCAATTACATCGTGGCTAAATTCAATTCAAGCTGTTAATTTGATTGAGAAAGTAAAATCTATTCGTAGAGAAGAATAGAAGAATAAAAGTTCCAACGTAAAAAAGCCCGCTCGATGAGCGGGCTTTTTTTATATAAGCTTAGTCTATATAAGTTATATGAGTGATTTATCAGGATTTAGTATATTCGTTGAAAAGGCGGAAACTCCCACTGTGGCAGGAACTATGGGAGATGAATTGGGTATCAGTGGCGATGATTTATCCCAATTTTACTCTCGCGAGCCAATTATGATAGCTGATATAAAACTTCCTGATGGAACTTATCATAGTCTGTTGCCAGTGAAGATCGTTCCTGGCAGCATAACGGACAAGACCGTTACTGTTGTTATTGATGACACTTTCAGCCCAAACCTTAATGATAAGGTTTTGAGAAAGGCTGGAAAAGATAAAATGAAAACAGTGCCAGGATGGGAGCGAGAAGAAAAAAGAATGGTTTTGCCATTAGACTCTAAGACCAAAAGCGGAGCATCACTGCAAGATATTCTAAGTCAAGGCTGGTCTGCGGCTGCTGCTGGTGCTGGTGGCGGTGGTGATATGGGTGGCATGGGCGGCGGATTGCCTTTCTAAGGAAATTAATTATGATCAAAAACTTTAAAGAATGGTTGGCAGAAGAAGAGAACAGCCAGAATGAAGTGTCTACAAGCACAAGTTGCGTAGCAGGATTCGCCAGAAAGACTCTCCCAATGGTCACTAGACAGTGGTTGGGTCCATGGGGCGAAGAAGATCCATTCTTTAAAAAGAAGAAGGGCAAAAAGAAGAACGAATCTACAAGCACTGCATCTGTTGCATCTGTGCCAGTCCCACCTCAAGCACGGTCTAGAAATATTTGTCCAAAGTGCAAAGGCAAAACTTCATCAAAAGAATTGTCGATAAATTCAATGTGTAGCAAATGCGCACAATCTTTCGCAACTTCGGGTTGATTCCAGCATTCTATCGGATTATAATGTAGCCTAGTTATCGCGCAATTATTGCGCGATTCATTGCGCGATAGGAATAAAAAGCATGGTAGCGTGGGTTTATTGTCCAGTATGTGATTCTCCGGTAGATGAATTTGAAATCAAATGTTCTAACTGCGGAAGTTTTGAAGCAGTTGAAAAGATAAAAGAAGGCGATTAGAGATGCATGAGAAAGAAGAGTTAAGGGAATCAATTAAATTCATTCTTGAAAATGAATTTATTGTTGACGAAGGATATTACAGCCTGTATTGGGCTAATGGACCAATGGGCTACAAGGAGGGAGATCCTACTCCATATGTGATTTGTTGTTCTTCTGACGCAGATGAAGGCGATGGAACATACGAAGAGTACGAAAACTGCGATGAAGCAATAGATAAATTTTTAGAAATGTCTGGAAGATAAATGTGTTACATAATGCAGCCATACGATGATGGCTTGAGATACATTCTTGAAAACGGAGTTAGAAAAGAGAATAGAACTGGCGTGGATACGTTGGCTGTCTTTGGAATGCAGTCCCGTTATAGAATAGATGAGAAGTTCCCTCTAATTACAGGTCGCAAGGTTTGGCCTAAATCAATATTTGCTGAACTTCTTTGGCTTATATCAGGAAGCACGAATAATAAAAAGTTGCAAGAGCTTGGTTCAAATATTTGGACGCCTTGGGTCGATAAAGAGTTTGAAGATAAGTATCATTTCGAAGAAGGTAGTTTAGGTCCAATCTACGGGTTTCAATTACGCCATTTTGGTGGAAACTACAATAAGGGAATAGAAGATGAGTCTCAAGTAGGGGCTTATGGATATGGCGGATTTGATCAACTAGAGTATATGCTTGATTTATTAAAAAACGACCCCAACTCAAGAAGAATTTTGTTTTCTTTATGGAATCCATTGCAGTTAAGTGAGATGAAGCTTGCCCCTTGTCATTACACTTTTCAGTTCTTTGTTCATGAAAATAAATTGAGTGGAATGCTGTCACAGAGAAGCGCAGATTTTCCTATTGGGACACCTGCAAACGTGCAATTTTACAGTGCGTTCATATACATGATGGCTCAACAGGTAGGATTAGAGCCATATGAATTCATTCACTCTACGGCAGATAGTCATATTTATGTGAACCAAATAGACGCCGTAGAAGAGTATTTGTCACGCTCTAAGCCAGATTCTCCATCCTTGGAACTTGAAAAAGCTAACGATATAGACTCTTATAGTTTAGATCATTTTAAGATCAAGGACTATGAACCACAGGAGAAAATTAAAATCCCGGTAGCAGTATGAAAAACAGATGGCTTAATAAGCGTGAAGAAAAAGACAAGAAAAACACACAGAAGGATGAATTAGAAGTAAGGTTTCAAAAGGCTTTGAAACATTGGGGAGGAAATAGTCCCTGGAAACGTGCTAAAATAAAGAAAAGGTGATATGTGATAACAATTATTGTTGCGTATGATGAAGGAAGGGTCATTGGAAATAATGGCTCAATTCCTTGGCGTCTCCCAGAAGATTTCAAGCTTTTTAAAAAAAGAACGACCAATCAAGTTGTAATAATGGGGAAAAAGACGTACCTATCGCTCCCAGACAAATTTCGCCCTTTGCCAAATCGACAAAATATTGTATTGAGTCGTCGGGCGAAAACCAAGAAGAGGGATGGTTGGTTCTCTGAACTAGAAGATTCAATTGATTGGGCGAAAAGCCATGTGCCAGACAAAGAGATATTCATTATTGGTGGCGAACAAATATATCGTCTTGCTCTTGAAAAGAATGTCGTTGATAAGATAATAGTTTCTAAGGTGCATGGAAATCATGAAGGAGATACTTTCTTTCCAGAATTGGAAGAGTGTTGGAAAGAAACTTCAATAGAAAAATATGAAGGATTTGATGTGGTGTGTTATGAACGATGACCAAAGAGAAAAATTGTTAAAAGCATTATCCAAAGTTTCAGAACTTGTTGAGAATAAACCTTGGTGGCAAAAGGGAATGCTCGATGAGTACGATAAGTCTACTTGCAAAGTTCCAAGACCTGTTACATTTAATGACGAGTTATATTGAAATGAACGATAAAATAAAAAAATTTATAGAAAAGTGTGGAAACTACAAACAAGACTACTCTCTTATAAATGACGGAGACGTTCTTTTGGTTCGCAACTTAGCAGCCGAAAGTGGCGTTGAAATGACACCTGATGAAGTTAGATTGTATGCCGAATTAATTGCCACGGCACAGAAAATCGCTAAATCGGGAGATGACTGGAAAATCTCTTGATTTTATGGAATCAGACGGTCGTTTCGTACCGTTGCTGTTCTCCCTGTAATACGCTTAAACTGATGTGTTGTCGGTTTAAGCGTATTTTTTTTAACAGGAGAAATTAGGTTATCTCAATTTCCATTGGTTCGTAAACCATCTCGTACTGTTCGTTGACGACAGTTACATTAGCTAAGATGGTTCCATTGAAATCCCATTGTCCACGACCAGGATGAATGTGACCAAAGACAGAGAGTTTTGGTTTAATGTCATTGATTTTATCTAAAAGAGCAAATGAACCAACTGCTTCACCTCGCAAGGTGGCATCTCCAAAACCTTTTGGCGGACTGTGAGAAATTAAGATGTCAGTGTCATCAGGAATTAATGCCCATTTCTCAGGAAGTTCTTCCTCTTTCAAGTTGAAAGCCCAATCATAGAACTCTCTTTGCCAGGGTGTTCCCCATATTTTAAGACCTTCGAATTCAGCCCCAGAATCTTCTAGATAAGTCCAGGGCAGATCCATTTCTTGAACCTCTTTCTTTAGGTTTGGATATTCAAGTCCATAGAATGGCCAATCATGGTTTCCAGCACAAGCAAAAACAGGAGATTCAATCTTTTTAAGCCATGTTTTTAAAACTGTGCGAAGCCAATGAGTTTGAAGTTTTGCAGGCATTCCTGGGCAAATATCGCCAGCAATTAAAACTAGATCAGCGTCTTTGGGTATTTTCGGTAAATGTCCATGCATGTCGGACAAGGCTACAACTTTCATGTTTTCTCCAATATATGTCGAATTGTACTCTTATATACGCATGGAGTTATTTTCAAAATTTGTAGAAAACAATAAAAAAATCCGTGTCGCTGTGGTTGGCGATTGCGTTATAGATCAGTATTATAGTGTATCAGTCGAACGAATATCACCCGAATTCCCAATTCCAGTGGTAAAAGCAGAAGATTCTAGTCCGACCTCTGTAAAACCAGGGGGAGCGGCAAATGTAGCATATCAGATGAGACATGCCAATGTGGATGTGGATCTTTTTTGCTTCGCAGATGAAGAGGCTATATCGACTCTAAGTGAATTTGATAATTTTAAAGTTCACTCAGCTTGCCTCAAAGATTCAGCTATTCCTCGTAAAAAACGATTTTATGACGGACATTTCCCAGTTTTTAGATATGATGTCGAAGTGCCAGACTGTGGATCTGATGAACTGAGAGATGAACTTTATGAGAAATTCAAAAAGGAAGTAAAATTAAACCGCCCCGATGTGGTCATTTTGAGCGATTACAATAAGGGCGTTTTTAATTATAATGGACCTTACTTTGCCAGACGTATTATTTGTCATTGTCGTGACAAAGGGATTCCAGTCATAGTTGATCCAAAAACAGGTCCAATCGAGCAATGGAAGGGATGCACGGTATTTAAGCCTAATTCTAAGGAAGCCAAAGATTTCTCTGGTCTGGATTGTTGGCAGGAGCAATTGACGTTTCTTCACAATGCGTTGATTGATGGAACTCGCGACCATCAGGTAATTGTAACTCGTGGCGAAGATGGTGTTTCTGGATATAACGAGAAAAACTTTACCAAAGAGCCGTTTTGGACATATAGATCAGGTGCCTATAATCAATTGCCAAGCGTCATTGGTGCTGGTGATTGTTTTGTAGCATATCTCGCTATGGCGTTCGCAAAAGGTCATGATGTGTATGAATCTTCCCAAATCGCAGACAGAGCGGGAGGAATTTATGTCAGAGAGCGTAGAAACCACCCTGTACGCCCCTCACAGCTTCTCAGAGGGCGTGAAGCGAAAGTTGTGACTCCAGACGACTTAAAAGGAAGAGGCTTCACATTAGCCTGTACGAACGGTTGCTGGGATTTGATTCATGTGGGCTATTTGAAGACATTTAAGTTTGCAAAGACTAAAGCCGATAAATTGGTTGTATTGGTAAACTCAGATGCCAGTGTGAAACGCCTCAAAGGGGAAAGTCGTCCAATCAATTGCTTGGAAGATCGTATGGAAGTATTGGCATCAATAGAGGATGTTGATTATATTATTCCCTTTGAAGAAGATAGTCCTTATGACTTGATAAAAGAAATCAGCCCAGATTGTTTGATTAAAGGTGGCGATTATACGAAAGATCAGATAAGATCTTCGGAACTGGTCAAAGAGACTTTCATAGTTCCTTTGGTTGAGGGTGTGTCTACTACCGAAATGATTAAAAGGACTTTCAAATCATTAGAAGAAATTGACAAGAAGGACTAGACATGGGCGTTTTAATTTTATACAATTTAGAAAAATGATTGCATAGGATATAAAACATGGCACTACCAAATCCACTATACGCATTGGTGATTGATGCAAAGCATCGTCCCACCAAAACTCAGGGCAGATTCTTTCTGCAATTGACCTTGCGAACAATGCAGGGCGACATTAAAGGAATGATGTGGGATGCTCCACCTCAAGGCTGCGAGGAAAACCTTGCATTTCCGCAACTGGCAGACATAATTGCCATACACGACTTCAAAGATGAATTGGCTCAATATGGAAGTATAAAGATAACGGCAGGAGGGTTTGTTCGCACAAGTCTTGAAGATTTGCCAGATGATGTAAAGCAAATAGCAGAGCCGCCCAAGGCTACAGAAGAGGAGCTTGCTGAGGCAAAAGGCATTTTGTTTGATGAAGATCTTTGGGAAGACCCAGTTCATTTTGAATTCATAAAAAATTGTCTGGTAAAGCTAGATCGTGAAAAGTTGATGCAATCCCCTGCTGCGACTAATGTTCATCATGCATATCAAGGCGGTCTTTTGGTTCACACATCAGAGGTTTTAGATCTTTGTAAGGTGATAGCGGCTCATAGTAAAAAAAGGTATGGGTTTGTCAACACTGATGTTTTGTATGCATCTGCCATTCTTCATGATATTGGCAAGGTTGACACGTACCGCATTAATGAGCTAGGATTGGCTGCTTCTGTTCATCAAGAGAAAAGCATTGGTCATATGTTTTATGGAATGCATCTTGTGAAATCAGTTGGCGAAGAAATGGAAGGGATTTCTGAGAAGTTCATAGATGAAATTTTGCATTGCATTGCTTCTCATCATGGTTTGTTAGAGTGGGGAAGTTATAAGACAGTTCAATCAATTGAGGCTGGGATTCTTAGTAGAGCGGATTACATTTCTTCTCGCAATGGAATGATGGAAAAGAAGTTAGGCGAATACATTGACAATCATCAAGCTGTCGAAGATGAGTTTAAGATCTATGGCGATCTTTACTTCGGAAGTTTAGGGCTTAGCAAGTACGTACAAGATAGGTTAAATTGATTATGAGAATGCTTTCTGACGACGACATTGAGTTGCAAGAATTTTTAGAGGATGACAGTTTCGATAGCAGTTCCCCGCCTGAGCCTCGTTACGCTCAGGATGTGATAGCGGTAGATCCAGATCACGCCACAGAGGATGCAAAGCCAGGAGCATCTACGCAATGGACCTCCCCAGACGGGAAGCAATTTTTCCCTTCGGGAAAAACTGCTAACTCTCTTCCTTGTGGAGTTTACGATGTTCAGATTTCTCCTCAAAGAGGTCTTTATTTTGAGAAGGTTCCAATCAATGTTGATGGTTTGTTGCGATTCCCTCAAACCAACTCTGAAAAGGTCATCAATGAGATCCAAAACTTTTGGGAAAAAGAAGAACGTTTTAAGGAGTATAATTTAGCTCACAAAAGAGGGATTATGTTGTGGGGGCCTCCTGGCAGCGGAAAGAGTTGCACTATTCAGATCATAATTAAAGATGTGATTGACAGAGATGGAATAGTAATTAAGTTTGGACACCCAGGCATATTTACTCAAGGCATTCGGGCTATCAGAGAGATACAGCCAGAGACTCCTATCGTAGTTTTGATGGAAGACATTGATGCTACTTTACAGATATATAGTGAGTCAGAAGTTCTTAATGTATTGGATGGCGTAGAGAGAATTGAGAAAGTTGTATTTTTGGCTACTACTAATTATCCAGATCGTCTTGGTGCTAGAATAATTAATCGTCCCAGTCGTTTTGATAAAAGATTTAAAATAGGACATCCAGACGCAAACTCCAGAGAAATGTACTTTAAGCACATTATTGGTGGAGACGATAAGATCAAAGAGTTGGAAGTCGATGTTGATAGATGGGTTGAAGACACAGAAGGGTTTTCAATCGCACATCTCAAAGAGTTGTTTGTGGCAGTTTGCATCTTAGGCGATGATTATGAAGATGCTGTAGAGACATTGAGTTCTATGAGAGAGGCTGTCAAAGGTGGCGAAGAGTTTGAAACTAAAAAAGTTGGTTTTACAACTATTGGCAACGTTTCACAACGCTCTAGTTAGAAATTTATATGTCTATTGATCCTGAAGAGTTGACGATTTATGTGGTGGCTTGTGGGTCACTTCCGTATTTTGAAATTACATTGCCAATAATAGAAGAGTATGCGAAAACGCATGGTTATAAATTTGGATTGATAACAGAACATCCAAAAGACCGTCGCTCCCCTCACTGGCAAAAAATAATGGCAACTAGAGTTTGCAAAACGGAAGTTGCATTAGTGATAGACGCTGATATTATGCCTTTCCCATGGGCTCAGCCAGTCCATGATTTTCTGTCAAAGGATGCTATTTCTCTTTGTAGGGATAATGGGATTTTCGATGGATGGAATACCGGGGTTTGGGCAATGCCAAGATGTTGGTGGGATGAATTGAATTTGTTTTATGAAAATAAATTTGATCCAAATAAAGCAATTTTTTATTATGAGCAAGGTCCATTTAATTCTCATATTGAAGAAAACGAAATTCCAATAAATTCACTCCCAGACTCATTTAATTTAATATATGGCGGAATTTATGGGACTAGATACCGTAAAATGGAGGCGAATAAAGATAAGTGCAATTTCTTGCACTTCGCTGGACCTAAGCGTGCGTTGTCAATGAATGTGGCAGAAAAACGATGGTATAAAGAAAGAAGATTAGAGCGATTAAAGTAATTTGAAATCAAGCATCTAAATATACTCATGGATTTCAAAAAATGGCTTTTAGCTGAAAGATATGGGCAATATAATGCCAACAACACTATCGTGGTTGATATTCAGCCGGAATATGATAACGGCATTGGTTTCGATGTAGGTGATTTCGCCAGTTTTCTCACCCAAATGATTTCTAAAGGTAAAAAAGTCTTATACTTTTTCAATGGCGAAAGCGTTGGATCAAAGGACAATGAGGAGTCAATTAAGGCTTGGTTAGCCACAGCGATGACGGGAGAGGAGGCGGAATACTATGACCCTTATGATTCTTATGGTGATGAAGAATCCCATGAATCTATGTCAGAGGTTTTTCGTCTTTTGAACAACATCACATTCTATGATAAAGGGTACGCCTTTTTCAGAGGTTGGATGGATAACGGAGTAGAAGAAAGTAAGATTATTCAGACAATACGTGCAATGATTACAAACCGTGTTTATGATTCTAGGGAACTTCCAGAAGATTTACTGGAAGAAATATTTGGCGATGAGGAGGTTCCTTTGCATGATTCAATCAATCTTCCTCATATTGATTTATTGCAATTAAGAAGATTTAACAATGGGTATCTCTGTGGTGGTGGTAGAGATGAATGCTTTAGAGAGGTCCAGCTTTTGATGAATGCCTTAAACATTAAATATCGAATAATGTCTAAATTCGTGTTTTAAGTTTCATATTTTTTGTCCTCTAGGTCTTTGTAGTAATCAGCGACTTGAGGTATCATGCCTTGAACGTTTCTGAATTTTCTTCCAGGTCCCCGTATTGTGTCATATGGACGAGATGGGTAATTCCCGTAACCTTTTGGTGGTCCTTGAACGTCTTTTTCATGCCAGTTAGGATCTATAGAGTTTTTGAATTCTGTCATAACTTTCATGAATTCTATGGACGCAACATTTTTTATTTTAGGAATGATTTTGTCCATTGCCATCATGTTTTTGTATGTTGCTTTTGCTTGGTTTTTGTTTTTATTGACATCCCAAGAAAATTCAATTTTTAATCTGTTCCAACTTTTGTCCATCCATGTGCTTTTTTTGCTAGGCGTTATTTCTAGAGAATATTTAGGACCGCCCTCATCTCTTAAGACGAAATTTTTGAACTTCATCCCAGGCAGAGTTTTTTGAATTTCTTTTGGGTTGACTAGATCCTCTATTGCTTTTGGTATTTTGTTGAATGGAGGTTTTGTTAGGTCGATAATAAACTGCTCGCCTTGGTATCCATACGCATTTTGTTTTTTAACTAATGGAAATTTATCCTTGAATCTGACCATGTACCCATGCTCAGGCATTTCCAAAGTGTATGTCGCTGTGGTTTTTCCATACCCAGCATCCTCTATTCGGAAGTATTTGATTTTATTCTTCTCATCGTCTTCTACAGCTTTATTGACCCAATTAGATGACCCTGTTGGCTTTAGGACTTCTTGCTCTGACAGTTCGTGTCTAATTCCCTCTTCTAATTTGTTATAGATTTTATCTACAGATAGAAGATGATCCAAAAATTCTCCATATGGATCTGGACCCAAAGAATCTTCTTCCCAACTGTCTACTTTTTCTTTCGCGAAGCTCAATGTGATGCTTAGGGTGCTGCCCGACACAGAAGTGCTGATGGACTGATAGTTGTCGTCAACTGCATCTTCTAACACCTCTTTTAATTGATTTACGTCTATTCTTCTCGACGCTGTTTTTGGATCTCCATTTATCAATTTATCAGGGAAATAAAATGATACTTCTCCAGAGTATTTTACTTCAAATTCCTCATTTTCCTCGCCATAACCATAGCCTCCAATTGCATCTACGCTGTGGTGTGCGGATATTTTAGATCTACTTCCACTTCTTTTTTTGTCGCTTGTTAATTTTTTAACAAAATCGGCATACATTTGGTCTGCCTCTTCAGTCCAAATTTGTTCTCTGTTGCCCTGTTGGTAACGGTCGTCATTTTTTTCGAATTCGCTACCGTATTCAGCATCGCCATGTATTTTGTCTTTGCCTTTTAATTCAAAAAATGAATTCCACAAACTTCCATCATTGTGATCTCTGTAATATCCGCCCCTCAATACATAATCGTCCATCTTGGGCGTTTTTTTTAATGCATCTTTTTGTTCATTCCTAGCCCAACTCATTACTTGTGGTCCAAAGCCAACAGCCTTTGCGTTTACGGTATCTCCATAAGTGGCTTTATCTGGAATCAATAAATCCCTTTTCCCAGACTTTAATTCATGGCTATCTGCGTCTTTTGGAGAATATCTTCTTAGTCGCATTCTTGCTAATGGGCTTGGACCTTCTACGCCTCTATCCTCATCATGGAAAAAGTCTGGACTTTGTAAGTCTTCTTCGTCTAGACCTTCTAAGTTTGATTTTTTCACTAAGTAAGAAACTGGTCCTCCGTGAATTGCCTCTAATATTGCACAAGGAAAATACGAATCGTCAGGCGAGTGACAAGAGGTTATGTTGGTGTGGTCGCTCATGCGAATAATGTCAAGTGGGTGACGAGATATTATTGTTGCAAAAGAATCGGATTGCTTGGCTTTCCTCATTGCTGGCTCGACTCCATACTTCCAAAAATCTTCTCCATGAGATTTTTTAGAATGCATTAGAAAGTTAGACAACCATGCAGCTAGGGATGGATTTAACTTGTTTAATACTTTTGTGACCTTGACCTGCATGGTCTTTGGTCCTCGATTAGTTTCTTTTTCGTAGCCAGCCAATCCGGTAGACCAATCTGGAAAATATCCTTTTGAATTCAGCAGTTTGTCAATTTTTAAAAGATCGTTATCTTTATTCTGGTCTAATATTATTCTGTATTTGTTTCCGAACATATGACCAAATGATAAATCACTAGGATTTATCTCCCCTTCATTTTCATCCCACCAATGTAGGGCGTCTTGAAGGTCGTTGTCTTTTATCTCTAAGAATGTACTGAATCTCATAGCCATACAAGTATTTAACCATTTACAGTGTATTTAAAAAGTAAAAAGCCCCCGTTCTTTGAACGGGGGCTTTTTCGCCTGCCCGAAGGCTTCTAAAGTAGCGAACTTTAGTGAATTTTTAAAAACGCCCTAACTTGCTGATGCATCCTTCCATCGTTGCCTTGATGCGTTTTTTCCCGCCTCTTTGCTTTTTGGACTTTCTTGCCCTGACGTTCCATTGCAACATTTGCAGCTTTTGCAGCAAGATCCGTTTCCAGTTTTGAAGTCTTTCCACTTGCTGTGAAATGATTTGGTGCAGCATCCATCTTTGCAACATGAGCAGCTACAGCCACAATTTTTCCCTTCTACAAACGTTTTCCAAGTTTTCATCTCAATCTCCCGACTTTAATTCCTAGTTGCTGCGTGACTTAAAGCAATGGTCGGAACAATAATTTTTGCCACCGACCTCCAGGGCTTCCCCATCTTTGATCTTATTGTTGCAATACCAGCAATTAGTCTTCTTAGTGGTCGGCTTTTTCAAGTCGTCACCATTTTTTTCTTCTAGAAACGTTTTCCAAGTCTTCATCTCAATCTCCTGATTATTTAGCTTCGCAGCCACAGTCGTCACAGTCGCACACTTCGCAAGCTCCATCACAATCAGTTGTGAATACGCTTGAGCAGTCGCTACATCCGACTAAGGCGATACAAAGCGCTAATCCTGCGAATACAGTTATTAAAGTTTTCATATCATACTCCTTTATGTTTGTATGTGTTTATTTAGCCAGGATGGTATAAAAATGGGAAAAAAACAGGAATGGAAAAGGCAACAGAAAAAATGCTTTTTTTGCGAAGAGATGGATTTGGATCTTTTGGACGTTCACAGGATAGTTCCTGGTGCAGAAGGAGGAAAGTATACACACTACAATTCTCTTGTTTGCTGCTGTAAATGCCACAGAAAGATACATTCTGGCAAAATTGAGGTTGTTGGAAAGTTTATGTCTACGGCGGGCAGAGTTTTGATTTATCGAGAGAATGGTGAAGAAAAGGTTGAAAAAATCTAAATACTTACATGGCTATTTTAAAATTTACAGATTGGTTGAATATTCGTGAAAACGAACAAATGAATAACGCTAATTTCCAAAAAGACTTTCAGCAAAACATTGATCAGAAGTTGGGTGCCAACAAGATGGCTGGAGCAGCTAAGGTTGATCCAAAAGCGGTTATTAACAATGCTACATTGCAGGCTGCTAAGGATAATCCTCAGGCTGCTAATTCTGCCGTTAATCCAAAGGACGCAACTGGGAGCCCTTCTTATCAAAAGAAAAAGCAGAAGAAGAAATGATAACTTTTCACGAATTTTTAAATGAAAAGAACTTGCTTGAAGTTGGCAACGGAAAACATGGTGGCAATAGAGTTGGCATAAATCCTTCTATGATTGGAAGCGTGCGTGCGGTAAACCCTGCCAGGGACGTAATCCCTTTCCCTCCAGGTCCAATGAAGGTGAAGGGGTCATCAGCAAGCGCAGGGAAAATGAAAAAACCTCGTTCAGGCGTTATTGGTAAATGAAAAAAGCTTACATTCTTTATAATAAAATGTTTAAGCGAAAGCTTAATCACCCACGATATGGCTTATGGTGTTCTGAGGATTTGAAAGAAGCTCAGGAGATGTTGAAATCTTGCCATGAGTATCTTAATGCTATAGGTGCAGAAGAGTATCACGATCAATTTGTGATTATGGACGCAGAAACAGATGAAATAATTGCCATTTAACTCCTTTATGTTGTATAGATACAATCATCACAACTATAACACCTGAAGGCAAAATGCGAAGATATTTTTTTGACGAAGAAGGCGAAGAGTTTCAAGATGAGGCAGATTATATGTTCGAGTTTGAAGATGATGAGCCATACATAAAAAATGACATATTGGGCGTATTGCAGCTAGATGCGATTGAACAAGATTTAAATATAAGATTGCTTTCTGTAGCAATAAAACTAGCCGAAAAGACTTTTGGCTGGAGATTTATGCCTTTGAAGCGTAAAATTCGCATTATCAAAGAGGCATATAGTGAACTTAATGAAATAGTTATTATAAAAGAAGATGAAAGTCTTCTGAAAGGCAAAGAAGATGATCCAACCGTTTGAATGTAAGAAGTGTGAAAATCAATGGGAAGAATTGATTAGAAAGGCATATGGGGAAGAACGCACATTAGAAGAAATCAGGGAAGATGCAGAATGCCCAGAGTGTGGGTCGAAAGACAAGAATAAGATAGTGGGATCGTTAGCTTTTACGTTCTCAAACCCTGTAGGCACCGATAGATACAACAATTCTCACGATTATCGGTACAGACATAAAACAAAAACTGCCGAAGCGGACAGGGCTCATGCTCTCTCCAAAGAAAAGGATGGCGAAGATCCTTATAAGTATGACCCAACTAATAATGACAAAGATGTTCAAGGTGGAAAATACTTTGGCAAAGTTAAATAAAATTTAATTTAGCTATTGATACGGCTGTCATTATCTCTTAAATTAGAAGCATCTTAAGTTTGTTTCTATTTCACAGGATAATGATTATGGAAAACCGTTTGCAGAGAATCGCTGGGCGATTTAACACCGAAAAATTTAAAAATCTAAATGAAGAACTTTCTTTCTCGGAATATTTAGACGCAGCATATGAGCGACCTGCCCTAGTTCGCACAGCTTTTCAAAAGTTGTATGATATGATCATGGCTGACGGGACTCATGAATTTGAGAGATATAGAAAGAAGCTCGTTCATTATAATTTCTTTGATAATCCCAAAATTCCAATTTTTGGTTTGGAGCAAACTCTTGATGAATTGATGAAATTCATTAGAGGTGCTGCTGGAGGATTTGGAACAGAGAAGAGAGTTCTTCTTTTGCATGGACCAGTTGGATCTTCCAAGTCAACGATTTGCCGCCTGATGAAAAGGGGATTGGAGAATTACTCTAACACTGATGATGGCGCTTGGTACAGTTATAAGTGGGTCAACCTTCCTGTTGGACAAAACGGAATTTACACCAAAGAAGAATGCATGAGTCCAATGCATGAAGATCCTTTGAAGTTGCTCCCTCAAGAACTTAGAGAAGAAGTTCTTAAAGAGTTGAACGATATTATTGTTGAACAAAATGACGGTGACGCTCCATACACATTAAAGTGTGAGGGAGAGTTGAATCCAAGATGCAAACTTTTCATGGAGCTTTTGCTTAAGAGGTATGATGGAGACTTGGAAAAAGTTTTGGCAGAACACATCAGTGTGGTTAGAATGGTTTATTCCGAAGCCGATAGAGTTGGGATTGCTACATTCCAACCAAAAGATGAGAAGAATCAAGATGCCACAGAATTGACTGGCGATATTGACTATTCTCAAATTGCTCATTGGGGATCTGACAGTGATCCTCGTGCGTTTAATTTTGATGGAGAATTCTGCGTAGGAAACAGGGGCGTAGTTGAATTTATTGAAATGCTCAAATTGCAACAGGAGTTTTTGTACGATCTGTTGGAAGCAACTCAGGATCATTCGATTAAGCCAAAGAAGTTTGCCAAGGTGACAATTGATGAAGTTTTGATTGGTCATACAAACCAGCCAGAATTTGAAAAGTTGAAGTCTAATCCTCACATGGAAGCTTTGAGAGATAGAACTATTAAAATTGATGTTCCTTATCTTTTGACTATATCAGACGAATTAAAAGTGTTGCAGCAGGATTATAGTCCTGACAACATCAAGCAGCACGTAGCTCCTCACACCTTAGAGATGGCTGCTTTGTGGGCTGTTTTGACTAGACTTGAAGATGGTGGCGACAATGAGTTGAAAGACTTGGTGGAGAAAGCCAAGCTTTATGATGGTCAATACCTTCCTGGTTGGACCGAAGATAAAGTCAAAGAGTTGAAAGACAAGTATTTAGATGAAGGAATGAACAAGGGCGTAAGTGCCAGATATGTTCAGGATAAAATCTCTAATTGCTTGAGTGACAATCATGCTTACATAAACCCATTCATGGTTTTGAATGAGATCAGAGAAGGGCTTGGACAATCATCATTGATAGACAATGAAGAGGACCGTGCAAAGTATGAGACAGCAGTTGAGCTTACCATCAAAGAGTATGACGAAGTTGTGAAGTCAGAAGTTCAGAAAGCTTTGGTTGCAGATGAAAATGCCATCATTCGTCTTTGCACTCAATACATTGATAATGTTATGGCTCACAATCGTGGATCAAAGATTAGAAATAAGTTTACTGGTCGAGATCAAGAGCCTGACGAAAGATTGATGCGTTCGATTGAAGAGAAGATTGGAATTGCTTCCATCAAGGCAGATGATTATAGACGATCTGTTTCAGAGTTTATTGGAGATTATTCCCACGAAGGCAAAGAGTTTAAGTGGGACTCAAATACTCAGCTTAAGAAGGCTTTGGAAATGAAGCTTTTCGAAGACACAAAGGATCAGGTCAAGTTGTCCGCATTGAGCGATGCAGCTAATGTTGTTGATCCTGACACCCAGAAAAAGATTGACCTTTTGAAAACTCGTTTGATTGAACAGTTCGGTTATAATGACGAATCTGCTCGTGACGTTTTGGAGCATGTTGGTGGAATCTTTGCGAGAGGCGACATTGACGACGAGTAATCGTCTCATTGTTCAAATCTATTATCCTGTGTGAGGCTCGCTCGTCCTGTGGGCGGGCGAGCCTTATCTTTTATAGTTGGAGTATTAAAGTGCCAAGAAGAATAGAACAAGATCATAAACAATTTCGTGATGTGGTGTCTGGAAGAATTCGCAAAGCCTTGAAGAAGCATGTGAAGACAGGTCAGATATTTCCAAGAAGAAGTAAGAACGGAAAAATATCAATTGCAATTCCAGAGCTTGACATTCCTCATCTTGTTTTTGGAGATTCTGGTGGTGGAGGAATTGCCAGAGGACCAGGGAAGAAGGGGCAAGTAATTGGCAAGGACGATGATGGTCAAGGTAAGGGGAATGAAGCTGGTGAAGGCGAAGGCGAAGGCATTGAAATTCAATTAGACTTGGAAGAAGTCTTGAAATTCATGGCTGGAGAACTTGAACTTCCTCCGATGAAACCAAAAGACAATGATACTGTCGAAGAAACTTTTTTGAGATACAACAGTCTTTCTCTTCAAGGTCCTAATTCATTAAGGCATGGAAGAAAAACTCTTCAACAAGCATTGAAGAGAACAGCCGCTTCTGGAGATTGGGATAATCTTCACACGTTGCCAGGATTTCCTGATCCAATGAGAATGATCACTCCGCAAAAGAGTGACTTCAGGTATCGTCAATATACAGAGCATCATAAACCTGCAAGTAATGCAGTTATATTTTTCGCTCGTGATGGATCTGGTTCCATGGACGAAAAGAAGTGCGAAATTGTAAGTGATATGAGTTGGTGGATTGATGTTTGGATTAGACAGTTTTATAAAAAGGTTGAGCGAGTCTATGTCTGGCACGATTGGGCTGCACAAGAAGTTGACGAAGACAAGTTTTACAACTATCGTTATGGTGGAGGAACAATGTGTTCGTCTGCTATGAATTTGATTGCCAAGAACTTAGAGGACAGATTCAATCCCAAGAAGTGGAATGTGTATGTGTTCTATTTTACTGATGGCGATAACATTCGTGGCGACAATGACGTGTTTGCTGGTACTATAAATAAGTTTCTTGGTCCACAAAACGTTAATTTCATTGGACTCACACAAGTTTATAGCTACAATTACGATAACAGCTTGAAGAGATTTGTTGATGATTCTCTTGAAAACGGAATATTAAACCCAGGACATATTAAAACGACAGCAATTGGTGATGGTGCTGGATGGAAGGGTTTGACAACTGAGGATCGTGATGAAGCTGTCACAAAGGCGATTAAAGACTTACTAGGCAAAAACCAAATTACAGCATAAGAGAGATAGCAATGGCAAAGAGTTTGATGAGAGGTAACGCACTGTTGGTTGGTAGCAATACTATCCCAGGCGTAAAGCCACCAGAAGAGATGAAGAGATTGATCCCAGAGATTTTGCAAGCATGCAGAGATTTTGGTTTAGATTTTTGGCCTACTGTCGTGCAATGGTTGGATTATTCTGAGATCAGTGAAGTGGCTGCATATGGAGGCTTCCCAGTTCGATACCCACATTGGAAGTGGGGAATGGAGTATGAGAAGTTGTCTGTAGGGTTTGAGCATGGAATGCATCGTATTTATGAAATGGTCATCAATACAAATCCTTGTTATATATATTTCTTGAATTCAAATACATTAGTTGATAACGTGACTGTTTTGGCTCACGCAACTGGTCATAATGATTTCTTTAAAAACAATGTTCGTTTTGCGCCAACTCAATCTGAAACTCACAACATGATGAACACGTTGGCTAATCATGGAACCCGTATACGCAGATATATGTCAAGGTGGGGAAATGAGAGAGTTACAGAGTTCATTGATCACGTTATGAGACTAGACACTCTTGTAGACCCAGCACAAGCTTGGCAGAGAAGGGAAAGTAAAGACCTTAATCTTAAAGACAAGAGAGAGTATCACCATGCTCGACATATAGACGTGCCAGAAGGTCATGATTATATGGAAGACTGGATGAATCCTCAGTCTTGGAAAGATAAAGAGAATCAGAGGATCAAAAAGATAGAAGCTGCCGAGGAGATAGAGTTATTTAAAAAACCGACCCGAAATATATTAGGGTACTTGAGAGATAACGCGCCTCTTAAACCATGGCAGGCAGACATTGTAGACATGCTTTATGATGAGGCTTTGTATTTTTCTCCTCAAAGAATTACAAAAACTCTCAATGAAGGATGGGCTAGTTATGTTGATTATAATATTATGGCTCGACAAGGATATGCCACTCTAGATGGAGAAAAGTCTGGATCTGGGATTATTGAGTACGCAGACCATAAAGCAGGAGTTCTTGGTGGCAAGTATTCCATGAATCCATACAAGCTTGGCTTTGAACTGTTTCTTGACATTGAGGAACGTTGGAATAAAGGTCGTTTCGGTCCTGAATTTGATGCCTGCACTAACATGCAAGAGAGAAAAGATTGGGATTTGGAATTAGGTCTTGGGAAAGAAAAGGTTTTTGAAGTTCGAAAGTGTCATGATGATTATACAGCCATTCATGAGTTTTTCACTCCAGAGTTCTGTGTAGAGAAAGAGTTCTTTGAATGGGAGAAAAGACCTAATGGAGAGTATGTTATAGCAAACAAAGATTTTAAAACCATAAAGCAAAAGCTGATGCAAAACCATTTGAACGGCGGACTGCCAGATATTCGTCTTGTTGATCCCAATTATCGTGGCAAGGGAGTGTTTTTGTTGGAGCATTTCGATGACGACGGAAGACCGCTTTATGATCCTTATGTCAAAGAGTCATTGTCGTCTATTTATAGATTGTGGAAGAATCCAGTAGCATTGTCCACCAGAAACAAAGAAGGTGAAGAGTTTGTTTGTGTCGCTACAGGTGAGGATGCAGATAAAGACGTTGCATGGTTTACAAGAGAGGAATTTGAAGGTGAAGATATATAGCGTAAGTTGTGTGCTGTAAACGACTTACGTGATTTTTGATTTTATTAATTCACCTTTTTAAATATCCTACTATAACTATATGTAGGAGGTGAATTATATGGCTAACGGTCGTGATAAAAAGAAGTTGTTCCAACAACGGGAAGATTTATTGCATGATATTCATACTGTGAATGTTAATGTCCCTTCAAGGGAGGTATACTTGCATGGGTATTACCAGGAAAGCGAAGAACCTGGAGTTGAATATAGAATGGCAACAACTTTTATAAAAAATTTGCACCATTTGGAAAGGCAGAGTAATGATCCGATTGTAATTCACATGCACACAATTGGGGGAGAGTGGAACGATGGAATAGCTATTTACGATGCCATAAAAGTTTCGCCATGCCCAATAGCCTTGATAGCTTATGCTCATGCGCAATCTATGAGTAGTGTGATACCACAAGCGGCTGATAAGCGAGTCATAATGCCAACAGCAGATTTTATGATCCATTATGGAAGCATTTCCGTGGACGAAATTTCTACATCGGCTAAATCTACTATTGATTGGAATGAAAGAGCGAACAAGAAGATGCTGCAAATTTATCTGGAAAGATGCAAGGAAACTGATTACTTCTCAGAAATGTCTGACAGGCAAATACTTAACTTCCTAGATAAGAAAATGAGATACTTCACAGATTGGTGGATCACTGCCGATGAATCTGTTGAATATGGTTTTATGGATGGGATTATGGGAGAGAAAGGATTCGAAACAATTGAAAAAATTAAAAAATCTGTTAAGAAGCGAAAATAATTATGGATGATGTATTAGCGATGATAAACATAGATGATGTCTTGAGCGATGAGTTCGTTTTGTTCTCTAAAAATATTTCTGCAATTCACGAAGAAATGAAAGTTCTGTCAGAAGAATTTAAAGTTAAGTATGATGAATATGCCGCTAAGAAAAAAGAATTGTATGATAGAGCGGAAAAAGAAAAGATTATGTTTGATGAAAGTCAAAAGCCAATAGTTTTTGATGGGAAAATGCAAGAAGGAACCTAAGCCTTGAATGAAAAACAACTGGTTGATAACCCGAAATAAAAGAAATTTTGCCGAACAGGTAAGAAATATGATAATGCTGCGATATGGAATATCTAATATTTCTGAGTTGAGCAAAAGACAGTGGGAAGAAATCGCACCAGAAATAAGAATAATTCATAAGAACTGTGATCGACCAAGATTCAAAAAAATATCTGACTTAGATGGAATGTAAGACTTGTTGAAAAAAGTCTTGTCGCAAAAAGTGTCGTAAAAATAAAATTAAAACTTGTCGTAAAAATAAAATTAAAACTTGTCGTAAAAATAAAATTAAAACGCCCCTAGCATTAGGGGCGTTTTTTGTTTATAATGTATGAATGATGTACAGTGGCAAATATGATGAAAGAGAATTTGAAATTTATTTAAATAGTAAAGGAATTGTTTATGAGACATGAAATATGTGGCTTTGAAAATCTCCACTTACACACCGATTAACTGAGGTCGCTTAGTTTGCGAAAGCTGCTAAGAAAACTGGATGAATTCAGGGAACCCCTAACGTAAAGTCGAGGGCAATCCTGAGCGAAGCCTAAAGTACACTTTAGGAACGTGCAGAGACTACCTGAGAGGTTAAGCCCTCTTAATTACAGGCAAGAGCGTCCAGCGCCTAAGACTTAATGTTATGGCGAAGAGATAGTCCACCCCCATTAGAAAATTTTGGGAAAATTTTTTGTGTTCAGTTTACTTGACGGATATGGAACGGCAGAAGAATATGCGCTTCGAGCGACAAAGATCAATCAAAGATTTTTGACTGTCTCAGATCATGGAATGATGGCTGCTATTCCAAGACAGGTAAAAGCTTGTGACGATAATGGCATTAAGCCAATTTTTGCTTGCGAGCTTTACCTTAGCCCATACCAAACAGCAAAAATGGATTGGGATGAAAGGAAGAAAGAATTTAGTGCCAAAGGCGAATCCGATAAATTAAGAAAGTCTTATCATCTTTTGGCAATTGCTTATACTAATCAAGGATATAAAAACCTTGTTCGTCTTACATCATGGGGCTGGACTGAAGGGTTTTATTATAAGCCAAGAGTTAATCATGAGCAAATAATGGCACACAAAGAAGGGATCATGTTCACCTCGTGCTGTTATTTGAGCGAGATTGGACAAGCCTTTGACAAATTTGGCGAAGAAGCTGCCTTCAGGATGGTAGAAAAATATCATCGTATGTTTGGTGAAAATTTTCGCCTAGAACTTATGTTGTTGGATTTTAAAAAGCAAAAGCCATACGATGCATTTATTCTTAAAGCGCACGACAAGTATGGAATTCCTTTAATCATCACAAACGACTGCCATTACTGCAACCCAGAGGATTCTCACTACCAGAGGCTTTCGTTGATGGTAAATCAAAAAAGCACAATTCAGGAAGTTGAGAGGAAGGTCGCAGCAGGAGAAGCGGAAGATCTGTTCGAATTGCAGGACCAGAATCTTTGGATGAAATCGGAAGATGAGCTAAATCAGAAATGGGAATCCGATTACTCAGACATAATTGACTATGATCTTTTCAAACAAGCTAAGGCGAATACAGTCAAGGTTTGCGAAATGGTTGATGTTAATCTTGATAGAACTCTCAAGCTGCCAGACATTGATGACGCTAATGAAAAACTTAAGGATGTTGTAATGGAAGGCTTTAAATTCCGTGGACTTCCTAAAACTAAAAAATATCAAATGAGAATTAAAGAAGAGTATAGTTTGATATGCAGAAAGGGATTTTCTTCTTACTTTTTGATACAGAAGGCAATGACCGATGAAGCCCGTCGTGCTTCTCCGCAGATCCTTGGATGGGGTGACGGAAGCGAAGCTGTTGGTCCAGGCAGAGGATGCTTGTCTCCAGATACATTCATCTACATAGAAAGCATTAAAAACTACAAGAAGATTAAGTTTGTAGAAATTGGGGATACAGTCATTAATCGTAAAGGAGAAGTCGTAAAAGTTGTTGATGTATTGAAATATCCGAACAAGGAAGAGATGATTAAGCTGAAATGCTTTTATGGAGATGTTATTGGTGCTACTTTTACCAAAGATCACAAAGTTCTTTCTACCAAAAGTTCAGACAAAGAGTTGGAATGGAAAGAGGCAAATGATATAGAGGAAGGAGATTGGGTCTTCTGCCCTGAGTCAAAGCATTTGGTTGACATATTGAAAAATGAAATTAATGAGGAGTATGCTCAACCACTTGAAAGTGGGGGGTACTTGCTAAGAATTAAGAAGAAAAAGACAATTCCGCCTGTAATTCCATCGGTTTATGACCTAACCGTTGAGGGAGATGAGCATAATTATCTAACTTCAACCTGTCTAGTGCATAATTCAGCCGTAGGCGCTCTCACATGCTACTGTTTGGGCATTACTGACATCGACCCAATCAAACATGACCTTTTGTTTAGTCGCTTCCTGAGCGAAGCCAGGGGCGGTAAATCAATCAAATTAAGATATAAAAATATCGACCCAGTAGGGTGCGAAAAATGACAGATTACGAGGACAGGTTACAAATTCCAATTAAAGGATGCTCTTGGAGGTTTTACACCAAAGGCGGAACTCATGTAGCCACAGGGTGTAATAGGGTGGTATGTGGAGGTCGTGGCCCTTACATTGAATTTGATGAAGGTCAAATTGTGAAGAGTAGTTTTCACATGCCAGAAGATCAAAAGTATAGAAAAGATGATAAACGAGTTTATTACATGGAGCTACGCAGCAATGACGAGTGCAATGTTAAACTGTATATACAAAAGAAAACAGTCGCCTACGCTGATTACAGAGTAGGCGACTGTTACATATCGCCGTTTGACTTACGTGTAAGTTGTATTGAGCCTCTTAAAGACCCTTCATAAACTTCTTTAGTTTTGTCATTGTTTCGTCGTCAATGGGTGGACCACCTTCTCCTCCATCCAATGTTTCATCTGGTGATGGTTCAGGACCGTCAAGATCAAGATCGCCATCATCCTCATCTTCGCCATCCATGTCAAGGTCGTCATCATCGTCTTCATCTTCGTCATCATGTTCGTGATCTAAATCATGATCATCTTCTGGTCCGTTTCCCATGGTGTCATCATCGCCATGGACATCTCCCATTCCATCATCTTCATCTTCTTTGTCTTTATGTAAAGGTGGTCCAACGGCTTCAAGCATTTTTACTTCAAGAGCCTCAACAAAATTAGCTTTCAATAGTTCGTTTTCAGCCAAAGCTTTGACTAGAGCGGAGTGTGCGTCTGGCACAGAAAGCATTGCTTCTGCAACGATTCCCAAGCTCCCGGCTCTTTTAGCTTCTCTAATTAGGTCTTTAAGTGCAATTGGATTGGATGCAACATATTTAACAGCCTCGAATTCTATTCCGCCACGAGTGGTTCTTTCCGCCATGAAAGTGGTGAATTCCTGAGTTGACATGTCTTTGGTAGCATCAATGAACTGCTCAGTTTGAGTTTTAGGCCAACTTGACTTCTTGCTTCCGCCTTCTTTGTCAGTTACGGCTTCTGTGCCAGGAGTGTAAATAAGCTTTTTGTCTCCTTCGTCTCCAAACCCTTTTTCGGCTTTTGCCAAACCGGGATCTGTTCCAGGTCCAGAATATGGGCTTGGCGAGCCCGCAGGCTTCTTTTTGCCCTTACTGTCGGCTGATTCTGGCCATGCACCACTTTTTTGTGGGCTGTTTGGTTTTGGACCTTTATAATCAGCAACCTTTTCTACAGGTGCTTTTTCCAATGTTTTTCCAGTCGAACTCATATATTCGTTAAAGGATGGGAATTTTTCTTCTGACATTTGTTTTCTCCTGCTTCGACCTTATTTGGATTGAAGATGATTTATTGTATATAATCTAGTAATTTTATTATTTTCTACTCTGCTGGAATTATTACCCACATTAGTAAATAAAGCAATGGCCCAACTCCTGCAAACAAAAATGCAGCCAAAAACGCTATTCGTACCAATGATGTATCAATTTTGAAGTGATTTGCAATACCAGAGCAAACTCCACCTAATATGCTGTTTGATGTATCTCGTTTCATATTAAAACTCCTTTATTTTATATATTATAGTAAATAAATATCTGTATGACTAAAATTCCTATTCGTAAATTGATGGCTCGTAAAATCCTCATGAGAAAGAGGCAACAAGAGTTGTCTAGGCTCAAAGCATTTTATAGACTTCAGAATAAGCATGGTTTGTTTAATTTGACAGGAGACACATCTTGCTTTGATTGTTGTGGGTGTTGCGATACTGTATGTGATTGTGCGGAAATTACAGATTCATTCACAGATTCAAACGGAACTGCACTTACGGCTCATACAACTGATTCAGGTCATGATTGGATTGCTGTTCAGGATGATGCAACTACTATTGAAAGTAATAAGGCAGAGTCAGACTCAGCATTTCCTGGTTTGGACGATAATGGATATTGGATTGATATTGGATGCGTTGATCATGATGTGTCGGCAACAATATCTAATTCGTCTACATGCCCATCTGGAATTATTGTTAGAGGGACTGGAACTGGCCCAGATTTCATAGCAGTTATTGTAACTAATGAATGTTCGGGAAGTGATTGGGAGGTTCAGGTTGCTTCTGTTGCTGACGGAATGTTTGGATACGAATACACATCAATTTATTCTGCGTCAACGTCAAATCTTTCAAGTTCAACTTTTGATCTAAGATGCAGAATTTATGATGGAACAATAAAAGTGTGGCTTGATGGGAGTTTAGAAATAGATGAAGTTACAACAGGGGCTATGTTTCCAACTACGGGAACTTATGTTGGGATTGTGTCACTATACCCTTCCGCGACTTCTATTACGTGGGATGATTTTAGTGCTAAAGTTTCCATCTGTGATCAAGAGGTTTGTGGATCTCCATCCTGCGAATGGCCAATCACATTTGATGTAGAGGGTCGTAATTTTACAAATGGAAGCTGCTCTGTTTGCACTACTTATCTCAATGCAAGGTACGAAGTTACATATCAAGGGGCTTTTGATTGTAGTGGAACAGATTACGAAATATGGAGTTCTGTAGACGATGTGTTTGGTTCGCCTGGAGGATGCAGCAATGCATTGGACGATAGAAAGTACCATGTGCTTGTTGATGTTTCGGGGTGTACGCTTGAGGTCTTGTTGATCAACAACACAGATGATCCCTGTAGCGGGTGCTGTAGTCCTTCGGACCCGATACGTGGAGCTTCTGGAAATTTTGCATCTGTTACTTGCACAGGTGAAATCCAAGCAGATCCATTTGGAATATCTTCTTGGTATGATTTTGGAATTTGTCCATCAGATGGTGATTGGTATGTCCATCCTAATGGGACTTAAATTTTTTTTGCAACGTAAATAATTGTTAGTGTTGCCACTAGAATTATTGCAAACATTGGAATTGCCCATTCGTCAATTCCTAGATCGTGTAATGTGCTGTAGTAGAGGTATTTCATTTTGTTCATTTAATTTTCCTTAATCGTCAATTGTTAATTGTCGCCTTTATCATAATCGTCAAAATCTTCTGCATTCAAAAAAGGAAAGCCTGGATGAGGGGGGTGTTCTGGCGGAGGTGGAGGAGTGGGTGTGAAACCTAAACGAAAAATCCACACCATCGCAAACATTATTATGAATGGCATTATGTCCTTCTTCAAAATCGTAAGGATACATAAGCTTATTGCTCCAGCAATCAAAAGAGTCATAAGTACAATGTCAATCATTTCCCTTTTTATCCTTAATCTCTATGTCTTCCTCCCCCAAGTAAGCATAGTCAGAAAGTTTGCTTAACTCGTCCATCAGCCAACCTTCATCACCGATATGCTGATTGTTGAGTTCCGCTAATTTATCGGCGTAAGCCAATACGAATTCATACTTATTCACTTTCTTCTCCTTGACTATTGACCGAGAATCACTTATCTGACATAAATCTTCTGACAATTCCCATTTTATGAAGTATAATGGAGTATGACCACAGGAAAACGCCAATTTTATGGACCATTAGAAGCAAAAGACCTAACCTGTTATGGTGGCGTAAGTGCTTTGGCAGACAGCCTTTCGCTCAAAACGGGGCTGATTAAGCCGTTGGTTAAGGGCGATCCTTCCAGATTCGAATATTTTGTGTGCGTTTACAAAGAAAATGTTGTCGGATGGCTTGTTAGGTCTAAAGATTACTACGGATTTCCAATGATCTTTGTCACCACACTGTACAGAGAACAGGGAATAGGCAAAAAATTGGTCGAGTTGTATCGAACAAAATATCTTAAAAAAAACGACCATGGACGGGGCTGGGACAGAAGATCAAAGAGTTTTTGGAGCAAAGTTGATGGGAAATACCTCGATAATGACAATCAGAGCATTATTCAGGTTGACAAGTTTGCCAAATCTTACTAGAGTTTGATAGATGAAACAAAAAAAGAGACAGTGAGCATACCCGCCCCCCCAATGCTCGCCAGTCTCGGTGACGACCGCAAGACCTCCTTCCTAGCGGTCGTCACTTCCTACAAACAAATGAGAGAGTTTTGTGATGAAAAGAATTTTTGCTATCGTTATGTTAACTTTGTGTGTGTGTGGTTGTAGACCAGCAGAGGTTACTGAGCCAGAAGTCATTACCCCAGTTTCTAGTCAGATTGTGCCAGATGATTTTGTTGCACATGGTCCAATTCCTCCTGCCCCAGAAATTCCAGAATCTAGAATGCTTACTCAAGAAGAAATGGATGCATCTATTAAAAGTTTTACAGATGCATTGCACGCAGAGGTTCAAGAAGCTAAAAAGACAATGGAACTTCTTCCAAAAGAAACAGATAGGAAATAAAATGAAATTGGTAGGACTGCTGTTAATTTTGTTTGGCTTTCTCTATGGTATTTGGTTGTACTTTATATGTCCAGTGCCAGTAACAGAGCCAACATCTATGTTTTGGTGTGAGATGTATCATCTTTGGTACAACCTTTATCATCACATAGGGGTTGTGGCGTGCATGATTGTAGGGCAGGTGCTTGTGGCTTCAAAGTAAGAATGGGTTAGGTGCAATGCCTAGCTTGCTCGCATGCTCACCGCAAGCGAGAATCGGCACCAACTCCTGGTTCCAGGGGTTGGTGCAATTTTATAGGAGGAACCAACAATGAGTGATGAAACTGATGGTGGCGGTTGTGGATGCATAATTTTTATCATCTTGTTTTTGTGCATTTGGAGAGGTTGCGATATGGCTCAAGAAAATGAAAACAAGATTGAAGATCTAGAGCAAAAAATAGAACAGATGGAGCAGACAGAGCGGGTGTGGAGTAATCCTACGTGCCAGCCAGTGGAGCAGACAGAGCCAACAGAGCAGGTGGGGCAGGGTGGATGGACAAATTAGCGAGTTACGTAACATCAATATTTTTGACTATTGTAGGGTCATGCATGGCATGGTCTGCTGTTAGTATAGGCATTTCTGGAGACATTCCATTTGCAATACTTGGTTCTACTCTTGGGTTATTTATGGCGTTTTTTGGAGTAAGGTTACTTTACGAACTTTTTCGTGGCGATTAAATATTATTGACAAATTAGCGACTGTGGAGTATACTTAATATATGAGCAGAACTAATAAGGGAAGCAAAGGACCAGGATATGATTACTGGAGTCGTCGTTACGGCAATGGCTCTGGAATGAATTGTCCTAGTACAAAACAAGGAAAACATAATTCAGAGAATACCAAGAGAATTACCAATAGGGCTGAACGTCGTATTGCAAAGAATTCAATTGATCGTTCGATGGATTAGCTCACCTGCCATGTGTAGGATGAGTAACGAAACCGTTTCGGCGGTTTCAGCAAGGGGATGAATTGGTTTCGACTTGCTATTTAACCCACAAATTGCGTGCAGTGGTTGGCCAGATGGCCACTTAAAAATCTGGCTTACATTTTTATTTGTTACAAATGAAAATTTTTCAATGGCTGCTTAGAAATAAGTAACCCAGGACAATGAACCCTTAGTTAATGGGGTCTGAAGTCTTGTCGCAAAAATTGACTACTCTCAAAGTCTTGTGAATACGCTTTGAGTAAGATTAGATTTTACTGGCCTTAAAACAGCTTTGTTCTTGTGCTGTGACTAGGTAAGATTGAACAAGAAATACGCACGTAGACATTTGTGAAGTTTGTAGTTAAGGACGAGGATTTCGATGTCCTCCATCTCCACTATAAACGCCGACCATCTTTGTAGATGGTCGGCGTTTTTTATTTTAAATACTAATTTAGATTATGAAAATAGCCTTCATTCAAAATGACCTTGCCAATTCTGGTGGCACAAGAGGGATCAACAAAAACATATCAATCCTCAAAGAGTGTGGTCACGAAGTGGATGTGTTCGCGTCCTGCGAATCAAACTGCGAAGAATGGGAACATCCTTTAATTCATTTTAAAAATAGAGTCCTAAAGCAAGACAAGACAGACTTGTCTGAAAGAGACTTTTCTGAATACGACCTGATTGTAAGTGCTGGGTTATCGTCTCTTTTTGAGGTGGAGTTAATTAAGCATGACAATACAGTTCACTTCTGTCAGATGTATGACAAACTCATACAGCCTCAGTTCAATGAGATAATAGACAGGCTTTATGACAAGACAAGGTTTATTGTGCATAATGAGCCATTGAAGAAGATTCTTAAGGCTAAGCATGATTGTGAAGTGGTTAAGATTCCATATGGAATTGATTTCGACAAGTTCAACCAACATAGCGATTTAAATAAAAATTTTAAACGCCCCACATTAGTGTTTTTGGCTTCGTATTTCAACATTCTTAAAGACATTCCATTGATGCAGGAAGTGTTCAAGAGGATGAAGGGATGGAACACTAGATTGGTAGCTGCTCAGAAGAATGATGATTTAATTTGCGATGAGTTTTTCTTTGATCCACCATTTGCCGAAAAGTGCGAATTAATCGCTTCATCTACGATAATGCTACACACAAGCAAGTTTGAGACATGGTGCCGTGTTATAGCGGAGAGCATGTGTCTAGGAACGCCAGTTGTGGGCGTCAACTCTCGTGGTCCTAAAGAATACGCCACAGATGACAATTGTGTTCTGCTGGACGAAAGAGATCCTGATTTGATTGTTAAAAATATAAACGCCCTATACGAAGATAAGGTGAGGTATTACAATATGATCCAAAATGGCTTTGATACAATGAGAGATTTGGATTGGGGTGTTATCTCTGACGACATTGAGGCTGTATATAAAGGATTAAGTTGAGAATATGAATTCAAACCCATGGGTTTGAATGAAGTAGGCTGGGCTCCTTTCCCACACACTTTTGAAGAAAGCGTGATCTTTATTTCCTGATAGCCAGCCATCTAATGTTTCGTCTTCATCTAATAAAGGAGACACATCGCAGGCAGATTCGAATTCTTCTTTTGTGACAGGCTGTTTTTTAGCCATCATTTCCTGCCAATTATCCTCTCCACCACATTTTCTCAATCGGTCACATTGTCCGATGTATCGAAATTTTGATGTATTTTCTAGCCACAGTTTGAATTTCATGTATTTATTTAGTCAATAGGCTAGATATGTGTATGAAAAGTTTCCAACAACATATCGTAGAATTAGACTCCACAGGGCAAAATCCAAGTAATGCTGGGGCTGCACCTGCTGGTGCTCAAGCTGCTCCACCAGAAAACGACATGCGTTACGCAAACAAAAGCGTAGGAGCCATGGGAGCTAAAGAAGATTACTTCTTATCACAATTGCAGGCAAAGGCATCAACTCTCGATCCAAATCAGAGATTTAAGATTTTGGGAGATGTAATTATGACTTTGTATCCAGACGCAGGCGAAAGAATGAGATACGTAAATCTTCTTAGGCAGCAAACCCAAGCAGGATAATTTTAAAGATGAAATTCAAAGAGTGGCTGTTCAGTGAATCAGTGAGGCATAAGTCTGTGGGCTTCTTGCGATTCAAGAAGCCCCCTGTTGTCGTTGTCGAGGTAGACAAGGATATAGTTGAATATTATGTTAAGCTTATCCCTAAGAACGTTTCTTACACCATTCCAACCGCTCCTCCTCATATAGTCGTTTCTGACTCCGAGAAAATACAGGGCAATTGGGGTAATCTAGAGGGAAAGAAGACTTCCTTTGAATATGAAAATTATGTACATTCAGACAAAGATCACTTTTGGCTAAATGCATATTCTGATACAATAGGTGAGATTAGAGATATGTTGGGATTGCCTAATGTGTCGAGCTACAAAATCATCATTGCTAATAAGGGCTAGTATTATGGGCATCGGTCCATTTAGAAGATCTTCTTCCGGCGTTTCTGCGCCCGCTCCAAACCCCAATCCTGATAAGTACGAAATCATTACAGTAAAAGAGGAAGGTAATGTCGTAATGATTGAGCTTAAGTACGAAGATTGTACGACATACGAGGGGCGTAAATTATTAGTTTATTATGGCGTTACTGTAGCTGATTTATGGAAGCAAGGATCTTTAGATCCGCATTTCACAGACAGAGCAGATGTCATTTCCCCCGTTGCCAGATTGCGACCAAATGCTTTGGGGTGGATATTGGCTGAGTCATTGGCAGATGATCTTAATGGAATGATGAGTGATGACAACAAGTAGAGCAATGTATTCTTGGTGCATATTTAGCAAGAATGATTGTCTTTTATTTTCTCATGCTATGCGAGCAAGTCGGACTTCCTGGTCGCTGAATAATTCGTGGTGCAAGTATGTTGGTGAGGAAAATCATTTTTTATGGTGGGCGGAACAGTGAGTGACATGATAATGAAAGGCATCCCAACAATCTAACAAAAGAAATTATGGACGATTGGGAAAATTATATAGATGGTTAATTCAACTCGTAGAAGAAGAAAGAAGCGGGAGGCTCGTCGTGTAGAGCAATTGCATAATGAACATAAAAAAACGAATCGCGAAACTAAAGAGCATGCAGCTTTGATGATTTTTGAATGCGATGACTATGGTTATCGTTATAGCAGTCTTCTTTCTCAATCCAGACGCAGTATACTTTGTCAAATTAACGGATGGGAAAGATATTCCATTAATGAAAGACCGAATCCGTTATGGCGACCGCATTTTTCAATGAAAGAGCTTCTGAGAGATTGGGGAACTTATATAGATGGTTAATTCAACTCGTAGAAGAAGAAAGAAGCGGGAAGCGAGAGCGGCGAGAGATGTGGCGAGATATTGGTGGGGAGTTCCACGTAGCCGGTTGCCACTCGCCTCTATAAATGAATCTGTTCATGCATGGGGAACACTTATTTGTGATCCCATTTTTTGCACCTATACGTTGCCAAAGAATGTTTTTATTATAGACAATTGGGAAAGTTATATGGAGGGAAAATTAAATGATTAATCCCTGCTATGAAATATTTCTTGGAGAGTGGAGCACATGTGTGTTGGAGTTTAAGTCCTCCTCCATAACGAGTGCGATGTATGCTTGGAGTAGATTTGAGGAATGCGACAAAGCACAAAAAACTGCGAGCCATACCAGTTCATCATGGTCGATTAGAGGTTCTTGGTGCGATTTTATAGATCAAGATTATTATGAAATCATAGAATTGTTATACCCAGAATGAGTTATGAATTATGGAATATTTAGAATTATCATATTTGGTGCATTGGCATTACATTGCCTTTAATGCGTAGAGTTTATCCACAACTGATACTCAATCATGAGTGAAATAAATAAATACAACAGTCCAATCGTAATAAATGTAATTTCTGATTGGTCTAATTTTGAAAAAGAAGAAAAGTCACTCCCGCCCTTTGGCAGCAAAAGGAGTTTGATCAAAGACTCTTGGTGTAATTATATAAATGAGGATAGTTTAGAAGAAGAATACGGAATTGGATGTTTTGATAGAATTTCCATTCCTGTTCGCAGAGCCTATCCGCAACTTATTGCGAACAAGATTGTTGATGTTCAGCCGTTAAAAAATGCTGCATCTATTTTTTATTTAAAATACAGGTATGTTCAATAATGTTCATAGTAGATTCAATTTCAGATGTTGACGTGTTTCCATATCCATATCCATATCCGCTTGAAGAAATTGGAAAGTTGACAATTGCTTGGAAGAGGTATGAAGATGGCGAAGTTGCTTCTCATCCTTTTGGTATAATCAGCAGAGCAGATGCTTCAGTCAGGACATGCAAGCAATCTTGGTGCAATTACATAGACGAATCATATGAAAACATATTTGATCCACAATATCTTTCTTGGAAGGATTATGTGGAGAATATGATTCGTATAATGAAAGGGATATAAAGGTGGAATATTATGATTACAAATGAAGAAATCTTAAATGCTTTGGATGGTCTTGAGAAACCAGTTTATGATGTTCATGAACTTGCAGATGCATGGTACTCTTCAGGAGCAATGCTAAGAGCTTTAGGCAAAGACACTGGCGAATACACAAAGGTTATTAGAGTTCGCGTGAAAGGCGATGAGAACTCGCCACGACCTTATAGCCGTGGAATTATTGAATTACATCCAACGGAAGACGACAAGGTTCGAATTAGTTGTTATTGTTGTTTTGTGAAAGATGAAGATGTAGAAAAGGGTGAATTCGCCTTAGAAGATCTAAAAGAAGCTGTCATGTCATTAAAAGATCACAATTGTCCTCCATGGCCAGGGTAAAACATGTTAGTTAGATTAGACAATGTTGCAGTAGAAACAGGCAACATAACATATGTGATAGATCGCTGGGATGATCCTGGCGTAGACTATAATGGAGAAGCCGTTAGGCCACATACAAGGGTTCATTTCGGTATTAAAGATTACCTGCGTGTTTATACTCCATACTTGGACGTATTAGATCAATTAAAACGCCCTCACACTATGTTGGATGATTGGGAGAGTTATGCAAGAAATCAGTGAAATATTGGCGGGACATTCTGGGGAGATGTCTAGGTTGGCAGATGCCTGGAGAAGATATATGGGAGAAGAATTTTCACCTTCTAGAACAATGTTTGGAGTTGTTTGGATGTTAGCTCCCGCACCAGATGAAGTGGTTAACGCAGTATGGTATTTGAAGGGATCATGGGAGAGTTATGCAAGAAATTCGAGGTGATATTGAAAATTTGAACAATGAATTGACTTTGGATTATCCTTATGGAGAGATGCCTGTCTTGCTAGAGTCTTGGAGAAGATATGTTGGAGAAGAGTCTGTTCTCCTTCGACACAGAATTTCGAGAGAAGATTTGGCATGGAGAGCAGTATGGTCAGCCGAGGCGTCATGGTGCGATTATATAAATGAAGATCACTTAGAGATTATGAAGGCTTGTTGTTTATGATTACCAACATTTTATATTCTTTCCAAACAGAGGTTCTCAATGTTGATAATTGGGCGGGCGTAGGATATGATTTTAATTACGGAGGAACAAGAGGAAATTTGATTGATGGCTGGTCGTCTTATGAAGGGTTGGATTTGCCAGAAGAACACTACTTTCCAGAGATACAACTCTTCATAGAGTCAGAAGAAATAGTCGCAACTACGAGAAAATTAAAAATGGAGTGGACTTATGAACTAGAAGAAGATTATAAGTCTGTGAAGTCTTTAGGGGATTTTGAAATTGATTAACAAAATTTTACGTTCATTTGCAGAACACGTAGATTGTCCTATGTGTGACGTATATCATGGAACGGTGTTGGGCGTTTCTCGTTATTCGGAGATGCCAACATACCCAGAAAAAGAAGTTAAAATTCCTTTTGACAATCCTGCTTTTGAAGTGAGCAAAAATCTTCTTCAAGGATGGACAGGTTACTGCGAAGAAGGAGGATTAGCTTTTTCATCAAGCGTTTACGATTCTGAGGTTCGAGTACATAGTTTTTATCACAATCCATATCTAGACGTAGTTCCTGTAGCCCCACAAAGCCGAAAGCTAAAAGCTGTTTGGTCACGAGAAGCACAGGAAGATCTTAGAGCGGTTCATAATATTGATGCAGCAGCCAAATTATCTGAAGTCCTTGCTAGAGAGATAGTAGCGGAAATAGATGCAGAAGTAATTGAAGATATTTCAAACAATGTAGATCCATATTATATGGATTAACAAATCTTTACTATTATTTGCAGAAAGACAGTTATGGGCAAAATAAGATGGGCATCTTTATGGGCGACATCATTCTATGAAGCACATACTGCTCCTGCAATCACCTCTTTGAAAAATGATTGGGCTCGATACATGGAAGACGAAAATCCAGGGGATTCTAGAGTTCCATGTAGAATAAAGCGGAGCATCATGACATCGTGGAGCAAGCATATTTCGTTGTCGAATGGATGGCTGGGCAATCTTTAAAAATAATCCGCCCATATCTGCATTGCTCGTCCTAACTTAGAGAAATATTCATCAGTGGATTCCTCTAATCCTTTCCCTATCTCTATGATACATTTCTTTGGTCCTGTCCGAAATCCTTCGCCAGTCAATTGAATGGAATCTATAAGTTCCCAGAAGTTTTCGTTCGCAGCAATCCCAGGAGCTTCTTTGACCAAGTTCACAAGAGGGGTGCTGGCTCTTGTGTGATTTATAAATGGTCGTCCCACTGAGATTGAAAGATCAAGATGGTCGCATATTTTTTTAAATATTATGCCAAACCATATGTCATCAAATCGCCTGTAAGGGCTGTCCTGCCCCATTAGAGGAAAGAAGGATGTAACAGCCATAAATCCTCTGAAAGCCAAATTCATGCCACAATTTTTAACAACACAATTGTTTATGGTGTATGTGTGATTGTCTTTGACGTTTAAGTTGTAAACATATCCACTGTGATTGAAATTTGATGTTTTTTCTACTTTAAAATAAATGTAGGAATCATTTTTTCTCCACTTTGATGGAGTGCTTTCATTCTTTTTTTTCCATTTTCCTTTTACTTCCAATACATTGTTGATGAATTCGCTTGCTTGATCTCCGTATAAAGATATTTGATAAGCTCTTTTTTTGTTTTTTGATTTTGGCTGATATTCATTTAAAGAACAGTAAAATCCCAAACTAGAAATTAAATATTTAATTTGATTTGCCAAGTCCCAACTTATTGTTTTTAAGTTGCAATATGGTCTATTTCTGTTTGTTCCAACATGCCCATCTCCAGCAAAATAGCCAGACATTAGTTTTTTAATGTTTTTACATCTTATCAAATCACAATTTATTTTTTTTGAATAAGAGTATTGCCCGCACCAATTGAAAAACCAAAAAGCTATATGCTTTCCATAGCATTCAATTCGAAGTTTGTTGTTTGAAATGTTAATTTTAGATTCTTTGTTGAATCTTGTTTTTAAGAAATTTATAATAAATTTGCCAAGTGTGTCAATTTCTTTTGCGTGAAGAGAAAATGCAACACCACTGAAATTGTGAATGTTTTTCATTTTTTTTGATTTTGTGAAATTGCCTTCCGCCAAAAATAGTCCGATTGCATACATTTCATCGTCAGATAGTATGTTTTTTTTGAAATTTTTTAAAATGGGAGAAGCTAAGAAGTCTCCCTTTTTTATGTTTTTGGCCTTTTTGTATCCATTTAATGTCAATATCTCATGATCATCGGTGGTTTTTATGGACTGTCTCCTGCCAGCTATTTTTATTTCTTGACATTTTTTATTATTTACATGACTTCTTATAACTGCATTAATTGGATGTATTTCGTTTGAGTTTGTTATAATTTCATTGTCTGGAATTAGTTTTTCAATACGAATTACAGTTCCATCACTTTTGGTAACTAATTGTTTTTCTAAAAAACACAGAGGGAAATACTGCCCTTTAGGGATGATGTAGTTATCTTTGGGCAGATGTATATCTGGAATACTGCCTGAAATCTGTTGTATCGAGTCCCAATCTGGTATTCCTTCCCATAATCCCATATTTGCGACCACATTATCTAAAGTTCCAAGATTGTAATATGGCAATCCCCTTGTTCTTGTGCCTGGAATAGAAGGTCGCCATTTTGGAGCTTTTGTGATTGAATCAATGTGTTCTTCGCAAAAAAGCTCAGATGTCCCTGGCAAACAGTCATCATCTAGGGTAAAAATAAATTGCGCCCCCATTTGGTGTGCTTTAAGGAATCCGTAACTTCTTATTGCACTGTCCCTTTTGGAGATTATCCAGGCATTATCTTGTAAATCTTCATGAATTTCATTCCAAGAGTAATGATATTTGCAGTTGATGTCGAATGTTTTAGTAGGGTTGTCTTCTACTATTATGATTTCATCCCAGTCTTTCCTTGATTCCCAGGAGTTGAGGAATTCTAAAATGCAATTTTCACGTATGGTTGGGACAACTAGAACTTTCATTGAGCCTCTGTATGTGGTATGGTTTATATTAAAAGAGCTATAGGTGAAGAAAAAGGAGAAGAAGATTGAGTAAGCAACGTTTTTTAGATATATGCAAAGAAAAGATGCGTGCTAAAGATATGCTGGATGATAAGCACAAGAAGCGAATGAAGGAGGAATTGTGGGAAGTCGAAGCCAAGGGCGAATATGACTACTTTCTTGATCTCTACGACAAAGGCGCAAAGTATCCAGCCAACGAAAACAATCTTATGATCGTTGAATTGCTCGATCTTGATGAAAGTCATTCTTTCAATGTAGATGAAGAACCTGAAACAGAAATGGGAGACTTCCCAGACATTGACATTGATTACCTAAGACCAGTTAGGGATTATCTTAAAAACGATTGGGCACCAAAACACTTCGGAAAAGAAAACGTTTGTAATATTGCAAGTTATAATACGTTTGGAATCAAAAGTTCATTGATTGACATGGCTAAGGTTCATGGCTTAGATCGAAATGAAGTTTTGAATATCACCAAAAGCATTAAGCTAAAAGACGATGAAGGCGACCTAATGACATGGGAAACTGCACTTCAAGTCTATAAACCTCTAAAACAGTATTGTGAAGACCATCCAGATGTGGCAGAGGCAGCACGTAGGCTTATCGACAGAAACAGAAGTAGAGGAAAGCATGCTGGTGGTTTAATTATTGCTAATCAGAGATTAGATGAATTGATCCCATTAGTAATCGACAGTGGAGGAAATGTCACATCTTCTTGGGTAGAAGGATTGCATGCTCAAGATTTAGGACCAATGGGACTAATTAAGTTTGACTTGTTGGTTATTTCGAATATCGACAAAGTTGCAAAAATAACGGAAAGTATCAAAGAGCGTTATGGAATGGAATCTTTTTGTGCCTTGCCAGGACAAGAAGACTGGACGGATAAGAAATATTTAAACGACCCTAAAGCAATGGCTTTGGGAAGTGCTGGAAGAATGAAAGGAATATTTCAATTTGACTCAGACGGGATTCGTTCACTGGCTTCTTTTGGGGGCGTTAAAAGTTTTGATGACATAGTTGCTTACACGGCATTATACCGGCCAGGACCATTAGAGAATTTAATGCATACAAAATATTGCAACAGAGCTAGTGGTCGTGAAAAGTATGAAATTCACCCTGTCCTAGAAAAAATTCTTGGATCAACATATGGAACGCTTGTATATCAAGAGCAGTGTATGCAAATTGCAAATGCAGTTGGTTTAATTCCTTTGCGAGATGGTTATGCATTAATTAAAGCAATTTCTAAAAAGAAAGTATCGGTTTTCAAAAAGTATCGTGATATGTTTATTGAAAACGGACAAAAAACTTTAGGATGGACAGAAGAAGCTGTAACAGAGTTGTGGGATCAAGTGGAATCCTTCGCCGGATATGCCTTCAACAAATCCCACGCCGTTGCTTATTCTGACGTTACCGCCAGACTTCTTTATCTAAAGGCGAATTACCACCTAGAATTTTTCAATGGTATTTTGCAATGCGAAGCAAATGAAGATAAAATACAGAATTATAAAAATGATGCAATCTCATTCGGAATCAGTGTTGTGGGAGCAGACCTAAACAAATCAAGTGACGTGTCTGCAATAGTAAAGGACGAAGACAAGGATAGAATATACCAGGGAATATCAACAATAAAAGGAATTGGAGAAGTACCTGCATCTAAGATTGTAATGGAGAGAGATGTAAATGGACTTTACACTTCCTTGCAAGATTTTATGGATAGAGTTGGAACAGAATTGAATCTATTGAAGCCATTGATCTGTCTTAGAATGTTTGGAGACACTAACCCAATAACTCTTTACAAGTTTTATGAATATTATAAGACAGAACTAAAGAAAAGAGATGACAGAAGGAAGAGATTCGAAAAGACGCAGCAAAAGTGCAAATTAGATATTGCAGACTTTGAAAGGATTGGAGATGATCATGAAAAAGAAAAAGTAATAAAGAAGATGAATAAATCCAAAATGCAACTCGAAAACAAGATTGAAAAAGAAAGGCTTAATCCAATCAGAATCGAAGACTTCAATCCTGATGAACATGATATTTATATTGAAGATCAAATAATGGAATATTTGACAAATATAGAAAAAGCGGAAAAGGCTTTTTATGGATTTCGTTGGATTCCTCTTGTTACATTAAGTCCTAATTACAAGCCAGGAAATACTTTCGAAAAATTAAATCATGAGGCAGAGATTCTTGGAAGACAGGCGGTAGGTCCAGTAGAGGCAGAAGTCATTAGCTTCCAAAGGGTTGATTTCAGAAGCGGAAAAGGGTTCCGTTGGGTGGCAGAAATGGAAGATGCAAATCAAGAAAAAGAAAAAGTCACAATATGGAATGATGATTATGAAAATTGGAAAGATGAATTTGTGACTGGAAAGTTGCTTAGAGTTAGGGTCACATCGCCTCAACAAGGATTTAAGGGATACACATTAGAGTCATACGGAAAGAATGCATACGGAAAAAGCAAGAAAGTGGACAAAAGCGGTGATTTCAGGGTTGTGGTAATGCAGCCTGGAGTGCATAAACATGAAAAAATTGAACCGCCACCAACTGATGATGAATTTTTGACTATGATAGGAGAGGATCAGAAGGGATGATATTTAAACGTAAATTTAAATAAAACGCCCCTTATTTATTGAAACCGTCAAAAATAATTCAAAACCGTCAAAAAAAATATAATGTGCAGCATAGATACTTGAAACCTAATTTGGAGGCACTATGCTTTTACGCCCCGCAGAAGTTAAGCAGTATTATAAATTGTCGCACACCACTTTGTTTGAGTTGGAGAACCAAGGCATTCTTAAGCCTGTGAAGACCGCAGGCGGGCATAGACGCTACCGCAAGGATGAGATAGAGGAGTTGCTGAAGATGAATCCAGAAGACAGCATTGGTTATCACATGCAAATTTACTTCGACAACTTTCAGACAATGCCTCGCACAATCGAGATCGTTGGACATACGAAACCGGAGCCTGATTTTGATAGGGTTTGGTGGGGAACAGATGGTCCGCCTCCAGAATATGATGAAGATAAAATGCCAATGCTGGACTTGGGGAAATATTATCGTGTGGATCACGAACGAACCGATACAGGCTGGAATATTAAAGGGCATCCTCGCATTCGCACAATGGTAGCTTCACGTCCTCCAAGGAAAGTTGTCCTACAAGGAGAGGAAGACACTGGCATAAGGATGAGTGAAAAGAAGTTGTGCAAATTTTTTCGAAAAGATGACAACTCTATTCAACTCACCATGTTCGATCTCATGGAGTATCTTGGTCTTGATGAAAAAAAATGGTCGGATGAATTGCCATGTTTCTTTACTTCTATGGATGCTAAACGCCAGTCAGATGTGATAGATATGCAGCCAGTTTTGTATGAATTGATGGAGGCACGTTGAATGATGGAAGAACTTGTAGTTACGCCGAAGAAAACTTTTTTGTATGAATTGATGGAGGTACGTTAAATGACAGAAGAACTTATAATTACCGAAGAAAACTTTGAAGAGTATTTCTTTGATGTAAGAAGAAATAAAATAAAGCCTGGACAGGTCATGGCATCATATAAAGCTAAAGCCTCTTTCGTTAACACCCACATGAAATGGGATATTATCGACCTTTTGAAGAAAGACAAGGCGGTTGCCGCATGTAGCGTAATGAAAAACTTCCACGGTGCCGTATTTCTGGATTCAGTTCGTGTGCCTAAAGAGATGGTGAAAGATTTAATTTCTGGCATGAGCGAGTCAGAAGTTGCTGATAAGGATTACGAGATGACGGTTGAATATTTCTATTACACAGACAGAGAGAACATACCAGATGATCCACATTGGTCCTGTATTAGTGTAAGAAATTTAAATGAATTTGTTACAACAATGGATGACGGAAGTATGATTAAGTCAAAAATCGTTATCCCAGAAGGCTTTGAATGGCCAGAAGATGAGGAATTTGATGAAGGTCTTAAAAAGATCGTGACTCAAGAGGACTGTGAGGATAGAGATTAAAAACACAGTAAAAGACTCGCCTATAGCTAAGCAATGGCATCCACAAAAAAATGGAAAATTAAAGCCAATAGATTTTACTTGCGGAAGCAATAAGAAAGTGTGGTGGAAATGCAATGTTAGAGATGACCATGAATGGGAGGCTTCTATTTTCAATCGAATTAATGGCAGTGGTTGTCCTTGTTGTGTGGGGCAAAAGGTTGTCCCATCAAATTGTTTGACTACGACACACCCAAACTTGTCTAAGCAGTGGCACCCCGATAAAAACGGAGATCTTACTGCCAATGATATAACGGCTGGCAGTAGTTGCAAAAAAGTGTGGTGGAGATGCGATGTTGTTGATGATCATGAATGGGAAGCAGCAGTAAATAGTAGGGCAGAAGGAAAAGGTTGTCCTTGTTGTAATGGACGAAAGGTTGTCCTATCAAATTGCTTGTCCACTACACACCCAGATTTGGCTAAGCAGTGGCACCCCGATAAAAATGATTGCACTGCCAGTTGTGTGACAGCGGGAAGCCATAAAAGGGCATGGTGGAAGTGTGATGTTTCTGATGATCATGAATGGGAAGCAATAGTGAGTAGCAGGTCAAAAAACAATGGAAATGGATGCCCTTGTTGTAGTGGACGAAAGGTTGTCCTATCAAATTGCTTGTCCACCACACACCCAGATTTGGCTAAACAGTGGCACCCTGATAAAAACGGAGATATTACTGCTGATGATATAGTGGCAGGAAGCAATAGGAAGTTTTGGTGGAAATGCAATGTTGCCGATGATCATGAATGGGAGTCTACATCTAATAATAGATCAAACGGAAGAAGTGGCTGTCCTTGTTGTGGTGGACAAAAAGCTGTTCCATCAAACTGTTTGTCCGCCACACATCCAAAGCTGGCTAATCAATGGCATAAAAATAAAAATATTAATATTAGTACAACTGATATAACGTCTGGAAGTGCTTATAAGGCATGGTGGAAATGTGATGTTGCCGATGATCATGAATGGGAGGCATTGGTGAGAGATCGAGCAAACGGAACAGGTTGTCCTTGTTGTGCTGGCAGAAAGGTTGTCCTATCAAATTGTTTGTCCACTATACGACCAGATTTGGTTAAGCAATGGCATCCGAATAAAAATGATAATTCTGTTCCTAACGAGGTTACAATTGGAAGTCACAAGATGGTTTGGTGGAAGTGTGATGTTGATCATGAATGGAAAGCAACAGTTAACGGAAGATCTAATAATGGGTGTCCTTTTTGTAGTGAATCTAAGGGAGAAAAAAGAATTGGAATTTATTTGGAATCAAACAATATAGAGAAAGAACATCAATACAGATTTAAGAAGTCTGAGATAAAAAATAGTAAATTTGATTTTTCTGTGGCAAGAGGAGAGGAACAATGTTTAATAGAGTATCATGGGCAGCAGCATTATAGTCCAGTTTCTTTTGGTTCAAAAAAAGAACATGGTGACAAAATAAATTTCAGAAAGGCAATAAGGCGTGATTTTGTTAAGAAGAAATGGTGTATTGAAAACAACATGACTTTATTGGAAATACCTTTTTGGGATTATGATCGAATAGAAGAAATACTTGATTGTTTTTTTGCAAAAAAGCCAATATTGTTTACAGAGCCGCCAGAAATTGTAGTTAAATATGAGCCAATTATAAAAAAAGAGTTGAATAGACTTAAAAATTATAATCCCCAGAATTAATTAGAATTGCTCTATATAATTATTATGAGCAATACAGAAGATTATATGAAAGACCTAAACAACTGGGCAGACATGTATGAAAAAGCGTGTTCCGATGGCATATTTGGCGATGCACCTAAACCCTACACTCCTTCATCTCAAACTGGGCAAGATGATTTTTTTGGAATGGTTGATTCACATCCATCACCAGAAATCGACAATGTTGATGCGTCTTATTGGGACGCTATTTATAATGATGGACAATTGGCAGATCCTAGTGTTGGGGCACCAGAAGAGTTGCTTCAAGAATCTGTGAGCCCAGAAAAGTTCGAGAAATTAAAAGACCACCCAGCATCTAAGAAAGCCCTTAGCCCTAATCCAGTTGACCCAGAGACAGTTGGTAAAGACCAGCGTAGAAAGGTTACGCCTAATTGGACAGAGGGAGAAGAGTTGGAGGAATTGGACAGCCTAAAAAGAAGCTTGTACGACCTAGAATGCAAACTTAGCGGTAAAGAAGGATTGTTGGAAAATAATGAAAAGATCGTAAAAAAGCTTGATTCTCTCAAAATCAAGATTGATGAGTTGAGTCAAGAGCTAATTCCAACAGGTTGGAAAGATACAGAATCTTAAAAAATACAAGAATTTAAGCCCGTCGATGCCTAGCATCTGGCGGGCTTTTTTCGTATACTCTTGGACTGGTTACTTAATTCGATTTACAGGAGATTTAACATGTCCAATGTTTGGAAAGCCCCAGGACCTATTTTTGACCTTACTACAGAAGTCAAAGAGAGGCATCACATGCCCCGATTGAGGGATGCAAAAATAACCGTCGCCATGCACGACAGCAAACCATTCAAGAATAATCGTCTGAATTGGGGGAAAACGTCAAAGTTTTCCCAGTTTAACAAAATATGGCAGGGAGACGTTTTAGACTTCTGTATAGTGCTTTGTGCCGATGTTTGGCACTCTGTTTTGGACGAAAATCAAAGAGAAGCATTAATTGATTTACATTTGACCAGATGTGAAGTAGAATATGTTCCAGAGCTTAATGAGGACGAGAAGCCAGTTAAGGACGAATTTGGAAGGACTTCATATACTGACGAGATAAAATTGGACGACGAAGGCAAAAAAAAATGGCAGGTCGTTCCATTGGACTTAATTGTTTTTTCTTCCAATGTGCGTAGATATGGTCTGTGGATTGAGGAAATAGACAATTTTGGACATGCACTAAAGCGTGCTGAGGAGGAGTGAGATGGGAATCTTGAAACGACAGTATGAAAGATTTAAGAGCGATCCTATTTTGGTGATTCTGATACTGTTAGTATTGGCATTTGCCGTTGCTATTCCTCAGATGAGGAAAAGTCCTAAAGTGGAAATTCCTATAGTTGTATTTGACGAAGGTTTGAAACCTGGACAGATTTACGATGTCAAAAGAATAACTGTAATTGAAGGTCATACGTTGGATATTATTCTGTCTGACGACAGAAGAATATTTTCCAAGCTGGACATTGTTTCGCCGCCCGAAGCGGCACAAAAAGTCAAGAATTATTTCAACACATGCGTAAACCCTCAAGTTAAGTTGATTGCCAAAAAAGACGATCATATATGGATGGTTGACGTAGTTTCTGAGAGAGATGGAGAAAGACAATGGCTGTCCCAGTTCTTAAAAGATCAAGGGCTAATATATCAGCGATGATAGAAGAAGAAGAAAATATTCCAATAAATGGAACCGTAGTTCGCAAAGCTTCTAAAAAGAAGGCGTCAGAAGTTTCTGATGATTCTTATAGCATAGTTGAGCAAGAGAGAATGAAAAGTGTCATTCGACACATCTCTCATGTTCAACAGTCTTGCTCGCTATTGGGCGAGAGGCTTATTTTGCAGGGAGAAGTTGGTATGGGGCGAAAGCTTATTGCCAATGGATTCATCCATGATAATTCTAAATTTTATGGAATTGAATGGAAGCATTTGCATGATGATGTAAAGGTGGAATCGCCAGAGTTATTCGCGTCCGCTTTACAGCAGCATGTTCTTACGAATCGACATCATCCTGAATATTGGGATGGGATAGAGAATATGCCACGACTGTTTCTTGCAGAGATGATCTGTGATTGGCATGCACGCAGTAGTGAGTTTGGCACAGATCTAAGAGGCTTCATAAAGGAAGTCGCAACTAAGAAGTTTAAGTTCACCTTGCAAGGTAAGGTATACAAAGATTTGAAGTATTTTGTGGACAGTCTTTTGGACCAACCGTTTCAAAAATCAACAAAAAAGTGATTTTATGAAAAACAAAAAACTACTTAAGAAGCAAATCGTTCCACATTGTCCCGTATGTGATAAGGTTGTGCATGTTGAAACAACTAAGTCCATGCCGTTTTGTGGAGAGCGTTGTCGTACCATTGATCTAGGTCGATGGCTAACTGAAGATTATGGGGTTCCATTCGAAGGCGAAGAAGATTGCGAACTTTTCGAACAAGAAAGTTAAACAATGTCAATAGTACAAAAGATTAGGGATCAGTTCCTACAAGCAAGGAAGAGTAAGAACCAGATAGAGAAGTCAATACTGTCTGTGGTGTTGGGCGAAGTAGAGAATCTAACGCCCGCTACGGCTAAATCGGCAAAACCTGTTACCGATGATCAAGTCTGTGGTATCATCAAAAAGACCATTAAAAACAATCGAATAACGATTGAGTCCCTTCAGTCAGACGATAGCCGTTTAGCGTGTTTACAAAAAGAGAATGAAGTCTTGGAGTCGTTTCTTCCACAATATCTTGATGAGTCGCAAGTTGAATCTGCGTTAGTGGAAATCAGACAAAATATTCTCGATGCCTCAGGAGACGGTCCCGCCACAGGACAAGCCATGAAATGCTTGCGAGAGCAAGGACATGCAGTTGAGGGACAAGTAGTGTCTTCTGTTGTTTCTAAGATACGAAAGGAATTGAACTGAAAATAGATGATTATCAAATTGACCGATGGTAGCGACATTGATGTGGATGACGTGAGTTTGTATTACCCAGATTCCGATCCTCTTGAAGTTCATTTGTCAAATGGTAATTCTATGTTTTTATCTGGCGAAGATCGCTTGAGAGTTAGGTGCGTCTTGAAAGAGCATACGACGGATGGAAAAGACATTACGCCCGATGATATTGCTCACATTGATCACCCTGGAATGAGTTTTTCTGAAATGTTGCGATTTTTTAGAGGTGTGTGAACATTTTTTGTCAGATTTCATCATCTCAAGCAACATACGCTAGGTGAGCAAGAAACGCCACAATCATTTTTTGTGGCGTTTTTTAATGAAGAGAAAAAATTTTAGAGATTGTGTTTACAATTACCCTGATTCAAAGTATAATAGGGTATAAGATGGCGACAAAAAATTTTTTAGAGATTGCCATTAACAATTAACCTGATTCAAAGTACAATGGTACTGAAAGGAAGCTGAAATGAATGCTGACGAAAAGAAGAAAGAATTGTTGAAATTGGCAAAAAAGGGAGGAAAAAGACCTAGTAAAAAGTCTCATCCTTTGGGACAGGCTTTAAGCAGTTACATATGCAAGTCCAGTGGTTGTTGTGACGAATCCTTCGTTAAGGAAATCAAAAAATTAGCCCCACATTGGTTTGTGACTTCAATATCTAACGCCAATCAAAAGAAAAAAGAGTTGTTGAAATTGGCTAGAAAGGGAGGGGAAAGACCAAAAAGAAAGGATGCTTTGGGATCTGTTTTCTCCTCTTATGTAAATAATTCGCAAACTTCTTATGATGCATCATTCGCCAAAGAGATTAAAAAAATCGCCCCACATTGGTTTGTGAATCAATCAGACATTGCCAACCAAAAGAAAGAAGAGTTGCTGAAGTTGGCTAGGAAGGGAGGAAAAAGGCCAAATAGAGCGACTCACCCGCTAGGGCATGCTTTTGTTTCTTACATGAATTCGTCAAGTGATGCTTACGACGAATCTTTCACTAAAGAAATTAAAGAATTAGCTCCACATTGGTTTAGGCGCAAATATGATCCCGATGCAAAAAAGAAGGAATTGTTAGACTTGGCTAAAAAAGGTGGAAAGCGACCAATGAAGTTGGAGTCTCCCGCCTCAAGAGACAATTATTCTATTATAGGGCATTACACATGCAGTAAAGACCCTTCTTACGACGCATCCTTTACTGAAGAGATTAAAAAATTAGCGCCACATTGGTTCGAAAATCGTCAATCAGACATTGCCAATAAAAAGAAAGAAGAGTTGCTTGAGTTGGCTAAGAATGGAGGAGAAAGACCAAAGCAGAAAAAAAATACTTTGGGTCAGTCTCTTTCTCGCTACACAAGAAATAATAACAGGAGTTATGACGCAACATTCGCAAAAGTAATTAAAAAATTAGCCCCACATTGGTTTGTGACTAGCACCAATTCTTCTAAGGAAAATAAAGAAGAGTTGTTGAAGATGGCTAGAAAGGGATCAGCAAAACCTAAGTGGGGGACTAAGTTGGGGAATGCGTTGGTTAATTATTGCGGCAAATCCAATTCCTACGACCCAGTTTTCGAAAAAGAAATTAAAAAAATCGCACCACATTGGTTCAAGAAAGGATAGTCTAATGGCACAGCCAAAATATCACAAAATCAAAGAGAAGATAAAGGCAAGAGAGCAGGTTGTGAAGTTTTATAGAGATACAGCAGAAAGAAAGTCCATACCAGAAGATCGAGGTTATTGGACGCTTTGCAACGAGCAGCCAGATGAAGAAGGGTCTGAAATAAACCAAATGGCTGAATGCGGGTTGATTGAAAAATCTCAATTCTTTGGCGTTGATTTCGATAAAAGAATTATAAAAGCAAATCGCAAGCACCACCCAGAAGCCAATTGGCTTGCAGGAGATTGGCTGGAGTGTATCGAGGACAGTTATGATAATGGAACATTTAATCCCGCGCTTGTTTACCTGGATTGTACTTGCACTATCTTAAATAGTCTGAAGATTCTTGGCGATACAATGAATATGTGTCCCGAGGGAACATTAGTCGCAGCAAATTTTATGTTGTCAAATGGTCGCTCTAAAGAAGTCATCGACCCAGATGATTTGGTGGAAGTAATTAATGTCTCTGGAGTTTTTTGGGACGATTGGGGTTTACAGAGAAGCTATTATCCATATACAGCCAGTCGCACGCCGATGGCAACTTACTTTTTTGAAAGAATTTGAAATGATTAAACCAGTTAATGTTAAATATGAGCCACAACGCAAGCTAATTAAAAAGAATTGGAAGCCAATTGATGATGCGAAGCCAAGAGTTCTTGGTTATGACGGAAGAGAACATCAGAAAAAGTGTTTTAAGAAGTTTGCTGGCGAAAGGTTGACAATTTTCATTTCTCCAACTGGAAGTGGAAAGAGTTTGGTTCAAGTGTTTAATGCAGGCAGAGAGATTCTTGAGTCTGATTATAGACAGAAACAAGTGTTTATTGTTCCGCAATTAAATATTGGGAATGGGTTTTCTGGATTTAAGCACGGAAAGCTAAGAGTTGGAAGGAATGTATACGGCTGGCACATCACAGAGGATTGCTGCAAGAACAACAACGATTCAGTGAAGAGAATTAGAGCATTTTTGTTGGGAGGACAAAAGAAGCATAAGCGATTTAAGAACAAAGATGTGTTGGGTGGATGCACTGCCGTAGTAAGCTATCCTGCATTGATACGGGCTTTTAAGGGAATGAGCAAAAAGGATAAATTGAAAGCAATTAAAAATGTATCTTTTCGTATTGATGAAGTTCATCATATATCTGGGGTAGACGAAGTTGGAAATTATGCGAACGAATTGGGTAAATTCACAAAATTTGTATTGGACAACAAAGGTAGTCTGCATTTGACAACAGCGACATTTTTTCGTGGGGACAAAGGAGAGATTATATCTCAGAAGTATCTTAAAGATTTTTGTGTTTTTCGTGTTCCGTTTTTAGACCATTGGAAAACATTGGGGTTAAAATCTCTTAACTTTAATTACAATTGTTACAAAAACAGTACGGAATTGATGCACCAAATTATTGAGGAAATTAAGAAAGAGCCAAACGAATCACCGTTGGTAATCGTCCCAGCAGATAACGCTAAGTTCTTTAGGGGAATTTCAAAGGCCAGATGGGTGAAGAGGTTAGTTGTAAGGATGGAGGAAATATACGGAAAGGGCAAGGTTCTTGATTTAGTCAATGCGGACAGTCAGAAGATCGACAAGCATCGTCTGACTACAGAGAAGCAGGACTTCTCGGCTATTGTGACCTGTCAGATAGGAAAAGAAGGAACTGACTGGCCAGCATGTTCTCGCATCCATAATACGCTTTTGGACGGAAATATTTTACAGTTGATCCAGAAGCTAGGACGAGCATTGAGGCCATATAAGGGGAAAACAGATGTTGTAATGACAAATTACATTAAAGAAATGAAAAGTTGGGGAGATTCGGAAGTCAGAGATAGTTTGTCAGACTTATTCAATACTGTTATGGCATCGTCAATGTTAGATGATATGTTCTATCCTCTTTTGATGCCAACCCTTCCGCAAGACAAGGAAGGCAATAAACAAAGGTCTAAGAACGTTGATTTGGAAGAAGTGTATGGAGAGCATAGGGGTGCTTTAATTGATGATATGATGAGACGTGTTTTTGTAGAAGATGATATTGACGCAGAAAAAATTGATGAAATTATCGAAGAATTAATCGTAGAATATTCCGATCTCATGTTAGAAAACGTGGATCATGATGTTCTTAAAGATAGATTAAGAAAGGAATTGTTGCGTAGACAAAATCCTAATGACGCCGATTTAAGAGGATTGGATGGAATCACGTTGGATTTCATTCGCAAGGAAGGTGGATGGGATAAGGTTGTCAAAAAGTACATCGCCAATAATTCGCCATTCCATGGAAAGGTTGGTACAAAAGATCTTAAGGAGTTGAAGAAGTTTTTGAACGCTTTTTGTGTGGAAGAGTGGGCGGAAAATTTTAACAGAATCAATAAGATTGGCTTAGAAAATTTGGACAAAGATTCAGCCGATTATCGTTGGTGGCGATTGCAATGCATAAACCGTCCGCATTGGGAGGGTGAGACAAATGCTTAAAAGCGATATGAAGAAATGCTTAAAGATGATGGAAGGAGTCCCTGGATGGGAGTCCATATTCATAAAGCCACTTCATGAGTCTGCCGACAAGAAGAAGAAAGAGTTGTTGAAGTTGGCTAGGAAGGGAGGAAAAAGGCCAAATCAGAAAACTCATCCTTTGGGATCTGCTCTTTGTAATTACGCGAGCAAGTCAAGTGATTGTTATGATGAAGACTTCACTAAAGAAATTAAAAAATTAGCACCAAATTGGTTTGAAAAAACTGCCGACAACAATAAGAAAGAGTTATTGAAGTTGGCTAAAAAGAAAAAGGCAAAGAAGCCTCATCACAAGACTCTTTTGTGGGCTTATCTTATCGAGTACACAAACATAAAAAAAGGAAAAAAAGGCTCTTACGACGCAGACTTTACTAAAGAGATTAAAAAATTCGCCCCACATTGGCTTTTAACTAAATCAGATGGTGTTATTAAAAAGAAAGAAGAGTTATTGAAGTTGGCTAGGAAGGGAGGAAAAAGGCCAAGTGAAAAAGTCCATCCTTTAGGAAAGGCTCTTACTCATTATACAAGTGAGTCAAGTGGAAATTATGACGCATCTTTTGCTAAAAAAATCAAAAAATTAGCTCCACATTGGTTTGTAGCTAAATCTGATATTGCTAATCAAAAGAAGAAAAAGTTGTTGGGATTGGCTAAAAAAGGTGGAAAAAGACCAAATGGAAGAACTCATCCTTTGGGGTCTGCTCTTTCCACTTATACGAGAAAGTCGCATAAGTCTTATGATGCATCCTTCACTAAAGAAATTAAAAAATTAGCTCCATATTGGTTTGTGACTCCATCAGACATTGCCAATCAAAAGAAAAAGGAGTTGTTGAAGTTAGCTAGAAAAGGTGGAGACAGACCAAAAAAAACTCACCATTTGGGATCTGTTCTTTCCAATTACACAAGCAATTGCACACGATACAATTCTTACGACCCCGCCTTCACAAAGCAAATCAAAAAATTAGCCCCACATTGGTTTAAGAAATGAAGATTCCCAAAAGCGACCTTAAAAAAATGATCAAGATGATGGAAGGAGTCCCTGGATGGGAATCCATCTATGTTAAGTCAAAGCATGCGTCTTCAGACAGGAATAAAAAAGAGTTGCTGAAGTTGGCAAAAAAGGGAGGCGAAAGACCTAGTTCCAAAACTCATCCTTTGGGGCGTTTCGTTTTTAGCTACGCCAATAAGTTAAGTAATTGTTACGACGCAGATTTCGCCAAAGAGATTAAAAAATTAGTGCCACATTGGTTTGTGACTCGATCTAATCAAAAGAAAGAACAGTTGTTTGAGTTAGCTAGGAAAGGAGAAAAGAAGCCTCATTGCAAAACTCCTTTAGGAAGATATTTTTTTAGTTACACCAACAAGTTAAGCGGTTCTTATAACGAAGTATTCACGGAAGAAATTAAAAAATTAGTACCACATTGGTTTGTTGGATATGTTGTAAGGCAAAAGAAAGAAGAGTTATTGAAATTGGCTAAAACTGGAGGAAAAAGACCAACTCAAAAAACAAATTCTTCTTTATGCAGTTACGCAAATGAGTCAAGTAAATGCTATGACGCAACCTTTGCTAAAAAAATTAAAAAAATCGCCCCACATTGGTTTGAAAAAACTTCCAAAAAAAAGAAAGAAGAGTTATTGAAGTTGGCTAAAAAGGGAGGAGAGAAGCCTTGTTGGAGGGATCATCCTTTGGGGAAGGATTTTTACAACTACACAAGCAGGACATCATCCTTTACCAAACAAATCAAAAAATTAGCTCCACATTGGTTCAAGAAATGAAGATTCCCAAAAGCGACCTTAAAAAAATGCTCAAGATGATGGATGAAGTCCCTGGATGGGAATCCATATACATTGAGTCAAAGCATGCGTCTTCGGATAAGAATAAGAAAGAATTGCTGACATTGGCTAGGAAGGGAGGGGAAAGACCAAATCAAAAGATGAGTTCTTTAGGAATTGCACTTTGTAGTTATACAAATAAGTCGCATAAGTCTTACAGCGAAGCCTTCACTAAAGAAATTAAAAAATTAGCACCACATTGGTTTGAAAACACTGCGGACAAAAAGAAAGAAGAGTTGCTTGAGTTGGCTAGGAAGGGAGGAGAAAGACCAACTCAAAGAAATCATCCTTTGGGAGTTGCTCTTTCTCATTACACAATAAAGTTAGATAAGTCGTATGATGAGGTTTTCGCTAAAAAGATTAAAAAAGTCGCCCCATACTGGTTTATAAGTCGATCAGACATTGCCAATCAAAAGAAAAAAGAATTGTTGAAGTTGGCTAAAAGTTCTAAAAAAGCAGAGAAAAGACCAAACTTAAAAACTGCTCTGGGATCTTCTTTTTCTCATTACACAAGAAAGTCAAGTGGTTCTTATGACGCATTCTTCACCAAAAGAATTAAAAAAATCGCTCCGCATTGGTTTGAAAATTCTGCCGACGAGAATAAAAAAGAGTTATTGAAGTTGGCTAGGAATGGAAAAAGACCCATAGCGACAACTTCTTTGGGGTCTGCTCTTTGCAAATATACATCAAAGTTAAGTGGTTATTGTGACGCGATCTTCACCAAAGAAATTAAAAAAATCGCTCCGCATTGGTTTGAAAATTCTGCCGACGAGAATAAAAAAGAGTTATTGAAGTTGGCTGAAAAAGGAGGAGAGCGACCAAATCAAAAAACTAATCCTTGCTCGAAGTACCTTTCTGCTTATACAAGCAAATCAAATCCTTGTTGCGACCCAACCTTCACAAAGCAAATCAAAAAATTAGCCCCACATTGGTTCAAGAAATGAAGATTCCTAAAAGCGACCTTAAAAAAATGCTCAAGATGATGGAAGGAATGCCTGGATGGGAATCTATTTATCCAAAGTCAATGCATGAGTCTTCTGATAAAAAGAAAAAAGATTTGTTGAAGTTGGCTAGGAAGGGAGGGAAAAGGACACATTATAAAACTGCTTTCTGCCCTTAGTGATTATGTGTGTAGGGTCAGTGATTGTTACGACGCATCTTTCGCTAAAGAGATTAAAAAAATCGCCCCACATTGGTTTGTGACTCAATCAGATCTTGCCAACAAAAAGAAGGAGGCGTTATTGAAGTTGGCTAGAAAAGGAGGAAAAAAACCTGCCCCAAAAACAGTTTTGTATAGCCCTCTCAATAATTACATAAGAAAATCAAACGCATGTTACGACGCATCTTTCGCTAAAGATATTAAAAAATTAGCTCCACATTGGTTTGAAAACTCCGCAGACAAAAAGAAAAAAGAGTTATTGAAGTTGGCTAGAAAAGGAAAAGAAAGACCAAAACACAAAACTTCTTTGGGACTTTCTTTTTTCAATTATATAAAAGAGACAAATGATTGCTACGACGAATCCTTCACCAAAAAGATTAAAATAATCTCCCCACATTGGTTTGCAACTCCATCAGATGTTGCCAACAAAAAGAAGGAGGCGTTATTGAAGTTGGCTAAAAAAGGAGGAAAAAGACCGCATCAAAAAACTAATCCTTTGGGATCTGCTATTTGCACCTATACAAGTATCAAATCAATTTCTTATGATCCAACCTTCACCAAACAAATTAAAGAATTAGCACCACATTGGTTTATGGGAAGATCAGGTTTAGCTAATCAAAAGAAAAAAGATTTATTGAAGTTGGCAAAAAGTGGAGAAAAGCCACATTGGAAGTCCTTTTTGGGAAGACCCATGCATTCTTATATGAGTAAGTCGCACGGCTGCTACGACCCAGCCTTCACTAAAAAAATTAAAAAAATCGCCCCACATTGGTTCAAAACATAGTTTTGGGGCGTTTTAATTTTACCTCATCAGCACATCTAAACAAAATAATACCTAAACAAGCCCTACTTACTACCTTAACCTGTGGAGAAAAAATTTTTAATTCGGTGTAGAGACTGTCGTTGGAGCAAGCTTTCAACGGGGATAAAGAGCGATCTTGAAGGCATGATAGAGATTCGAGATTGTTCCAACTGTGGCAAGGCCAGGAAGTTCAGGTGTCCCAAATGCGGTAGATATGCCTACATGAGCAGGTTGAATAGTCGAAGATGATAAGAAAGCACCTTAAGTCTAGCGCGGTATCTTCTAAGAAGCATGAGCGAGAGCCATTGGTTGATGATTTAGGTTTTACTGTTCACAGTTTCAATAACAGGACCAGACCAACCGACAAGCGTAGGATTTTAATTATCAGTTGTTTTTCTGAGTTTGGTTGCGAGACAATTGGTACGATGTATTGTATTCCTCGCATTCTTCAGATGTATCCAAATTTCTACACGATAGTAGTAGGTTGGCATGGTCGAGAATATTTGTACCGTCATTTGGTTGACGAATATTGGGAGATAGCTGAGGAGCATCAGTGGTTACGAGATTATTGTCGTGCCTTCCACCATGTATCTAAGAATTTAAAGAAGTGTGAAGAGTCTTTGAAGGATTATGGTCAGGTTTTAGACTCTGGATTTGTTGGCATGGTTGCAGTTGGAAACATATGCAATGGATGCAAGAACTTTTGGGGCGAAAACGAACGAGCAGTTTCTTGTCCTAAGTGTCAGAGTACGCAAGTTGTTCAATCTATTTTGAGCAATGTTCAATTTTATAAGCCTCAGGCTATAAAAATTCCTAAGCCATCCAAGAGTCTTATGGATGAGGCATCTAAATACTTGGGAGAACGTCCCGTTGGCATTTTTGCTCGTGGTCGCAAGACTTATGGCAGGAATTTAGAGCCGGAGTTTTATGTGGATCTCATAAAGACTCTTGAGGACAAAGGGTACACTCCTATTTGGCTTGGCGAGAAGCAGAACACGTTAGAGTGTCCAGTCGATCATATCGTTGATATGAGCCGTAATCCCGTCAGCAGGGACTTGGAGTTAACATTGGCAATAGTTGCCCAACTTGAGTTTACAGTCCAATTCTGGACAGCCTCGACACGCTTAGCGGCAATGATGGAGACTCCCTATCTTTTGTTTGAAAGTCCAGAGCAGATATTTGGACCTAAGGGGCAGGAGGGCATAAGAATTAATTTGGTGACAACAGGTAATAAGAAGATTTGCATTTCTCATTTTCTTAGTGTTTATGACGATCCTGATGCAGGGATAGCCTTGGTCAAATCGTGTGTAGAAGAAATGGAAGATGACAATTGGGAAGATGTAATTGGCATGGTAGACAGTAAAGAAACTATAACTGCTTTACGAGATGCCAATCTAAAGAGAATAGGAGCGATTCCAGATGAATAAAGTTTCAGAAACGTTAAAAAAATGTGCGGCGGATACAGGTTTTGTTAGAGAGGTCTTTGATGATACTAAGGCTCCAGTGAATGCGGAGGACGTAATAGTAATTCCATTCTTTGGCGACATTCGTTCAACATTTATTTTTTCAACATTATTGTGTAAGCGAATGAAGGAATTGAATAGTTCCAAATATGTTGTTGTAGCCACATGGCCAGGACATAAGGGACTGTATCCATATGCTGACGAATGTTGGTCGCTTGCTAACATGGATAAGGTTGAGGAGTTGTACAATTCTTCTGATGGGTTTGAGAATTCTGATAGAGCGGTATACCTCATGTATCGGGTTTTGAACAGATACTTTACAGTTGTTGGTCATGAGGATATTGAGAAGTATTACCATAATGGTTTGACAACAGCATTTTGGAAAGATTTTAAATTTGTTGAGAGATCATTCCCAAGTGTCCCATCAGTGACTATTTTGGGCGAAAAATTTAATTCTGAGCTTCAAAAGCGACCTGGATTCAAGGTTTTTATATGTCCGTCCAAATGGATAACGTACTGGAATCAGGGGAAATTAGTAAAAGCTCGTTGTCCTAAGGATTTTTGGGTAGGATTAGTTTCCCATCTTTTGGAGAATGAATTTGTTCCAATAATACATTTTGGACCTCTTGTTCATGACATATCTGATGTATTTGTTGAGAAATGCGTTTATTTGAACGAGCCAGACATTACTAAGGTTATGGGTGCAATGCGAGCAATTGGGTGTACTTTGGATGTATTTTCTGACTTTTCTCGTATATCTATGATGGCTAGATGTCCTTATGTAAGTGTAACAGAGAGAGGAAAGCATGCTAGTGCTAAGGATTTCGAGTTGGATGGTCTGTGTGGTAAAGGTCTTCCAAAAGAGCATATTTTTTACTTTCCTACTATTATAGATAATAAGCAGTCTGCACATAGCGTTTATGAAATTGCAGCAACAAGATTAAAAAACTTTATACCTAATATTGATTTTGGAGCCTTGCCTCCTGCATCCGAATCTAGCATCGAAGTATCTTACGACGAAGTTAAGCGGGTGAAGAGGAAAAAGCGAGGAGCAAGATTTATAAGAATTCCTATAGAAAGGGAACTTGATGGCTAACGTAACACGAGTTAGAGTCGTTCAAAAATATCAACTGTCAGATAGAGCATCCAAAGAAGAGAAAGAAAGAGCCTTTAAGGGACTGTTTACTGCGTTCAAGAGACAAGTGACTGACGCTGGCATTTTGCACTTGTGCAAGAAGTATGAGCGATATGAGAAGCCTTCTGAAAAGCGTCATCGCAAGAAGAAGGAAAAGAACTTGGAGCGAATCAAGGCTCTCAGAGGCACAGATCCACGTAGTAAAAAGAAGAAATAAGGGAGGCTTTAATGGCTAATACGAAAATTGTATCTTTCTCTATCCGTCCAGAGCAACACGACTTGCTAAAGAAAGAGAAAACTGTTAAAAAGGCAAATAGTGTGTCTGAAGTCATTCGTGGCATCGTAGACGACCATTTGAGTGGTTCTAATGTTTCTTTGGAATCGGACTTGAAAGATCAGGTGGATGAGGTATCATTAAGTAAGGGCGTTTCATCTAACGAAGTTGTGAACGACTTATTGAAGCGATACCTTGCGCCCGATGAAAAAGGTAGAAGCGTTGTAAAAGGCGAATCTCTTCCCGTTGTATTGAAGATACCATCGGAACTTAAAGGAAATCGTAAAGAGCTTGCGGAATGGCTGCAAGCACGAGCGCAATTCATCTTGAACAAATTGGCCTAAAAATGCCCACAGAAAATGAGCGGAAGTTTGTTTTAAAGTTTTGTGAAGAAGAGATAAAAGCAATTGCTGATAAGAAGCTGGACATTCATCAAGGGTATCTTGACTCTGGATCGTCACGGATACGGCATACTGAGATTATGCTTGAAAAGTCTCATAAGTTTGTTTTTACATTCAAAAAAAGAGTTAATGGTCGCGTTGTTGAAATCGAAAGAAGTATTTCTCAACGCGACTTTCTTGATTTGTGGGACTCCACACATTCTAAACTTCGAAAGATAAGATATAACGTCAAATCTGAAGGATATGTTTGGGAAGTTGATTTTTTTAAAACTTTGAATGATAAAAAAACATACTTTGCCATGGCAGAAGTTGAGTTGCCAGAAGGCAAAGAGATGCCAGATTCAGTTCCTTCTTTCATTAAGGATAATCTCTTGTATCTGGTTGATGAAGGTGATGATAGATTCAGTAGCAAATCTCTTTCAGATCATTCTCATGCAGATGATATGCTTGAACTTATAAAGGTGTATAAAGATGGAGCTAGTTGATTGCCAAGACATTCCCAGGAAAGAAGATGTTGAAAAGCTCTTTAAAGAAGACGCTGATGTTGTAAGGATGTACAATAATTTCATAAAAATGAAAAAGCTGTGTGAAGAAACCAAAGGAGTGGGGCTTTCTGCTGTTCAAGTGGGGTTGCCACTTTCTATGTTTGTGGCTAAACTTGATGCTGGGTGGCGTAATTTTTTAAATTGTGAATACGAACGAGCGCCAGACGCCAAGGAAATTAAATCACTAGAGGGATGTTTGTCCTTGCCAGGAAGAGGGTTTCGTGTCTCAAGACATGATAGGATCGTGGTGAGAGGGCAAGATATGATTGTGGACGCAGACATTCTTGTTAGAGATATAGAGGAAGAATTGACTGGGTTTGATGCAATCGTTGTTCAGCACGAAATAGATCATCAAAATGGAATTTTGATTTCTGACATTGGAACCGAAGTAGATACTTAAAAAAGAGAGAACAATGGCTTTATCTAAAAAACAAACAGAAGATATTTGTCTTCAGACTTTAAGCAACCACAAAACTTGCAGGTACTTAGCTCAAGATGACCTGGACAGCAAGAAGTTCTATTGCTTGAAGAAGTCTGTTAAAAAGGCAATTGCTGATACAGAAGTAGGTGAATTCATGGGCAAAATGAAAAAGGCTGGACAAGATCCAAATGCTCAAGGGTTGCCTCTTGGAGACAATTGTACAGGCTATCCAATAATGGGCTATCTAGAACAAGGCTATGACGTTGACTAGCGGCAAATCCCACGTTTAGTCTGGCTTTTTAAAACAACGTTATATACGTCCTTCTCAATGTTGTCGTTAATTGCTTGGTAGAAGATGGCGTCTTCAAGATCTAAGTCATCTTGGTCTGCTATTGCATCTGCAAGCAATGACGATACCTTTTCGCTTTTCTGTGCGCGATTTCTATAATGGAAGGTCGTTAAAATTAAAATAACGCCCAATCCAAATACCATTATGAGCGCTCCATCTCCTTGCAATATTTGTACTCCACTATTCTCATTGTGTGACAGTTTTGCATTTAGGTTGACTAAGCCTTGTTGGAAATTGTCCAGGTTTTCAGAGATTACACTGGCTTCTTGTCTAAGCTTCCCAAGTTCAGTAACTATGCTGTTTTGGTTTTGCTTTAATTCTTCTATTTCCCCACCCTGGTTATCTATTTCGTTTTCTAATCGTGGGGATAAATTTCCACACCCAGAGAAGAATAATAAAGAAGCCAAAGCTGTTGCAATTACGTATTTCATTTTTTCCACCTTATCAAAATCCATCTATCTTATATTTATTATTTATGTTATATTTTTATATTCCAGTCTTAAGTCTTTAATTAAAGAGGATCATGAATTGTTTGATTCAAAAGAAAATAAACATGTTGAGATGACAGTATTGCAAGCAAAAAAGCTGGCAGCAGATTATTTGCAGGCATATTTTCATTCTAAAAAACTTCACTCAGGTGAACCAATTTCCAAAGAGATGATAAACCATCCATATACAATATCAAGGGTTTTGAATACAAAGTCTTCAGATGGGTTTGAAATGGCTCATAAGATGCTTGGAGAGCCTACCAAAGAAGAAAGAAGAAAGGTAGAGAAGACGAGTGGCGTTTATGGGAATACCGAGGTGATAATACAAATTCTTGAAGAATGTTCAAAAATGGGTATCCCAAAGTGCTTTGCAGCAGGCATTTTGCTTTTACATCTAGAACTTTGTGCAGGATTGAGCGTCAATTAACTTTAATAAGGCATGAGTGATTTAGACTTTATTTCAGGTAATTTTTTTGACGTTGATTTGCCTCGTGAGTGGAAGTATTTGGAAAAATACTTCCACTCAGACGTTCAAAGGGCGTTTTTATATTACTACTATACCTTTGACAACACTGAATTGATGGCAGACCATACTGGTCATCCTGTCAGTAAGCGTTGGTTGCGTAAGTTGAAGAGTAAATTAAGAAACATACGCAATGCACATAAAAAGGCTAAAAGTGAATTTGACATAGAAATGGTCGCTATTATTGAAAGCGGAAAATTTAGGGGATTTTATAAAACAGATGGCACATAGAAAATCTTGTGGGCAATGCGGCATTGAGTTTAACGGACAGAAGTTAAAGACTAAGTTTTGTTCTAAAGTCTGTGCTGGAAAGGCTAAGAGAACTTCATACAACAAGAAGTGCGAAGAGTGCGATAATGTATTTGAAACTAATCCATCGGCTAATGCTAAGTTTTGTTCCAAGGATTGCAATTACAAAAATGCTGGAAGAACTGGCAGGATAAATGTAGCTCGTATTGAGAAATGTTGCGAATTTTGCGAAAAAACATTTGGCATCACACCGGGAGCGGAACGTAAACGCATCAAACAATTTGGTGTTGGGGCAAAATTTTGCTCTGCCAAATGTATGGGAGCATATAAATCTGCTCAATTCGACCATCCAGACGTGAATAGGAAATGTGAGTTCTGTGGAAATGGATTTGTTGTCGAAAAGCCTTGCAAGAAAAATAGGTTTTGCACGAAAAAATGTTCGTGTGAAGCAATTAAAGAAGAAAATGAGAAAAAACGAAGCCGAATAGTTCCCTTGATGAAGGAGTATCGTCTCGCCAATACTGTCATAGAGACGGCGAAAAAGTTTGATATGTCTCCTTCTGGAATTCGGCAATGGGGAGTATTAGGACTAGAGGCGGAAAAGAGATTATCTTGCCCCAACCAACTTACTACGGAGCAAGAAGAGGTTTTAGTTGGCAACCTCTTGGGAGATGGCTATTTGAGATGCATAAAACCAAACACAAATCAGAACACCCATTTTGGAATTCAGCAAAAATTGGAGCGATCTGAGTATCTAAAAGGATTGTATGATATTTATTCCCATTTTTCAAGCGGATATGGAGAGGGAAAAGCCAAAAAGCCAAGCAGGGTTAATGGCAAGATTACACATGCAGCAGAGCATTGGAACGGAGAGTGGTCAGAATGGTGTCAATTGCGCACAGTTTCCCATCCAGTTTTTAATGATTATCGTGTCAAGTGGTACGAAGAACCATATGTTAAAAACAGTCTAAAAATAATCCCAGACGATATTCGTTTGACGTGGAGAACGGCGGCAATTTGGATGTGTGATGATGGATCTAATCATGTGAACGATGTTATCAAGGGGAGAAATTATGGTCCAAGATATTTGATGATACATACCGAATCATTTTCCGAAAATGAAGTTCAATTTCTGATCCAATGCCTGCAAAGGGATCTAGACATTAAAGGAACGCTGAACTACCATGATGGAAAGCCGACACTTCGTATTGGTGGCGATGACTGGTATAGATTTATTGAAAATATAAAACCCTATATTCCTTGGGAGTGTTTTCAATATAAATGTAAAAACCGTAAGAAAATCAATAGGAATAAGTCTGGGTTTGTGGGTGTAAGATTTCGTAGTGGGTCTTGGCACGCATACAAGTCATTTCGAGTAAGTGGAAAATACAAACAGTTCCATATTGGATCATTTGAGACTCCCGAAGCAGCCGTTGATGCTCGTAAACGATGGATTGATAAATTTTCTCAAAAAGGGAATAAGTAAAAAATATTGTTCACACTCAGTTAAATGAAAGTATTATTTAACACAAAGATGAAATAGGCTATGAGAGAAGATTTACTGACGGAATATAAGGCTGTGCTGGGCATGATTGACGAAACTGAGGAAAAAGCCAAATTGCTTCTTGTTCGTTTAGATGATGGGGAAATCATATCAGAAGAGGAAGTAGTTGACATAGAAGAGGACACTTCCACATATATGCAGAGATTATTCCAACTTGAGCTATCTTTGGGTGTTTAATGATTGATATGCTAAACTAAAAGAAAGACGTGATGGGGTGAACTGCCCAACTAATCGTTGAACTTCATGCTTCATAGACAATTGGTTATTGCTAACTCTTACATCGTCTCCACATGTGTAATCGACTGTCCCAGCCGATGTGTTTTAGTTTAATCCTTCATCAAGAATGTTTTTTGCTGCGTTTAAGTCACGATCTAATTCATGACCATTGGCGCAAGTCCATTTTCTATCTGAAAGCTTTAACTCTTGATTTATCCAACCACAAATATTACATGTTTTACTGCTTGGGAAAAATCTATTTATTTTAACTACTTGCCTATCATTCCATTCCGCCTTGTAAGACAGATATTGAATAAATGTTCCCCAACTAGCATCAGAAATATGTTTTGCTAATTTGTGATTTTTAACCATACCTTTAACATTTAAGTCTTCGCAACAAATTATATCATAATCGCAAATTAATTTATTTGATATTTTGTGAAGATTGTCATGACGACAATTGGCAATTTTTTCATGAATTAAAGCAACTTTTTTCTTTTGCCTTAAATATAAATTACTGTCTTTTTGCTTTCTGCTTAAATGTTTTTGTGCCGTAGCTAATTCCTTTTCATGCTTTTTTAAAAATCTATGATTCTTAAACCGCATATCATCTGATGTAATTATGAGTTCTTTTAGTCCTAGATCAATTCCAACTTTTTGATTGGTTTTCTCTTTAGGTTGATATTCTTCTTTGACTAAAATTGAAACATAATACTTGCCAGACTGTGTTTTTGAAATTGTAAAATTTCTTATCTCTCCATTAATTTCCCTGTGTTGCTTAACTTTGATTCCATTTTTAAATTTTGGAAAATAAATTTTACCGTTTTCCAATTTAATGGATTGTGGAACATGAAAACTATTTTTCTTTCTCTTTGATTTGTAATTTGGAAACTTTGAATTGCCTCTAAAGAAATTAACATAAGCAATTTCAAGATTCCTCAAAGCATGTTGAACAGATTGACTATTCACTTCTTTCAACCAAGTTAATTCTTTTTTGAGTTTCGTTAAAGATTTTGCTTGAGCAAAATAATTATCTGACTTTTTTTCTTTTTGATATTGTTCTTGTCTTTGTTTAAGAAAGTGATTGTACACAAATCTCACGCAACCAAAATGCTTGCCAAGAAGGTTTTTTTGGTCTTCGTTAGGGCGTAACCTAAATTTATATGCTCTTTGTATTTTCTTCACATAATATAATAGTATTGTTATTTACAAAAATAACGATAATTTTGTAAATTTTATAAAATACACAAACTTCACCTAAGAAAGCAGGAAAAGGAAACTGATTGCTAAATAAAGTATGGATTTAAATTTTAGAACATGGTTTGATAGTCAAGACAAGAATGAATCGAGTGCTTTTACTCGTTCGAGAAGACAGTTTGCATTGGGCTTAGGTCCAGCACTTCCTGACGCTGCCCTTCATTCTCGTTCAACTTGTCCTCCAGGCGAACTTGAGGCAATCAAGAAGAACAAGAAAAAGAAGAAGAAGAAAGTAAAAAAAAAAGTAGTTAAAGAAGAGAACGACATTGATAAATGGCTATCAGCAGTTGATGATCTCAAGCGTGACATGGATGAACTCGGCAAAGAAAAGCCTGAGGACGAAGAAGATATAGATCCAGAAGAAGACGAAGACGGTATAGAAGACGAAGACATTCCAGCCGACGATGCCGACGATGCCGACGATGCTGATGATTCTGAGGAAGAAGAAGATGAAGATCACGAAGATAATCTTCTTACCCAAATAAAAGGTCAATCGCCAGAATCACCAGAAATGCCTGATGATCTAGATTCTAAATTAAAGAGTGCTTTCAAAACAGGCGATGAAAGCGAAGAAGACGATGAACTATAATGTTGGATTATATTGAAAGAATCGTCTATTCATTCATGTGGCTTGTAATCGGAGCCGTTTCTGCAATTGATACTTATTGGTCAGTTGAATTAGGTGAATCTCTCTACGCTGACGAAATGAATCCAGTGGGTCGTTTAATTATGTCCTTGGATGGTGGCGGAGTGGCTTTATTTATGGGACTCAAATTTATGGGTACTGTCTTTGTTTTAGGCTACTTTGTTTACATCTTCTCTAAATCGAAGAACTTTGCTTGGTCTACCATAGTTCCTATATTTCTTCTGCAACTTATGCTTCTTGTGTACCTGTATACGGGATTTAACTTCTAAGATAACTATATTATTGTTAGGAGTTAAAGATGGATAAGCCAAGTTTCCCAGAGTTTTTAAAAAGTATTGAAGTAGAATCATTTTGGTCGATTTGCCAATTAAGTGGCAATTACAATGAAATTCCCAAACATTTTGAATTGTATGATTATCAAAAAGACTTGGTAAACGCATATGAAAATGAAGATTTTATAATTCTTAAGAAGTTTAGGCAAGGAGGGTTTACGACACTATCTGTAGTCTATTCATTGTATCTGTGTTATCTTGGCGAGAAGGATGAAAGTATTTTTCTTGCATTTAATATGGATCGTGAAGCATGTTGTGTTGGCAACTTGATTGATAGGTTGATGCAAGGCATTCCAGAAGGAATTATGCCAAACCTTGTTAAACAAACAGATCATGAAAAGGTGTTCGATAACGGATGTTCAATCTTGTTGTTGTCTTCGCAGTCGGGTTCATTGCGTGGAAGGTCTTTTTCTAGGATTTTTATTGATGAGTCGGCGTTTCATAGAGATATGGATAATTTTTGGAAAGCAATATATCCATGTATTTCCGAAGGAGGAAAAGTTGTTGTGCAATCTACTCCAAGCGTCCATGATGGAGGAAGTTGGTTTAAAAAGACTTATTTAGACGCAATGAAATTGAAAAACAAATTTAGAATATTTCATACAAGTTACAAAGAGAATCCACAATACACTCCAGAATTCATAGAAACGCTACGATCTAATCTGGGTGACAAAGGATTCAAGCTGGAAATAGAAGCAGAATTTATTTAAATGTTCCAAATAATCGGAGTAGGCGAATTAGGTGGCAATAGAGACAAGTTCACTCGCCTGTACAATAAGAAAGTAGGAAAAGGAAACTGGTTTTGGGGCTTCTGTGCCAAGAAAAACTTGTATTCTTGGGATATAGGCATGCAATTGTATGAGGATGCCTACTGGAACTACTTTAGAGGTCATAAAGCAGCTTTGAAGGGCGTTGTGAGCTATTCTAACGTCTTTGTGGAAAGATCCAGTGATGTTGAGTCTGGATTGGACTATCGCACTCAGCAGGGCTATGAGGACCATTATGAGGACATCGCAGTAAGAAGATGCCTCAGGAGAATGGGAGTGTGGTTCAAAGGCGAAAAAGACAGGTATTTGAACGTCAATAGCTCCCCATTAAGCTCTCAACTCGTTAAATTCCACCTTCCACACCTTTTGGATGAAGGCGAAGATAATTGTGTAGCGTCATGGATATTAAACCATAGAGTTGTTATAATCGCTGACGAACCATCAGACCAACAACAATTAGCAGAGATTCTAATACGATGAGTGATGAAATTAAAAAGCCCAATAATTCGACAATAGTTCGAGTCGAAGTGACTAATGATCAATTGATCTCCGAACCAGGGGCAAATATAGAAGTTCACTCCTTTGATATAAAAACGACAGAAGTTCCAACTGTTGAAAGTAAAATTAAAACGCCCCCAAGGAAAGTTCCGACAAAAGATGATTTTTATATGGGAATGGCATTTGCTTCATCCGAAGAATCTAAAGATCCAAATACGCAAGTAGGAGCATTTATTGTAGCTCCAGACAATGAACCTTTAGGATATGGATTTAATGGACCTCCAAGGAGTGTTGATGATGATGCAATGGATTGGTCTAGACCCGCTAAATATTTTAAAATAGTTCACGCTGAGATCAATGCTATTAGGCACTCCAGAAGAGAGCAATTAAAGGGATCAACGATTTATGTGACAGCAATGCCATGTAAGGATTGTATTCTCGATATAGCGAATTATGGCATAAGTAAGGTCGTTTACGCAGATATGAAAATAAACGACCCAAATTCTTCTTTGACTTTGAACAATGACGATAAGAAATGCAAAACATTAGAAATTGCCGAAGATACTGGTGTGGAAGTTGTTAAATACACTGGAAGCTTAAATTGGCTAGAGAAAGTTGTCTCTAGGGCTAAACAGCAGGGTCTTATACATGAAGAACAATTGGACTAAAAGTTTTGAAAACAGATGTTATGTTGAAGTTCCAAATCATGGAGTGGTAGATTTGGAGCCATTTGTGTGGGGCGCATTTTTTTATAAGCCAATTTTTGATGAAGAAGAACCTTTGAGAGTGATATTGGATTTGGATGTTCCTCGAAAAGACACTACAAGTTGGCAGTCCGATGACCCAGACATGATGGCAGTTTATGACACACTTCATTCGTCAATCAGTAACCGTGTCTCTGTTTGTAAGTTTAAGCCTCCGAAAAAGAGAGAGTCCATGGCATCTCTTAGAAAGATTGGCATGGGAGATTCCCCTTACAAGGGTCGTCATCAAATAAGATTAGTAAGGCTTGAATGGTGGTTAGTATGAGTTTTAAATTGGAGTTGGTAATTTCAGCTACTAACAATATATAAATGTATGGCAGTTAGAGGATCATCAATAGGAGTATCGTGCGGTTCCAGTAGTGGATGCACTGATGAATTTGGATGCGTTGAAGGCGTATGCCCAGATTTTACAATTCGTCGTCACGACACCAAGCCTGATTTCAGGGTTTCGGTTGAAGATTGTGATGGCCCAATGGATTTGACTGATTTAGTTTTAGAAGTCAATATGTGGGCGAAAGCTAAGCTTAAAGCGGCAATAACAGATACAGATACTTATTTTGCTTTGGCAGATGGCATTGGTTTTCAACAAATTATGGTTGGAGACATTATTGTCATGGATAGGGTTAGGCTTCCAGAGCGAATGTTGGTTACTGGTTTTGATGAAACCAATAAGCTCGTTCAGGTAACAAGAGGTTATCAAGGGACGACAGAAGGTGCATACAAAAAAGGCACATCTTTAAGGATTATTAGAATAATAGATTCTTCTGCCCAAACCGAAATGGTTTTGGATGATGTGATACAAACTGATGGAACTACCGCCAAAGACCAATTAGTAGAAAGTTTTTTCATTTATTCTTTTGGACCTAATGACACTTGCTTGCCAGGATGTTATTGGTTAGAATTTAAGCTAATGAAGATGGAAGATGTGGTAGTAAGTGGGTCAAGTGTCTCGATTATGGCGACAAGTGATGCAAGTATAATTCCAACATTCACAGATCCTAGTTTGACTCCAACTGATTTTGGATGCAAGCTAGGTGATGGAGTCGAGTGGATGAGACGTTACCCAACTGTAGGAGAAGGATTCCTCATTCAAATTGTGGATTCTCCAACTGTAGAGCTTTAACTTTTCACAATTTATAAGAAAGGCGGATAATGGCTACTTTATCTGAGTTCTTGATCGAGCGTTTGGAAAACGCAGGGATTAAGCATGTGTTTGGTGTACCTGGAGATTATTGCTTAAAGTTTTACGAGCAATTATACAACAGTCCAATTGATGTCATTAACACAACTGATGAAGCACACGCAGGATTTGCTGCCGACGCTTATGCTCGTTTGAATGGCGCTGGTTGTGTGTGCGTCACATATAATGTAGGAACTTTAAAATTAGCAAATGCTGTTGCTTGTGCTTATGCTGAAAAATCCCCATTGGTAGTGATTTCAGGTTCGCCTGGAGTAGTAGAGCGAAATGATGACATGCTTCTCCATCACACGGTTAGAAGTTACGATTGTCAAAAAGACGTTTTTAAAAATATAACTTGTGCCAGTACGGTTTTAGATAATCCTGATACTGCTGGATATGAAATTGACCGTGTATTAGGTGAAATGAAGCATCACAAGCTTCCAGTATACATTGAATTGCCAAGAGATTTGGTAGAAAAGCCTATTACTTACGATGTTTATGGAATTGGCACTCCAAAAATGCAAGAAACAGACCCAGAGAACTTGGAAGAGGCTTTGGAGGAGGTTGTTGGCTGGATTGATTCGGCTAAGAATCCAGTCATATTAGCTGGCGTTGAAGTAGCTAGATTTGGATTAGGAAAGCAACTTTTGAAGTTTGCCGAAAAGGGCAACATACCTATAGCCACAACATTGTTGAGTAAGTCGGTAATTAGCGAGACTCATCCATTGTTCGCTGGAGTTTATTCAGGCAGCGCAAGTCGTGAAGGGGTTAGTGATCTTGTGGAAGAATCGGATTGTTTAATTATGTTTGGGGTTTTGTTAACGGACTTAACTCTTAGCTTCAATCCAAAGAGATTTGCCAAGCGACAAACAGTTGCCGTTTCTGTTTCCGAACTTAAAGTTAAAAATCACACATATACAAATGTGTTGATGACAGATTTTTGCGAGTCTCTATTCAAAGCAGAAGTAAAAGAACGACCCATTGGAGATCTTCCAAAGAAAGCTGTTGTTGAGGATTTTGTTCCTAAGCCAGATACACCATTGACTACCAAGCGTTTGTTTGAAAAGATAAATGCCATCCTTGACAAGAATATGGCGATACTCGCTGATATTGGTGATAGCCTGTTTGGTGCATCAGATTTGGTTGTTCATGATTCTAATCAGTTTATATCACCAGCATTTTACACATCCATGGGAGCTTCAATTCCAGGTGCGTTGGGTGTTCAGTCGTTGAATCCAAAGACAAGACCAATCGTAATTGTTGGCGACGGAGCTTTTCAAATGGCTTGCACTGAGCTAGGAACAATTGTAAAGCGTGGATTGAATCCAATTGTCATAGTTCTTAACAATGGCGGATATAATACGGAAAGGCTTATCTTAGATGGCGATTTTAATGACATTCCAGATTGGGAATATGAAAAAATTGTGGAAATGATCGGTGGAGGCAAAGGATTTAGGGTGGAGACGGAGGAATCTTTAGACTCTGCCATGGATATTGCTCTTGACTCTGACGAACTAACCGTGTTAAATGTGTTAGTGGGAAGAGAAGTATCTCCCGCTTTAGAACGCATTACAAGTGGTTTATCTAAACGAATTTAATGTCAAAAATAAAAAAAGATGAAGAAAGTCGTGTAAACTATCAAATTCGCGCACACAGAGTTTTGGTCATACACGATGGTCAGAAACTCGGAGAAATGCATCCTAAAGATGCTATTGCAAAAGCACAGGAATTGGAGTTAGATCTTGTTGAGGTTGCTCCAAATGCAAAGCCTCCTGTGTGTACCATCATGGATTATGGAAAGTGGAAGTACGATCAATCTAAAAAAGATCGTTCTTCCCAATCTCACTCTTCAAAGTCTGAAGTTAAAACTGTGAGAATGAGGCAGAACACGGAAGACCATGATGTAGAAACTAAACTTAAGTTAATTAAAAAGTTTCTAATTAGTGGCAAGAAAGTCCAATTGCAAATAAGAAGCAAAGGACGAGAGCTTGCTCACAAGGATCGTGGTCTGGAAATTGCCAAGCATATAATTAAAGAGCTTGAAGAAATTGGCAAGCCAGAAGCTACTCCGCGAATCAATGGCAACGAAGTTAGTTGCCGTATCAACCCTGTGTAAGAAATATAAAGTTTCTAAAGGAATATTATGGAATTAATGTTTGGACCAGGAGATGTCGTAATTCATTTGCTTACTAGCGAATGGCTTATGATACTCGCTCAAGTTACAGAAGAAGAGCCCAAAGGCTATACTGTTCGTAGGTCAAGTGATTATAGTATAATGAACTTGGCACATTTCGAAGTTGGAGTCCCAAAGGAAGAAAAAAATGACAGCAATCAAGATAACGGAAGAAGCACAGAAGGAAATCAAGAAGGTGTTCGAGGACCAGAAACTATCGAAGACGACGGTTCTTAGAATTGCTGCCGAAGGCGGGGGATGCTCTGGCATCAGACATACGCTTAACTTTGAAGAAACAAAGGATAGTGAAATTGATGAAACTCAAAATCTTGTCGTAGAATTTGATGGATTCAAATCAGTAATAGATAAAAAGTCTTTGCTGTTCATGGATGGAACAACTATTGATTATCTTCAAGATGCTGACAAAAGAGGGTTCGTGTTTGAAAATCCAAATGCAACAGGTTGCGGTGGTTGCGGGCAATGAGCGAAGAAGCAAGATGTGCAGGCGCATGTTTGACGCATTGCTGCAAAATACATGGATGTAAATACAGAGATCCTAATTGCCCAGTTGCAAACAACAAGCAAGAAGGAATAGCTGGATGCGAAGAATGCGGATTAGAGGCAGAGGGATATTATGGATGTTCTGACAAAGATGCATGGGACATGATATTAGAGATAGTTGCAGAAATCCATTCATTGCCTCCTGAATCATTTGCTCAGCGCAAGAAAGACCTTATAGCCATTGTAAGGAAGTATATTTAATTATTGAAGAAGTTCTGATAACCAGATTTTTTATCTCTATTTCCGGCACTCCATCCCGCTCTATACTCGTTGGCCGTTACCCAGTTTAACGGTGCCAGCCAATTTCCATCATAGCCATCGTGATAACCACGAATAAAAGATGAATCGTATACTTTGTCTCGATTCAGACTTTCTTTTGGCTTCTCTTCCACAATTGGCTTAACAGGTACAGCCTTAGGTTCTGGGGTCTTTGCGCATCCTACGAACAAAGTGGACACGAATAATATTAAAAATAGTCTTGTCATTGATACTCCTTTTGTTTAATATTTATGACTGGAGATAATTATTATGAAAGAATTTGTTCTGGCTTTTCTGTCCATTTTTATAGCAATGGCTGTATGTCCTTTGTCATGGGGTATGTGGGGCGTATTTTTTATTTCAGCACCACTCTATTCAATGGCACTTCTTTGGCCTAAAAGGCACTTAATTATGAATTATATAAAAAAAATTAAAACGCCCCTTGATGTGGGATAGGATTTTATTTAATATAAAGATATGAATAATACCCCAATGACACAGACGCCTGATGGACGATGGGTTCCTGCCCAACCATTGCCTTTTTGCAAAGATACACGTCCTTGGTATGTTAGAATTTATCATAAAATTTTAGTAATTTGTGGGCAGGATGAAGATGAGTTGATGGATTCTTGGTATGTTCCAATGGAGCCTCCTATTGAAGATTTAAATAAGGTTAGAGGATAATTATGAAAAATCATTGGGTTAATTTTGATAAAGTAGAAGACGTACTAAAAGTAGAAGACGTACTAAAAGTAGAAGACGTACTAAAAGTAGAAGACGGACTAATTGAGTACGAAGATGGAACAAAGATGTGGATTAAAGGTGGAGATTGCCATCGCTTAGACGGTCCAGCAATTGAGTGGAGTGATGGAACAAAAGAATGGTGCGTAGCTGGGGGCTGGCATAGATTGGACGGTCCAGCACTTGAATTTTCAGACGGGGAAAAATCTTGGTGGAAGAACGGTAGGCGTCATAGATTAGACGGTCCAGCGGTAATATGCTCAGATGGATCAGAGGTTTGGTACAGAGATGGAGTTAAAATAGATCCACCAAAAACAGGAAATAGGATGAATGACTTCCCTGGCGAGCACGACAACCATGTGCAACAACTTGCAAGTGGTGATGACGCTAGGTATTCATCAGGAATTAAAGTAGAAATGCCTCCTATCATGAAGCCTCTTATGGAAGTTGAAGTTCCTCCAAAAGCGGTTGGCGAAGCAGAATGGGAGTTAGACGTATGAGCAATGGTGACTTATATGCTGATTGGTTGAGACAAGCATACGAAGAAGCCACAAAGAGTCCTGATCCATCAACTCAAAATGGGGCTTTGTTGGTTTATGACACTTTTGCGAATGGCGTGCCAATAGACGACCCAGACATAGTTGCTGTTGATCATAATCGTTTTCCAGATGGTGTTGAATATTTGAATGAACGTTGGGAAAGACCATTAAAATACAAGATCATTGAACATGCAGAACGAAATGTGATATACAAAGCGGCATCCAAACGTACTGGCACAGGTGGATCAACAATGGTTTGTCCTTGGGCTGCATGTAGTGATTGTGCAAGAGCAATAATTCAATCTGGAGTTAAGAAGCTTGTGACTCACAAGCAAGCAGGTGATCGTTCTCCTCCATTTTGGAAAGAAGAAATTAAAGTTGCCTTTGAAATGTTGAATGAGGCAAAAGTAGAGATTGTTTTGTTTGATGGAAAAGTAGATGGACCAGAGGTTCGTCATAGTGGCGAGGTTTGGACTCCATGATGACATTTGATGACCTATCCGTTGGAGACAGGAGTGTAAATGAGTTTTTTCAGATACCCAGGTGGTAAATCTAAATTACGAAATCAAATTGCATCTAAGTTAAATTCTATAGGTGAATCTGATCTTGAATATAGAGAGCCTTTTTTTGGTGGAGGAAGCATTGGAATTAAATTGCTTCAAGAAACTGATATAAAAAAAATGTGGGTAAATGATTTTGATCCAGGTATTTTTTGCTTGTGGTCTACGCTCATAAACCGACCAGATCTTCTCAAAGATAGGGTGAATGATTTTAAGCCATCTGTGGATCGTTTCTACGAATACAAAGAACATCTTACTGATAAGCCACCAGAACTAACATCAGATGATCTAGTCGCAGAGTACGGATTTAAAAAATTAGCCATCCATCAGATTTCATATTCGGGTTTAGGAACAAAGTCTGGTGGACCTTTAGGTGGAGCAAGTCAAAAGTCGGATTATAAGGTTGACTGCCGATGGTCGCCTAAATACATCTGCAAGAAAATAGACAAGTTGAACAATAGATTTTCTGAATTGAATATTAGATGCACCAACTTAGATTTCTCTGAGTTGATTTTAGACACTGAATGTGATGCAGTAATTTATTTAGATCCTCCATACTTTGTTAAGGGAAATGAGTTATATCAACACGGTTTCAATGAGGAAGATCACAATCGTTTAGCCAAGGCATTAAAGGAAACAAACCATAAGTGGGTATTGTCCTACGATGACTGTGAAGAAATTCGTTCACTTTATGAAGGTTGGTCTAACATTGAAGTTATAGATGGAATAAACTATAGCATCACAGCGTTGAAAAATAAAGAAACTGGCGAGAGATCAAGTCGCACAAAAACAGAGTTGCTTATTATGTCGAGAAATAATTAAATGAAAAATCATTGGGTTAATGTTGATAAAGTAGAATTTGAAGTTGACCGTGATGGAACTAAAAGTTGGAGTAAAAATGGAATGGTTCATCGAGAAGACGGACCAGCAGTTGAACATTTCAATGGAACAAAGTCTTGGATACAAAACGGAGAGTATCATCGTTTAGATGGACCAGCAATGGAATTTGCGAGCGGAAGAAAGGTTTGGCTGATGCATGGAAAGTATCATAACTTAGAAGGTCCAGCGATAATTACTCAAGATGGTCATAAAGAATGGTGGCTAGACGGATCACGTCATCGAGGAAATGGACCAGCAATAGAACGAACGAATGGAAGAAATGAATGGTTTATAGATGGAAAGCGTCATAGGTTGGATGGACCAGCAGTTGAACAGTTAGATGGTCATAAAGAATGGTGGGTAGAGGGCGTCTTGCAATGTGTTAAATATGCAAAAGGAAATGTCGTTCCTCTGGATGAAATTTTAAAAAACAATTAAGGAATAAAATAAATGTTTGTTGGAGTTAATTATGTCAATGGCGAGTTTGGTCAACACTCAGCCGATTTTGCAAGTATCAACCCTGCCAATGAAAAGCAGTTGGGAATGTTTCCAATAACCAAAGGCAAGGGAGTTGATGAAGCCGTAGATGCTGCAAGGTGTGCATTTAATACATGGCGTGAACTTAGTCGAGTCAAACGTGGTGAGTATTTTGACAACTTGGCTCAGATCATGAAGAAGGAACATGATAGATTAGTTGAAACTATTACATTAGAAACTGGTAAGACTCTCAATGAAGCACATGCGGAAGTGACAGAAGCACGTCACATGGTCGAGTATGTGGTTGGCATGTCAAGAATGCCGTATGGAGAGGTAATCGCTAGTGAAGTCTCGGAGAAGGACGCTTACACGTTCCGTAAGCCCAAGGGAGTTGTTGCTATTGTTTCCCCTTGGAATTTTCCGATGGCTATAGGAGGCTTCTGGAACGCCGCCCCAGCTATCGCAGAGGGTAACTGTGTGGTGTGGAAGCCGAGTGAGTTGACTCCAATGTGCGCTCAGGTTGTAACTGAGCTTTATGATCAAGCTGGCTTTCCACCAGGAGTTTTTAATTTAATTCATGGTATGGACAAGACAGGTGAGGAACTTGTTCATAACCAAGTGGACTGCATCTTGTTTACGGGATCGGCAGAGGTGGGCATGTTGATACGTCAGCATTGTGCGTCCACATGGCACAAAACATGCGCTTGCGAAATGGGTAGCAAGTCAGCCGTTGTCTTATTTGATGACGCGAATATGAATCTGGCGATAGATGCCTGTATCGCAAGCGCATTTAAATTAAGTGGTCAAAGATGTGTTTCTTCTGGAAGAATGATTGTCCAGAGAAGTCGTCTTGACGAGTTTACCAGTCTGTTCGTTGAGCGGGCTGGGACTTTGAAAGTTGGTGATCCAATGTTGGAAGATGGATTGTTTTATGGTCCAATGATTAGTGCAGAGCAGATGCTTAGAGTCCAAGACTTTAATAGAACCGCATCTGGAGATCCTGATGCTGATGTTTTGATGAATGGAGTTCATGTTGGAGACAAAGGTTATTGTCTGTCTCCTCATGTTTATGGGATGGAATGGGCGGATAAAATTACTTTAAAAAATGAAGTATTTGGTCCACATGTTGCCATCATTCCTTTCGACGATGTGGATGAAGGCATTGATATTTATAATGATACTAAATTTGCATTAGCGGTTGGAATCATCACAGATAATTTTAAAATTGCAAGACGTTGCCGCACTAGAATGGATTATGGAATGGGATACTGGAATGGGTCAAGCATTGGTGCAGAGAGCCATCTTCCATTTTCAGGTTTAAAGGCCAGCGGGAACTCCAGACCTTCTGCTGCTCATTGTTATCGCTCTGTTACAGATGAGGTGTCTTGGACGGTAAATCATGAAGATGGTCTTACATTTTGCCAAGGAATGGATACAAAATAATTGAAACACTACTCTTTTATAGCATGCTAAGAAAGAGAAGAAACAATAAAATCACTGGAAAGTATCTGGTGACAGACCCCGATGGGAAAGAATACACTGTTTTAGAGTACACTTTTGTGATACAATCTAAAGCACGTAATATTGTTACCAAAGAGGTTGAAGGCGTTGTTAGCTACAAGACATCTGATGGAAAAGAGGTTCAAGTGGAAGATGAACAATTATTTCTGGATGGTGTTAAATTAGAAATTCAAGAGATAATCCTTTAGGAGATAAAGAATGAGTCAAGTCCCAGATGTTGTAGACTTTAAGCCAGTTGGATCAAATATTTTGATCGAATTAGTCAATAGTGAAGAGTTGTTGCCAGCAAGCGTCCTTGAAATCGTAGGTGAAACTGCGAATAAAATGGCAGATGATTTTGGTGCTCCACAAGCATATGTTTTGGCAGTAGGACCTGCTGCAAAGCCAGAAGATTGGGGATTTAGTGTTGGCGACCGTGTTGCCATTAGTGCAAAAATGACACCATTGCCACCAGTTGCTTTGTCAACAGATTCCCCAGAACTTTTGGACGTTCATGGCAAGCCAAGACGTGCAAGAGGTATTTTGGATAGCCCTGCTGGAATTAAGGCTGTATTGGTCGAAGCAGATGCAAGTGCAAATGCAGAGACGACAGAGAAGTGCTGTGGTGGAGGCTCTTGTAAGGTTTAATGGATGATCTTTATTCTATATTAGGTGTCTCTGAAGACGCTACTCAGGATGAGATCAGTGCCGAGTACAAGAAACTAGCAATCAAATTCCACCCTGATGCTAGTTCTGAAGAAGGTGCATCCGAGAAATTTAAGCAAATATCAACTGCCTACGAGACGCTAGGAGATCCGGCGAAACGTAGGCAGTATGATATGCGCGGTCAAGGTGGCTTTAATATAAATATAAACGATTTCTTTGGAAGAGTTCGTAAAGCCGCGAACTCGCAGGCAAAGATTGAAGTTTCATTAGAAGAAGCCAAAACTGGTTGTACGAAGATACTAAAAATTAAACGCCCAATGAAGTGTGTTTTATGTAGTGGTACTGGTGCATCGAAGACTGAAAAGTGCGGAAATTGCCGTGGATCTGGCGTAGTGAATATGTCTGTTGATGGTCCGTTTAATGTCCAGTCTGCTTGTAATGTTTGTGGTGGTCGTGGAATGAAGATTTTAGAAAGTTGCAATGATTGCAATAACGGTATGGTTTCTGGTGAATCAGAAGAGGTTAGAGTCGAGATTCCTGCTGGCATAATGTCTGGGATGGCATTGAGGTTCCCAGGAAAGGGATCAGAGGGCGTTGAAGACCAGATGCCAGGGGATCTTATAGTTCATATAAACGTCAAGAAGCATGATGTTTTTGATGTTAAGGGCGTTAATTTAATTTATAGAACCCCTATTTCTTACGCAAAGTTGGTAATGGGTTGTAAATTAGATGTTCCAACTTTAGATGGCGAGGTAATGGAAGTCACTATACCGCCAGGAACATTGAGTGGTTCTAATTTTAAATTAAGAGGTTTGGGCATGCCTGATCTGAACTATGATGGGTCAGGAGATCTGTATGCTGTGATAGATGTTGAGATACCGAAAGATTTGAGTGAAGAACATTTGAAAATAATAGAACAATTAGTTGAGATTGAAAATGAAAAAAATAAACAATAGTCAAAAAATTATGTTGGTTGTAGCAGTAACGATGATGTCTGTGCTTTTGTTGTTTTCTTTTGGATCTCCAATAATTGCAAAAATACCATCTGTTCAAGATGCTGTAATTAACCAATTGAAAAAAGACAAGGGATTCTGCCCTTCTCCTTACGGTCCTGGCTTTAGTCCCGATAGAGTGGAAATGACTGAGTTTGAGGGCTGGAAAGATGATTGAAGAAAAAATATACGAACACAATAGTTGCACTTATGTTCGATATTACATGGCTCACAATGGCATGTATAGAGAAAACGGCAGGATGATCTATGAGACGGTCCCAGAAATTGGCGACATAATACATCCATTCTCTATACGATCAGATGACAAATGGAGAGTTGTTGACGTTAAATTTCCTCATGATCCAAAGACAGAGAAGTTTTGCTGCATGGACATTTATTATGAGAATGTCTACCCCTGAACAGTAATTTTATCTATTTGTTCAGTATCTCCTTGAAAGATGACATTCATCATTCTTCCGACCTTTGGCTCTGGTCTTAATTCATCAAACCTAGATCTTGGTATAGCCAATTGATATGTTTTGTGATTTGCATCCATAATCCCGACTTTCACTGGATCTTCTTTATATCTTACTTTGAAGATAGTTCCACTTACTGGTCTTGCATTTATTATCCCAAGTTCTGTGCTTGGTAGCATTCCACGGTCATCACTGCTTGTCTCTGACCCTGTTTGAGCACTATCTGTGTAGGCTCCTGTAGCATAGTCTCCCATGCCTCCAGGGATGTTTGTTTCGACAGCAATTAAAAATTCTTTGAATCTCATACTAAAGTATTTATATGCATGAGACAGAAAACGTAGTGATTAAAACGGCTGATGTGGATAAAAATATTGTTCCTTTGGTGAATTGGATAAATTCATTTGATGACTTAGAAACCTTATTTTGTTGTGAGGGCAATCAAAATGACCCAAATCTAGTAACTCGCGCATATGTAATGTTCTGCTCTCAATCGCAATGGTCGCTCATGCAAGTAATGAAGGTTTTCGAGGATTTCAATAGAACAATTGATGAAAAATATATAGCAGAGCATTTGGATGGTAATGGAATTTTTAATATTCCTACAGTGGATATAAGTTTTGAACCAAATTATTGTTCATCGCTGAGATATACAATGGGATTTCAAAACAGAGACGTAATGATGGATTTTATTGATTATATAGGAAATAAAAAATGAGTGTACCAGCTTGGGAATTGGCATCAGTAGAGATGCTTGTTCCAGTATATATAAATTGTCACATGAGCCTAGAAAATAGCAATGACATTAGTAAAATTAAAGTTTTTGGATATGTAAATATGATTAAAGGAATTCTATATTTGCATGACGAATTGCCAGAAGGTGTTGATGAAGAGGAGTTTAAGAAAGCCGCACTAAATGCAGTAAAAAACCCTCCTCAGCCGATCCTTCCAGTTGTCCCAGAAGAACTTTATAGCAGATTTCATGAAGTTCAATCTATACAAGTACCAGAGAGAGCTTTTAAGTCTGATCCACCCGAACGTCCAAAAGAGGAAGAAGAAGATGCCAGAGAAGATTAATCTAAGCGTTGGTGGAGGAAGCTCATCCCCTTGGTTCCCAATAAAATGCACCACACATGAACAGGTGATTAAAGAGATAAAGAGACATAGATATGAGCCAAAAGTTACCGCAAAGTTAATTAAGGCTGTTAAATCATATCCAAACAATGCAATTGGATCTTTTATTAAAAACTTTAACACTCATTTGGCAAAAGCTCAAGGAAAAAAGTAAATTTATACTCTGATAGTAATATCCTAAGGAGTATAAATTATGGCTAATATAAATACAGGGAGACACGTTGTATCTCCTGGCGAAGATCGTAGAAAGAAAGTATTGGATGCTGGTGGAGGAGTTGTAGATGTAAGCCAACTATCTCCCGAAGACAGAGCGAAGTTTATCGCATCCCAAGAAGCAAACAAGCCTCTAGGCGAATGTTGCAAAGCACCCGATAAAACATTGGATGACCTCAAAAAGGTGTTAGAGCCTTGTTCTGTAGACAGTCTTCCAAAAGTGACTGTCACACCAGACGCACAGCAGTTCATTCCTACAAGACAGGCTGGCTTGGCTGGTTTTGATGTTGTGGCTAATGTAGATGCAGATGGCGCTGGAAGAAAGGTTATTTCATTGCCGCCACGAGGAAGTGTGACCGTGGATTGCGGGTTTTATATTAACGTCCCAGATAATATGTCAGCATTCATTTCTATCAGTGATGAATTGGCTGAAGCTGGCGTTATAATTAAAAACGCCCCTGCTGTTGTCAGAAACGGAGATAGAGCCAAGATTATGGTCGCAAACATAAGCAAAGGTTCTGTAATCAACATAGATCATGGACAAAAAGTTGCGCAACTTAGATTGGTTGAAACTGTCTTCTTTGATGTTGAGGTTGGATAATGAAAAATCCGTGGATTGAAAATGATGAAAACAGCATTAAGGTCAATGTGACTTTTGATTCAGGAAAAATGCACGTTACAATTGGAAAAGGTAGTTTGAAATGAAAAAAGTATTTGTAGTTTTCAAAGTTGCACGTCAGGTACAAGGCGAATACGTCATGGTCCAAACTTTGGGCGTTTTTAATTCATCTCAAACAGCAGAGAAGTTTGGGAAGTCCCAAGCAAAAGGTACTGAATTAGTGGCAACCCCAGAAGGAAAAGTGGAATGCCATTGCGAAGTCGGAATACATGAAGCAGAGCTTAAATAAGGAATCTAATGGAATCTAATAAAATTATTACGCCCCACAATCCTCTTGAGGGCGAAAAGCCAGAAATGAACATCCCACTGAGGGATAACACGGATGAGCAAGTTTCTATAATTATCGTTCATAGAAATAAGCCAGATTATCTTAGCATGTTGCTTCAATCTATCACAGTTACAAGTTTTAACAATAACTATGAAATCATTGTTGTTGATAATGGATCTGGTAAGGAGTCGCAAGATTTCTTGGATGAATTAGAGCAAGAAGGCGAAATAAAAATAATTAGAAATGAAGAGAATTTGTATTGGAGCGCAGCAGCAAACAAAGGCGCTGCTGCGGCTGATGAAAATTCAAAGCATTTTATATTCATGCATCATGATGTTGTAGTTCTTCACCCAGGCTGGATTGATCTTTTTGTGAATGTAGCAGAAGGGCGTGAATCTGGAATCGTTGGAACAGAACTTGCAGAATACATGATTGCAGGACAAAAGGTTTCATATCTGCAAGAGTGGTGCTTGTTGGTTAGCAGAGAAGTGTGGGGGTATGTGGGTCCGTTTGAAGAATCATTGCCACAAGTAGGGCATTCTTTCGTTCTTACATTCAAAGCACAAAAAATGGGATTCAAGCCTCAAATTATCGGAACATCAGTTGTTCATCATTACAGAGTGTTTGAGCTTGATATTAACGATTATGAAAGGTTGATAGAAACTGCAATGACAGAAATTCCAAAGCTGATTACAGACATTCAAAGCAAGCCTCTGAATAACCCCATTCTATAACCATATATATCACTAGGTTATTTAAGGGAGAATTTAATATGGTACAAACTCCATCAGATGAAGTTGTTATAAATTTTGGAAATCAAACTGTAACTGGACACTTGCAATTTGTTCCATCTAACATAACAGCCTCAGATTTAGAGACAAGTTCGTCAGTTTCAATGTTATAAAAAAACGCCCCCTAGCTAGGGGGCGTTTTTTATTTACTCTGGTGTTTCCTCATCCCTGAGTCCTATCAGATCCATGAATTTTCCAGCATTCCCAGATTTAACTTCTTCATTGATCCATTCACCAGATTCTTTCGCCGCTTCTTTTCTCTTTTCCATTTCTTTTTTTGAAGCAGCACGCTGCGCATCAGATCCTCTTCCAATGTCGCTCAAACATGTAAATATATTGTCCCTTAAAACACGTTCATCTGTAACGTTGATGTTTTGCAGGATTATACTTCTCATTGTAGAGCAGTCTTCGCCAGGAGTAGCTTTTTCTTCTTTTTCTCCACGAATTTTTTGGAGTTTGATTTCCCATTTTTTAAGCATTTGCTTTCCAAACAGTTCATACGCAAGATTCTTCTGAGTTAGATTTTTATCTTGCCACTTTTTAACTTTGCCAACGGCAAGGTCAATAAGTTCATTTAATTTCGCAGTGATTAGATCTGTCTTCTCCTTGGCATGAGGGAAGTATGAGATAATTTCTTCCTCTTCCCCTTCCAGCACTTTTGGAACAAGTCTCTTCATAGACAATTCACCAATGAAGTGATGTTTTTCAACATAGCCTGGATCTTTGACTTTGACACGTTTCCCTGTATTTCTATCTCGGAAGACGTATCCTTCAAAGTCAGGAGTATCTTTGTTGATTTCATCCATCATTCTTTGAATTTCGCTTTGATCATCAATGGAATCCCATCGTCGTGGTCTAAAAGCCCCGATACGATCTGCGATTTCATCTAGTTGATCTTCGCAAGACTCTCTGTGCGTTTCTATATTTCTTGCTCCCAAGAGATATAGACCGTATTGTTCCTTTTTATACTTTGTCAATACAGCACTTGCTTCATGGATGAATTCAAACACATAGGTGTGTGGCATATCTCCTTTATGGAATTTTAAGTCTAAAACATATGTTCCAATCAGAGGCATGAATTCATATCTTTTGCCATAGAAGCTAGTGAGTTGCATTTGCATATCTTGATCTGAATCAGACACCATTTTTCTGGTGTGCCAATTTGGATTTTTTGCTAGTTCGTTTGGGAAGAACACTCCAACCATCGTGCCGTCCATTTTTTCTAGCATTTCAGCGTTGGACATATCGACAGGATCAGCGCCTTTTTCTGCCTTGTTCAGAAATCGCACGAATGGGAAGCTGGCGATAAGCGAAAGTGGATCTCCATTAAAGCCATCGACTTTTCGCACAACCATACCTCTCACTAGACGATTGTATTCGTTTCGTCCACCAGGAGCGTAATTCAGTACCCAGTATTGTCCTTTATCTCCCCAATGGATTTCTTGGCGATTTAGCCATTCTGCATCGCCATCAACCAAAGCTTGGATAATAGTGCGTAAATTGTCTTTTTCGACTTGTGTGGTTTCCATTTTTATCTCCCTTTATTCGATGTTGTTGCTTGAGATTGGACAATCTGACAACATATTTCCAAATTATACTCAATAAATGGTCAATTGTAAACAAAGTTCCGAAACATACATAAGATATAACCTTTTTTAGGAGGATGATTTGGCAAAATCTCGAACAGCGAGTCGTAAAAAAAACAGTAAGTTTCACATGGAATTCCTAAACACGCACCAGCAGATAGCTTATGGAGCCTATCAGCAGCATGACATTATATTCCTTCTTGGTCCAGCAGGTGTAGGCAAAACTCACTTGGCAATGTCATTTGCGATAAATGACATTTTGGCAGGGGATAAAAGCAAGGTTGTTTTGACCCGTCCGATTGTTGAAGCTGGGGAAAGCCTTGGCTATTTGCCAGGAGATTTTGAAGAAAAGGTAAATCCTTATATGCTTCCTATGTTTGACTGCTTGGAGAAGATGGTTGGAAAAGGAGAAACGCCTCAAAAAGACACGTTGAAAAGGGCGATTGAAGTTGCGCCTTTGGCGTACATGAGAGGACGCACTTTTGACGATTCTGTTTGCATTTTTGATGAGGCTCAAAACGCGACTAAGACGCAATTGAAGTTGTTCTTAAGTCGCTTGGGCAAGGACAGCAAAATGATTATTACGGGAGATCCAAATCAAAGTGACCGTCATAGTGTAGGTGATGTGCATTTAGAAGATGTTGTCCACAGGCTTGAGAACGTTAAAGGCGTGTCCATCATACGTTTTGACAACTCAGCAATTGTTAGGCATGAACTTGTAGGAAAGATTTTAGATAAGTTAGTATAATATGGCACTTCTTACATACGTAGTTTCCGAACCAGTAATTACAGTGACCCCAGAGTCTACGATAGTCGCATCTTGTGACTTCAATGATAATAGGGACTTTAGTTGGGATGTAATTACTGAGCCGATTCTTTATAATTTCCGAGTAGAATCGGAATGTAGCACCGAATTGAATTGCAATCCTGATTCCGATCAAGATTGCAATATCAGTATGTTTGGCGTAGATTCCCCAGGAGAGCGAGTTGTAATTAACGTGGTTGCAACAGACGTTTCTGACGTGTGCCAACAATTGTCTGATCGTGGGTTTGATTTTTTGATAAGCAGTATCAAAAAATTTAGTCGCCCCTTTGATCGTTCTCAGAGAGAAGCGTTAGAAGCCGCTGGGTTTGATTTTACATGTAACACTTTAGAAGAACAAGATCTTGGTAATGCCGAGTGTGATGAATTTATTTTGACGAGTGGAGAATTCGACTTCACAGTCACAGCAACAGTTACAACTTCGGGAGGAATATTTTTCTCATATCCTCCAGATGAAGGTGGTGGACTGTTTATTATGTACACATCGCCAACAGTCACAGTTGCGCCTGAATCAACATTGGGGATTAGTTCTGGAGTAGCATTTTCTTACATATCTAATGCTGCTGTGACGGTTACTAGTGAATCTGAAATGTCGTCAGGCACAGATCTAGGGGTATTGTCTACAGCAGGCAGTTCCCTGGTGTCTCTGTTGGACTTTGTGGCATTTTTTGGCACTACGACAGGAGCGACATTGGAGGGACTGGAAGAGACTTTAATACCAGTAGATTGCGATTGCAATCCGCTTCCTTCTACTTTGGAATTGCATCACAACATTGTGAGGGGTGACAATCCTTTGCAGTTTTTCTTGACCAGAAATTCGTTAGATTTTGCTAGTCCAGCAGATTTGGTATTCAGTCGAGGTAATGTGTCTGACATACAGTACGATGGTGCGTGGCAAGAAATAAATAGTTTCTCTGGGCTCGGAAATTCAGGAGATCAAGAAAGTTGGTCAGTTTCTTCTGAATGGTCTTGTACCGATCAACAGAGTGCCTTTGACCTGGACGGAGCATTTTATTGGAGGTTTTCCATCTACATTAGGCAAAATCTTTATGATGGAACATATAGGGATACGAGAATATTGGTAAGGTTCTCATCTGTGGGAGTTTGTTTGACAGATGTTGGCAAAGATATAGATTTTGTGTTCGATTTAGACACAGAAAACAAGACTGTTTCTGTCGTAAGAGGGGAGGCAACTATAAGTTCAATTGTGTTGAGAGATGGAATTGGGCTATTTAAAACAAAAGAATGGACAGAAGATCCAAATTTACGAATTAAGATTACTAAATTAGATTTGTCAACAGTCGCTCCAAGACTGGACATTAGCCCACTTTTCCCAGATCAACCTTCCCCGCAATTAGTCGCTGAAGACGAATCCGGGGTTTTTGTAGAGGTCCAATAATGGGAACAATATTAACGATTTTATTTTGCATATTGCTTGTAGTAGGAGCAATATGTTCAATTGCTGGTTTTTTAATCGCAATGTCACTGTCTAATCTACTAGTCAACTTGAATGAAAGGTTGGCTCAATTGGTAGAAATTTTGTTTGTTTTAGGAGAACAAAAGAAGGCGATTGATCCATCAATAGAAAGAATTCCAGGTCGAGGACAGGGATTACAAGATTTGAAAAATAACGGAACATATGATCCACGGCATGCAACGCAGGCTCAACCGTCGCCAGAGATGAAGTGGGGAGAAAACACCCCAATCGCTCCTGATGGTAATCCAGCTAATGGAACGTGGGACAAAAACTTACAATAAAACTTGCAAACTGCTAAAGTAGTGGTTTGAAACTAACGATACTAACGTAAAATATACATAAAGAATAACTAAGGACAACTATATGTTAACTATAAATAAACGTAATGAACTAATACTTTCACATATGCCACTAGCTGATAAAATAGCTTTTTATAAAAAAGGAAAAGTTCCTTATTTCATAGATGTTGATGAACTAAAATCAGCAGCGTATTTTGGACTTGTAGACGCAGCATGCAAATATAACCCAAAATACAAGTCTTTCGCAGGATATGCATCTATTAGAATTTCTGGGTCAATCTGTGACTTTCTCAGATCATTGGGTTGGGGAAGCAAATGTCAATACACTGTCATTTTTTGCGATGAAGATTCTCCTTTAGATTCATGGAAAGAAGCCGATCCAGAAGATGATTGGCAATCTTTTAAGGATGTAATTAAAAAATTGGACAAAATTGAGCAACAGGTCTTGATGTGGTATTATGGTGAAGGCTATAATATGAGAGAAATCGGAGACAAGCTAGATGTTAGCGAGTCCCGAATCAGTCAGATAATCAAAAGATGCAAGATTTTACTGAAAAGACAGTGGGAAGATAAAAAGGATGAATTGTACTAATAAAATTTACGCCCCTATATTATGCGTATTTTTGCTAACATCGTCAGTTTTTGCGGTGGACTATAATGTTCGAACATCAACAGGAAGTGTTGGCATACCAATTCCTACAGGAGTTGCTGAATTAGATCCATCTATAGAAATAAAAAATTGGTGGAGAGGCGTTTCTGGGGATTTTGAGGTAATTAGTCTTGATGATGAAAAAGGAAAATGGATTGAAAATAATATCAATAAATTCAAAAATGAAATTTTGCCAAAGTGGGGACTGCCAAATGTGAAAATTACCGCCCCTGTCAGGGTCATTTTGGTCCCTGACAAAGAAATCATGAAAAAGCTTTTCAGAATAGAGGAATCGAGAATTGAAGTTTTTCGTGATTATAAAGGGGAAAAAATTCATGTCATTTACATGGTTACAGAAGATACTGTAGAAAGTACAGTAAATCCCTGTTTGATGAAAATGATGTTGGCAGAATTCGCTCTTGAGCAAAATTTAAAATTTCCTTTTTGGATATACCAAGGGATGTCTGGACTGTCTTCTTCCCCAAAGTCAGTTCGTGATATGTTGAGAAAAAACAAATATCAAAGTGTTGAAGATGTTTTTTCTGGAACAGAAGTAGAGTGGAGGAAGTTGGACGTTTATAATCGAGCGTCATTTGATTATCGGTGTATGGTTTTAACTTTGCTTTTAAGACAAGAGTTTGGAGAACGGAATTTACATAAGTATTTGAAAGCGGAATCCACAGATAGTATAAAAGATGTGTATGGATTTAGGGATATTTCTCAATTTGATTCGGTTTACAAAAGGTATTCTGATGACTTGAAAGAAGCCTTTGATAGGAAAAGAGTCCCTGATAAATACTTGAAAATTTTACCTGCAAAATAAGAGGTTTTTAAAATGTTTAGTTTAATCGGTTGGATAGTATACGGATTGATAGTAGGTCTTATTGCTAAGGCTTTACACCCAGGTGACGATCCAGTGGGTTTTGTCCCAACGGTAGGGATTGGTGTGGCTGGAAGTTTTGTTGGCGGATTTGTAAATTGGACAATAGGAAATGGACACTCGCCATTGGCAACATCAGGAATTATGATGGGTGTGGTTGGTGGCATTGCATTCTTGTTTGCTTACAGGTACATTCGTCTAAAGTGGCTGTCTGATGAGCCAAGAAGTTTTTGGACAGGCAAAAAATGAATGATTTCCCGCCTGATGTAGTAGAGGCTCTTAAGAAACGATATTCAAAAATACCCCCCTTGGTATTTCATCGTTCTTGTGAGCGAGTACAGACAGTTGGAGAGTTGTTTGATGTGTTGGATGACTATCCTTATGAATGTCCAATAGTTTGGTCTGAGGAAAGCAAAAGATGGGTTACGACCAAAGATTTGTTTCAAACTGAAAATTTTGATTTATTTAAAGAGACTGAAAATGAAAGAGATTAAGACGCAAGAAGAATTGAATGAACTGTCTAGTTCTAAGATGGTAGTTGTAGATTTTTATGCAACTTGGTGCGGTCCATGCATGGCTTTATCGCCTGTGCTTGAAAAGATTTCAGAAGAAACTGAGAATTCAACAATTGTGAAAGTGAATACCGAAGAAGCACCATCGTTGGCAGAGAAGTATAAAATTTCTGCAATACCAGCGATTCTCTTCATCAAAGATGGAGAAGAAGTTGAAAGATTGGTTGGTTTACAATCTGAGGCAAACATTAAAAGTAAATTGGAGACTTTAAGTGAGTAGAGTATTGTTGACCGGCGCTGGTGGTTTTATTGGCGCTCATTGTGTTGAGTATTTTTTAGAGAATACAGATTGGAATTTAGTTTTATTTGATTCCTTTCGACACAAAGGTCTTCATCAAAGACTGATCGACATAGTTGGCGATCAGCTTTTTGATGAACGTGTTGAAATTCATAAGGTTGATCTGTCTGTTCCAATTCCTGCCCCATTAGAAAATCTAGTTGCTGGCGATAAGCCAATTGACATGATAATCAATATGGCTTCTAACTCTGCTGTGGAGAGATCTACTCAAGATCCAACTGAATGTTTGAGAAATAATTTTGATTTGTCAATTAACATGTTGGAATTTGCTCGCAGAATAAAACCAAATCTTTTCATCCAGATTTCTACAGATGAAGTGTATGGTGAAGCACGCCCAGGAGAGGCACACAAGGAGTGGGATGAAATTATGCCTTCCAATCCTTATGCAGCATCGAAGGCTGCACAAGAGGCTGTGGCGATCTCCTATTGGCGAACCTATGGAGTTCCTGTTGTAATTACAAATACAATGAACGTAATCGGAGAAGCCCAAGATACAGAGAAGTTTCTTCCAAAAATCATAAAGATGGTAAATGCTGGAAAGACCATGCCAATTTATGGCGAAAGCATAGACAACATAGGCACGAGGTTTTATTTGCATGCAGCTAATTTTGCTGATGCACTTGTGTTTATTTCTAAAATGCCTCCAGCCAGCTATGATGGGGGGCATGGAGCCGACCGCCCAGACAGGTACAACATTGTTGGCGATTCTGAATTAAATAACTTGGAATTAGCACAAAAAGTTGCCGAATCGGTTGGAAAGCCTCTTAAGTGGGAGTTGGTATCTTCAGAATCGGCTCGCCCTGGATATGACCGCAGATATGCTCTGGATGGTCAAAAATTGGCGCAATTAGGGTGGAAACAGCCTATTTCGTTTGATGAGTCCATTCAAAGGATTGTAAAATGGACATTGGAAAAATCTCATTGGACAGCATGAGATATTTTTCTTGTTGTCAAATCGACTCATCTCAAGTATGATGTAGTATGTGGATAGCATCATTATTGCCGATAACTTGGATTGCACTTGGAGGACTTTTCCCGTTTTTTAGAAAAGGGAGAGGAAAGATGTTGTGGTCGATTGTTCATATCTATATTTGTTTGAATGCATCGTTTTTCGCAGCGATTAGCGCAGTATATTATGAGCGACCAATATTTTTATTCTCCATGTGGATGTTCCTAGCGGGACTTGAAATGGTTAGTTTCAAATACGATCTTCATAACGAAGGTTGGGAAATGAGAAGGAGATTGAGAAACATGCAATATCGCATTGGGTGGGAAGAGTGGGAAAATGGTTAACATTTTAGAATATCATAATTGCATTTTCGCAACTGCGTTAATTCTTTTGTTCGTTGGCTTTTTTTTGAAATTCGCATACAATGATGTGATTGCTTTTCAGGTTTTTCATGTCTATGTCTGCATTTTTATGGCGTTTTCAATTACTCTCAATGAGGTTGTCCAAGATCATACATCATGTCTTGTTGTCGTGTGGTTTTTTTTGTTGTATACAGAGCTTAAACAGTTCAAGGCTTTACTTGACTTAAAACAATTATTTTTGGAATTAGAACTTCGTGGATTGAGAGTTCCAGAGCCTATAAGACCAGGAGAAGCTGTTATTAGGATGTTTCAAATAGATGGACCACCACGTCCAGTTTAGAAAGGTTATAAGATGATGAGGAAGATGTTTGCTTGCGCTGATTGGCATTGGGATCATGCCAATATTTTGTTTTACACCAAAAGATTTGCGTTTATGTCGCAAAGAGAGATAAAAGAAACAAAAGAGGCGGCAGGTAGTGGCAGAAAAAGAGTGAAATACAGTAGGGATACTGTTGAACGAATGAACACAGCCATTATTGATGATTGCAACTCTAAGGCAGGACCAGAAGACGTTATTTGGAATTTAGGAGATGTTCTTTTTGGTCCAAATGATCCAGATGCGTTTTATGGCAGGTTGATGGAATTGCGTTCGAGAATAAATTGTAAAAATTTGAACTTGGTTCTAGGAAATCATGACAAAAAATTAGATGTAAGATCCCCACGAAAATATCGTTCATTGTCAGAAGATCAGATACATAACGTTTTCAATGAAGTGCATTCCAAGGTGATGATACAGACCTTTCAAGGACAGTATATTTTATGCGACCACACAATGCATTGCATTTGGGAAGGGAACCATAAAGGAATATGGCACTTATATGGTCACAGTCATACAAATGCTGAAGGCATTCGAGAAGAGTGGCTTCCAAATGCGAAAATGCTTGATGTCGGTATCGACAATGCGGCACGACTTGGATTAGGATATACAATGTTCGATGTGTCAAATGGGTCATGGCTAAAAGGTTTTATGGACAACAAAAAAGGACAAGCAATAGATTGCGTTAGGTAAAATTATGAATAAGAAAAAAGAAGAAGGAATCGAAATTTCTGGCGTTGTTACAGCAGCAATGGGTGGAGATAAATTTAAGGTTGCCGTTAAAGATGAAGAAGGAAACCTAGTTGAAGGACATGAAGTAGTTGCTCATCTCGCAGGAAAAATGCGCAGATTTTACATCCGAATAGTACCAGGAGATGATGTCAAGGTGGAACTTTCGCCATACGATCTCACTAAAGGAAGAATCACTTACAGGAATAAGTAAAATGACAAAAAATCTTACAGTTGTGCCAAAAGAAAATTTGCTACTTGCAACATTTCCAGCAAAAGGATGCGATGCTGGTATCGGAGTTGCAATGCACAAAGATGAAGGGTATGGATATTTTGTAGATGTTGGAATTGCTGGAATCCAAAAACATGCCAGTGATGTCATTAAGTGGTTGGCTAAAGCGAAAATGGTAGACCATAAGCCGACAGTTGTTGACCTGGAAATGAAGCCAAAATTTGTGAAACAAATTTTAACGCCCAATCAATTGAAGATATGTTCTAAGGGAATAATGGTAAAAATTCCAAATTCGGATGATTTCATCTTGGTGTCTATGACTAAAGAGGAAATGTCAGATCATGCTCAAAGGGCCCTGAGGTTTTACACAAAACTTCAAGCAGACAAGACCACAAGGAATCTCTAAGCCCCCCTCTAGGCTGGTTTCTGTCTTTTTTAAGAATCTTCTTACCAAATGCTCCTAATTGAAGTACAATGGTACAGCTACGCAATTATGCGAGAACAAAATAGTTGGCAAAATTGATTGCCAAAAAGCAGTTAACATTTTTTTGGAGAAGTTTAATGGGAAATCGTTTAGGACTTATGCTTGGACTCACCGCTTGTGGTGTGGTTATGGCATTGGCGGGATTTTGGATTGTATGGACAAGTTTTAGGATTGATGTCCCAGAAAAGCATTGTGCTGTTTTGACTCGACGAACTGGAATGGACATTCCTAACGATGCTGAAATTTCTCCACTTCCTAAGGATGGATGGCATTACAAGGGCGTTCAACAAGAGGTTCTGTTGGAGGGTCGTTATTTTTACAATTGTTACAACTACGGTTGGAATGTAATTCCAATGTTTGAGGTTCCTACTGGCAAGTTGGCGGTCAAGGTTCGACGCATTGGAGCCGATCTTCCTGTCGGACAGTTGGTGGCTAGAAGTGAGGATCAAAAAGGAATTGTTTCTGAGGTTTTACGACCTGGACGTTACGCGATTAATCCACACATCTATGATGTAAAGCTATTCGATCCTGTCACTGTTCCTGCTGGATTCCGTGGAGTGAGAACGAATTTGAGCGGACCAATGCCAGAAGATCCAAATGTATTGTTGGTCACTGAAGGTTTTCGTGGAGTTCAGGAAAAGACATACGAAGAAGGAACTTATTACGTCAACCCTTATGTCGAACGAATTAATTTGGTTGATTGTCGAAGCAAGCGATTTAATTTGAATGAATCTGGCGAGATGGGATTCCCATCTAAGGATGGATTTTGGGTAAGTCTTGATGGTCGTCTTGAATTTAGAATTCAACCTGACAAAGCTGCAATTGTATTTGTTACCTATAATGATGTGACAAATAAGGTGGGCATGACAGACCCGTTGGATCAAGAGATTATCAATAAAGTTATTATGCCAAATGCCAGATCATATTGTCGCTTGCGTGGTTCTGACAACAGTGGTCGTGATTTTATTGGAGGTTCCACTCGTGAAGCTTTCCAAACCGATTTCTCTGATAAGATGGTTGCCGCATGTTCTCCACAAGGCGTAGAGATCGTTCAAGCTCTTATTACAAGAGTGGTTCCACCAAAGAGAATTGCCGATCCTGTTAGAGAGCGTGAGGTTTCTCTTCAGACTCTCGACCATTATACGCAAGAGATTAAGCTTCAAGAGGCTGAGAAGTCGTTGGCAATCTCTTCTGAGATGGTAAAGCGTGGACCCGCTATTAGAGCGGCTGAACAAAGTGTAACTAAAATTGTTGAGGCTGCTAACAAAGAGCAGAAAATTGCATTGCAAGAGGCAAATAAGAATTTTGGAGTTGCTGAGCGTGATTTAGAAGCTGCTAAGGATAAAGCTGAAGCAATTTTGGCGAGAGGCAAAGCAACAGCAGCAGTTATCATATTCAACAATGAGGCACTTGCCGCTGGATGGAAAGAAGGAGTGACAGCTTTTAATGGAGACGGGGATGCATATTCTCGAATGTTCCTATTGCAAAAGGTTGCCCCAGGCTTTACGGGCATCATGGTTAATACGGCTGAAGATTCTAGTCCCTTGATGGACATTTTCAAAGAATTTAACGAACAGCCACAAAAGTAATTTATTTCAAACAAAAAGAAAGACAGATAAATGTTGAATAACTTAAAGAAGTATGGACTCCCGGTTTTGTTGCTTGCAGTAGTGGTTGGGGTTAGCGTGTTGTTCGTCCAGTGGACAATCAACAGAGTTTATGTTCCAGAGGGATGTAGCATGGTATTGCGGTACAAAGGTCCGTTGCCATTCGTCCCAGGAAAAAGAAGGTATGCCAAAGAAGGTCACTTCGCAGTAGTTGACAAAGATGGACATCAAGAGATTGGAATCCTTGCAGACCTAAAAGGACCAGGGCGACATTTTTATTGTCCAATCTGGTGGGAAAGAACAATTTTTGATCATGAAGGATTGGGAAGAGGCGATAACCCAAGTGATACGAATGTAATGCTTGTTCGACCAGGACAGGTTGCAGTTGTTCGATCTGCTGTAGGAGATGACCTTCCAGAAGGAGAGTATCTTGTTGATGGCGAATTGGGAGAAACTAACAATAAAGGAATCCTGCGAAAAGTTTACGGACCAGGAATCTATCGAGCGCATCCTTACGCTTATCAGTTCACAATTGTTGGAGAAGAGGTAGAAGATAAGGGCGGACAAGTTAAGCATTCTGGTTGGGTCGAAATTCCAACTGGATATGTTGGAGTTGTTACAAATAAAGCGAATATTCCAGCAAAGAAGCTCACAAAGGGAATTCAAAAAAATGTCCTCCCACCAGGATTGTATCCAATCAATGGAAAAGAACAGGAAATTGATATTGTCGAAATTGGCTATCGAGAAACGACCGTTCGGGTAGTCAACAAAACAGATAAAGCTGGAAAAGTTTTGAAGTCGGATTCAGGAGAACCATTGATTGCTGATGGATCATCTGGAATTGACTTTCCAAGTAGCGATGGATTTGAAATCTACATGGACTTCACTGCAATTTGGGGAGTTATGCCAGACCAAGCAGCGTCTATTATTAGCCGATTTGGAAATGTCGATGCAATTGAAAATAGAGTGATACTTCCTCAAATCGAGAGTATCGGAAGAAATAAAGGATCTTCATATTCGGCAAAGCAATTGTTGGTAGGAACGGATCGAGCGGTTTTCCAAAAAAGTATTTCCGATAAATTTAGGACAGTTTTGGAAGGGAAAAGCTTGACGTTAAGCGAAGGGTTGGTAAGGGCTGTTTATATCCCACAAGAGGTGCTGAAGCCAATCCAAGATAAGTATGTCGCTGACGAAAATAAAATTACTCGCGAACAGCAGCAAGAAACTGCGTTAGAAGAAGCGAAACTACGCGATGCAGAGCAAGAGGTTGCTTTAGAACGTCAAGTTGTTGAGTCTCAAACTGATGTGTTGGTTGGAGATGAGTTAGCTGCTGGCGATAAGGAAGTGGGAGAAATTCAAGCCGACACCAGAAAGCTGGTTGCCGAAATTGATAAGAAAACAGCGATGCTTGAGGCTCAAGCTGAAATTTTACTTGGACAAGCATCGGCAGACGCTAAAAAAATGAAAGCTGAAGCTGAGGCTGGGAAGTTCAAACTAGCTGTCGCGGCGTTTGGATCACCACTAGCTTACAATAAGTACATCTTTGCCTCGCAACTGCCAGAGAGTGTAAAGTTGAACTTCATGTATGCTGGAGAAGGAACTTTGTGGACGGATTTGAATAAGGCTGGAAAAGGAATTCAACCTACAATTCCTTTGCGACAAGCGCCTGAAAACAAATAGTTCCTAGTGGCAAAATTAACGCCCTTCGGGGCGTTAATTTTTACGCCCCGATACAATGCAAGTGTGTTATGAGACTTATTTATTCGAATAAATTCAAAGTTGTTGTAGAGCAGCCTCCGTCTTGTAGGTCTGTTAAAATAGTTTCAAATAGGTTTAATTTGAATCGTAATTTTTTTCTTTCTTTTCCATATGTGGTATATGCGTTAGACAAAAAAGACTTTATACTTCAGGTTGGATTTCGAAATAAGCCAACAAATAAAAAGGATTTTGAAGATGGAGGAATTTATCTTCCTCCCCTTCCAAATGTTTACTCTGATGATTTAGAGACTTGTTTGGGAGACAATGTTCCAGAGAGTGCAAAAGAAGAAAAGTGGGACATTAGAAAAATGATAAGTGTGTTTTGGCAATCTACGTTTATTGAAGATGAGGAGTCGTGGGTTTCAGTCGATTCATGTTACTCTTCTTTTTCTAAGGTTGCAAGAAAGCAAGCTATACATCCACGGTTTAAGGATACGCCATCTGAGGGCGGATATTACATCTGGGAAGCCTTGTCTAAGAAAGATCCTAACTTTGTGCTAAAGATGGATTGGCCAAAGCCTCGTGCTTATAGCAGGGATTCCGCAAAAGTTGAGTCTGTGATTGATTTTACATTTGTGGATTTGAATGGAAATCAAAATGAATGGGTTAATTAAATGTCAAGAGTAAAAGACTTTTTGTTTGGGACGCCAGTGAACGTAATAGAGGTAAAGTCGCCAGATTCACTGATGGGACGCAGTGACAAGTGTAATATTTTCCCTATTGTCTTTTTGGGTGGGGGAATTTCTGGAACGGAAGATTGGCAAGCGGGATTTTCGGAAAGAATTTCTGATGTTGATATTACAGTGATAAACCCAAGACAGGAAGTGTATGTGGAGGGAGAACAGAGCGCAATGGACCAAGTTAGATGGGAATACAACCATTTTAAGGTTGTCGAGCGTGCTGAAGGCTTGTTCTTTTTTTGGTTCCCTCCAGAAACATTGTGTCCTATAACTTTGTTTGAACTTGGAAAATTTATTCGACAAGATCATTTGATTGTTGGTTGCGACCCTGGATACAAAAGAAGATTCGATGTAAAAGAACAATTGAAATTAGAGCGACCAGACGTTACCGTTTTTGATTCATTGGATGCAATGGAAGACGGAGTAAGAAGATGGGCGTTAAAGTGATTTTTTTTGTTTACAAACATTGAAATGTGAAGTATAATCAATTACAAGACTTAAAGACCTAGTTTAGGATGAAAAATGTCAACTGCAAAAAATAGAAGAAAAGTGGCGCATAAAATTTCTAGGGGAGTTGAGAAATTCCTTGAGGAAAACAAGGATTCGACAGAGCCAGCCAAGGTAGCTGTCCACACTGCTGTGGAAGGAACTTTGAAAAGCTTGCAGGGCAATATCGGCGCTGATCTTGACGCAGTGGCAAGAGAGCAGAGTATTGCATTGGCGAAAACTTTGCAAAAATCACTTTTTCAATTGGCTAACGACACTTGGTTCGACCATGACAAGGGAGATATGATGATAGTGCCAGAAGGCACTAGATTTGTACATCGTCAAGGAACAACTGTTTACATCGCAATTGAAGAAAAGCCTCAAGTTAGAAGTATTAGATACGAAAAAGGAAATAGAACCTATAATTACAGGGTTGCTTTGCCTTATTGTATCTTTATTTTCCCCGTTGGGACTTTTGTTGATGATAACGGAAATCCACGTTACAACCTGAATCAAGGAAAGTTGGCATTTTCGAAACAGCCACTTACATCTCTTGATCAGGAGGTGTATTGTCCGTGCCTTCCTAACATCAATACAGAAGATAGAGAATTGAAGATTTGCATGGGTGGAGCGTTTAACTTCAATGTAAATGAAACTCTGTGCGAACAAATAAGACTTTACATAACTCACTTCTGGGGCGCTCCATTCGGAACAGATTGGGCACATGAATTTGAAAGAATGGGCGGAAAAGACAGAAGGTTTGCAAATTTCAACAGATGGCAAACTGCATCGGAAGAAAATCCGTTGTTTGTTTTGGAAGATGAAATCGAATATAGATCTGCCGGAACATTTGGAAAGTTGGTGCTGGAGAACATTACTGACAGCAGCGATATTAACGTTCCGTTGCGTAAGATTGTAAAAACTGCTGTTGACAGTCTTGGTCAAGATGTGATCAGAACATTGAGACAGGCTGACTTGCTGAAAAACTTTGACGCCAAGACGGTTGACAAGTGTGTGTATGAGTTGATGTGTAAGTGTGTTCGTGATTGCGTTGATTCTGTTACAGATGATTTGGTTGTTGAAGACAGAGAAGAATTCAACAGTTCCAGAGATAGCCTTGAGGACGACTTGACCGACCTTCTTGTCACTCTTGAGAAAAGAGTAACCAAAGAAAAAGGTGAATCGTCTGGTTATTGGGGAAAAATTTAATCATTTCATTTGTCAATTGTACGATTCTTAAGTATAATGGTTATAACGACGAACGAAAAGAAAAGTTGATGACGGAAAAATTTGGTAATTTTTCACTTACCAAATCAAAGTTTACGAAGTATAATCTCTAGTAGAAGTTAAAACATTTTCGAGTTTGGGAGAAAAAGATGAGTTTGACATTTCCTATCTACGTTGCTGAAAAAGGCAAGAAGTTGCCTGCAAAGGGAACGTATTATGTTGTGGGTCGCACAAGAAATTACTTGCATAAAGACACTGGACTTGTGCGTGCATTGGTTGAAGTTGATTCTATCGGTGCTTTGCAAGACATTGAGCCATACGTTCAATTGTTGCTTCCAAAGCTTCCGCCAGACATTTTGTATCGTGCATGGAAGTTTTTCAATGCGGCATACAATAAGTTTAAGTCGGAATCTGCCGTAGTGATTCACTACAACAAAGATGATGGAGAATACTATCTCCATTGCCCAGAGCAAACAGTTAGTCATGGAAGTGTCAACTATGATCTGGATGATCGTTTTGAAAACTATCAATTGGTAGGAACGATCCACAGTCACGCAGATTTCAATGCGTTCCACAGTGGAACAGACATTGATGATGAAGTCGATCAGGATGGAGTTCACATCACACTCGGTCATGTGGATGGCAAATATTTTTCGGCTTCCGCTTGTTTGGTTGTGAATGGGACTCGTTTTGAAACGGCATTGGAGAACACTGGTCTTGGTGTTCGCAGAGTTACGATGAAAGATGGTGATCCAAATATTTCGGCTGGACGTGCCGACCGATACATGGTGTCATTGAGCGATGAGGAAAAAGCCGCTGTTGATGCCGCTTATGATCAAGAGATCAAGGATTGGGTTAAGGATAAGGTGTCTGGGAGACAAACTGGGTTCAACAGAGGTTCCGTTGTAAGTTACCCAAGCACAACCCCTGCCAGCAATGGCAATAGTAGTGGTGTTTCTTCGACTTCGACTCGAAATGAGAGCACTTTTGTTCATCGTCTCGATCCAAAGGGGTCTGGTCGCAAGGGTTGGTTCAACCAAAATGGCGATGAATTGAATCCTTCCGATAATGAAACTTCTGCGGAAAAGCCAGAAAACGAAACTTCTGAGCAACCAGAAAACTGGGACGCTGAGGCGGTTTTGGCAGAGAATGATTTGCTTGAAGGTGCCGAACTGCCTAAAGCTGACGACGATGTTGTCGATTTGACTATTGCTGATGATTCTTCGGAAGAATCTTCGGACGATGTTCCTGCTGGTGTTGCGGATCATCTTGACGAAAAAGAAGAGCCCACGATTGGGCAGAAGGACAGTTAAGTGATTAATAAATTAGAATGCCCCGAAATTAACAGCATCAGAGTTATTGGTGTTGGAGGGATTGGACTTAGCCTCCTACCTTCTCTTTGCCGGTATTTGAACTACCACCCAGAGATTGATGATGTTGACGTGTTTCTGATTGATGGCGACGAATACGAAGCTCGCAATCAGAGTCGTCAAGCATTTCAAGAGATGGGGAACAAGGCTGAAGTTACAAGAAGACAGTATGAGACGGAGTTTCAAAATCTTTTTTTCAATGCTGTTCAGGAATATTTGACAGAAGACAATATTGGGTATCACGTTCGTGAAGGAGATATTATCTTTTGTTGTGTTGACAATCATTCCACAAGAAAGCTTGTTATTGAAGAGTGTCAAAACTTGGAAAATATGATCTTGATTTCTGGTGGAAACGATTTGTACGACGGAAATGTTTCCATCTACATTCGAGTTGATGGCGAAGATGTTACCAAGTCTCCAATCGAAGTATACCCTGAAATTGCGTCACCTCCAGAAGGAGACGAAAATCCAGGTGATGTCGATGAAGAGAGAGAAGGTGGTTGTGCAAACGAAGTTGAGTCAACACCTCAGATTTTGTTCGCCAACAACATGGCGGCAGCTATGATGGGAAATGCTTTCTATCAAGTGGTTGAAGGCAAGCATGGTAATCGCGGAGATTGGTACTTTGACATTAATACCAACGCTACCCGTCAAAACGAAAGAGCTATGCCAAACGAAGCTCAAAAAATTAATTGAGAATCTATTTAACATTTAGCATTATATGAAGTATAATGTAGTATAAGACAGTTTACTGTGTGTCGCCCATAACGGGCAATCGCCCACAACGGGCAAATTTTTTAACCTTCGGAGGTTTTTAGGATGAGTGACCAAGAACAACGGCCACAAGACGACGCAAATGCTCAGCGTCCAGCAGATGAGCAAAATCAGAACCAAGCTGGTGACGCAGATGCAGCCGCAGATGCGGGCGATGCCGACAAAAGCAGCGATGCTGCTGGTTCTGTCACGGTTATTCATGGTGCGAATAACCAAAAGTTTGACAACCTTGCTGGCTCGACGGTCGGTGACGTTCGTGACACTTTGACTGACGTTTTCAACATTCCACAGGACGCACAAGCGTTGGTGAATGGCGAGAATGCTGGCGGAAACTATCGTCTCCGTCCAGAGGACACACTTGAGTTCATTCGCCAAGCAGGAGTCAAGGGTTAAACCTTGACATCTTTGGCAGTGAAATCAGGGTGTAGCATCCCTTCCAAAATCGCCCCTGCCACATGGTGGGGGCGATTTTTTTTTATGTGTAAAGGAAATAATAATGAATATGAAAAAGCCTAAGAAACCAAAGAGAGTGCATGGCAAGAACTATCTTGATCAAAAGGATCGTCATAAAGCGCAGAACTTGATGATGGAACCTTCCACGGCAAAGATAGAGCCTCATGTAAATAGATGGACTCCAAAGAACCCTGTCTGGGCAACTGTGTATGTTGGAAATGATTTTGTTCGTATTGAAGAACTGGAATCAATTGACAGTGTGGCAGGAAGAGTGTATGAAATTGTTGCAAAAAATGGAGTTGTTGGTGGAAAGTCGTGTTCATGGCATGACACATTTTTGCATTTGTATTTGGAAGATCCAAATGAATCGGCAAGTTTTTCAGACAAAAAATGCACTTTTTGTCTTGACCAATATGGACATGTTTGCATTCGAGGTATCGGCGGAATTTTAACCCCATACTCAGAGTGGAGAGAGGCAAATGCATCACTCAATTCTTGATGAATTATGCACAGATCATTATGAAGTGCGTTGGATGTGTGGTACGGACAATACAAGTGCGTTTCATGACTCTCTAAAGAAAGATGGGCTTGTGCTTCTGTTGTCAGCCATGTATGATTGTGGAGAAGTTGAGGATGGAGAGATACAAGAGTTTGTTGACAGGCTTTTGTCTGCTCACTATGAAAAAGGCGTCTTCTTTCCATTTGATACAGCCCTCTCAGCAATATGTGTGGCGATGGAGGATAAGAGAACACCATTCGCAAATCAGTTTCTAAAAAGTTTGTTGTCAGTTTTTGGAGGCACATGCGTAGAGTTTTTGAAGACAAGTAGAATGTCAAAAATGTGTTTTGAGATAAACGAAAAAAGTTAGGAATAAAAAATGTCTAAAGATTATTGGTCTGGCGAGTTTGTTGATCTGTTAAACGATGGAGTCGCTGAGGACAAAAAAGAACAGTCTTCTATTCCGCAAGTTGAAAACATAGATGAAATTGTGGAGAATGGAAAAGACAGTCTCATGCGAGAGTTTGAAAAGTTGGCTTTACTGACAGCTTCTAATCTTCATAAGGGCGTTTTGTCAGATGCAGATGTTGATGTTGGAAAGTTAATGAGACAGTTTGAGAGCGACCTTGCAAACAGAATGTCAAGAACACTGTTAAGTGTGCAAGCAAGTCCCATGCCTCCTGGCACACGTTTCGCTTTGCCGTTTGGCAATTCCATTGTTTACGTAATTGAGCATGAGCCATGTGTTCGTTCCATCTATCATAGCCAAGGAATAAACGGTAAAGCATCCTTAGCGTTTCCATATATGGTTTTTGGGACGTTGGTGGACAAAAATAGAATACCAGGGCATCTACACATTGGATGCTCTAACAAGTCTCTCTCAAGCCTTGATGATCGTCTTGAACGAATTCACCTTTCTAACATTTATCAGAGTTTTAACAAGATGGGGGTTTGCGATTCTTCCATTAGTGGTGGCTCGGCTGCAAAAAAGGGGTCAACGGTTGCAGAAAAGGTAGAGGCAGTGATAACACAGTTCTGGGCTTCTCAATGGAACGGAGCAGGAATGACAAGTGAGTGCAAGGATTCGAAAGTTACCACTATTGCCAGTTGGGAGAAGAATACAAAAAAAGATCCAATGTTTTCATTGAAGGTAAAGTGGCAGTCCGCTGGCATTAATGTTCGTCAATTTGCTGAAGGTCTTGCTGGATCAAAGATAGATGAAGAAAAGAAAAGCCATGCTCGATTGGACACTGATTTCAGAGGTCTTGGAAGAGAGTTGGTTGGCAATGTCACAAATGCTCTAAATTTGCGTTTGGAAGAACAGGGGATTACATTCCGTGATGAATAATGAATACAATGACAACACATTTTCAATGAAAAGGCTTTTGAACACGTATAAAGAGTTGCATGGACTTAATGTAAGTGAAACTGGTCCTGTAACTAAAGAAAACGTTTTCGTTGGCGCAAGAGTGGCGAGCGCCCCTGATTGGATTTATGGGGATCAAAATAGATACGATCACCAGGGCCGTCCAGTGGCGGTAACGCCTGGAATGAGCCTTGCTGGAACTGTTGTCTCAGCAGATAAGTATACTACGCATGGTGTTTGTGTCGAGTGGGACACTGGCTACAAAGATGTCTACAGACATATAGATCTAGTTTTTTTTGAAAGTTAAAAAATGTCTGGGAACACAAACTCTCTTGCAAATCTTATTGGTAGATGGTCAAAGTTGTATGAATGTGAATTGTCTCTAGGTCCTGTAACTAAAGAAAATGTGTTTTTTGGCGCAAGAGTTGTAAGAGGCCCTGATTGGATATATGGTAATCAAGACAGAGAAGGAAACTATGGATATGAATATGCGCATCAAGACGATGATTGTAAATATATTGGAACTATTGTAGGAGGTCCAGACATGGATGGATATGCGTTGGTCATATGGGATACTGGTTGTCAAGACTACTATAGAATTGAAGATTGGCAAGATTTATTGTTTGCTTGAAAGTTAAAAAAATGAATGAAGAAACAAATTCTCTTGCAAATCTTATTGATAGATGGTCAAAGTTGTATGAATGTGAAATTGATGTAATTGCAACAGTTGACAATATTTACATTGGCGCAAAAGTGTGGAAAGGTCCTACTTGGGGATGGTGGGTCGAAGCTGACGAACAAGTTTTCGGAAAAGAACAAGAAGGAGAAGGAGCAGGAGTGGGAATTGTTCGCTCCATGCCAAGAAAAATTAACGGTCAAATGTATGTCAATGTCGAATGGGAAAGTGGCGTTAGTAATGCATATTCAATAAGTCCAGAACAAGATCTCGTGTTGATTATATGATTGTTCCAAAATCTATTAAATGTGTTTTTGAATCGTGGATAGAATTGAATGGCATTACATACAATTCTCGCATTTATGAACAAAGAAAATGCTGTAGAGCAGTAAGTGAATGCGTTAGGCAATGGGATGTGTATTGTGGTGGTAATTTATTTTTGAATAATAAAAATGTATTTGTTGGAGCAAAAGTTCAAGATTTGTGTGGAGCCCATCGCCAATACGATGGCGAAATTGGAACGGTAATAGATGTTAGTAAAGTTTCCTATCCAGAGTGGCCGCAAGCACACATGGATGTTGTGATTCAATTTGATGGAGTTAAAATGTCTGGGTTTTATTATTACGAAGATTATGTATTTGTTGATTGAATTATGAATAAAAATAACGACAACACTTTTGTGATGGAACGTCTTGTGGATGTGTGGGGAGAGTTAAATGGATGCGTAATTGAAGACGAAGTTGTTACAAAAGAAAATGCATTTGTAGGGGCAAGAGTCGCAAAGGGTCCAGACTGGGATTGGGGAGATCAAAACATTAATCCAAGAAGTGGGTTAGAAATGTATGGGAAAATTTTACGGTTGGACTCCGAAGATGAGTTCAACGAATATTGGGTGCAAGTCGAGTGGGAGAATGGAAGGGGAGACTCCTACAGAGTATATCCACAACGAGAGTTGGTGTTCGCATGAACAGACATAACGACAACACTTTTGTGATGGAACGTCTTGTGGATGTGTGGGGAGAGTTGTATGATTGTTCAATTAGACCGAAAGGTGTAATTACAAAAGAAAATGCATATGTCGGAGCAAAAGTAATGAGAGGACCAGATTGGGGAGAATTATATGATTGTTCAATTCTATCACCAGAAGAATTGACGTGGACATGGAATGAATACGTTGAAGCGTTATCAAGAAAAAAACAACCAGTTTCATACGACGATATGCGAAATGTTGGCGATAATGAACTGTTGCATATTAGGAGAATGAAATGAATATACTTGAAGAAGCATTGAAAAATTTAGACGGAGACTTTAGTTCAAATGATCTCTTCGAAGAAATTAAAAAAGTTAGAGCAAATCGTTATTATCATGGATGGGGAAACGACGCCTCGACAGTGGGTTGCGATTGGCTCTCTGTAATAGAAGATTTATGTAACACTCTTATAGATGGACGACAATAATGGCTAAAAGAAATCCACTAGACAAAGCGTTTAATCTCGCTAAACGTAGAAAACAACCTAAAATTGGACTCGTTGTAAGTAAAATTATAAACGCCCAAGCTGCAAAAAGGTTGTCTGACGGAGAATCTGTAGATGATGCGAAAAATGACTTCGAAGAATTGACTAAAACAATTAGTCAAGACATTGTAGAAGTTCTAAGAAAAAAAGGAATAGAGTGATGCAACTCGAAAATCAAGACGTTGATAGACAGACCGCATATCGCGCATATATGGCTTCCAGAAGATTGAAAAAAGAAAATGTTTGGGTGGCTAAAGTGGATGTTGCAAGTAAAAGTTATTGGATTGGGCAAATTGATAAAAGAAGCTTTTTCTGTTGTCCAGCATCAAAGTTTGTGGTAAAACAAGACATGTTGGATTACATGAATGAAAAATTAAAGCTACAGCCTTTCGAGGGATAATGATTACTACAGCAATTGTTTTGTATTGTTTGGTGTGCTGGGGTGCAGTGATCTGTTCATTGTATAGTGGAAGATATAATCCAAAGCATGGAGACGAAGAAATGGATACGGCATTTGTGATTCTTATGCCTATTTTGGCTCCAATTGGACTTATAACAATGGCGGTGGTTGGAGTTTTTATTGGAGTTGGATATTTTATTCGTATGTTGCCATTCGGAAAGCAAATAGCCAAGACAATGATGACAATATATAAATGTGGGGAAAGAAAACGCAATCCTGGCAACATAGTTCCAATACCAGATCTCCCACGCAACCTGTTCGTACCAGATCTCCCACGCAACCTGTTCAATCCAAACCCTGGCTTGCTGCCAATAGAGCATCCTGATGCTGAGGCGATAAATCTCGACAACGATAATATCCCTGGTAATATAAGATTTTGAAAATATCTGTCAGATAATCAATTCTCAATCAACATACGAATAACGAAAAGAAAAATTCATAAACGGTTAACAATTGACCATTTTTGAAGTATAATAGAAACATGGGACGGTAGCTCAGTTGGTTAGAGCAGGGAACTCATAATTCCTTGGTCGGGGGTTCGAGTCCCTCCCGTCCTACTTAATTGGAATAACTACTATGAAGAAATTTCTAAAAAAATTATCATTTGTTAGGTCGATGCTCTATAAGGGCGCTCGCACTCTTGGCGACGTTAATGCTGTGATACGTGGAAAGATCGGCAAACGTATCGGGAGAAGAGTAGTTGGGCGTGCGATGGGTAGATTTATGGGAAAATTGTTTAGAAAGAAATGAGAGAGATTGCGTAAAAGGTAACGTCAGGGGATACCCTGCCGAGGTTCGATTCCTTGGTCTGACTCTAGGGTCGGGTAGTGGATCTAATTTGTGGGTTCGAATCCCACCTCTCTCACTAAAACTTGAAAGAAAGTTGTCAGATAACAAAATCTCAGTCAACATACCACAAGAAGAGTAATGAAAACAATCGTCCAATACGATAAAGACGGATGTGTATACGTTTATCATGAAGATGAAAAACATTTTCGAAGTGTAGAGGAACAAAGGAGTTATTTGACTTTAAGAGATGACCTAGACGAAAACTGCAAGTTGGAACCTGGGGAGTACGTTATTATTGATAATGCTAGTTTGTAAATATTTTGAAAATTGTTGTTGACAAATGAAAGTTTTTGAACTATAGTATAGCATAAGACAAAATTGTCCTCGTGACGCCCAAACTTACTTAAGGTAGAAGGATGTGAGTTTCATCTGCTTTCAAGCATGAAGCGGGCGTCTCGAAAACAATTTTGAAAAAGTTGTAGAAAAGTGCGAACCAAAAATGGAAACACTCGTCTATATACTTAAACCAAAACATGGAGCGGGGTGGAGCAGTCTGGTAGCTCGCAAGGCTCATAACCTTGAGGCCGCAGGTTCAAATCCTGCCCCCGCCACTCGTTTTTCTAGTCGTATGGTTTTTACTTCCCAAAAAAAGGGAATATACGACCTGGAAAACACAAATTCGATTCCTCTGCTGCGGCATTTAAGTAGCTCCGTATGTCTGAAGACGTGCGAGAGAGACACCTAGCTCATCAGGTAATGGCGTTTAAGGGATGGCCAGAGGAAACGAGAAATTTACATAGAATCTGCTTGGAGTAGATTCACAAACCAATTTAGGATTGAAAAAATGTCGAATCAGATTAGAAAACAAGAATGGCAAAGCACACCCAGAGCGATGGGTACGTGTTGCGTAAATGTTCCGAGCGAACATAAGCGTAATACCCCAGTCGCCGGGACACAAGATGCCCCTGGTTCACCCTGATCGACATTTTCCGATTTGGGTGAAAGCCTAAGTCGGATTTCTGAGAATTTTAGAAACCCCGCTAAGGCAAAAGCTTTAGCGGGGTTTTTTTATTGGAATTATAAGAGTTTAGTGTTTCAATCGCCCCCTCCCATGTCTTGGTGTGGGAGGGGGTCAGGGAACAAAGCATAAGGAAGAGGGCTTGATGGTAAGCCGCCTGATTTGGGATCAGGAGTAGTGCGGGTTCGACCCCCGCCTTCCTTACTTGAAACTTTAAGTTGTTAAAGTTTTAAAAAGCGATTTAGGACGATGCGCCTTCTTCGTGAATTAGCCAATGTTGGATCGGAGGCTCTTTCAAAGTATAGTTTTTTGACAATTTGGTAAAGTCCACAGGTGTGTAGTGTAGTGGTAGCACGACTATCTCCAAAATAGTAAGTCGAGGTTCGATTCCTTGCATGCCTGCTTGATGATTGCGGTTGAATTCCGCACTTAACAGGTTCGATTCCTGGTTTGGGGCACTCCCCCAGATGTGGTGATTATGGCTATGACACACATCATACGGTAGCGTAGTGTAGTGGTTTCTGCACACCTGTCTGTCGAACAGGAAGCGTGAGTTCAATTCTCATCGTTACCGCTTAGGGTTCGATTCACAAATGTCTGCAATTTACTATATAATTGTATGGCATATAAAGATCGAAAAAAACAATTGAAGTATCAGTCAGAGCATTATCAATTAAATAAAGAAATTTATAAAGAGAGATTAAGGCAAAGACGTTCTTCGAATAAGGAATTTGTAAACGACATAAAAAGTAAAGGCAAGTGCAAATGTGGAGAAAATGATATTGATTGCTTGGATTATCATCACTTAAATCAAGAAGATAAATGTTTTTCAATAAATTACGCAGTTAAACAAGGTTATTCTGAAAAGAGAATACTTGAAGAGATTGAAAAGTGTGAATTAATTTGTGCAAATTGTCATTCGATTTTGCATGAAAGGACAATAGTTGAATACACGTCGAAGAGAAGAGAGAGAAATGCGAATTGGTTGAAAGAATATAAAAGCGACAAACATTGCAGTGTTTGTGGAAAAGATGATCAAAGGTATTTGTGTTTTCATCACATAAAAGATAAAGATAAAAAAGATGCAGTTGCAAATATGGCTACAAGCAGTTATTCAATCTCTTCAATTTTGAAAGAGATTGAAAAATGCATAATATTATGTTCGAATTGCCATCGGAAAAAGCATAAAGGAAATCGTTGGCTGGGAAGTAGTTGTAAGAAGAATAATTAATTTGGCGAGCCCATCCTGGTATTGGGGGGTGTCTGTTAAACACTTTGTTGCTGGTTCGAGCCCAGCCGCCAGAGCTTGATTGATGCGGTACGCACGGGCTGCAATCTGAAACTTTGAATTTCAGATAAAGGGTTCAAGTCCCTTTACCGCTTTTAATTTACATGCGCGAGTGAAGCTTATTTGGCAAAGCGTCTGGTTTCCACCCAGAAGTCTTGCAGGTTCGAATCCTGTTACTCGCACTATTTGGGCCTATGGTGATTGAAGGTCAACACGACTGCCTTGCACGCAGTAGAACTCGGGGCAGTACCGAGTGGGTCCACTAAAAAAATTAAAAGAAACTGTAAATAAGCCCCGTTCGTCTACTGGCTAGGACCGTTGTTTTTCAGGCAACAGAAAGCGGATCGAAACCGCTACGGGGCACTTAATTAAAAGGACGTGTAGCTTAGCGGCGAAAGCAGTGCTTTAACAAG